>Ga0075122_10000057_pt1 | contig 81186 bp, 71 predicted proteins | sample AntAceMetag02UKB_FD_69790 | JGI IMG/M metagenome (GOLD analysis project Ga0075122, IMG submission 69790) | Saline lake microbial communities from Ace Lake, Antarctica - Antarctic Ace Lake Metagenome 02UKB | ecosystem: Environmental > Aquatic > Non-marine Saline and Alkaline > Saline | place... | reverse complement strand
ACTTTGCAGCGATCAAAATGAAAGAAAAACTACAACGCGCATCGAAGATACTGAAAAAGAAAAGGGAGCGTCTCCATTGATTGATCAGACATTCCTACACTGTCCGGGAGTCGGTCCAAAAACAGAGGATCGCTTGAAATCACATGGATTTTTAAGCTGGCAAGATTGCTTGGACCGCCCCGGTGAGTTGCCTTTTTCTCATTCCAAAAAAGAAACGTTTTTGCGGGTGATTCAAGCGAGTCTGACTGCTTTGCAAAAAAAGGATCTGGCTTATTTAACCGGTCACCTGCCGCCCCGAGAACATTGGCGCATACTGGCTCAATTTTTCCCGGAAGCCACTTTCTTTGACATCTAAACCACCGGACTCTCGTATTATGACAGCTGCACAACAGTGATCGCAGCCTATCACCGCCAGAAGTTGCACACTTTTATTTATGAAGAGAACCTGGATGATTTTCTGCAGTTGGTGGATCAATCCAGCCTTCTGGTTGCATTTAACGGCAACAGTTTTGATATTCCATTTTTGGAAAATTCCTTCAATATTCCTACCATTGGATGTCCTCATATCGATCTCCGCTGGATTTTTTATCACCAAGGTTACAGGGGTGGACTCAAGATGATCGAAAAACAGCTGGGCATACGCCGGCCAGCATCTGTCCTTAATGTAGACGGCTATGAGGCCGTTTTGTTATTTGACCGTTGGCAAAGTGGAGATTCAAGTGCCCGCATCAAACTGATCCGCTACTGCCAGACAGATGTCCTGGCAACTTATCTGACCGCTGGGCGGTTGTTACAAAAGATCGGCTTTAATTATTCCCTGCCAACTGCAGCGGAACTATTCGAAAATTTGGGGTAACTGATCAGCATCTGCTCCGCCCAGGGGATTGCGGAGATTCCTCTGCCTTACAAAATTTTTCTAATCAGGAAAAAACCGCACGAAATTGATCCGCTAAATTTTCTTCCTTCTCACTGAACAGAGGATCATGGTAAACTAGGGTGACCCCCTGATTTTCGAGTTCGAGCATTTTTTCGGTCTTTAAAGGCCCGGAAAAAACAGCCAGAATTGGGATTTGCATTACACTTTCGTTCGACTGGCGCAACATACGAACCAGAATTGTGATTAAATCGAGGTTTTGAACGATCACCAGTAGATCCGATGTGATGAGATTCAGCTCTTTCAGCGCCCTTTTAAAATAACTGGAAAGACGCATCACATTATGCTGAGTCAACGCTTCCTGGATCAAGGCCTCTTCAATCTTTTCGTTATTGCTTAATTCCTTGAAACCAGAAATTTCAGCATCTGAAACCTTTGCAGAGAGATTCAAAGGCAGTAAAATCCGCTCAAATCGGGCTTTATTCAGATGGGCTAAAGTGTGCTTAAGGGCTTGTTGAACCTGCTGGTACTGTTTTGTGTCGGAAGAGAATATACAGAGACTTCCAAGCGTATTTTGAGAAAAACGACGCTGTTTCAGCGCTTGATATGCATTTGTAGCTGCATCAAATATCAAATCCGCCTGCTTTTGATAAGACTCCTTTAATATAAACCATGCCTCAGCGTACGCAAGGTTGATCAACTGATGCTGGAGTTTGGATTTTTCAGCATTAAGATTTTCTATGCCTTTGGCAAGATCCGGATATTTTTTTTCAGAAAGTTCATCCTGGAACTGGAGCAGCTTTTTCACAGAAGTCGGTTTACTGGCAGCATAGCAGAAGATAAACCCCTCGTGCAGAAACGGCTCCAGAATATCGGTGTTCAGAGTCACAAACGTTTTCAGATTGCTGATTTTTTTGGTAACGTCAACAAACAGCCTTTTTCCGTCTCCTTCCAATTTGTTGTTGATTGTTGTTGCCTGCAGTTCGTCATCATGAAATATCAGGACGTTTTCCTCATATGTCCGCTTCGGCTTTTCATCTTTCTCGTCCCAAATTGTCGCCATTTCAAGCAGAACCGTCACAATTTCCAGTTTTCGACTCGCCAGCATATTCATATACTTCTCTTGATCCGCTAAAATTTTGGACCCAGAGAGATTTTTTAGTTGATCTCCCAGTTTTTTCAATTTTTTTAGTAGCTGGGATTTTTCCAGGCGAATATCCTCACTTGAGGTTTTCTGGTCTACTTTGGGCGGTTGGGCTGAAATCTTTCGGGTTACTTTTGGAAATCCGGGAATATCAAAGATTTTCGTTTCTAATATCAAATCTTTGACAAATAGACTGGGGTTAAGACGCTCACTGGATTCACTCAGATTTAGCAGAAGTTGCTCTGATTGCTCTGCAGCCTGTTCGGTCGTGATTACCTGTTGATACCCATCTGCCTTTAGTATCTGGAAAAAAATGTCGCTGACAACTGGAAAGTCGGAACCAACGGCAATTGGTGTGAACGATTTGATCGCAGTGCTGTCTTCAAGCATACGTTCACCAAATATACAACAACATCTGGCTTTGACAAGCTCTCTGAATTTAGACAAAAAAATATTAAAGTTTTCTGATCTTTTTTTGATCTGGCTATAGGATATGAGATGCTCAATGTGTAAATAGTTGAACGTCATTGAATTTAATTCGTCCAAACGAAATCCACTGCTGATATACACTTTATCACCCGCTTTCAGTATCCCTTTAGCGTGTTTATGACCCCCACCAGTTGAATGACTCTCTAACTGTTCCTTGATGAAATCGTCAATTGAGTATGCCTTTTTCTGCCAGGACACTTTTTCAATCGCATCCAGAGCATGGAAAGATACCCCTTCCTCGCCACTCAAAATAGGTTCTTTCTGTGCTGAAAATTTTAAATCAGGCGCCGGGCTAACTTCAACTAAGAGTTGTTTTTTTTCTGAGAACTCACATGCGTCTGGATGATGAATCTCCAATTCACCGTATTGCTTAAAATTGAATCTCACTGAAGGTTGGTTCTTCAACAGTTGCGTCAGAAACCGGTTTAAATCCCTTTCCAGAAAAACAACCTTTGGGGGTCCACATTTAGCGAATGCGCTATTTTCTTTAATCAGCTGTTCAAGTGCATCGAGGTTATCAAAATAATCAACAGAGGTGATGATAATATCGGGCTCGCCCTGCCCCAGTTGCTCCAGATACTTTTTGTAACCAACCAGCCCTTTTTGGCCATAATAACCAAAGACCATCTCAACTCCTTCTGGAGACAGAAAGCTTTGCAACAGACGGCAAAGACGAGCCCAGAAAACCCGTTTTACACCCAGTCCGATAATATTCAATCTCAAGTCCACATCCATGTTCACGTTTTCGCTGCTTATTTTTTTCCTCGTTGTAGCTTAAAATCAATCCAATCAGGAAATCATCATAGTAATAATTGACAAGTAATTATACTGTTTTTTTTAGCGATTATTAATTTATCTGGCAAATTTACCGTTTTTAATACCTGAAAAGGGCTTTCAATTTCACAAATATAAGCGTAAATAGTAACTTAAGGTAATTAATTCAGATCTATGGCATTTATACATTAAAAAATCGATTCCATAAAGATGGGATTTACCTGAAAATAAACTTTTCAGACCGACAAACTCAAATGACACAATATAAATAAACCCGTTATAGAGATGTTAATGGAAGGTGACACCTTGAAGGAACAGAAAAAGTTGAAACGGGAGTGTATCTCTTTGCTCAACCAACAACTAGAGAACGGAAAAGATTTTTTTCTCGCCATCTTTCCGAATGCGACGATCAGAGCCGATTTTGACAGTGGTGCAAAAAGGGCAGCGGCGGAAAATGTGTTAAGCCACCGAATTGATATGATCCAAAATGCCGCTCATCATATCCTCGATGCATCAACCGGTGAAGATCCCTTGACTGCAATTCAGGCAATCAGTATCGAAAGATTGAAACTGACGGCAGAAATGTCTGAAAATATTATCCAAACCATCGTCAAAATCTTCTCATGTGACCACAAACTCACTGAGATCGACTTTCTCTTTCTCAACGAAGTTAGTCTGGGCCTCGCTTTTCCATCAAGTCGAGTCCAATACATCATTGATCAGGTCCAATACGAGTGCAGGAAATCATTTTTTGATACAATCCTGGATGATCTGAATGATGATCAATGCGATTTCTGCGCAATACTTCTATTTAATGCGATACAAGCCGATGACCAGATTCATCCTGCCGAAATTAAGTATTTCGAAAACATTTCCCAGTTATTGAATTACGATCAAGCTCGCCTGGAAAGTATCGAAGAGGCCGCCGCAAATTTTGATTTTGATATTCCCATACAAATTCCGGAAGAAATATCCGCCTATATTTTTGACTATCTGGTTGAAATTGTCATGTGTGACCGCAGTTACGACCCCAAAGAATCAGATTTCATCCAGAATGTGGCAATTGTATTCGGATTTGATAAACAACAGCAGGACGAATTCATACAACCTGTTGTGTCTGCTTTAGTGATCAAGGCAGATCTATTTCAATAGAATGGTTCATTGGACATTATCCTAAATGGAATTTGACTTCAAAGAAACAAACCGTAAATTTAAAACCGATCGTATTAAGAAAGCCTTTTTCACTCTTGCTAAGGATAAGGAACTTGGACGGTCATATCCTGAGATTGTTCAATGTGCCGATGAGCTTAAGGAACTTGAATCAACTTCAGATGAGGATAGCCAGGAAATTGCTTTTCTGAATCTGTACTGCGCCATCCATGGGGCCGGATCGCGGTACTCCTCAGATGAACGCCTGCAACTGGACAACAAGAAAGGCTATTTTAATCATCCGGGAGGGATTTCTCCCTTGATGAAAGCAGAATCATTTATTCAATCGGATGCAATTGTCGCGGATCTGGGCGCTGGGAACGGCTTACAGGGGTTATTGTTCCAATACCTTTATCCCCATAAGCGTACCATCCAGATAGAACTATCTGCAGAGATGATAGCAATCGGGCAACAATTTCAAGCTATTTTGGATATTCCACCAGATAAAGTTGAATGGATTAACGACGATATTATCCATATCCCACTGGATAACATAGATTTTCTGTACTTGTACCGACCATCCAGACCCATGGAGAGTGGTGTTCAATTATACCAGACCATTTCAAAAAAGCTTCAGGCAAGAAAAAAAGCCCTCACCATCTTCAGCATTGCCGATTGTTTAAAAGATTATCTGGATAGCCAATTTTCAATGTTTTATTCAGACGGGCATTTGACCTGTTTTCAAAAACAGGGACTATTGGCCTCATCCCATTGAAAACTGACCCGTTCCGTGCAAGTTGAAACTGTAATACCAACGCTGAGACACCAAAACGATGAACCAGACAACCATCAAAGACTCCTGCATGCTCAACAAAGGAGTCGGCCTTCATTCAGGCCAGAAAACAGTTTTATATTTTCATTCAGCACCGGAGAATCATGGGATTGTTTTTTTCAGGTCAGACAAGAACGTCCGTATCCCCGCCACCTACCGTCACTCAATCCCCTCTGCCTTGTGCACGACTATTGAAAACCAGGGGGTGCAGGTCACCACGATCGAGCACCTGCTGTCTGTCTGCAACGGAATGGGGATCGACAATCTATTGATCGAACTCGATGCGGAAGAAGTACCCATCATGGATGGTAGCGGTGTTGAATTTTACCAGGTATTGAAAAAAGCAGGTCTACAGCAGCTGAATAGTTCAAAAAAAATTATTAAAATAAATGAACCCATCAGCTACCAGCAGGATGGTATCACGATTTTTGCAACACCTTCTGATAATTCAAGCTTTACCTTCTCGATCGATTTTGAACATGAGCAAATTGGGCAACAGGAATACAGTTTTATTTTGACGGAAAAAAACTATCTCAATGAAATCGTCAATGCGAAGACCTTTGGTTTTAAGAAGGATTATGAAACACACATAAAAAGGGGATTAATCAAAGGGGGCAACGAAACCAATGCCATTATTCTAAATGAGGAGGGGGAATTTGATAACCCCGAAGTACTCACCTGGTTAAATGAACCTAATTTGCACAAAATTCTTGACCAAGTGGGGGACTTTTACCTGGCGGACAATCTTCGAATTAAAGGCGCCGTTTTTTCACATAAGAGCGGCCACTCATCGCATCTTGGCTTTATCCGTTATATGATGGATGAGTGTCCTGATAAATACTCCGTGATTGCAGACATCTAATCAGCCGGTAACCTTATCGATACTCTTTTTAAAAGCTGCGCGAGTCTTTTCCAGATCCGATTCTGAGTGGGCTGCAGACATAAAAGTCGCTTCAAATGCAGAAGGCGCCAAATAGATCCCCTGGTTTAACATCTCTCTGAAAAATGTTGCATAGCGGTCAGTATCGCAATTCAGAGCATCAGCAAACGAATGCACATCCTGGTCAATAAAAAACAGACCAAACATCCCCCCGACGCTTTGCATGCGATACGGGACTGACGCTTTTTCGAGGATATCGCGCATTTCGTTCACCAGCCAGTTCGTTTTTGAACCAATATCTTCATAAAATCCGGGTCGATTGATTTCCTTGAGAGTTGCAAGTCCTGCGCTCATCGCCAGTGGATTTCCTGATAGCGTACCCGCTTGATATATGTCCCCCATCGGCGAAACCCGTTGCATGATATCCGCACGTCCACCGTACGCCCCGACCGGTAGCCCTCCGCCGATAATTTTTCCCAAGGTCGTCAGATCGGGCATAATATGATACAGTTCCTGGGCACCACCTTTGGAGACACGAAAACCCGTCATCACTTCATCGAAAATCAGGATGATACCTTCCCGATCGCACAGTTCTCTGATACCAGACAGAAATCCATGCTGCGGCGTAATCACGCCCATGTTGCCTGCAACCGGCTCCAAAATAATCGTCGCAATCTCATCAGGATATTGCTCTATGAGCATTTTGACATTCTCCAGATTGTTAAATTCTGCAATCAGCGTTTCCCTTGCGAAAGCGGCGGGGACTCCTGGAGAGTCCGGACTTCCCAGAGTTGCCGCACCGGATCCTGCTTTGACCAGCAAATAATCAGCGTGGCCATGATAACAACCTGCAAATTTAATAATCTTATCGCGTCCCGTAAAACCTCTTGCGACCCTGATAGCACTCATCGTGGCTTCCGTCCCGGAGGTCACCATTCGAACCATATCCAGGTTGGGCATCATGCTTTTAATCAACTCAGCCATTTCAATTTCGGCCGTTGTAGGCGCCCCATAGGATATCCCCAAATCCAGATTCTTGCGAAGTTCCTCTAAGACAGCTGGATGACCGTGCCCCAGAATCATCGGCCCCCAGGAGCCCACATAATCGATAAATTCATTATTGTCTTCATCAATTATACGACTCCCCGCTGCACTTTTTATAAAAAGGGGGCTCAATCCAACCGCACGAAACGCGCGAACAGGGCTGTTGACACCACCGGGAATTGATTGTTGAGCCCTTAAAAATAGTTGATTTGATTGTGTTGTTTGCATATGAAAATCCCTTTAGTATTTCAATTTTCAGAAAGTATAGCGTGCACTGATACCCAACAAGGAGAAATCCTGCACCTTCGTTTCGGGTCGAAAACTGTCATTCTCAGTATAAGCGGCACCGGGCATAAAATAGGCAACATAAAATTGAAAAAACAGGCGCTCTTCAATTTGCCAGTCAATCCTGACATCGAATTCCCGCCCGATATCGGTTCTTTTGCTTTCCGACTCCCCCTTTTGATTGACAAAAACCGCCTTGGTTCTATTGAAACTATATACATCCAGATCCACATCATAACTATCTTCCTTGCCCCGATAGGCAAATTTTAAGGCGGAGTAAGTTAAATTTGACACTGAATGGCCGTCTCCGATTCCGTTTCTTCCGTTAAAATAGATAATTGCATCGCCAAAGGATCCTTTTTTTACTTCGAAAAAAGATTTTGAACTTCCGTTCCAGATCTTCTCTCCATCGCTGTCTATCTCACTCCCTCCGGCAGTAAAAAGTCTTAGGGAGGATTTCCATTCATCTGTGAGTCGATAGCCAACATCCAGTAAATAGGCACTTCCAGAAACAGTTTGACTTCCGAGAATCGTAGCCAGGTTATCTGAAGAGTCAACAGAAAAGTAATCTCTGGTTCCATTCAGGTTCGCCCAAACGAAATTTAAATCGAAATCAATATGATTCCAGATGAGATTTAAGCCTATGTATTCAACCCCGTCATTATCATAATAGACTGGATCTCCGGAAGTGGTATCGTCCGAAGTATCATGATGTTCTGTGAATTTTCCTGTCCAACCCCCATATTCCGCCAGAGGGATATCGTTTCCACCATGCATAACACGAAAGATCTCCACAGAAAACGATTTTTCCTGCCGGGTTGGCTTCTTTCCCCAAGGGTCCGGGATTAAAACACCTGATTCAAATACAGGGTAGTCCAGTTGGACCCAGATTAATGAGGCAGTCCCCCCTTCACCTATTCTAGCACCACCTATACTGTAGCACCATGTACCAATTCGGCACCCTTGTGAAATGGCGTTTGCCTCTCCTTCAAAAATCAACCCTTTCCGATCACCAATATCAAGGTACTGCCTTCCCACTCTTAAACTGGCATTGGGATTGTGATTATATTCCAGAAAAGCTTCGTCAAAAACGACGTTAAATCCGTCATCGCTTGTACTATCGCGAGACTCAGACGGATATGAAGTACTATAAGCCTGATCCTGCTCTGAAACTATAAACGAATTATGTCCTAACTTTGCGTGCAGTGACACGTTTGTATTGATTTTCGATTGAAAATCGAGGGAAATGTCCTGGTAAATTTTACCCCCGAAAGCAGAACCATTGATTAGACCCAGTCTGCGAGAAGCACCAAAAGCTTCGTAAGATCCGCCGATTTTAGCTCCTGGGTTGAATTGAGTATCCTCTTCTATAACTTCGTATTCTCCCCGCTTCAAAGGTGTAAAACCTTGCTGGGCAAAAAGATTTTCGTTACATTGAATGAGAAGTGCCCCAAAGGCCAAAAAAGTACAGGTTTTCGTAAAAATCCGATCAAGAAGTGTAGTCATAACTCATTGAGGTTTATTTAGGGTGAGACCAATAAAAAAGATATTTTAAAATAGGTTATCATCTCCTACACCGCTTTGGCTCTTCTCTGCACCTATCAAAATAGCTGATTTGTAAAAGCACTACCCAAAGCAACATATCGGCGTTTCTTTATAAAAATTAACTGATAAATCGATTTCTAGCAAACGGATTCGGCCTCTGAAATCGTAATCTCCCGATTTTCATATTCAGGCTAAACAAATATTCAATTGATTTCCTAACTTCGAATCAATCTAATAAGAACTTTAGAGAATTGATTTCATCAACTGGCGCCAGAGACCGTCTACCCCGAGTACATGGCATATCTCACCCCAAATCAAGCTGCTGTTTTCAGCATGATCATTTGTTGAACAAATTAAGCGTAAATCATGGGATAACAGGAATTTTAAATAACTGCTTTATCTCTTTATGGATTTTTGATAAATTGCTATATAAGGAACGACTTTTGCTTTCAAAGCCTTACCGTTCTTTTATCTATAATCAAATGATATTCTATTAAACAAAAAGCCCCTCGGATCTTATGAAACCGTCTAAGCCATTTCTATCAGAACACTTATTAACAGATGGTTCCGCATTGTATAGTTCATCACTGGGCAATATATTAATCGGTTGCCCTCCGGAAATATTGAAAGTCCTGATGACCAAACATGTCCCTATGCCTGACACAATTGTTATCCCGGGAACATTACATCAATACAGCTCTTCACAGGCATGCCTTGAATTTCCGTTCTACCATTTTTTATTCATCCAGCAAGGCCTGGCGCGTGGGAAAAAATTTAAAGTCTACGCGAAAAAAGAGACGTGTCATAAACTGTCTGAAATGCTTCGGGTTACACTGGTAGGACCGAAATTAGAGGAAGTGCTAAAGGTTGAAAAGAAGCTTAAGATACCAGAAAAACTTGATCGGAAAAAAACGGAACAACTTTTAAAAGAAGTTGAGTTTTTAGCGCCGAAAAACAAAAACGGTAAAAATTATACAATGAAGGAAATGATTGAATTCATTCCTTTGGAGATCGGTGAGAAGAAAGTGGTTTACGAAGGCTACCAGGATCATCCTGAAATAACAATGGAGCGCAATGGTGATGATGATTTCAAAATCAGTTGCAATAATAGTTTCGATTGTCACATCCAAATAGCTCAGGTGCAATCTCCAGTTTACGATATTAAAGCACCTAAAATCAGTAAATCAGAACTGTCATCCAAAAGTATATTTACAGTTCAATGTCTGGGTGCCAGTGAGGGCTTTGATCCGACACAACCTGCAAATGGTTTTCTTCTTCACTTTAATAGTAAATGGTATCTGTGGGATTGTCCGGCATTTTTGAGAAAACACTTGGAAAAGATTGGGATTGAATTTGATGATCTCGACGGTATCTTTATCTCCCATGTGCACGAGGACCACCTGGATATCATGGAGACTATCAGCGAAAGCCGAAAACCGAAAATCTATACTTCACCGGAGATTTTTCATTGTATGCTCTTAAAGTTGATGGCGATTCTTAACTGTAGTTATAACAAGGCCATGGAATACTACGACTTCCAGCCAATATATGTCAACAAGCCCTTTAAGTTAGATGGCGCAACGCTCGAAGTATTTTACTCCAGTCACGCCATTCCAGCCCTGGGTTTAAGATTAAGCGTTCCTGGAAAGAATAAGACTTCACGTCTGTTCCATTCCGGCGATAATCTGTCAAAAAGAATGGTTAAGGTCCTTTCCGACGCCAAAGTGTACAGTCCAGCCAGAAAAAAGGAGGTTAACAATTTCCTGCCAGATGATGTTGAATATGATATCGCTTTCGTCGACACTGGTGGTGGTGCAATTCATGGTGACGTGGAAGATTATGCCTCAAATCCGAACCAGGTTGTCTATATGCATACTGGGAAAAAGTTAACGGGATTCCCCCCAAATCACCGGTTACTAAAGGCGGGTCAACGCTTCATAATTCATAAATAGGCTGCGTCATTCGCCATGCAGAGCCAACGTCTTAAAACGTTTTTTCTTTCTTGTCTATGCATCGTTTGCATTGCCTGGATCAATTCATCTCATGCTACCCCTTTTCCAGTTAAGGGGGAGATTTATGACGGCAATGACCAGCAAATTGGAATAGCCGACGTTTATCCCAGATATGTCGAGATTTTTGATAACGAAAGAAATATGCTTGGCAAGGTTGGCATTCTAGTCGAAAAGGGCATCTCCAAATTGTTTCTGGTAGACGTTCAAAAAAATCATGTCCTGGTTGGCTATGCAAGTGGAGGTAAAATTTTTAATGAGAGGGATGAGATCAGGGGCACCTATTTTTGGACTCCGACCTGGTCATTTGTATACAATCTGGATGGAAAAAGAGCCGGCAAAGTAAAATGTATCGCCTGGCCTCGAGTTTGTGCAGTTGGGGTGGGCGGTTATCTGCTTAACCTCTTCCAGGGGGAAAAATGAAATCTGTTCGTAAAAATGCGGTCGCAGGGCTATTTTACCCCAGTGATTCCGTAGTCTTGGGACAAAATATCAGCTCTTTTCTGGGGGATTCCCGGAAAGAAGCCAGCGAACCCGTAAAACTGATAATCGCTCCCCATGCTGGATACAACTACTCAGGTAAAATCGCCGGAACGGTATATGCGGAGGTACTCCCAACTCGGTTTAAGCATGTCATGCTCTTGGGCCCTTCTCATCATCATTACTTTCAGGGAATCGCAGAAACCATTGAAGATGAATGGGAAACACCTTTAGGGAACATTAAAATTGAACATCTCAATCATCATAGTATCGATAGAAGTGCAACTTATCATAGAAAAGAGCACTGCCTGGAGGTTCAGATTCCTTTTATTAAGTACCTGAATCCAAATTTTAGAGTATCACCGCTGTTGCTTTCTGGAGATCGTTCAGAAGCTGAATCCATGGCTCGACAACTGATGGCATTTGATACAGACGAAACTCTCTGGATTATAAGCTCTGATTTCAACCATACCGGACCTAGATTCAATCATATCCCAGAGAAGGTTGGATATGAATCAGGCCAAACGATGGATCAGGAAGCAATTCGACTAATCACAAAAGGGGACATTGACGGATTTTCGACGTTTTTGGAGCAAACACATTCATCGATCTGTGGAGCACTCCCGATTCTTGTTGCTATGAATCTTACCCGATTAATGGGTCGACAGGACTTTGTCTTTAAAAGCTACGATTGTTCCGGCAGTCAGACTGGTGACATTAATTCAGTCGGTTATGCCGCTTTATATTCTTAAAACAATAACTGATATATTAACAAACGGTCGAAAATGACGACAGACGAGATTATCAACCGCCTCAAGGACTTTGCACTTTTTGAGGATATCGCTCATAATCATGATCAGATAAGCCGAGTAGCAGCCATCCTGGACTCTCGCCACATCAAAGCCGGGGAATACATCATGAAGCAGGGGGATAAGGGTGAAGAGCTCTATATCCTTATGTCAGGTGCCGTGCGTGTTTGCAAAAACACAAAGCAGGATGAAGAGTATACTATTGTCGATCTCAAAGCGGAATTCAACGTTTTTTTCGGCGAAATCGCATTGATGGATAGCGATGTTCGATCAGCCAGCATTAAAGTTCTTGAAGACTGCGATGTTTTGGTGATGGGCAAAGATAAATTTATCGAGCTTGGCAACCAGTATCCGGAAATATGTCTCCCTATTACGAGAACGATCGGGAAAAAAATCTGCAGCAATCTGCGCAATGCCAACAATGATGTTATCCTTCTGTTTGATGCACTGGTAAATGAAATCCAGTCAACCCAGTTGTAACCCATTTGTAAGATATCCGTTTTTGCCTACTATGAATCAAAATTTACGCCTGCAACTCGTTCAGACAATCCAGTCATTCACTCCCCAGAAAATTATGGTCATCGGCGATTTAATGCTGGACCAGTACATTTGGGGGAAGGTTGAACGGATATCCCCCGAAGCCCCTATTCCAATTATTCGGATGGAAGAAGAGGAATTCAGGTTAGGTGGTGCCGCCAATGTCATTGCAAATATCAAAGCGCTCGACTGCCAGGTTTTTCCAGTAGGTGTCATTGGCAAGGGTATCGCAGGGCAGAGAATCAAAACCATATTTAATGAGTCCAATATTCCCCTGGATGGCATTATCGTTTCATCTTCTTTTCGGACAATAGTCAAGCAAAGGGTTCTGACGCGTCAGCAGCAATTACTGCGTGTCGATTACGAGTCCGATCAACCTGATTTCAGCCAGTTCGAGGATCAGATATTGGAAAAGCTATTAAGGCTAATCCCCCGCATGGATGGCATTATTCTTTCAGATTATGCAAAAGGGGTTCTCAGTGCCCGCGTTATCGAGACAACTATCAAAGACGCCAAGAAAAAAGGGATTCCCGTCGTTTGTGATCCAGGAAAGGGATTCAGTTTTAAAAAATATTCGGGAATCACAGCCATCAAACCAAACCGATCCGAAGCCGCCCAATTGACGAACCTGGATTTAAAGGACGAACCCTCTATCTTGAAAGCTGCAGCGATCTTGCTTGATCAATGCCAGGCAGATTTTCTGACCATCAGCCTGGATCAAGATGGTATTCTGTTGTACTCCGGCAAAAACGAGTATCAGTTTATTGCCACTGACGCACAGGAAGTATTTGATGTCACAGGCGCTGGAGATATAGTTATCAGCATAATCGGAGTACTGCTGGCAAACAAGGTTCGCCCCTCCATTGCAGTTCATTTAGCCAATGTAGCAGCAGAGCTTGAAATCTCTCATTTAGGGGTCGTCGCCATACCCTGGAGCGAAATACTTAATCACCTTTCGAATGACGGACTATATCGTAAAATCATCACTCAGGATCAAGCATCCGCTGAGGTTATCCATTCCAATGAGACTCCTCTGATTTTTACAAACGGATATTTTGACAATATTTCGGCAGGTCATCTCAGGTTTTTAATGGAGATCGGAAAAATTCATGGCAGATTGCTCGTTGCCATCAACAGTGATGATTCCATAGTTCAACAAAAAGGATCCGCCCCTCTACTCAAGGAACAGGATCGCGCTCGTTTGCTTGCCAGCCTTGAAAACGTGTACCGGGTGATCATCTTTGATGAACCGGATGCGTCAAGTGTCATCAAAGCCCTTTCTCCCGATATTGTGGTCAAGGGAGAGCACTTTAAAAATTGCATACTTCCAGAACAGGGTGCAATAGAGGAAGTTGGGGCCAAAATCGAGTATATTCAACAATTTTCATGGTAGTCCATACTTGCTCAGAATCATCAGTGGAAAACTAAGAGGCCGAAAACTCCGAACATTAAAGGGCACGAATACGCGCCCCACTTTGGAGAAAACCCGGGAAACCATATTTAACATCCTCCAAAGCCGTTTCGAGCTCGAAATGTTTGAGGCCTTCGATCTGTTTGCTGGAAGTGGTGCCCTTGGGTTTGAGGCGTACAGTAGGGGAGTCGCAAGAGTTCAGTTCCTTGAAACAGATAGGCAATGTTTCAAAGTCCTAAAATCTAATATTCAGGATTTATTGCTGACCAATCATTGCTCTATATTCTTAAAAGATGCTACACATTGGGTGAAGAGCGGCAGATGGTCAGGCAGGCCCAAACTCTTTCTGTTAGACCCTCCTTATAAAAGTGATCTGGCGCAAAATATCATTCAAACGCTTGGACAGGAGACATTGATGCCCGCGCACAGTGTGATTGTCTTGGAAACTGAAAAAGACAAACAAATCGATTTCCCGGACCACTTTCAATTAATTAAGCAGAAGATCATCGGAAAAACTCGCATAGATTTTATCGAGATTCTCTCACAGAGTGAAACATGAGAATACTATTGGTTGCGATTCTTGTACTACTGTTTTCAAATTCTGAAATACAGGCAGGCAACGGATCGTTTTTGATTCTGAAGCGGGTTTATTTTTACATCAATGCCAACCAGACTGGAAAAAAAAATCTGTCCCGGACCCCAAAAGCATATGAGGTCGTTGATGTAAAACTGAATCAGAAATCAGTCATGTACCAGCTGCTTGTACCTGAGGACCAGAGTTACATAAATGGCAGCGGCTTTATCGTCGAATCGGATTCAGAACTTCAAAAAATGGAAACTAAACAGGTGAAAGTATACGCTAAGGTACTCTCCATTGAATCCGATTTTCTAGATTATCAATTGGTATCATCCAACCAGCTTTCATTCACCGGCAGGCAAGAGCAGTCAAGCGCTTTCCCCCATCTCATGTGGAAAGCGGTTAATTATAAGACCCAAGTTCCAAAAACTTTTTGGGTTCCTGACTGGTCTGGGGTTTATCGTCCGAACAAAAGCGCTGACTGGTTGAATCAAACTTACCGGAAAGCCATCCGCATGAATATCGGTAAGAACCGTAGGCAAAGGGTCCTCTTGGGATTGGTCGAGTCAGGTTTTACAAAAGAACAGGTTAAAATGGCTCTTGGCGCGCCACTGAAAATGAAACGCATTGAAAACGGGACGCAGGAGGAATGGCAATATAGCAGTCATAAGGTCATTTTTAAGTCGGATCGCGTCCTACGCGTCATCTAATCATTAAAGCAGCGGTACAAAGCTGATTTTAGGTAACGAATCAGAACGGACAACCTACTTATCTGGCAGATTTTGCACAACGAAATCCAACATCTTCCCAGCCATAATTGGGGTTACTGGCGTCCCTGAACCAACCGACAGAGTGATCTTTCGTTTTCGCCCACGACCCACCACGGATCACACGATACCTCTTGTGGGTAAGTCGGAACTGGCTACCGGGATAAGGTCTTAAAAAACTGCCGACCCATTCACGTACATTTCCTGCCAGATGCTGCACACCGTATGTAGAGACATCCTTACTGACTGAAGCAACAGAATCAGGCGACAGTACACCCGATTCAACGGTTCTGGCATCTTTGGGATAGATGGCATTCCCTGACCAGGGATATTTATTTCCGTTTTCACCACGAAACGCCTTTTCCCATTCTACCTCTTTCGGTAGCCGTTTCCCCATAGCTCTGCAATACCGGCGAGCATCATTCCAATTCACTTTGACTACCGGCCGATTTTCCTGACCTGTCGGGATCACGCCTCTCGGCCATGAAGGAGGCGCCCGGTGTTTGTATTTTCTTACAAATGCTGCATACTCCTGATTCGATACCTCTGTTCGATCAATATAAAATGATTTCAGAGGAACTTTAAAAGCCGGCGCTGAAACCTTTGGTCCTGTATCACTGCCCATCACAAATGAACCCGCCTTGATGTGAATCATCTTGCTATTTTTTCTTGTTTTATTGCTTCTTTTGGAACGTGAGTCGTTCTTTTGATCACTGAAGCGGATGGTTTTCGCCCATTCTATGACTCCGGTGGAGATATTCATCATTTTAAAAGAAGCAATGTGTCCACTTGGCTTATTCGAAATCCTGCCATATATAAACGCGTCGACACCATAGAGTTCCCCCATACGTTTCGCTTTTTTCTCATCGATAAAGTTTTCCATATTGAGCTTCTGCTCTTCCAGAATCAGTTGCAGATTTTCTCGATCAACTACCTGGAAATTGCCATCTTTAGTAATTGCAACTGAGAGATAATCAATCACGCGATTTGTATCGAAATCGCTTTTGAGGTTCCAGAAACTAATTTGTCTGATTCTGGCTCCTTGCAGTCTATCCAGACTTCCCCTTAACGATTCCGTCACCATTTCGGTCAGATTGTGTATTGTGCGGGATTCCTTTGAGAGATCTGTCAGCTGAAAAATACTCGCCCATACAATTGCCGAACTTTCCACATCAATCGCCTTAAATACAATTGTATCACCATAGTAGCGACCATAAATAAAAAGATCTATTCCGAGTAGTTTTCCCAAAGTTTTATATGTGTCCTGGGAAACCATTCCCGTTAAACTGAATTTTTGTTCCCTTAAAATCAGTTGGAGTTTTGATCGATCTATGAGCCGAAACCGCCCTCCCTGCACTATTTCGTTCTCTGTATAATCGATCAACTCATTGATAGTTTCCTGATTTAAAGATCCCTGAATCCTCGAAAAAGCAACAGTAGAATACTTTTGAGATGGTATCTGATTCAAAGAGCCGGCAACCTGTTGTGCGAGATTTATAGAGTCAAAAGCATACAGATCGCTCATCAGCGGAAAGCAGCCGAACAGGAGGATATAAAAATAAATTAGGTTCCCTATGTTTCTGTTTCTTTTTGTTTTTACTTTTTGCATTAGTAAAACCCGCCTCGTTCGTATTTGTCGGATTGGCTTCGATATGACAAATTTGTAATACCGGCACCGATCAAGCTAAATTCAACAGACTAGCAATCAGTTTTCAGGCTTGACATACTGGCTACTGCGGAATATGTAATTCAACTGGTAGAAATATCTGAAAATATATCGTAAACAGCTGCTTAACGCAACAATCATCCAGTAAGAGAACAAAATATGTCCCTTTACATCGTATCGGTTCCAATCGGGAACCCGGACGACATCACGCTAAGAGCTATTAAAACCCTCCAAACCGTCGATTTTGTAATTTGTGAAGAGCTAAAAATTGGCCGCAAACTATTAAAACAATTAAATATCGAAAAACCACTCTATCACATTAACGAACACGATGAAAAGGAATCCTCTGATGAAATCATTCAGCTGTTATTTAAAAATCAGAGTGCTGCATACTTTTCAGATGCGGGAACACCTCTGTTTGCCGACCCCGGAACCTATCTCGTCAATCGCTGTCATGAATTCGGCCTTCGAGTCATACCGGTTCCTGGTGCTTCATCTTTAACAGCCGCTCTGGCGGTTGCCGGAATTGGTATTAAACAATTTTATTATGCAGGTTTTCTGCCACGTGTCCCAGAAGAGCGCAGGTTGGCTATCCGCAAATTAAGACACTTCAACTGTCCGGTTATTATCTACGATACGCCCTATCGATTACGATCTCTATTAGATGACCTCAAACTCGAACTCTCCGCAAATACACAGGCCACTCTTTTGTTATCACTAACTCAACCGGCAGAAACCATCATAAAAGGGACCCTGGATGCTATCATCACCGACGTCAACGCAGACTATTCAAAACGTGAATTTGTCCTGATCGTCGAGTCCCCCCAAAGCAGTCTCACCGTAAATTCAAAGAAGGATTCGTTCAAACGCAAAAAACATAAGAAGCACCGCAAATTCTCATAGATCCTCTTTTTTGATTATGAATGCTTGATAGAGCATGATCACAAACCCGATGGAAATTAAATCATCCGCCAGATTGTTGACAAAAAAACCGGTATCGTAGAAGTGAAAATACATATAGTCCGTCACCTGTTGTCTAACAACACGGTCGATCAGGTTTCCGAACGCACCGGAAATAATCAGTGTAAACCCCCATTTTTCTCCTCTCGCCAAAGAAGTCCAGTTGCGAAACACATAAATACAAAGCCCCACGACAACAAGAAGTGAAACTCCAGCCAGAAGTGGAACCCGGATAATGGACGGTAGATCTGACATCAGGCTGAAAGATATCCCTTGATTCTCCTGTAGAGTGAGGTCAATCAGGTTGGGGATAAGCTCTATATAGTATCCCGATTTTAAATATAGCCGGGCTGTCAGTTTAATTAACTGGTCCAATCCAATAAAAACGGCGATGAGAGTGAGATAATATTTCATAATCCAATAGTCTGTTGGCTTTGATGGATTCGGGTTTGCTGGTTGTAACTTGATAGATCAACGAAATTAATTGTACAAAAACAGGCTCAGCCCGCTCCCAAAGGGGGGGATATTCAAAAAATACCGTAGTGTCTTCAATTTATATCGAGGGTTATTCATTTTCAACCCTGCGTATAATGGCATCATAGGTAAAAAGGCCTTGTGGCTGCGCAATGTAAATAAAACTGTAGACAGAAACATCAACCTTGGCAAGAATCAGTGATCTATGCCAACTATTCATGCTAATGTTTATTAAAATCAATTACTGCCATTTTAAAATTCTTTCAACCTTGTTCAGTGCCTTGCTCATATATAATCGTTCTGTTACAGTGAGTAGCTAAAACACTGCAGACAGGCAATTTGACGGATTGTTTTTGTTCAATCCCGGCATTTAGTAGACTCGGAGCGGATAGGAGCCAGCGATCATCTCCTATTCATCGCAGCAAAACGTCATAGAGACAGGCTTGACCGTAATTTTGGTCCCACGCTCCGCTGAAATTGATCTGTGTATTGAACAAATTCCTGCTTTTCAAATCCTTTTTCTGCTGTTCAGGTGAGAATCAAAAAACGCCTTGCCTAATTTTGGATCATTAAAAACACAGTATTTTGGCCACATTGGAGCGCGTCTGCACTATCATGGTGAGATTCCATCGGGTGCAATCGGTTATGAAGAACCAGAGCAGATACTGTTTTCGAAGCCGTGATTATTCGAATTCATAGTCTCTAAAGTCTAAATTGATAAAAAGTTGGTTCTTTTTTGTCATTTCCCTTTGACAACCGACATATGATGAATATAAAAATAACTATGTTCATTATCTGGAATTGACCAAAATTGCAGAAAAGTCACTTTTAAGGAAAAACTTCTGTGTTTTTAAATTGATACATTAAAGCTGACTTGCTGTTTTGGGCAACTTAATTTTTGACATCGAATACAATTATCAGGAGAACAAAATGAAACTTCTCAAAAACAAATTTCTGTTTTTAATCCTAGTACTATTTATGGTCTTTGGATCATCGTGCGATAGCGACACGGATAAACCCATCAAAATTGGTGTCGCCGGCCCTCACAGTGGTGATTTGGCTCCGTACGGGATTCCTCCGAAAAATGCAGTTATGCTTGCTGCAGAAAAAATTAATGCGGCAGGTGGATTGCTGGGCAGACAAATTGAAATTATTGCAGAAGATGATGTTTGTAAACCTGAGATTGCAACGAACGTTGCCTCAAAACTGGTTGGCGAAGGCGTTGTGGCTGTAATTGGTCATGTATGTAGTGGCGCTACGATAGCGGCTCTTTCTGTTTACCGTGACAATAAAATCCCGGTAATCTCACCTTCAGCTACGAATCCTGATATCACGATGAACGGACAAAATCCCCTGTTCTTCAGGACAATCCCACATGATGCAGCCCAGGCGGTTTTACAGGCGAAATTTATTGATGAATTCCTGAAGGCAAAAACTGTCGCAGTCATTCATGATAAAGGGGACTACGGTAAAGGTTTGGCGACCCTGGTCAAAGAAGGACTTGAAAAAAGAGGCATCAACATCGTTCTTTTCGAAGGAGTCACACCGGGTGCGGTTGATTATTCAGCACTGGTTCGAAAAATTAAGCAAGCAAATCCTGACGTTGTTGCGTTTGGCGGATATCATCCAGAAGGTTCCAAAATTGTGACCCAGTCAAGAAAAAAGGAAATCACAGCCCATTTCATTTCAGGTGACGGCTTGAAGGACCCTTCCTTTATCAAGATCGGTGGCGAATATGCGGAAGGCTATTTTGTTTCATCTCCGTCTGATATCTCCAACATTCCGGCGACGATTGAAGTAACGGCCGCTCTGAAAGAGAAAGGACAACAGCCTGGCAACTTCGGTCTGCAGGCTCATGCAGGGTTCACTTCCATTGTTCATGCCATTGAAAAAGCAAAATCTACCGATCCAGAAGAGCTGGCAAAAGTACTGCGCTCTGACAGCGTTTCCACAACACTTGGAAACATCTCTTTTGACGATAAAGGGGATGTCGTCGGTTCCGGTTTTGCGATTTATAAGGTCGCCAACGGTGAGTTTGTTGAAATTAACTGGTAAGATCTAAGAAAAACAGGTTCATCAATTATTATTGATTTTTCCATCTTCCCGATGCTTTCCCTTCGAAGCAGTTCACTGACTCCGAAGGGAAAACGACATCGGGATATTGGTTTTTGGGGAACCAGTTTTTGAGTTAACGGCGTCGAATGCGTGCTTGAACACAATTCAGATGCCGCTTTTTTTTGATGCACGGGTTTGGTTTATAACTGGCCTCTGTATCCAGAAGTACAGAGTATGGGTTTCAACACATAAAATGATGAGCCTCCTTGAGTCTAGATTTGATATTCTAATATGACTGGAACATACGACATTTTATCCTATTTTTTAGAACTTTTCAGCAGCGGTCTGACCAGAGGTAGCATATATGCACTATTAGCCTTGGGTTACACTCTGGTATACGGAGTCATTGGTCTGATAAACTTTGCACATGGTGAAGTATACATGGTCGGGGCCTTCATCGGTCTGATGGTGGCGGGAATCATGTCCATCATGGATTACAATATCCCGTCGATCCTGTTTGTCACCCTGGCCTTTGCTATGCTCTATTCCGCGGCTTATGGCTTTACGATCGAGAGAGTCGCATATAAACCTCTGAGGAAAGCGCCTCGCCTGGCGGCTTTGATCAGTGCAATTGGGATGTCAATATTTTTGCGGGAATATGTCATTCTGGCGCAAACTCCAGATTTTGTTTCTTTTCCAGCTTTAATTCCTAAACCGGCGTTTCTGCTGGCCATCAAGAATTATCTGGAACCCACTGAGGTGCTGATTATTGTCAGCTCTTTAACTATTATGGTTCTACTCTTGATTCTGATCAAACGGACAAAAGTGGGCAAAGCGATGCGTTCGATCTCACAGGACCGGGAAATGGCCATGCTGCTCGGAATCAATGTCAATAAAACGATCTCCATGACATTTATGCTGGGATCGGTTTTGGCTGCATTTGCAGCGATTCTGATCGCGGCTCATATCGGTCAGATCAACTATAATATCGGTTTTATTGTCGGGATCAAGTCTTTCACGGCAGCCGTTCTAGGCGGAATTGGCAGCATACGTGGAGCCCTACTCGGAGGACTCGTCCTGGGATTGACTGAGAGTTTTGCAACTGGATATATTTCCAGCGATTATGAAGACGTTTTTGCATTTTCCATCCTGATTCTTATCTTAATCTTCAAGCCTTCTGGTTTGGTAGGAACAGTCGCAACCGAAAAAGTATAGGATACAAATTAAAGTGATTTCTGAAATTCGCAAATCTATCATTATCTCAATCTGGTTTTCTATACTCAGCTTTCCGCTGATTGTGCTGAAAGTTGACTATATCGAAAAGTCCATTGATCTACGCTGGAATAATCTACTCATTATTGCAGTGGGGACATTTTTCGTGTCTTATGTGTGGCGTTATTTTCTGCAACGTGGAGAAAAGTCCCGCCAAAAGAAAGCCGCTGGTGATACTGTTCTTGATGAGAAAATTCAGCCGTCCGTTGACTCTCCGATTCAAAAAATACTGTTTCAGCTGAGCCATATTTCCCAGTCCAAACCTTTGATCGCAATTGTTCTGGTAATGATTGTTGTGTTCCCTCTTGGATCCTCAACTTACCAGACCTCCATCATCATCAGCACAATGATGTATATTGTGTTGGGATTGGGATTGAATATCGTTGTCGGAATGGCTGGACTGCTGGATCTGGGTTATGGCGCCTTCTATTTGATTGGGGCATATGCTTACGCCCTCTTGAACCTGAATTACGGGATCGGCTTCTGGCTTTCACTTCCGATCGCCGGAATGTTGGCCGCGACCTTCGGTGTGCTGTTGGGAATCCCGGTTCTCAGGCTCAGAGGAGACTATCTGGCTATTGTCACACTGGGATTTCATGAGATTGTCCGGCTGGTTGTTGAAAACTGGGATGCGGTACTTCATGGGCCGAGCGGAATTCCCAATATTCCAAAGCCCGGTTTTTTCGGAATCAAATTAGGCTTCAATGGCTCTACGACCTATTTGTACTACATCACAGTGGTGTTAATGATTATCGCAATCATTGTAATTCGAAGACTACATATTTCTCGGGTAGGTAGAGCCTGGATGGCATTGAGGGAGGACGAAATCGCCTGTCAGGCAATGGGTATCGACACAACCAAAACAAAACTAACTGCTTTTGCATTAGGAGCCTTCTGGGCCGGACTTGTGGGCGTTATTTTTGCGGCCAAGAGCAGTTTCGTGAATCCAGCCAGTTTTACATTTTACGAATCGGCCATGATACTATCAATTGTGGTTCTAGGGGGAGCGGGTTCTATCCGTGGCGTAATCCTGGCATCACTTATTCTGATTCTGTTACCGGAGTATATGCGATTTTTGAAAGAGTACCGTATGCTGCTTTTCGGTGCCATTTGGGTAGTTATGATGGTATTTCGACCCCAGGGAATGGTCAGTGATGCCCGCCACAAATACGAATTTAATCGAGAGCCGGACGGCAACAAAGATGAATCTCAAAATGGTTCCCAGATCAATATCCGGAATATCAATCAGAAACTAGAAATATAATAATGGAAACTGTTTTACAAACAGACAAAATCGGTAAAAATTTCGGTGGTTTAAGGGCGTTGGATGCTGTAGATCTGAATATCCGGGAGAGCGAGATTGTTGCACTGATTGGCCCGAACGGCGCCGGAAAAACAACCCTGTTCAACTGCATCACCGGCATGCATGAACCCACTGACGGTAAAGTCAATGTTATTCCTCCTGGAAAAGCGAAAACCTGTGTCAACGGCTTAAAGCCAAATAAAATCACAGAGTTGGGCTTAGCCAGAACATTTCAGAATATCCGCCTGTTTAACAAAATGACGGTATTGGAAAATGTGATGGTGGGCTGTCACTGCAGAAATAAAAACACATTTCTCGAAGCGATTATCAAAGGACCCCGCTTTAAAAGAGAGGAGAAACAGACATTGGACTTTTCGCTGGATCTCCTGGAAACTTTTGGATTAATTGATGTCGCCCAGCATTTGGCAGAAAACCTGCCTTACGCCGATCAACGCCGCCTCGAGATAGCCCGTGCACTGGCGACAGACCCTTTTTTACTGCTACTTGATGAACCCGCAGCTGGCATGAACCCGAACGAGACCAACTCCTTGGATCAGCTTATTCTAAAAATTCGAGAGGAGAAGAAAATCTCAATTCTTCTAATCGAACACGATATGAAGTTGGTGATGCGAATATCGGATCGTATTTTTGTGATGAATCAAGGGCAAAACATTGCTGACGGATCTCCCCAGGAAATTCGAAACAATGAAACTGTCATACATGCATATCTGGGGGAAGAATGAATCTGCAAATTAACGATATTCATTCTTTTTATGGAAACATTCAAGCGCTTAAAGGCGTTAGTCTTGAATTGACAGCCGGGGAGATCGTCACCCTGATTGGTGGTAACGGAGCGGGTAAAACAACAACCTTGATGTCCATCTCCGGGCTAGTCCCTCCCAAAAAAGGTCAAATCCTTTTCGACGGCAGCCCCATCCATACCTTGTCACCTGATAAAATCGTTTCCCTGGGAATTGTTCAAGTTCCAGAAGGCAGAAGAATTTTTTCAGATTTTACGGTTCAGGAGAATCTGGATATGGGGGCTTATTTAAGAAACGACAAGCCACAAATCAGAACAGACTTGGATTACATTTTTGAGTTGTTTCCAATCTTGAAGGAACGCCGGTATCAATCAGGTGGAACGTTAAGCGGTGGGGAGCAACAGATGCTAGCCATCTCAAGGGCTTTGATGGCTAATCCTCGCTTGCTGCTCTTGGACGAACCTTCGTTGGGATTAGCGCCCTTGATCATGCAGCAGATTTTCCAGATCATTAAAAAGATCAATCAAGAACAAAAAACAACAATTCTCCTGGTGGAACAGAACGCAAATTTAGCACTCCAGATTGCCAACAGGGGTTACGTCATGGAAAACGGTTTAATCACCATGGAGGATCAAGCCATTAACCTGCTGGACAATGAAGCAGTTAAAAGCGCTTATTTGGGGGTTTAAAAAGTTCTTCGGGTTTTGTAAATACAGTTGTTTGATATCTACAAAACTAACCCCCCTTCAGCGGGGAAACCATCCAAAATCCATTAGCGATAATAATTTATTCCTCTTGGAATCTCGGGTTAGAGCAAACGGCCGGTTCGATGCAAGTTCCAGTCGTCTCTAAAAAGCACAAAAAATCTGTTAATGAGTTATTATGTTATCACGGAATCTCTTGCTAAGGGTTTTGACTGGAATCCCCCTGGCCGTGCTTGCCATTTTCTACATCTATCTGGCATCGGAGATTCTTTTTATCCTGGTTGCTGTGGTCATCATCATTGCCGGGGTATGGGAATATGGGCAGGCTGTTGCACACACGTCTCTTAGCCTGAAACCCCTTAATTTGTACCTTATATCCTTACTTTTCTTCCTCTCATTTTTACTTTTCTGGAAAGGGTATGTTAATCTGGGATTGATATCATTCGGAACGACATTTCTAGTCATCCTGTTTTTTTCGTTTTTCCGGCAGCAAGACGGTAGCAGTTTACTTTTGTGGTATTCCCTCCCCTTGGTCTGGATTGTTTTCCCTGTGGTTCTACTAATTTTGCTGAGATTTTCTACCAGTACTGCTTCCGGTTCCGACTTGATTTTATTTATCATTGTGATTGCCGCTTTCAATGACATTTGTGCCTATTTTGGCGGAAAACAATTTGGAAAACACCCACTGGCACCCAACATCAGCCCTAATAAAACCATTGAAGGTAGTATTTTTGGACTGCTCGGGGGCATAATCTTTGGCTGCGCTTTTCAGCAATTTTTTTTACAGACTTTTCTTTCCGGATGGCGATTGCTGCTGCTAATAGTTGTCATCGTTATCGCATCACAACTTGGCGACCTATCAGAATCCAAACTGAAACGATATTGCGGCATCAAGGACTCGAGCAATCTTATCCCGGGCCATGGGGGAGTGCTGGATCGCATTGATGCATATCTTTTCGCAATCCCGGTATTTATCGGCATGACTCTTCTGTTGGGTGTTCGGCTCAACTAGATGGAAAACAATTTCTTGTCAGTTTTGTTTGTAAACGTAATAGAAGAATGAATAGAAAAAAAAAGGGGATTGTTATCCTCGGATCAACCGGTTCTGTTGGAGTCAGTACGCTGTCTGTCATCAGTCAAAACCCTGAACGATTCCGTGTTGACGGTTTGAGTTGCCACAACAATATATCTCTGTTGATTGAACAGATCGAGATGTTTTCCCCGAAGGTGGTTTCTGTCAGCGAACAACAAGCCCCAGCACTTCGAAAATTGATCAGTGAGCGAAACTTGACCGCAAAAGTTTCAGAAGGCTTGCCAGGCCATATTGAAGTAGCCTGCTATCAGGACGCATCCTTGGTAGTTGCGGCAATGGTAGGTGCTGCGGGTATTGAGCCGGTAATGGCGGCCATTAGACATCAAAAAACCATTGCACTAGCCAACAAAGAATCACTGGTTTTAGCTGGATCACTATTGATCTCGGAAGCCGAACAAAACGGTGTCCAAATACTGCCAATCGATAGCGAACACAATGCCATTTTCCAGTCATTACGAGACGAAAACCCGGATCATCTCGACCACATAACGTTGACAGCCTCAGGGGGACCATTCCGGACGCTACCCAAGGCACAATTCAAGGATATCACACTCGACGCCGCGCTGAAACACCCTAACTGGGATATGGGGGAAAAAATCACGATAGACTCTGCCACGATGATGAATAAATGTCTTGAGATAATTGAGGCAAAGTGGTTGTTTCGAATTGATCCAAAGCAAATTAAAGTACTGTTCCATCCCCAATCCATAGTACATTCGATGGTGACATTCAAGGATGCATCTACTATTTGCCAAATGGGAGCGCCCGATATGCGAATTCCGATAGCCAACTGTCTTGGCTATCCTGACCGTATCAGTTCAGGCAGTTCTTTTATGGATCTCACTGAGATCGGAACGCTGACTTTTGAAGCACCTGACTTGAATAGATTTCCCACTCTGCAAATGGCCTACGATGTCCTTTCATTGGGTGGTGGAGCACCTGCTGCTCTCAACGGGGCAAACGAAGTTCTGGTTGATCTACTTCTCAACGAAAAAATTCCGTTTATTCAAATATTTGAGGTACTTTCTGATCTGGTTTTACAACTAAAAAACCTAAAAGACAGTCAGGAAACAAATAAAAGTCCGTACCTTTTCGAAATCAATCAGATTTCAGATGCAATATCTGCTGATGAGTGGGGAAGAGATTTTGCGAGACAAGCTCAACACTAGAGCAACAATCTTAACCATCGATCAAAACCAAAATGCTAACCATTATTACTGTTATTTTAGTCTTAAGCTTTCTGATATTTATCCACGAACTTGGACATTACCTCGCTTCGAAGGCTGTTGGTGTGAGGGTGATCGAGTTTTCGATTGGTTTCCCCCCCAAAGTTATTTCCAAGATCATTGGGCAAACTGAATATATGCTTTCAGCCATTCCCATCGGCGGATATGTGAGACTTCATGGACAAAACTTTGAAGACGAAAACCCCTCTGAGAAAGATAACTATGCTTCAAAATCCATTTTGCAGCGACTACTGATTCTATTGGCAGGTCCCTTGATGAATTTAATTGTTGCATTTGCCTTGATGCCCTTTGTGTATTTTATCGGCTATGACATACCAGCGTACATGTTAGCCCCCCCTGTCATCAGTAGCGTGACCGTTGACAGTGAAGCCGACAAACTGAACATCCAAAAAAATGACCTAATTGTTGCCGTCAATGGGACCCCGGTTAAAACCTGGCGGGAAACCCAAACTGGATTAAACCGCAATCAAAAAGAGATCATCAACCTGAAATTCAGACGGGAATCAGAGATTATCGAACGGAATTTCAGTGCCAATTTATTGAAACAGAAACATGGACTTGGATGGAACATCAACATCGAGCCCATTATTGGTGACTTTTCCTCTGAATCCCCAGCAAAATTAGCTGGCTTGCTTCCGGGGGATCGAATTATTGAAATCGGAGGGATCTCAATTGAAAACTGGTCGGATATTTCACCTCAGCTGCAGAAAACAGCTGGGAAAACGGTCCAAATTAGAATTGAACGAAAGGGTGAGATATCCGATATTCACATCACCCCAGTCTGGAACCAGAACAACAAATACTGGATCATTGGAATCGGTAGCCAAAAAGCCAGAGTGTCGGAATCTTTCGGTGACGCCGTCATCAACGGGACTCGGAGAGTAACTTTGATGGCATATGGCACATTGGAGTTTCTATTTCAGTTGATCTCCTTCCAAGCTGACACAGAATCCGTCGGGGGTCCGATTATGATTGTGCAAATGGTTGGGCAAGCCGCAGAGAGTAATATAAGTAATCTGATATCGCTGGTTGCTTTTATCAGCCTCCAGTTTGCCATCTTTAACCTGCTGCCGATCCCTGCACTTGATGGCGGCCACATCTTTTTTCTTGGGCTTGAGAAAATAAAAGGAAGTGCATTGTCAAAAAACTTTCGCTTAACCACCCAAAAAATTGGCTTTACCTTACTGATGTTTCTGATAATATACATCTCAGTACAAGACGGATTGAGACTTTTTAGTCAATAGCAAACCTGTCGATACCTCTAATAGTAGGGCACACAGCCCAAACAGGAGATATTTACGCTTTTCTTTCCTGCCAACTTCTGTTATCTATAGAGCCAATTTTTTGACATGCCTACGGTGTAAGGGAATTTTACCATGAAACAATATAATGTCTTAGTATACGGAACAGGCGCAGTTGGGATCTATTACGGCGGAAAGCTTTTTAAAGCAGGTTTTAATGTTGTATTCGTTGATCTTCCTGAAAAAGTTTCCAAGCTGAACGAAACAGGTCTACATATACGTTCAGACATCGATCATGACTTCAGTTTTGAGCCGATCATTGTCTCAGATTTAAAGGATCAACCCCCTCAGGATATTATTCTGGTTTGTGTCAAAGCATTTCAAACCTATGATATCGCCCTGAATCTCCTACCAGTCGTTAAACCCTCTACGATCACGATGTCGTTACAGAACGGCCTGGAAAACGAGAAGATTTTATCCGATCTACTGGGGAAAAACCTTGTCATCGGAGCGGTGCTATTTTTCAACGGGGAACTTCAAAACGACGCCACTGTCGTGCAGAAAGCACCTGGGAACATTGTGTTCGGAGAACTTGATCACCAGCGGTCCGACCGGGAGGAGTGGCTTTCGGAAATATTTTCCCATGCGGATATCGATCACCGTATTTCCAACACCATAACACATGAAATCTGGAAAAAGTTAATTTGGAATAACGCCTATAACGCCATCAGCGCTTTGACCCAAACAACCCTGGGGCAGATATACCGTTTTGAGGAAATATTACCCACCATTCGTAAAATGATGAACGAGGTCAAACAAGTTGCGGTTGCAGAGGGAATTGAAATTTCTGGCCAGACGATCGATGAACTGGTCGGCCTAAACTCCAAATATGGTGATGTTAAAACCAGCATGCTCAAGGATATCGAAGCGAATCGGATGCCTGAAATTGAGCAATTAGTAGGAGTTATCCTTCAAAAAGCCGAAAAACTGGGGATTTCAACTCCCGTTAACCAAACAATTTATGAGCTCATTCAACTCTCTCTTAGCCGGATCAATAAAGAGACAGATGAGGAATGAGCCGAACTCACCTAGCAAATCAGAAAAACGCTTAAAGATAAAGACAAATCGAATGGAATCAATGGACTGGAAAAACCTAAGCACTTATTTTAGTAATATCCCTACCGGATTTATCAGCGACCTCTTCGAAGATAGTACATACCCCTGGTCCCCTTTGTCCCGACTTCAGATTAGTATTGAAACGTTTTTCAACAACAGACATGACAGCGGGGAATTGAGTGGGGAAAAAACGCTTATCTTCAAGAACGGGACAGAATTTCATGAAGGTGGTTACCACATCACACAATCCGGCATTCTGACAGAAGATTTTATAGACAAAGAGCTAAAGATATATATCGGCTCGGGAAGCTTTGTGGAGGCTGGCGCAACCATAAAGAATCATACTATTATAGAAAGACACTGTGAAATCAGGCAGGGGGCTTATATCAGGGGCTTCGCTTTTGTGGGAGAGGGTTCCGTTATTGGGCATACCACCGAAATAAAAAACGCCATTTTTATCAAACATGTCGAAGCCGGACATTTTGCCTATATTGGTGACACTATCGTCGGGTCATATGTCAACCTGGGCGCGGGCACAAAAATTTCAAATCTTGAATTTCGTTCCTTCGATGCGAAAAAGAATGAGCGTTTTCCTCAGATTCCATTCAGAGCCGAGAAAAAAGCCATTCAGACAGATCTGTCAAAATTTGGCGCGATTATTGGGGATGGATGTGAGACCGGTTGTAATTCTGTGCTCTGTCCATTCGTTCTGTTAGAACCAGAGTGCTGGGTTATGCCTTGTCATTGTGTCATAAAGGGTATTTACAAAAAGGGGTCTCTTATCAGAAACAAACAACCCCAACATAAAAAACTACTACCCTGAATACGCTTGCCTTTCATATTTCAGGATGATTTACGCCTGATCTTAATGAGCAACAACTCCAACTCCTGTTCCGCCAAATAACTGTAGCAAAGACAACAGACTTAAATGACTTGAGGAAACTGGTAGAGTTCTTGCTTATCTACGCTGATAGTTTATAATAGAAACATCACGGATTATTACCCCGATTGAGTCCAATTTTTTCGATATAGCCATTCAACACAGATTACTAAGAACCGGAAAACGGCAGATTAAAAAAATTTCGGCTCATCGAGGCCGCACAATAAATACAGACTTATCTCTAATGACCTTTAACTGGAAAACCTATGGATTTTAATATGCTGCTGGTGAATATCCCTTTGGCAATACTCTCCATCATCCTATTATGGAAAGGCTCGGACTGGGTCGTCACATCTGCTTCCAAATTCGCCCATGCCTGGGGAATTTCGGATCTGGTCATCGGCTTAACCATTGTCGCCATAGGAACCTCTGCTCCTGAATTTGCTGTCACAATCAGTGCGGTTCTCAGTGGAAAAGCAGATATTTCTGTCAGCAACATTGTCGGCTCCAATATCTTTAATCTTGGATTTATCCTGGGGGGAACAGCCTGTTTTTATTCTATCGCAACTACGCCTAAACTGGTTTATCGGGATGGTTTTTTCCTGATCGGTGTGACCATACTGCTCAGTTTTTTTCTTTTCGATTTTCAGCTCCTGCAATTTGACACACCGATCACCAACGGCACGATGACACGTTGGGAGGGAGCCACCCTGCTGACAATGCTCATTGTTTATATGAGTTATCTGTTTTTCAAGAGGGAAGATTTAGGAGAAGAAATATCCCATGAGAAAGCATCCTGGAAAGACGGGCTACTTCTGCTGACTGGCCTCGCATCTGTTGTATATGGGGGGCACCTGCTGGTAGAATCGGCTTCCGAAGTCGCTAGATTTTTTGGGGTTTCAGATTGGGTAATTGGTGTGACCATCGTTGCAGCAGGAACATCAGCCCCTGAGCTGGCTACATCTATTACTGCGTTACTTAAAGGTAAAAGCGGCATGGCCATTGGCAATCTGATTGGCAGTGACCTTTTTAATCTGCTCGGAGTTCTGGGTCTGGCTGCTATCCTCAAACATCCGTTAGATGTCTCTGCAGAGGCACGAGGTAGTATGATCATGCTGATGCTGATGGTCATGCTCGTTGTTTATTTTATGCGCTCTGGATGGAAAATAACCCGACTTCAAGGGTTCTCGCTGGTCGTCATCAATCTTGTGCGCTGGGTGTTTGATTTTATGGGAAAAGCCGGGTAATCCACACCATATTCCGACAATCGGCCCATCACCGTTTTCATAAAATATACCATGCCTTTTTCGCTTAACATCCCACAAAATACCACTGCCCCCAAAAAACCGTGGCATAAACGATTCCCTGTTTTATTGCCTCTCTTTGTCTTTATATGTCTAATTATTGGATATTCCATACTCAACCGATCCGTCTCCCCCCCACTGATTGGTGTCATACCTATCGAAGGTGTCATTCTGGAATCCGAGACGGTCATCAAAAAAATCAGAGAACTGGAAAGTAACCCGCAAGTCAAAGGGATTATTGTACATATCAACAGTCCGGGGGGAGCAGTTGCCCCCTCACAGGAAATTTTTTCCGAACTCATTCGCATGAAACAGAGCAAGAAAGTTTACGCCTCGTTATCGTCTATCGCAGCTTCAGGCGGATATTACATTGCCATCGGTGCTGAGAAGATCTATGCAAACCCTGGATCTTTAACTGGAAGCATCGGCGTGATCATGCAATCATTCAATGTCCAAAAGCTTATGAGTCGCTTAGGAATTAATGTGGAAATTATTAAGTCTGGTGAAAACAAGGATATAGGATCTGCATTTCGTTCTATGAAAGCGGCGGAACGTAAATTGCTAGAATCAGTATTAGAAGACACACACAGACAGTTTGTGAAAGCTGTTCTTGAAAACAGACCCATTACCGCAGACAAAATGCAGTTACTTGCCGATGGTCGGGTTTTTACTGGCAAACAAGCGTTACAACATGGGTTGATTGACGGGCTGGCCGGTTTTCGTGACACCGTTGAAAAGTTGCGTAACGAACTGGGGATAGCTGAAACAGTGCAACTTTACTACCCATTAGATAAAAAGGATGCCATCCTCTCCATGTTTGATCTGGAATCAATTTTCCCGATTAAAAAAACGTTTACTTATACCGGATTGTTCTATCTAGGCGCACTCTTTAGTTTTTAAACATATCTGGCAGAACTTAGTTTCTATTATCTATTCATGACCAAAAGCCCAGCACACGATCTAAATGTTACCTTCATGGGTTGTTCGAAAGACCCAATCGAAATTCATTACGCTTCATATCAGATCAGGCAATCTCCAGATGATGCAGTGAAAATCTGGCAACGAATACAAAGTGGCGAGATATCCCGTGACACCATGGTCGGTCATGCTGCCAGAAATTTGGGAAACAACCCTCTCCCCCTGAAACAGGCACAGTTCATATTTGCTGTCGACAATATCAGTCAATTGTGTATCTCATATTTTAATCGACCACTAAGCGAATCAAACAATAACAGTATTTCTCATGATTACCTGGATTTAAAAAGCAGGAGTCAGACAGCTGTAATCCCTCCTTCATTTCAAGCTAGTCCCGAGTTATTAGCAAAATGGGCCCATCTACAGTCAGAAATTGTTACGTTTTACAATTACTGCCGTGAGCAGGGCATTGATGCAAATGACGCTGGCTTCGCCTTACCTCGAGGACTTCGTTGTCGTGAGCAGATATCCATGAGTTTTCAGGCATTGCAGCGATTTCTGGATCAAAAAATGTGTCAAAAAACCCAGTGGGAAATAAATGGGCTGAGTTGGCAAATTTATCAGATTATGAAAGAAGAGTTCCCAACGCTGGCAAAAAGACTTGGGATAAAGTGCTGGGAAAATCGCAATCTTTTTTGTGATGAATCCCAACAGATTTATAAATCCTGCAAATGGCATAAATCCAGGCCTCACAAAGATGATTTGAATAGTCTTTGGGTCGGGAATAATCAGATAGCCTCCCAAGTTGTGATGTAACCCTGCCTTCACATCCGGTTTCTTCAGATATTGTTCTCCTGAATTTGAAGTATTGAAATAAGCTACATAGTTGGTACGTTTTTTGAATTATGTATACCAACACCATTTTTTATTCCAATCAACTCTAGCAAAGGAGACATCATGTTTATTCAGGCTTTGAGAAAGGTGGCAACGCAATTGGAATATTTGACTCAGTACAGCATTACACTGGAACGTGCTTTAGACCTGTTGGAGACGTCAACACAGGACCTGGAAGAAATTGTTACCATCAACACCATGAGGGAAAGCATGGTTGAGTTAAGTGATATTGTAAAGATCAGTAAACAGCTGGATCCAGAAATGATTTTTTCATCTGATATTACAAAGAAGCAAACCTCGAAAATTTTATACCATGCATAGATCCCGGACTGTGGTTTCAATAAACTCTCATTCTGAAAAGGATTGATCATTCAGCACTTTTTTCGGTCAATCCTCACTCACGTAGTCTTCTACCCTCTCTTTAAAAAACTCCCGCGCCTGCGACAGATAATCTTGATCCTTGTGCTCCATCACAATCTTCACTTTTACCGCATCACCCAGATAACACGGATACGAGCCCAGCTTTAGATCAGGGAATAGTTGCAACGTCTGTTCTAGATACCCGGTAATCTTACCTTCTTCAACAGTGAGATTGATTTCAACAACTGGATTGACAATGCCCTGAAAACGATCTTTTATTAAAAGGAAAATCGCCCGCAAAAATTCAGGTACACCAGGAAATATCGTAATATTTCTAAATTGAAGAACTGGAATATGGGGTCTTGCGGTTTTCAATAATATTGTCCCCTGCGGTACGCGAGCCATACGCATATGCTTTGGTGTACAATTAGCGCCGAATAATTTTTTAATTCGTTCCTCAATCTCCGCGTGGGAAATTAATGGCACATTGAACCCCAGTGCCAGGCTTTCCATAGTGATATCATCAGGGGTGGGACCGATTCCACCAGAGGTAAACACCCAGGTAACCCGTTCAGAATACTCTAAGGCGATTCTGCTGATAATCTCTTTATCGTCCGGGATCGTCAGACAATATTTTACATTCACCCCCTGAGAAGCCAGCTGTTTGATTAAAAAGGGTGAATTCTGGTCCTCAAACCTCCCGGAAAGAATTTCATCCCCAATAATAATAATCGCTGCTGTTTTTTCTTGCGTCATTTAAAAAACCCAAAATTGATATTTTGTCTTCGTTCCTTCGGTTACCACTTTTTATTATCTATTAAAACAATGTCTGCTTCTCTATAGGACTTATATTTTAGAGCTTTATCGTTAAAATGAACTCCCTCGGACAGATCGATCATGATGGTTGGGAAATTGCATAATATACCAGCATGAGGTTTGAAATCATTGGTAGTATCAAGTGCGATAAACCCTGGACCGACATTATAAGCACAATTTCCTGTGAAACTCAAAAGCTTTCTTTACTTTATTGTAATCGTAAATCTGGCGCAATCAGCTTTTGCAACGCCAAGGGGCGTTTTGGAACGACCATTGATGATCGGCCCCCAATATCCGTTGATATTCATGAGCACCGCTTTTGAGCCGGACAGTGCTTTTTTATTGCCTGAAGGAGAATTTTTTTTCCAAACCTCCTATTCTATTATAAATACTTGGGGTCACAGCGAAAACGCCATCCGGGATGCCAATGGCGTCAGCTTTGTTGAATCGTATTCAGAAGGATATTCCCTGTACTTTGATGGAGAAATGGAAAGGCGCTTTTCGAAATTTCACTTCGGTTTCAGTGATTCAATTGAGTTTCAGTATGTGTATAGAGAGATCCGCCAAACGCCTGGAAGTCTGGATGGAGTAGTTGAAAATTTTCACGAATTAATAAATATCGGCAACTCAGGTAGAGAACGCACGGAAAGAGATCAGTTGGAGATTTATATTTATGACAATAAAAGCAATCAGGTTGTGACCAAACTGACTCAGACCGATCATGATTTTCATCAGGAATCGATGCAGCTTGGGATTAAGTTTTTAGTTAAAGAAACAGCTAATGAAGCCATCTCCATTGCATTATCATCAAATTTCAGCGATTACTACATTGAAAAAGGAATCAATGAGGCGACAAGCGATGCCCAATCAGGAAAGCATGAGGAGTTTAATGATTTTACTGCAACCATACGCTATACATCAATTTTTCCATCATGGACACTCCATGTAGGGTCTTCAATCGCTTTTGTGAAAAACACCTTACTCGATAATTCTCCTGATGAATTGTACTACTTTTTCGTGGGTTCAAATTGGCATCTAAACGAAAATTGGGATTTTCTTGTTCAAGTCCTTGAATATTCCAGTCCTTTTCCAAAAGACAATACATCCTCGTTGAGCGAGGACATCAGGGAAGTTTCGACCGGGATTCGATTGCTCATTGGCAGTCAGTTCGCATTAGAAGCGGGTTTCGTTGAAAACCAAAGCCAGGGTCCTCAGAATATTGACATAATGTTCTTCTCTAATGCGATGTTCAATTTCTAAACAATTGGACATTAATTAATTTCTGACATTTACAAAATCGCAAATTTGATTAATGATAAGGAAGAATAAGCCTTCTATTCTCAACGATTACCGCGCATTTGCCTTGGACAGTCAAAATGGCTGACGACCAGGATCGTTTATTAATTTGGTATATAACAAAAATCAGGTTTTGCAGGTTTTACAGGTTTTACAGGTTTAGGGAGAGATCCGGGAAATGATGCCCCTTCATTAGAGTATTGACGAAATTTCGCAACATAAAATAGTAGTATGGAAAAAATAGTTCAAAAATACGGTGGAACCAGCATCGGAAACGCTAGCCGCATGAAAACGGTTGCCCGTATTGTGCAAAAAACCCTGGAAAACAATATCTTTCCGGTTGTCGTGCTCTCTGCGTTGAGCAGCGGAAGAAAGAAAGACGGTACCACCAGCCGACTTCTGGAAGCTGCAGAAGAAGCCATCAAACACGGTCCCTACTATAAGATTATTGATCGCATCCAGGAAACCCATATCAAGATCATCAGAGAGGCTATTGAGGTTCGCGACCTTCGGGAGGAGCTGGAAGAGGAGGTCGAAAGTGAGCTACATAAACTAAAATTATTCCTGGATGCAATTCAAGTGATCGGAGAAATCTCACCCCGCTCTATGGATGTCATCATCAGCACCGGGGAAAAACTGTCAGCACGCATATTTACCAGTACATTGATCAGCCACGGTACCGATGCCAGTTTTATCAATCTCGGTAATGTAGTTGACAAACCGTTTCACGGTATCGATCAGCGTTTTTGTGCTTACCTTCAGAAAACACTGGCTAAACTTGTGAAGGATTGCGGGGCTAAAGTCCCAGTAGTGACCGGATTCATGGGATTTGTTCCCCATGGAATTATCCATAGCATCGGCCGGGGATATACCGACTTTACCGCTGCATTGATTGCTACTGGAATTCGTGCTAAAGAACTGCAAATCTGGAAGGAGGTCAACGGGATATACACCGCAGATCCCAAAAAGGTTAGCACTGCAAAAGTTTTAACTCGGATCACGCCGGCAGAGGCTTCAGAATTGACATATTTTGGTTCTGAAGTGATCCACCCGTTTACAATGGAGCAGGTAACCAATGCCAATATCCCTGTGCGGATTAAAAATACGTTTGAACCTGATCTGCGAGGTACTATCATCAAACCGTTGGGAAAGTCAGGCAGCGAAAAGAAAGGCGCAACGGCGGTAACAGTCAAACGGGATATCGTAATCGTCAATATTCAATCCAATCGTATGATGATGGCCTATGGTTTCATGTCCAAGATCTTCGACATATTTAACCGTTATGAAATAGTCATCGATCTGGTTTCAACATCTGAAGTGAGCGTTTCTCTTTCCCTTGATAATACCCAAAATCTGGAACAGGCCATCCGTGATCTCAAACTTCTGGGTGCAGTTTCAATCAGAAAGGGTATGGCCATTCTCAGCCTGGTAGGCGAAGGCATGAGAAACTCTGTGGGAACTGCCGGGAAGATGTTTTCAAACCTGGCTGAACAGGGGATTAATATCGAAGTTATTTCCCAAGGAGCCTCGGAAATCAACATATCATGTGCAATTGAAGATCAGTACAGTGACAAAGCACTTAAAGCGGTGCATGAAATGCTGGTGGAAATCTAAGCCCTGTCAAATTCTCTATTAATGTGCAGCAAGGAAAAGCATCTCTCTGCTGCAAGCTCCTTCCGATCGCTCAGCCATGTTGTCAAAATCCATTCACAAGATCTTTCGATTGCTTGCTGATTCCTTTCCCAACCCTCAGACCGAACTCATTTTTAAAGACCATTTTCAGCTACTAATTGCCGTAATTCTTAGTGCTCAGGCAACTGACATCTCTGTCAATCGCGTCACTGCCTCACTGTTTCCGGCGGCCCCCACGCCTGAAACGATGATTTTGTTGGGAGAAAAGGGGATCAAGAACCATATTAAAAGCATTGGCTTATCGAATACGAAAGCAAAAAATGTATTGAAGACCAGCAAAATGCTTGTCGAGAGATACAATTCAAAAATCCCTGACACCCGTGAGGAACTGGAAACACTGCCCGGAGTCGGAAGGAAAACCGCAGGGGTGGTTTTAAATGTAGCATACGGAAAAGCAACCATTCCCGTTGATACTCACGTCTTCAGGGTTTCCAACCGCTTAGGTCTGGTCAGCACAAAAACGGCTACAGAAACAGAAAAACAGTTGCTGAAAATTGTCCCCAAAAAGTTCCTACCCAAGGCCCATCATTTACTGATCCTGCACGGTAGATATGTCTGTAAAGCCAGGAAACCGGCCTGTATGGACTGCTGCATCCGCACCCACTGCGAATACCAAGAGAAAACGACGTAACGCTTCACAAGACTACTCGCAATCAGCAGCAGTTTATCTATCAGGTTGGGGGGGGGGAGCAGCGTCCGAGGATAGAAATGAAACAACAACGCTTTACTCGGCTGTTGTCACTGTGGGATTGTGGCTGAGGTATTTATCAAATTGCAGATCATTCAAAATGCGTTTGTGCATTTCACTGGCCATCGGTCCCCACAAAGCATCCGGATTTTTTTCAGCGGCTTCTTTCAGCTCGCCAAATATTTTCAGGGCCTGGTCTTTTTTTCCGTTTTTGACATGTATTTCACCCTGATTATACTTGGCCCAGGGCGTACTTTCTGAATCAGGAAACAACCTCACGGCCTCACTGTACATTTCCATAGCTTCCGGCAGCTGATTCAGCTCTTTGTACAGATCTCCAAGGAGAAAGTAGGTTTCTACCACCTTCTCATCCACGAATTTGCTTTGGAGAGGATGTTCATAGGCATTCAGTACGTTTTTATAGGCATCTATCGAATCATCGTATTGTCCAATTCCAAAATACAGTTTTCCCAGCGCAAACCAACAGGAAGGGATGATCTCACGCTCTAAAATGTTTTCAGAGTCTTGATAATCGCGAATTGTCTGCCGATAAATCCGAATCGCCCTGGAAATCCGATCCGCCTTGTGTACCTTAAAATAAGAATCACCAAGCGTCTTCTTCACCTGCGGTGTATAAACATGTTCAGGATACTGATTGATGAATTTCAGGAAAATACGTTGTGCCTCTTCCGGTTTCTCAAGGGCATCAAATATCTTCCCCTTATTGAATAGTACAACCGAACTCAAAGGATCATTGGCATCTTGAAGAATAACTTCATATTGCTCCAGTGCTTTAGGATATAGTCCTAAGCGGTAATATGAATCGGCGATCAGGAATAGTGGCGCTTTTTTAATCAGTTTCTGAGCTATTTCTTTGTGATTTTCATCAGGTTTCAATTTGAAACATTTGCTGTAATGAGGACGCCTATAGTAATCGATTTCATACTGTACAAACACACCCAATGCGTTCAAGTACTCACCTCTGTAATAATAATCTGCTATATAGGATTTAATGGTATCCTGAATTCGGTCATGAATAATGTGATTTACGACATAAATGTTTTCCGGGTATTTGCTGCAGAACTGTTCCAGATTCTCGACTGCTGCTGCGTATTGATGGAAGAGCGAAAGTGTCAGCGCTTTTCTGAGCATCGCTTCTTCGTTCAAGGTATCGGAAGCTGATTTGTCATTTATGACAACATCGTATTTCTCGATGGCTTCCAGATGGTGATTTTGATCCGGTTTTTCTGCCTGAATATTAGCTATACGCATTTTACCGATCAAATATAGTTCTTCAGGGTACTTGTTGATTGCTTGTTTGTACGCTTTGATTGCATCCTCATTCTTAGCCTCTGCCCTGAGGAAGTCACCAATACGTATCGCTACCAGATTGCTAAATGATTCGTTAGGGTATCGATCTATCAACTGTTCATAAAGTGCACGTGCCGTCTGGTAGTCTTCGTTTTCAAAATAGGCTTCTCCCATATGAAACATCAATTCCGGATCTTTTTTCATATAAGCCGCATTGACACTCCACGCTTTATCAAAATTCTTTTTAGCGTCTCTGTATCTTTTCAGCTGGAACTGAGCCTCACCGATTTTATAATAAGCCGCGTGAATTCCGGGAGATTTGGCGTTCTCCTCCACAAATCTTTCCAGTAATTCGATACTTTTCTCATAACGCTCCATATTCAAGTGGATAACCCCTTGATGAAAAACCGCGTTATTAGAGTATGGAGATTCTGGATATTTTCTCAGAATAATTTCAAATTGATTGAATGCATCTTCCCAAAACTTCAGATTGATGTAGTTCCGCCCGATATTATAATAAGCTCTAGGAATACTTTCATACCCTAAATCGGCAGTCAGAGCTGAATTAATAGCACTTTCATACTCCTGGATGACAAACAATTCGCCATTTTTTTCATTGGTTCGATTTTGATGCTGATAAAATGAATCCGCAGATCTGAAATTCGCACGCACGCCGATTTCTGAATCAGGAGCAAAATTATAAATATTCTTAAACATGAGCCCCGCTTGTTCAAACCGCCCCAGTTTAAAATACTTTTCAGCTTCTTCGAAACGAGTTGTCAAAAACTTATCTTTTTCCTGTTTTTCTTTGTTCTCTTCTTCCTTTTTCAGTTCTTCCTTCTTCAAATCAATATCCGGGTCGGAGACGAGCTCTTGCTTATTTTCAGATACAACAAAAGTCAAACTTATGGGGGAGTTGGATGAAGACGCGTCAATTTTCAAAGTATATTTTTGGGGTGCAATGACCACGTTCAAGTATTTACCCCGTTTTTCAAATTTGATGTATTTTATGATATCCGTTTCTGCATCGGGGACAATCAATCGTTCTTTCAATCGACCATTGAGCAGGCGAACCTTCATCAGTTTCCCCGGCCGCATCTTATCACGGGAAACGTCATATTGGAGAGGTTTTTTTGAAAACACTGTGATCTTCTCAGATCGAGGCCTGAGCTCTCTTGAAACTCGTGTAATTTCAATTCCTGCAAGTTCCGCCATCTTTTCAAATTGACGTGTAAACTCAACTGATAATTTCTTTGAATCTTTTTTCAGCCTAATGATGGCAGCTTTAATATTTGGGTACTTGGTTCTGATTTTCAATAAATATTCAGAATTACCGACATCCTGTATTTCCACCCCTCTGATAAGGGAATTATCCTTAAAAACTTGCATCCGCCCCATATTTCCAGCAGTCATATTTCGAAGCTTAATAACATAAATGCGATGTTTGAGATTTTCAAAGATCTCGAAATTGGGTTGGGCTTCAAAATAGATATTCACTTTCGCCTGATGGGGCCCTTTTGAGTAATTGTCAATCTTCGTTAAAACGTTAGGCTTGGCCAAAAGAGTTGAAGGCAGCACAAGGCAGCATAGACTCAACATCAAGACCAAACAAATTTTGATTTGATGACGATTTATCATATCAAACAATTCCAGGACAGTTAAAAGTCCATTCGTATTAGTGAACTTATCTCAAAAGAAACAATGGCATAGACAGCATTTTTTAGAGAAAATGCAATTATTTCGCAACTATTAATCGTGATTCTGCGGTGAAGCAGGGGAGTATATTGTAGAATGATAAGCAAAACTCCTGCCTATCAATTAAAAAATGAAGTTATTTCGGAATATTATATCAAAAAAGATGATACTTCAATTTTAAAGGGCGAAGCGGATGGTGGAAAGGAGATCTGATATTATTGGAGTGGAATATCAAAATTAAAGATGTTATGGACCCGATTCGATTACTGACTTCAATACTCAACCAGAGGTACCTCGCCCTGCGCATGCCCAATAGTTTGGCGATTTTGGTCGAGCTGACGCTGATGATGGACCGCAAAAAAGCCTTCCATTTTTAAAGCATTTTTTTCCTCAAAACTGAGGTGCCGAATCATGATGCACTCTCCTTGAAATAGGGCTCCGTCCTCAATACTGAAATCACTTGTGTATACCAGTCCTTCAAGCCTACCAGGGGCAAAGAGCTCAATTTTTTCCGTCGCTTTTACATTTCCAAGAACCGTTCCAGAGATAATTACGATATCTGCAACGATATCAGCTTCTACAGCAGCGAGTTCAGTAATGATGACAGTGCTTGGTTTTGAACTTTTGCAGATAATTTGGCCCAATACATCGCCGTCAATTCTGAGCGTTCCATCAAAACGAATCTCTCCTTCAAAACGGCTACCAACTCCGAGCAGTCCAGAAATCTCATGTTGCTTTTCTTTTCTCATACTGGTGCTTTTAATCATCTATTCAAGGAATATCTCTTTTTTCAGCTCAATCACCTGTTTTCCTAGAAGCCGACCCTTATAAGAGTATAGAAAAACGATTGCGTCTGTATAGTATTCATTCACTTCAGTCAGAATGAATTTGAAACGTTTTGTGCTGGAGCGTCGTTTAATGAGGTATTGTCTGCCGGTTTTATAACTTGCCGGGTAGCCGTTTTCTCCGATCGCTCCTTTTGAGACTGATTTGAACAGGGGTGGTGAGTGGTCACTGTTTCTTAGAGTTATACCAATATAACCGCCGATCATTTGGATGGGGTTAGACGTATTTAGCAGTTTTATCAGTATGTTCAGATCGTCACCTTTAACAGACGCATTGAACCGCTCAATTTCTGCAGATGTTCCTTCCAAAAAATCTTCTTCGGAAAAGGTACTTTTTTCCGTGATCCAGATCCCTTCTGTAGAGAAACTTGGCTGATTCAATATGGCAGATTTTACCACCGCACTCTCTTCTGATTTTACTTCAGCAGTCCCCCAGTACCGATCATGGTCCAGCTTTGAAATTTGCTCCAATAAAACCGTCACCTTTGTCTGTGACTCCTTCAATGCCAGATTCAAATTTTCTGAGTTTGCATTCAATAACAGATAACTAATTGAAGCATAGACAAGAATTGAAAATAGCAGCAGAAAGCTGATGAGAAAAAACAACACTTTTGCCGGCTTGACAGTAAACGATATCGGAATACCAATATTCCGAACAATCGTGATGGTATATATTTCCTTATCTGGCATATTGCTCACCCGTGATGCTATTCTTTTTCCCTGTTCTCACGAAGATGATATCCGGCATTTGCCAAAACTTCAACGATCTTATCCTGAAGTAATGTAATATCCTCTGGAAGCAGTGTTTTTTCCGCAGAACGAAACTCGATGGAAACAGATAACGATTTTTTGCCAGCGTGTTCCTTCGGAGAGAATGTGTCAAGAAATCTAACCCTCTGCACAAGAGGATCGACACCTAGAATAATGTCCTGAACTTCTTTAAAATAGGCTTGTTCCGGCATTAACAGTGAAACCTCAAAATTAACCGCTGGATATTTCGGTAGCTCCCGATAAATATACTCTTGTTTTTTTATGCTAAACAGCTCGTCTAGGCTCAGATCAGCAATACAAACATCCCCCTTCAGCCCTTGCCTGTCCATAAAATCCGGAGCGAATGCGTAGAGCTCCCCTAATTTAATCTGGCCTGAAAAAACAGCTGCTGATATTTTCAAATGCTGATAGAATTCTTTCTCATCGGTCAGCGGTACCCATCTTATATCAGGAATTTGCAGTCGGGAAAACAGTTTCACCAGATCACTTTTAAGCTTGAAAAACGATCCCCCTATCTCCTCATTCTTCTTCGATCCGCCCAATATCAACCGCATTGGCTCAGTAAGCTCACCTGAGGCAGATTTAAAATAGGTACGACCCACTTCGAACACATTAAAACTCAAACTTAATTTTTGATTCTCCAGCAATGTTTGGACAAAATGTGCCAAAAGGGATCGCCTCATCTGGTCCTGATTCTCTGCGACCGGGTTGACCAAACGCATTGCGGATTCTGGATCGATACCAAACACAGCTTCTGTTTTTTGGCATGTCAAGGGATAGTTATATACCTCGTGATAGCCGTTTTCACTCAATACTGTTTTTATTTTGCGTTCAAACTGATGCTGCTTATTAAAGGTCGGCTGCTGAATAGGAAACAGAGGGGCCTGGGGTGTAATATTGTTAAATCCGTGAATACGACCAATCTCTTCGACGAGGTCTTCTGCAATCGAAATATCTTTAGTGCGCCTATATGATGGAACATCAACAACCAACTCAGAACCGGACCCGGTCACCGTAAACCCCAGATGCGCCAGGATGTCTCTGATCTCTTTCTCGTCAATTTCCTTTCCCAGACGACGACAGATAAAATCCATGGTTGTTTCGATGCGAACAGGATCGACCATTTGGTTTTTAATATCGACCAGATCACCAGCAACATGCAGGTCCGGATTAGTCAGTTTCATCAACTCCACAGCTCTTTGTATAGCTAAGGCGGACATTTCGGGATCAAGCGCTTTTTCAAATCTTTGACAAGCATCTGTCCGCAACCCAATCCGTGTTGAGGTTTTTCTGATTCCGGTTGGATCCCAATTGGCCGCCTCAAGAAATACAGCCTTGGTGCTGTCAATCACACCGGTATTGAGCCCCCCCACAACTCCTGCAACTACCGATGCGCCATTGGCATCACAAATTGTCATGTCGTTTTCTCCCAGCGTTACTTCCTTCTGGTACAGAGTCATGACTTTTGTGCCAGAATCAGCCAGGCGGACCGTCAGTTTTTTTCCGGCAATCTGATCGGCATCAAAGGCGTGCATGGGTTGCCCCATCTCCAACATTACATAGTTTGTCAAATCAACCATGTTGTTGATCGGTCTCAGGCCAACCCTTGTCAACCGGAACTGCAACCATAAGGGACTGGGAGAGATGCTGACGTTATCCACAGATATTCCTGTAAAGCGGGGTACCAGGTTCCCCGCCAGGACTTCCACATCTATTAAGCGCTCTCCTGTTCCTTTCAGAATTTCGGGTTGGTAATCCAGCTTATCCACCGGGATTCTAAAAACAGCGCCCAAATCTCTTGCGAAACCGTAGTGCCCCCACAAATCGGGTCTATGGGTAATCGATTTATTATCAATCTCCATCACCAAATCCACCTGATCCGGAAACAGACTCGCCAGCGTATTTCCGACCTCGCTGTCTTCAGGCAAAATCAACAGGCCTTCATGATCTTCAGACAGTCCCAACTCATCTTCAGCGCACAACATTCCATCACTTTCAAGACCGCGAATTTTAGCTTTTTTAATCAGAAAATCACCGGGCAACCGGGCTCCTTCACCAACAAAAGGGACCTTATCTCCAAGTTTAAAGTTGTCTGCCCCACAGACGACTCGCTTTTCCTCTTGACCCGTGTTGACCGTGACAAGGCTTAGTTTATCCGCATCCGGATGGGGTTCAATGGCCAGTATTTGCGACACGAAGACTTCTTTCAGATGCGTGCCCGTTTCCTCATATCCTTCCACTTCGCAAATGGAAAGGGTAATTTTTTCCACCAGTTCCTGGTTGGAAATATTTTCCTCGATCCGAATAAAATCCTTAATCCAGTTTAATGATATCTTCATGTCGAAATTTACAATAATAAAAAATCGGTTGAATAGTGATCAAACAGCTGTCGGTTGAATTGAACGCAGTTTAAAGTACGGTAAAACAACGGGCGAAATTCAGGTTCCCGCCGTGCAGGGGTCTAATATCCGTGATGTTATATTTCATCATCGCCAGACGATCCATCCCGATTCCAAACGCAAAACCTGAGTATACAGACGGATCAATATTACCCGCTTTCAGAACATTGGGGTGAACCATCCCACAACCCATCAATTCAATCCATCCAACTCGTTTACAGAACTTACAGCCTTTTCCCTTGCACAACAAGCAGCTCATATCCAACTCAAATCCGGGCTCCACAAAAGGAAAATAGCCCGGTCTCAAACGCACTTCCACATTGCTCTCAAATATCTCACTGAGCATGGTTTTCATAAAATAGATCAAATGGGCGACTGAAATATCCTTATCGACCATCATGCCTTCAAACTGGTGAAAACAGGAGTCGTGAGATGCATCACTCCGTTCACAGCGAAAAACCTTTCCTGGACCCACAATTCTGAATGGTGGCTGAATTTTTTCCATTCCTCGTATCTGAATTGGGGAGGTATGTGTCCTCAGCAAATGGCCATCCTCGAAGTAAAACGTATCCTGCATATCACGGGCGGGATGATGTGCGGCAATATTGAGTGCTTCGAAATTGTAGTACTCCGTTTCAATATGAGGCCCATCCAAAACCTGAAAACCCATGGCAGTAAACGAATCTTCAAGCTTTTGCTGTACTACTGTAACGGGATGCAGGCTACCGGGCTCAGTCTGGTACGGATCAGTCGTAATATCTATCCATTCGCGTTGCATGCGCTGTTCAAACACCAATTGTTTGAGATCCTCTCTGCGAAGGTCAATTTTCTCCTGAAAAAGAACTTTGAGTCGATTGACACTTTTCCCAATCTCAGCTTTTTTCTCGTTAGATAGCTCTTTCAACTGTTTCATGAATTGGGAGAGTTCTCCTTTTTTGCCCAGAAATTGAACCTTGATCTCCTCCAACTCTTTCATATTGGATATTTCCTGGAGCTTCTGCCTGAATGTTTGCTCCATCTTTTCGAATTTGTTCCCCATAGCCTTATATCGACATCGTCGGTTTTGTTAGTTGTAAACTTTCTTGAAAACAGTGTGCAATTTTTAGCAGTTTCCCTTCATCCAGATGGCTGGTCAACAGGTGTAATCCAATGGGCAAGTTATTATCGGTAAAACCGCCTGGAACTGATATCCCGGGAATACCTGCCAGATTCGCGGGAATCGTGAACGCATCTCCAAGATACATTTGTAACGGGTCATCAATAAGTTCACCTATTTTGTAGGCAGCAGTTGGTGCTACTGGTGTTGCGATGGCATCCACTGTCTGAAAAGCCTGATGATACTGTGATCGAATCAGGTTCTGAACTTTTTGGGCCTTGAGATAGTATGCATCGTAGTAACCCGCTGATAAAGCGAACGTACCGATCAGAATCCGCATTTTAACCTCTTTCCCGAACCCTTCATCACGGGATTTTTCATACATATCCAAGAGGCCTGATATCTCCTTTGCTCTCTTTCCATACCGCACACCATCATAACGGCCCAGATTTGAACTTGCTTCACAAGGCGCGATCACATAGTAAGTGGACACCGCGTCAGATATATTGGGCATACTGATCTCAACGATTTCAGCACCTGCATCTTTTAAGACCTCGATATTCTGCTGAAAAACCCTCACCACTTCTGAATCGCAGCTGGACAGATCCAATTCGTTAATAATCCCTATTTTTGTGCCCTTCATCGATTGATTCAGGAACTGTGAATAGTCAGGAACATCCACTTTCAGGGATGTAGCGTCTCTGCTGTCATACCCGGCAATTGTTTGTAAAAGCAAAGCCGCATCTTCAACATCTCGTGTCATGGGCCCCGCCTGATCGAACGAACTCGCAAAAGCAACCATTCCCCAACGACTTACTCTGCCATAAGTGGGTTTTAAACCGACGATTCCAGTAAAAGATGCGGGTTGCCGAATCGATCCGCCGGTATCGGTTCCCAAAGCTGCCAGTGACTGTCCGGATGAAACTGCAGCTGCCGAACCTCCAGATGAACCACCCGGAACCCGGTCCAGATCCCATGGGTTTCGTGTCACGCCAAATGCGGAGTTTTCTGTAGAGGATCCCATCGCAAATTCGTCCATGTTTGTCTTGCCGACAAGTATCGAACCTGCTTTTTTCAATTTTTCAGTAGCAGTTGACTCAAATGGAGGGATATAGTTCTCCAGAAATCGCGATGCACACGTGGTTCGAACGCCCTTTGTAGAAAAAATATCCTTGATCGCAATTGGCATCCCTTCCAGCACGTGAATCTTTTTCTTTTGCGAAATTCTTTGATCAACTTTCTCGGCCTGGTCCAGAAGCTTGTCTTCAGATAGAGTAATAAATGAATGCAGTTTTTCTTCTACATTTTCCAATCGTTTCAATACAGATTGAACGATTTCGACAGTCGTATGTTCACCGGACAATCTCTTCTGATGCAAACTGTGGATTGGCGACTCGTATAAGTTCATAGCAAATGAGCCCACTACATAATGGTTGAAGATTTAGTTTTTTGTAGAACGTGATGACTTGTTTTAAACAAACCAGATACAGCAATCCCTCCTGAACAGGTCAGAGACAAGTGATGAGTCAATTTAAGGAGATCAAACCCTATACTTGATAACATCTCCGCATCCTGACGGGGATGCTGGTAACGCCAGCTGGTTCTGGTTATTGCAGATCTTTGTAGTTTAGAACGGACAATTCCCTGATAGGTAACAGTGTAAGTTTATTTTTATCTCTATTATTCCATACTGACAATCAAAAACTAGCCAAACGCTTGCCCCAAGGCAGCAAATTATCTTTTTCGTCGTCACTATTAAACGATCTTCCAAATAATTTTGACATTCATCATTCACAGATGATGACCCGGTTCTATATAATTTAAACTTACGGTGTATAATCGCAGCTGTTATTTCATCAGACTGCGAGAATATAAGACCGGAAATTCAAGTGTATGCTACGATACATTGCCCCATAAGCGTACAACAGGCCTTCTCTTCGGCCATCTTTTGACTATTAGTTGGATTCCCAAACTGATGGTCTTGAAGAAAACCGAAAAACCGACAGGGGGCGATATAAATATTAAAGTCAGGAAGACATTATGACAAAAGATTCAAAACTTGACGTATTGATGCGGGATATTACAGGTGGAGACCTGACTGATAAACGGGACGAGCTGGTATCCCGAATGGAAGAGGTCCTGGAGGAGGAAGAGATGGGGACTATGGATGAAATGATTAATGACATCAGGGATTATCTGGTTTCAAAAAACAAACTGGAACCGTATCTCAAAGATGGAGTGATGCAGCTTCCCTTAGAGTTAGTTTTTTCATGGTTTTCCTCATCGATTAAAAAACGTAAAGAGAGCGGCGAAAATTAACACCATTTTTTTACATAAAGAAATATATTTATGCATGCATAATAAAGGATAACATCATGTTACACAAAGTATTAGACAGGCTGGAAGGCATTGACAAGAATCGACTAAATGACGAACTGCTAAATCTGGTGTTGACGGCTGAAGAGATGGGCCTGGGATGCAAGAGCTACCTGTATGAAAATGGGACTCGCGATCAGCTACTCAAGAAATATGATCAGTGGCAACTCGTGATTAACAAATTTTACGAATCATTCATTAAATAGACAAATCTGATCACGTTATTTTTCACAGATCTGTATAAAAACTTCTGCACCCCTTGACAAAGCAAAATACTTCAGTAACCTCATGTCAAGGGCGGCTAAGGTGAACCTCCTTATCGTTCCCTCCATCTTCAACAATCGCACTCCTCTCTAATCTGGTAACTCTATGAAACAGCTATATATTTTGGGGTTCCTTGCGGTAAGCCTGTTCATATCTGTATCTAGTGGATTCTGCCAGGAAATTGATGTCCCTAATACCAAAGTCACGTATTACGATGAAAGTGATCGTATTATCAAAGAAATTAGAAACTTTAGTTCCGAAAAGTCACAGGAACATGGATTCTATAAGTCCGTGACAATTTATGACAAATATGGGAAAATCAACCAATCGGAAGAGTACTTCACCGACTGGGCCATAAAAAGAAACGGCATCCTGCGTCAAACCCGCACCTTTGATGAGAACGGCCACCTGAATCGGCTTGAGAAGGAACTATCTCCAGACAACCCCAAAGATCCGGGTGTACAGCGATCTGTATTTCACCTGCGACCCAATGGGATGAAAGAAAAACTGGAACTGTACTATACTCCGGAAGCGGCGGAACGAATTGGGTTCAACAGAATCGTATTTTTTCACAATCCGGATGGCCGAAAGACACATGAATCATTGTTCCACACACAACACAAGGCCGAACAGCAGGGAGTATACAAATCCACTATTAGTTATACCCCAACCGGTCTGAAAAAAAGTGTCATCTGGTGGATGACTGACGCCTATATTACGACGGAGCAGATTACTAAAGTTATTTTTTACTATAATAGCAAAGGAATTGAGATTAAGCAGGAAGGTCATTTCTCCAACGAGAAAGCAACAGAACTCGGGTACTTTAAAACGATCATGCACCATGACCTGGAAGGACGAAAATTAAAAGAAGAGCGCTATTATCTTCAAAACAGCCAAAACGCAAAGAGCTGTTATAAAGGAATTATCACATTCGACGAAGATGGCAAAATTATCACAGAAGAGAAGTTTGATAAATATGGCAACACTTTCTAAAATTCCATCCACTCCGTCTGATCCCGCAGGAAAACGAACAAAAAGCGCTTTAATCTTAGCCGGTCTAAACCGGGCCGCCAGCCCGCTCAAAGAAAACATTGTCATATGAAGCATTTTTTCGATCAAGCCACTACTTTATCTGCCGCTGAAAAATCTCGAATACTTGAAACTGCTCGACAAGAGTTGAAGAATGCGCCGATGAACTTCAATGAAATGTCGGCGCGTCAGTTATTACTCTGCATTAACGCCAGCGCCTCAAATCAGTATATCCCAACCGGGATGGAGAGCCTGATCACCACCCATATTATCCCTTTGAATCAGAGTATCAACGAAGAAATATATGCGGATATGAAAGAGTTACTCCTTGAATCATCGAATGATGTATTGGGGTACGTTCTAGAAAACATCCAGGCAAAAAACATTCATCAATATTTCGACCTCATCTTCAATCTAGAAAACCGATTTCAATTCGATCCCTATATCATCGCCCATTTTTCCAATGACGAACTGGTTCAGTATCTGTCAGATTTCCTGAAATCCTCAATGGTCGATGACATTGAACGAAATATTGAAGTCTTCGATGATCGCCAGCCTAAGTCGTGGAAAACACTGACAAAACCTACAGAGTTGGAGGATGTTGATAAAAGTATCAAAGACCCTGCGATTCTCGAACGGCCGTTTTTTTCCGATATCCATTTTAACGTCACCAAACAGGGACGAGAGACAGTAGTCAAAAGTACTTTTGGTCAATTAAAATCTGTACAGCAGTTTTTCAGTAAATCCAAAGGTAAATCTGGTGAAATTTTTCGCTCAAAAAATAAGCTGTTTCTAAAATGGCGGGACATTCACCAATTCAAACTCGGCACCACCCAGTCTAAATCTTTTCTCGGAGTCACAGTCAAGGGTGAATTCATCCCCGCATCAAAGCTGATATCCCACGATATTGGGCTAAAGATGATTGGCAAGAAAGATATCGACTCTTTCAAGGTCAGAATCAACAAAAAACAGATCGATGTCAGCCCCCAAGAAATTACTCATATCGAAATCAATCTCGACACTCAACAAATGCTCATGACCAGGGATGTTACCGAGAATGATTATCACATCAGCCGCTTTAAGAAGCTCAAATTAAAAAAAGGGGATGATGTCGCACAAATTAACAAGGTGGTCCCTTTTAATCGGGGGGCATCCAATTTCGAGCAGATTCAAACTATTTTTGGAACCCGTTACACTGAATGTGAAAAAGCACGCAGTATACTAAATGCCAGAGGTGAATTTGGACTATTGGCAAGTCGGAATATAGCTGCTGGAGACTTGATGTCTCATCTCATTTTAAGCAGCATGAAACTGTTGGGCTTTCTTCCTTTCGATATTCAATGTATTGGATTTAAACCTGAAGATGTCAATTGTCCAGAAGTCAGTCAAAATGAAGCCGTCAGTTGGATCCGGGATATACAGAAATCGCTATCTGATATCATAGATGTTTCAAAAACACCCAGCTTTACAGATCACAACTTTTCCCGACTGACCAAATCGGTGAAGGCCTTTATTAAGCAGAATAATCTATCAGATATCACGCCCGAGCGTCTTGAGCAGGTTATTGAGGAATTGGAGGGTTTGATTCTGTATATGGACGACTTTTTCAAGTTAAACATTTACCAGAAACTAGATGACAATCTGGAAAGTGATACCATCCCCGGGCTGGATGAGGAATCACATCAGGATACTGACATGCAACCTGAAAACATTGATCTCAGGCTGGATGATCAGGCCAAAACTTTTATTACTGAAAATTACTCGTTTTTTGAAAAGCGGGATCACATTGAGAGTGCATTGATCAGAATTGAAAAGATTCTTTTCTATTTTAAAAACATCAAGTCGTTTGCTGAGGATGTGAAATACGATCCCGATCTGATTGTCTACAATAACGCAGAGTCGCAGTTGCGAAACTTCCAGTTAACCTCTTTTCCAGCCGTTTCAACATCAAAAGTGCTTGAAACCAATACTCTGGCATTCAAAAACGAGGGTGAAGAGCTGCGATTCATTAAGTTCATGCGGGAGTTTACACAAAAATGCTATCAAAAAGCGTTGGAGCTCAACAAAACCTTCCATCATCAGTTCAAGCATACTTTATCGGAATTAGCCTTTATTGCAGATGAAAAGCTCCTGCAGTTAAAGGATGAACTAGCCTTTCTGGAAACCCCTGATAATAAGGAGGCCGCTTACAAAACACTTTTTGAGAAGATCACCACACTCTATCATCAACATCTCAAAGATAAACAGGAGAATATCGACAACCTCGCAAAAGAATATATCGAGGTCAAAGCCAGATACACTCAATTCAAGGCGGATTTGGAAAAGCTTCTGCAAGCAGAATACACAGACGATGAACTGGGTGTTGTTCTATCGGAGATGCCCGATAAGCTTGAAAAGATGAAATCTGAAATTCTCTCTCTGCACAAAGGAAAACTTACAGAAACATCACCTGTTTTTAACGCTTATTTGAAACTGTATAACTCCTCTCTCAATTATTTTCAAAAGATACTCAAGTATGCCAATCTGTTTCTGAAGGCGCTGTGGGTGCATAGAAACAAAGCGGCATTTCAGGAAGTAAAATCGCAGACTGCCACTTTCTTTTCAATGGGCGAGGAGGCAATCCTGCTCAAAATCGAAGCGTTTGAGAAATTTCAATATGATGAAAAGAAAGAGAAACAGGCGCAACAAGAAATCCACACTCTTTCACAGAAAATTAAATCTACTCTGATTGAAATGAGTAAAATCCCCGTAAAAGGTCTGTTTCAAGACAAGAGCGGGGATACAGGGGAGCTGACTGCTTATCTGACATATTACAAGCAGGAAACCGATTCTCTCTGCACTCTGATCAAGAAATTACACCCAACTTATCAACAGCTCAGTCGTTTGCAGAATCAACTTTTCAAAAAGCAGGAGGAGTTGGTAGCCAGTAAGCTGGAAAAGGCAAAGAATGATTTGCGGATACAAATTTCTAAATTGATATGTGCCAACCCTGATTGCCATGCAGAAATCGATGAATTGGAACGAAAATCTGAAAAAGTTCCCAAAGAGATCAAGGATGAACTGACAGACCTGCGTAGCAAACTCGTTGAATCGGTAAATCAATTTAAGACCATAACACAACCTGTGATTCTCGATAAAATCTCAGACTATGAAACGCTGTTCGTTCGGGCAGGCACCAGACATAAGATCAACGAAATATCTAAGGAACTGGTTAATTTTACGCAAGGGCTCAGTGCCATAGAGCAGGAAAAAGAGGGTGAAATAGAAGACCTGGAATATCTATCATCCCAGGAAGAAAACCTCGAAGAAGTCGCAATGTCCAAGGCGCTACCCTCCACAAGAATACTCTTGAAGACTAACTATATTCCAATGATTGAGAGAGAGAAAAAGATGCTTCTGCGGGCCAATCAGTTTCTTTCGGAGATTATTTCCAACGAAAAAGCAATTAATCAGTCTCTGATTTCAACGTTTTTTCAAAAACGATTTGGCGTGTTTCAATTCACTAAGGGAAGCTTCTGCTTAGATATTACATCCGGGGCCAAAGATCATACGGAGAGAAATATATACAATGCTTTCATGCTGATCGCCGAACGCATAGTCAATGCTTGCTCTGCTGTTGTACCTGCAGGAACACAGATAAACCTGAGAAAGACGGAAGTAAAAGGGATGCCGGATTTAAGAAATCTGATTTCTCAAACCTGGCAAGGTCATGTTGATAACCGGTTCGTTTATCTACCATCATCACTTTCACTGGATGAAGCACTTGAACTCTGTGAATACAAGGATCTGATCATCCAGAAAGATCCCAAGCCGAAAAAGTCAAAGAATTCGTTGATTTTAATTTACGTCCACAAAATCTATTTTGACGCGATCGAAAGAACGCCTGAACTGAAAACAAAATATAATCAGGCGATTCTAAGCAATATTTTTATCAATGTAGATGGCGTGCGGATCTTCAATAACCGAGAATCGATCTATGATGCCTGCATTCGAGAAACATTCGGAAAATGTCACGACAAACAAGCAGATCAAATCATGCAACATTTTCTATTTTCCAGCTAAGACTAAATATTTTCACGCTTCTTGCCACTGAGACCGCTTTTTCCAATATAAGCAGAATTGCTGACCAAGAATCTTATCCTGCCTACGGCACCAACCGGGATTACTCCTTACACTCCCCCAGAGATCCGGATGCACAAGCATTCTCATGGACACCCGTTGCACCGGTAAAATCCACCAGTTTCAGGTTGATTTCATCCAAAACCACATCTGTTAGATTTGCCTGTTTAAATGACACCCCTTTCAATTTTGCCCCTTGGAAATAGGCTTCCTCAAGGTCCGACCCTGAAAAATCAACAAATAGTAGACTACTACCCTGCAAATTAATTTCGTTCAATTTGGCCCCGGTAAAATCGACCAAACGGAGTTTTGCGCCGGTGAGATCAGCCGCCGCCAAGTTTGCATTTGACAAGTCGGTCTTCTCCATGGTTACGTTTTTGAGATTCGCTCCGGTCAAGTCTGCGCCTTTCAGATCCATATTCACTAAGCTTGCCCCTTCCAAATTACAGCTTGAAAATGCCCCTCCAGTACATTTTTTTGTTTCTCTTAATTTAGCTAGATCCTCTTTATCAAAACCGAACGCAATCATGTGACTACCAATAAAAAAGAAGCAAATTACGACTAGAGATATGGTTTTTCTCATGTTTCACCTTTAAAAGAAGTTGGTCGGCAAATGATTTTCAATTAAAAATCATACGCACTCTGGTGCATTCTCATTGAAAAGTACTTTATTTCAATGAGAACCTGCATAGAAAGCTAATAAAAGTCTGCCAAATGAAGCATTCAAAATAGAATGCTTCATTTGGCAGACTTTTATTCAGGCTCTGCAATAGAGATTATACCAATTACTTCATCAGGGTAAAGGGGTTTTTCATAAAAGTACCTAAATTAGCGAAATAGAACTCAACAGAAATTTTATCAATTTCGATAAATCCATTAATTCATTTCAGGGTTTTCTTACTCATACCGGTCATGTTAAATTAGAAGACCAGATTCCGAACTCCGAATGTGAAAAATTATTTTGAGTTGGAAAGATGTTTGCATTATCAATCAACAATATCTAATACCTGGATAAAACGTGCCCCTCAATGACCCAACAGGTAGACGAAAAGACGAGCTAGAAAGCAAAAGCCCATCAGAAAACGTGAAACTAAAAACTATTCACGTTTCCACTGACATTTCTGTCGAGCAGGAGCTGGAAGCTCAAATCATCAGAAGTCTTGGGGATGAGGTCGTTCAGGAACGGATTCGAGGGCTGCTACAAGATATCATGAAAAAAGAACTTTCGATGATGTCTAATGTACTTAGGGAAGCCATCCGCAATTGGATATTTAAGGAGAAGCAAAAATACAACCTGGCGCCACAAAGTCCTCAACCGCAGGTGCTCACTGAAAAGCTTGAGAAGGTTGAATCTGATTATCGGCAGCTTGAAGACGAAAATAAGAGATTAAAAAGGGAGATGGAGTTAAAGGAACATGAAAACAAGATTATGTTATCCGCCATCAAAAAACTTCGCCCCAAGCCAAACTAAACATTAAAACAAGGATCAAAATGGATTTCATTAAAGATTCCTGGGTAGGATTTTTATTTGCATGTTTCATCATGGTTGGACTGCTGCAAATTATTGCTAAGAGCCGGACGACTGAAGTTCAACCGGGGATGGCGACAAAGTCTGATCAGTTTTCCATGAGAACTGTTTTTCTCAGTATCCGAAGCGGCGAAGCAATGCTCTTTTTCACAGTTCTTAGCATCACTGTTTGCTTTTTCCTTTTCTCTCTTGGCATCTGCAAGTACATGATTGCAATGTTCCCGGGTTGATAATAGGAAAAAGTACGGTATCTCACCAAAAATCCCGCTTATTTATGCCAGAGGTCTTTCCTCCCCTTCGGATTCAACGAGATCAAAAAGAACCCGTGAGCCTGAAGAAATAGCATTCAAGTGTAGATTAGCTCCAAACACATTCGCTGCAGGACGGCAAATACATATAGCTGAAATTCTGCACGTTTATGAAATTAGATAGATGAAATATCTTTACCAGATCATAAAAAAGCACGTCTACGTAAATCTTATCAAGCCCTTACTCGCAAGTGTGTCTCCAATACATGAAACCGCATTGGGATCAGCAATAGGTTTATTTGTCGGGCTAACGCCAACAGCAGGTGTTCAAATGTGGATTGTTTTGTTGATCTGGCTTGGGTTCAAATACTTTCTGAAATTGAGATTCGATCTGGTCGTCGGAACCGCGATCGTCTGGGTTAGCAATCCCTTTACGATCTTCTTCATGTACTATGGATTTCTCGCCACAGGGTCTACATTTCTGTCTTTGACCGGGTTCGGATCCGATCCGCTGGATTTAAGTTACACGACCTTTTACCATCAGTTATCCCAGATACTCGACTCCAATCAGTACAACAATATTGAGATCATTTTCAATGGTTTAAAATTCCTTTTGGTTGATCTCGGATACCCAATGTTGATCGGAAGTCTGTTTTACGCAATCCCGTGTTCTATTCTTTGTTATCTGATGATCAATCGATATTTAACCAGATATCGCAAGCGAAAGGCAAAAAAAATGGGGCTTAATTATGAGCAGTGGCGGGAACTGTTTGAGCGGAAATAGAAATTCTGTATCTAATTACCCTGACTGCCAGCCGTTGTCATAGACGAATGGTGGGATCTTTACTCAGCGATAAACAAAGGAAAGAGTAGTGAAATTTTTGTCCCCTTATTCAAAGCGGACTCGATAAGTATTGTACCACCGTGGGAAGCCATTGTTTTATGAGCTATTGACATCCCCAAACCTGTCCCCTGCTCTCGGGTTGTAAAAAAGGGATCAAACAGCTTTTTTTTAACTTCATCCGACATCCCTTTACCGGAATCTTTAATATTAATCTCAACCAATTCCTGGGGCTGATCTTTTAAAATAAAATTATTATTGAATCTTTCCAGAATCATTGGATCATCCTCAAGGCGGTTTTCGGTTGACAGATGGAGTAAGCCACCCTCTGGCATCGCCTGACATGCATTCACAAAAAGATTGTGAAGAACCTGTTTGAGCAATTCTTTATTCCCCCTTATCACTGATCGATCTGCATTTAATTCGATAGTAACTTCGATATTCTGCTGCAGGGCCGAAAAACGTGCAAAGTTCACAAATTCAGACAGGAGCGGATGAGGGTCCAGTTTTTCGAGAACGGCCGGTCGGGGCTTGGTATATTCTAACAAATTGGAAATAATGTGATTCATACTCCGTGTCGCGGAAGTAATATGTTGTATCAGATCCATTTCGTTGGAGTTTTCATCTGTATCCATTTTCATCATTGAAAGAAACAACTCAATACTACCCAACGGATTTCTAATTTCATGGGCCACCTGCATGGAGATTTCCCCCATTGCAGTGAGTCTATTTTTCCGTTCTGCCTCCTCCTCAAGCCTTTTCAATTGTGTGATATCAATCAGATTAATAATGATACCCTGTTCTTCATTTTCGTCTGACTTCATCAAGGTAGTCGAACTGTCGATGATAATTTCTGAACGATCTGCTTTGCTAAGCACAAATTGCTGATGATAATCCAGACTAATCTCCTCAAACGCTTTCTCGTCCAGCACTTCAGGCAAGACCGGATTTTTCAGTAGCTCGTTGATCTGTTGATCTATCGCGGATTCTTTATCTATCCCGGTAAGAGCAACCGCTGCACGATTGAAAGTCACCACTTTACCCAGTAAATCGGTTACGATCAATCCATTTGAAAGACTCTGCAACACATTTGTTAATTCCTGGTTCTTAAGATGTAAATCATTCTGCAGCGTATTCAATTTATTTCGCAGTTTCTCAATCATCGGATTAATGGAATCGATAAATTGACCCCACTCTTGCTTCTGTTTCATGAAGAACCGGATTTGAGCCTTTTCCTTATATAACTCTTTTTGTAGTTCAGTAACCTGTTCCTCCGGTGTCATCGTTTTCTTTTCCAATTGTTTCCTTATTTTTGCCTGCTTTCGCGATTATTGTCCGACTAAGTTCCCGAATAAGATTCTGATTATTGAACTACTAAGATTTATATTCTACGTCTTGCCCCCCTTTTTAATAAGTAATCAGTAGAAGAGCGATAGGATAGAACTTTATCTTGAATAAACGATAAATATCTGAAAATCAAAATGCAAAACGTGTACTCAAAAGGATCGGTTTTTGATAAAACTGCCGAAACAATTCCACCCAAGCATGCAGAGGAACAAGCTTAAACCATAGCGGTCCGATTGCTAACCGGACAGTATCATCCACGAATTGATAGTAGGGGAAAATAAGGAAAGGGAAGAGATCTGATTTGTCTAAATCGGAAATATCTCAATTTCAGTCTTTTTGCAATCCTTTCAAATAGGTTACAATAAATTCTCTAATCTCTATGACTTGATCAGAAGGCATTGTTTTCATTTCCTTCATGATACCCGACTGTTTTTCTTTTAAATACTGATGTTCCTTTTCCAATTCAAAAATGATTTCTTTGTGTGCCTCAATGGTACTTTTTAACGACTGAATCAGCTTAGCATCATTTCCGATATTAGTGCCCGTCTTGACACTTTTGAGACGGTTTTCATTTTTGACTAAAACACGTTGCTTAACCGTACTTTTCTTTTCTCCAGCCGAAGCATGCGAGGCAATAATCCCTGTCTTTTTGCCCTTAGCAGAAACTCCGGGAGGCCTGCCACGTCTTTTTTTAGGTACTTGTACATTTGTTATCTGATTTGTCTTCGCTACTCTTCCTCCAACTTCAGAATGGTCGCCCCGTTCAATCCCTTTTTTCGAATCTGAGGTAACATCCAACCCGATGAATTCCTGAACAACATCATCGATGGAAACCGCATTCGATTTTTTCTCTTCGAGTTCTTTGAACCATATATTATGGTATATCTCGATTGATTTGATCGGAACATCTGAGAAAGCGGCTTTAATTTCCTCAATTGTAGAATCCGGTTTGCTGTTCAGAAATTTGAATATCACCTCGTATAAACCGCCTTTTTTAACTTTATCCGCACTTTTTTGTTTTCTTTTCCATCCAGAGAAATAACTGTAAATAGAACTCTGTTTCGCATCTGGAAATTGTTTATACAGAGATTCCACTGTCGCACTATTATCTGCATCCAGATGCGTGAAGACCATCTCTTTCAGCTTTCTGGGACTAATACCGGGCTTTTTAACCGTATCTTTTTGCCGGACTTTTTCTTGTTTTTTGGTCCAATACCGATGATATTCACTCACTTTTGCAGGAAGGATCCCGGGCATAGCTTCCCGCAAATCAGCCAGCGTTGCCTTGGTTCTTCGATCCAGATATTTGTAAATTTTCCTTTTAATGTTTTGCTCTTGATAGTCGTGCCGATTGACGACTTTCTCCTGCTTATACTCTTTTTTAGCCCTTTTAATGGTGGTCTTGCTCACACCTTTCAACTTTTCCACTTTTGTCAGTGCGCTTTGCGTCAAATCTGCGAAGTCCATTCCCTCCTGGATCAGATCATCTATCGCTTTTTTAACCAAATTTTTCTTACTCATTGTGTTAGTTCTCCAATACCGCCTGTATGATGATGCCCAGCCCCATTCTGGCCAACAGATCCCTCGTTGTGCACTTTGAATTACTGAAACCCAAAGGGCCTTTCAGAGCTGGTTTAAAAAATATATTCCTTTACTCTCAAAATATTGCTCAAACTGCTGTTATTAAGTCAACTTATCGATTTTTTTTACAGAATGCAATCATTTTTTTTTAAAACGGTTGTCGCCTCATTAAGTTTTGCAAAATCTTGTGTAATAAATTATCAAAATTTTTACCCTTCAGAATCTCAGGCCCAAGAAATAAACTACCTCGCAGCAAGCAGCGGGGTATCACTCGTCATTCCGGCGAAAGCCGGAATCCAGGAACATATTTGACTGGATCCCGAATCGGCGTCCGGGAAGACAGGACGCCGCAAGCGGCGGGGTATTAAACCCAAGCTATGCAATCAAGCGGTTTCAGTTCCCCCCTTTTTCAAACCGATGTCTGTGGTTGTTTTTCGATTTCAGGCAGGGCGATGCTGGTTTTCAATGGGATATAAAGATCCGAAACAGAAGAAAAAGCATTATTAGTTGAATTGACAACAATGATACGGACGCCATTTTTTTTTGGCCTGAAGAGGAAAATCAGCAACTGGCAATACCACACCAGAGATTCCCAATACAAGAAGAACATCACAGTTTCTAACCGGTTGAAACGTTCAATCTTCGTTGATGTACTGATATTTGGATCACTGCCGTATTTCGTTCTTAATTGATTAAATCCCTGTGTATTTCATAAAACCACAAGCCTCTGGCAAATTCGGTCTCCGCTTCTGCATATACTCAAAAAAGCGGTCTCTCAAGACCTGTTTTGATATTTCCACTTTTTGATTTTTTGGGAAAAATATTTGTGGGATAATGCCCCCACCGCCAAAATAGTGGTAATCGCTTATTTTAATATAAAACCTTTCTCTGAACGGTTCACGATTCAGCCACCATGCGGGCTGTTTCTGAGTGGGGATTTGGGTTTTGAAATGGGTATAAAGAACTCGATTATACGATATTCGACGACGGCCAAATTCGGGGATTGGATTGCTTAAGAGTTGGATATCCCGCAAACTCATTAACACCGTTACGGCTCTATTATCATATCTAAACCACTTATACAAATCCATGCGCCGGACTTTTCTCCCATTCAGATCAGATAGTCGTGAAAGGCTCAGCTTGGGTAGCATCGTTCCAAAGATTTTCGGAGTCGTTTGGGCCTTTGCATTCAGCCCATTTAGACATAATGATGCTTGCTGCTTGTCAGTCCTGGTAATTATATATGGTAAGGACTCTTGGAGATAGTTCTGATAATCATCAGGTAACCCTCGAATGTAGGCCGATTGAATCTTCCTATTTTGAGATGCTTGATGAATTTTGTGTTTAATGTGCAAAATCTTCCATTTATTCTTCGATCTCAGGAATTTCAATTTCAAATCCACAAATGCTTCCCCCCAACGACCCCCTTCAATAATTGGTGTCTGCTTGATATATCTGATATAATTATCTTTAACCCTGGGAGAGAGGTGGTGGTCATGCCCGGCAATCACCAGGTCGAACAGACTATTTTGCTTTATCGTCTCCATCACAGAATTGGCAGCCGAAATACGGTTCAGTTTGCTGTTTTCATCATCCCTGACCGGATACATTCCCGCATGAAAGACACCAATAATCAGGTCCGGTTTTTCCTCCCTGTTAATAAATTTTAACCAGAAAGCGGCAGATTCTTCGATTGGCTTGAAAGTGATTCCATTCAACTTATCGGCACCTAGCCACATTTGCGAACCCGGGGTTGAAAACCCCACAACAATGATTTTTAATCCATTGCGGTAAAAAGTCGCAAACGGCTTAAATACCAATTTTTTATTTCTGTAAATATTTGCTGCTAACCAGCTGAATTCAGAAGCTGGCAGATATTCTCTTTCAAAAATGGGATTAATACCGAGATCGTGATTGCCCACTACAACCGCATTATAGCCCAGGCTTTGAAAAAGCTTGAAGAATGGGTCTTCACCGGAGGGTGATTTTCGGGTCTGGTGAATATAAGAGACAAGTGGAGACCCCTGCAAAAGATCTCCAGCGTCCAGAAGAATTAACTCTGGATTCTCTGATCTGGCCTCTTTAATGCCTTTTGCCAAGTGCAGTAAGCCCTTTCGTTTATCATTGGGATATATCAAGGCGGTTGACATCCACCCATGAAGATCAGAGGTTACGATCAGCCGAATCTGTTTGCTTTCTGGAACTGCAACTGCAATTCCCGTTATTGCGCATAGCCAGAAAACCAGTATACCGAACATCCGTCCAGATAAGATGAAATTCTGAATCATGGCCATTTTTTATACTTGAAGTTTCGGTAGAAATTCACTTTAAAAAACCATGAATTACTACAGGGAAGCGTATCCTTCCTTTCTTAAACGAGCGATATACATGCCATTCCCATCTGTTTGCGGAGGTGCAATCGTCAATCCCTTATCAGAAGACTCCTGAGTAAACGGGTTCACGATTGTTTCCAGATTAAAGCCCTTTTTCAGCGACAAAAACTTATCAATAATCCCTTCATTTTCTTCTGAAAACAGTGAACATGTGGCGTATACAAGCGTACCGCCTTCACAAACACTATCAGCGCAAAGTTGCAATAATTTCAATTGAATCTGGGCATAATCATTAATCTGGTCTTTGGTTATGCGCCAACGAAGTTCCGGGTTTCTACGCCATGTGCCTGAGCACGAACATGGCGCATCGATCAGGACACCATCAATTTTCCGATTGAATACAGGACGTTTTAGACCTTCCCATCGAAACGGCTGAATATTAGACCAACAACTGTTTTTACCGATTCTGCGCTTCAGCTCTCGAAACATGTTTTCATTAACTTCCGAGGCGTAAACCAGCCCGGTGGTCCCCATCAACGCAGATAAATGAAGCGCTTTGCCACCGGATCCAGAACAGGCGTCCCACCAGACATCCCCGGGTTTCGGATTACAGATCAACCCCACGGCCTGGGATGATATATCCTGAATTTCCACCATCCCCTTTTTGAAATCAATAGACTCATTCATGTTGAGAGTTGATAATATCTCAAGGGTTTTTGCATTCGCAGAGTGAAATCGATAGGAGATATTTTTAGAATTTAGAAAACTTAAAAAGGATTGCGGGTTCGATTTCTCAATTCTCACCCAGACACTGGGCCTGGACTGAAAGGCCGTCAATCGCTCAGTGCTCCATTCGTGTACAAAGCCGGGATTCAAATCCGATATTTGAATCGGACCGATCACCGCCGAAACGGCAGAAGCTTTACTTTCCAGGGATTGAATATTCTGCCAATCATTCTGATCCAGCCAGTCCCGGCACAAATCAAGGCTATCTGCCCAATACCGGGCTCGTTCATCTATTTGGTTTCCATCAAGCAAATAACCCAGCAAAAGACCCAGGCTTACCTTGGAACCTGAGAGCCGACTTAGCCATCCATACCATCTGTAATATCCAAACACCGTATTGGATATAAAACGACGGTCCCTCGACCCAAATTGCTTGTTGCGGCGAAAATAGGCAGATAAAGCCTTATCGACAGGCTGGCTGTGCCGGAACTTTTCATGGACAACCACGAATACATTCTCCAGTGTCTTGATTTGATTATGATATCTATTATTTTTATTCATAAAACAACAAAAAAAAAGGTGAGTTAAAATCCACTTAACTCACCTTTCTGATTCAGTTAACGAAATATTGCCTTCAGAGCGTTTCCTCGTCCATTACTTGGGAGGTCGGTGTCTGCACAAATGCGTTTTGTCGGATACTTTCCTTTCCATCTTTTTTATCATGAAAACTAAATTTCCCCCTTCGCAGCTGTGTTTCCAGCTTATCCACACAAAGATCAATCGCCTTATACATGCTTGCCGGGTCTTCAGCTTCCGAATTCAAATAAAATCCATTTCCTTTGATAATGGCGTGAATATGATTGCGATGTTTTTCGACGCCCAATGTGATATTTGCGTTAAGATTAAAATCGGTATATTTTTTAACTCGGCTGATTCTTTCAGTCACATAGTTTTTCAATGCATCTGTTAGATCCATCTGCTTTGCTGATATGGATACATCCATATTGATCCTCCTAAATATTAATCAGGATTGAACAAATCAACTATCACGATAAAACCGAACAGACCGCACAGGCGGCTGTTCCTTACTAATCTTACTTATAATCATACAGGAAAGGAATAAAAATTTCCAGCAAAATTTACAGTTTCAGGGTTGGCTGAATATTAGAAGCTGTCTTTCAAACTCCTCAGTTTTCCCATTCGTTCAGTGCGACTCAATTTATTTTCCAAGTCAACTGCCTTCACAACATCCGGATGATCTATGCGCAAAAACGGATTGATTCTTTTTTCCATTTCAACCGTTGTCGGTGTTGAAAACTGACCGGAACCCACAATGGTATTGACTTTTTCCTGATATGCATCAAGATCTTTGTTGCCAGGCTCAATCGATTGGGCAAAACGAATATTTGATTGTGTATATTCGTGCCCAAAAAAGATATTTGTATCATCCGAATATGAGAGAATTTTATCCATGGCACGTTCCAAATCCGCTGGCTGACCTTCGAACAAACGACCACACCCCGCCGAGAAAAGGGCATCGCCAACGAACATGTTTCCTTCAATATGGTATCCAGTGCAGTACTTTGTATGGGCTGGCAAACTGAGCACTTCAATTTCAAACTGTCCGAAACCAATTTTGTTCCCATCTGTGACCTCCATGGCTTCCATAGTCAGTCTATCCTCACCTGCAGGTTTTACAACAACTGCTTCGGGAAAGTGATTTTTCATAGCCTCAATATCACCCGCATGATCAAAATGAAAATGTGTGGCCAGTATAAAATCCAAACGCCAATTGTTTGCTTTAAGCTGCCGTAAAACGGGATCCGCTTCACCACAGTCCACTAATGCCGTAGTCCCGGCCTGTATATCATGAATCAGATAGGAAAAGTTATCATCGTAATAGGGCACAATCTCAATATTTAGATTATTCATAATATCTTCCAGAAGAAATATGTGAAGACTCGCTAACCAACCTGATCTATTTTCGTAGGATAGGTCAACAGCTGTTGAGGAATTTTCCCCAACTCGTTTAATAATAAATCGCCACTAACAGGGTGAATCAACGTGTTGTCCAATTCCACCAGGGGGATTAAAAAAAAATCCCGCTTGCATAAATCATAATGTGGAATGGTCAACCGGGGATGCTCAATGACTTGTTCCCCCCACAACAGTATATCAATATCAATAATGCGTGATTCCCACTTCTTACCGCTACGTGTTCGCCCAACGCGTGTCTCAATTGCAGAAATCGTATCTAACATCTCCAAAGGCTTAAGATCTGTCCAACACTCAGCGGAACAATTAATATAGGACTGTTGATTCATGCCTTGAAAAGGACGTGTTGCATAAAGAGAGGAAACTCGAAATCGAAAGGGAAAGGATTCTTGCAGTAGATGCAGGCTTTCAGAAATATAAAGCTGTCTAGGTGAGATATTGCTTCCTAATGACAGAAAAACCAGGTTTTTGTCAGCAGTTTTCAAGTATTTAATACCAGACCCAGCAACTTTGCCTTCAAAATTTAAAGTGGATATTTAGTAAATTAATACTATCGCTGTCTTGCACGGCGGACGATGTAGCAAAAAATCGTTTTGCCTCTGCGTCCTGCTCGTAGTTTGGATAAAAGACGATGCGGGAACGATTTTCATCAAATGTAATTCCTTTGATGGACAAATAAACGCCTGCAACCATCCCTAAGATACCCCCGTATGTGGCACCTACGAGAAATTGCTCTGAAAGGCGACTAAATTTGAACCGTTCATTGGAAGAGATCGAATCATCCAGTGTCGACCAACCCATCAGCAGCATTCCACCACTAAGTGATCCCCAGAGGACGTTGAGAAATACATTCTTCATCGGAGGTTGTGCTCTCACAACCATCACCTCCTGAGGGATCTGTGCTGCCGCCTGTCCAAAAATGGGGGTTACCTCTCCCAGAATCAGTACAACCAGCAACAAACAGACAATGAACTTCTTTATAGTTAATGCCATACACCGGGCCAGTTTACATTTGACTCAACCCAAAACGATCTGCAAACTCGTTCCACCCTAATCGTACGTTTCCGGAGTGTAGGGATCAGTCAGAGGTTGGGTTGAGTTCTTTACGAAATACTTTTGAAGGGTAAAAAGTCACGACAATCCTTTCAGAGATTTCATAAGCGACTTTGGTCTTTGGATTTCTTCCAATTCGGGCTCTTTTGTGACGTACTTTGAAATACCCAAAACCTGAAATCATCACCTCTTCTCCTGCCGCCAGCGATTCCTTAACGATTCTTAAGATCGCTTCGACCAGATTTTTAGCGTACTTTCGGTCCAAAGTAATTTTTGTCATTACATCACGTATAATATCTTCCTTAATCCTTGTCATTTTACTCTCCAACTATCAAAACAAGTTCCTTACTCCGTAAAAAAGCAATATCTGTTCCTGAAGAAACAAAATTTGCCGGAGTACCCATTAAAAAATGAAAGCCGTTAATTCAATCAGCCAATTGCAGATTAAACAAAAAAGCAATCTCCAATCACAGTCATAAGGATATAATTTTAATGAGCTGAAATCAATGTTTAAATTTCAGTACTCCTCATATCATGCAATTTTAGAATCTGGATTTATTGATGTGTTCACCAAACGGAGGCACTTCACAGTTGTTGGTCGACATAAATTAATTTATCTTTCTGAATTTTATCGCCATATTGTTTGTTTTGGCATATCCCTAAAACCAAACATCTCAGTCTATATGAATAGAGAAGCGGCTTGGCTTCAATCTAGAAGTATGATATTCTAGTCACTTGATATTTTATTAGATCAAAACGTACCGCCCGCGGTGAGACCCCGATTGATATTTCACTAAAATCGATTTGTTTCAGGTTTGGTTTAATTGATAATCAACACTATTCAATAATTATCAAATTCGTATGCGTCGATTTGGAACCAGCCAAAAAGTCTTACTAACCTGTGTTTTTCTCTTAAGCCTGTTGACTTTTAATCATTCTTTTAAGGCTTTGGCGCAGAAGATAGATGCGGATACACTTGAAATAGACCAGGACATCGGACCAATCAATCGTACTGTCTCGATAATAGCCAATGTCAGACCTGCTGCCGTCTTCCAGGGAGGGCAGTTGACTATTCAAGTCATCGGCCGGATTGATCGAGATCATCATCTTTATTCCATCAGGCAACAAGGAGAATTTTCTCCCATTCCAACAAAAATAGTCGTTACTGATCCGCTGCTGATCGCAACTTCAAAGATGGATGAGTCAGGAACTTTGCTGACCTATGATGACGCTTTTGAAGAGCCATTGTATGTGCATAAAGACGATTTTTGGATCTCTCAGCAATATATTCTGAGCGAAAAGGCAAAACCGGGGAATTATCAAATAACAGGCTACCTGATATACCAGATATGCAACAACAGAATCTGCTCACTACCACTAAAAAACCATTTTCGTGAAAAGATAACAATAAAAAAATAGCACCGGAATTGAATCCGATTCGCTCCTAGCCTGAATTATCCGATATAATCTGCCTTATGCCCGAATTACCTGAAGTTCAGACAATTGTAAATGAACTTGAAGCGAATCTTCCCGGTAGAAAAATATCTTCATGCCGAATCATTAGAAAATCGATCGTTCATGGAGGTCAAAGCCGATTCAAGAAATCTGTTATTAACAGCTCAATCATTAAAATTGATCGCCTCGGGAAGTATATTGTTATTCACCTCTCAACCGATGTTTGGATAATCGTTCATTTGCGGATGACAGGTAAATTTGTTCTTCAACCAAACTCACAAAAAACACACAAACATGATCGGGTTGTATTTGGTCTGGATAATCGGCTGACGTTAATTTTTTCAGATGTTCGCTGCTTCGGTACACTGGAAGTGTGTGACGACCTTGGGAAACACCAAGGATTATGTCAACTCGGGCTCGATCCCTGGAGTAAAAAGCTCACAGCCAAACATCTTAAAACAAAATTGAATAGTCGCAAAATCCCGATTAAAACAGCCTTGCTGGATCAAAAAATTATTGCCGGTCTGGGTAATATTTATGCATCAGAGATATTGTTCGATGCACGTATTAATCCTATGCTACCAGCAAACAAACTCTCTGAAAGGAACCTATCCGTCATCATTCAATCCATGAGAAAAATTCTCCAGCTGGCATTGAAACATAATGGGACTTCTATCTCAGACTATCGACGTGTTGATGAAAAACAAGGGATGTTTCAAAATTTCTTAAAAGTGTATGGTAAAGTAGATCAAAAATGTTTAGAATGCTCTTCCAAAATAGAAAAAATCGTTCAAAATCAAAGAAGTACTTTTTTATGTCCGGAATGCCAAAAATAATTATAAAACTCAGCATTTTATACTTCAGTTTCTGTCTGGTTTTAATGACAATGGGGATACCTCAACCCGCGCTGGGAAAAAGTATCATGCAGATTGAAACGGGCAATCATCAAAGTGCATCCTGGCAATTCACCATTGAATTGTCTGAGCTTTGGCGAAAAAGCTTCCCAGAGTTGGATACCAGTATAGTGCCTGCGTATACAGCCCATATTGAGGAGAGATTTGAGAACTTACAAAACAAAAACAGCCGCTTCGTCATCGCTCCACTCACCATGTCTGCCAATCAAACCATGCTGAATCTTCCAATTAAGCTAGCAACAGTATTGTGGGAGGTATATGTGGTTCCGATTAACATCGGAAATAAAAAAGAACCCATCGGCTTAAACAATTACAGCAATTGGTATGTAACTGATAAATCTATCATTATCCCTGAGTTGATACGTGCTTTAAATAAGTCTTATTTTGCTGAAACCATCCGCGCTGAATATGAATCCAGGATACCGTTTAAAAATCAACCTGAATCACAATCCGAAACGGAAGCTGGCAATGATAGGCAATTCAATAATGGAGAGCCACAACCTCTGCTTCAACTCTCCGAAACCGATCCGGAAGGAAACGGTGAGACATTTCAACAGTCGGCTCGAATTATCGGACTAGAGGATTTTGATACAGCTGTACTACAGGTTGAAAATCGTTTGGTCCCGGAAGTGGTTTCTGAATATCGGAACGGGATTCTTTTTTATGAAATGATGGGGTCCATTCGAAACTTGGAGAATTTATTTGAAAACAAATTGACCACATCAGCGCTTAACCAGAAAATTCAAGACTTTATTGTCAGTGTTCACCCTTGGATTCAGCCTGTGTATAAAAGCCGATCCAGATTAAAAACACTCGGTTTCAGCATGGCGTTGTTTGTTCACGCTGATGAAGATCCAGAGTTCGTAGAGGACATCATTAAACTGCTTGCAAAGCCGCAGAAGTCATATTTCCCCACTTCTTTTATTTTCAGTAATCTATCTATTCAAAAAACAAAAGAGATATCCCCTATCTACATGCACGCCGGCAGCTTAAAATATTTCAACCTGGATTGAAGCCAATTGCTTTTTCCAGGATGGGTCAAAAAACCGGGCTTCTTTTTACGACAAAAGGCTTGCTATTGTTTCATAAAAAACAGTAGGATACAAGAAAGTCTGTATTACCGGCCTGAATCAGGCAAAGTTATTGAATTACTTAGCCAAATTACAATAAATGGAGCCGAACACGGTGATCGATAAGGCCAATTTATTTGAAGTAATCAAAAACTGTGGTTAGACTGCACTTGAAAACCAATGATATTCAAAAATATAACTGAAAGAATTGTCCAACGATCTATAATACGAGCACCGCGGTTCCTTGGACTACTGCCACTTCTGAACACTGTACAACAACCGATTGTGAAAAAACTGTTTCAAGTACTGCAAGTCATTATTTTTGTGGTTTGCACAAGCCAAACTACGGTTTTAGCAGCTTCAAAAAACCGAATTAAAATGAGCTTTAATGATGTTGAAGTCATCAGTTTCATTAAAATTATCGGTAAAGAAACTGGGAGAACCTTTGTATTTGCCGCTAAAGACCTCAAGAACAAAAGAATCACACTGATTTCAGACCAGACATTTTCTTCTGATGAAGCCTTTAAAATTTTCGAGTCCGTCCTGAATATCAATAATCTATCCACACTTGAGGAAGGCAAAGTTACCCGAATTATTAGTTCAAAAGAGGCAAAAAATACCACCACACCGATGTTCAAAGGCAACACCGCGCTTCATGCAGGTGCTTTTGTCACCCGGGTAATCCCAGTCACACATCTGGACGTCAGAACGGTTCGCTCTAATCTAGCGCCTTTAATTTCCAGAAATGCGCTCCTTGTTGCCAATGAAAACGCTAATGTTTTGATTTTAAGGGATACAAAGGAGAATACAAATCGGTTTGCCGATATCGTTAATTCCATCGATAAAATCGACCATGTCCTATCATCCGTCAACCTGGACTTGGTCACACTTTCACATGCCAACGCCGTTGAAACCGCGGCTCTCTTGACAAAAATCTTTGAGCCAAAAGCCAAGAAAGGAACTACTGAAAGTGCAAAGCTGAAGGTTGTGGCTGATAAACGGACAAATAATCTCATTCTCGTTGGACACCCGGCCACCCTGGAGAAAATCAAAAAGTTGGTTTTTCAGTTGGATAACAAAATCGAAACCGACGAAGGAAATATCCGTGTCTACCCACTAAAGAATGCGAATGCCAAGAAAATCGCTGATGTTCTTCAAAAGATTTCCAGTACCTTGAAGACTGCTAAAAAGCAACAACCTACTTCCATAAAAGCAACGATTATTCCTGATATCCCTTCTAATTCGCTGGTAATCTATGCCGATCAGGCTGAGTTCCCCACCTTGGAAAATGTTATTCGTAAACTGGATATCGAAAGAGCTCAGGTTTTCATCCAAGCCCTGATCATGGAGGTCAGGCTGGACAAGAGCCTTGATCTGGGAGTCGAATGGCAAGCAGGCAACAAGATATCAACAGGCAGTGGAGACGCTTTTGCTACAGCTGGCGGTGTTGGAGCAACGGGAGGTCCCAAAACATTTGAGCAGGTGAATACTGCCGGTGCAGCTGGTGCAGTGGTCGGAATCATTGGGGGTCCTATTACATTCGGAGATGCTTCATTCAGCACCTTCAACGCTTTTATCAAAGCCATGGAACGGGATACCGAAATCGATATTTTGTCAAAACCCCAGATTCTGACATTAAACAACGAAGAAGCAGAAATTAAGGTGGGTGAAATCATACCAACCGTCGGCAGCACATCCACCGACGCAAATGGAAAGCAGACTATTAATATCCAATACAAAGAAGTCGGGATCTCTCTTAAAATTACACCACAAATTAATGCCAATGACGCCATCGAGTTGAAAATTGATGAAAACTCCAGCAACGTGATCGAAGGCAAAATCGGCGCATATGATCAAGGTGCCATCACTACCCTGAATCGTTCCCTTAAAACCAAGGTCGTAGTCGATAATGGGCAGACTATTGTTCTTGGGGGATTAATCAGCGACGAAGTAACCGATGTGGAGACCAAAACTCCCTGCCTCGGAGACATTCCTATCTTAGGCTGGCTGTTTAAAACGAGAAGTTCAAGCACCAAAAAAACAAACCTCTTGATATTTCTGACACCTCAGGTCGTACGTAATCGGGAAGATCTGAAAAAGGTCAGCGAAAAAGCCAAATCGAATGTTAACAGCGCTCGCCAGGGTCGCTTCCGTATCGATGTCTCAAATGAGTTCGGTATCCCTCAGAACCCTGAAGAGGTCGATGAGGACGAAGAGGAAGACAGCAACGTAGAGGAGACACCAAATGCCGGTGGTGAAGAGGTAAGCGAAGGGGAAACACCAATTGCCGGTGAAGAAGAGGTAGGCGAAGGAGAAACACCAATTGCCGGTGGAGAAGAGGTAAGCGAAGGGGAAACGCCAAATGACGGTGGCGAAGAGGAAGAAGCCCCCCTGGCGACCCCAGAAACAGTAAACGAATCAGCTGAATAATACACATTCACCCGAAATAATGACCCTGTAATCACGCCCTGTCCATGAAAGCCATGATTTTTGCCGCTGGGTTCGGCAAACGTCTCCAGCCCTTGACATTTGAAACCCCCAAGGCTTTAGTCACAGTAAAAAACCGACCTATACTGGAATGGGTGGTTGATAAACTGGTGCAACATGGCATTAGCGAAATCATTATCAACACCCACTATCTTCATTCAAAAATTCACTCATATCTCCGAACCAACTCTTTCCCGATACCGATCACGATTTCACATGAAGAGGCCATACTGGGTACAGGCAGCGGGTTATACCATACCCGTCAATTTTGGGATGATTCCGATTTTTTCGTCTGCAATGTTGATATATTATGTGATGTTGATTTGCATAAATTTTTCAAATTCCATGAAAGCCATAACACTATTGTGACATTAGGGGTAAACGACCATCTCTCAAAATCAATGTTGCTTGTGGATGAAGCCGGTTTTCTAGTTGGTAGAAGTATTGCTGGGCAACAGCAGCTGCTTAAAAAACCACTGGGAAAAACCTTCGAAGTCGGTTTTTGTGGTTTCCATGCAATTTCCCCCGGTTTTTTTGCTAAAGTAAAGCCACCCATGTCTTTTTCCATCATTGATGACTACATGAATATGTTAAAAACGGGTGCTTCTATAATGACATGGTCAATCGGAGATGCGTACTGGGAGGATATCGGAACAGCGGAAGCACTAAACAGGGCGAATCGTGAATTCCCTGGCTAAAATGTGATTCATAGCCATTGAGGGGAATTAATCATAGAGGTTCGTTATTGCTGATCTATCTTTCTGAAAATTCCGGAATTTATCAGACTGTCTTTAATTAACAGCAGTGACTATTTTATACTTTTTTATCCGTAACTTCGTCTTTAGCCTCCGTAACTTCGTCTTTAGCCTCAGATTTGTCAGAACTCTTTGTTTCGTGTTCCACGCTGGAATCATTAGAACCGCCTTCCTTTTCCTTATTTGAACTACTATAGCCCTCTTCCAGGACGTCTGCAGCAGTTTCAAGATAGTTTTCGAGACTTGAAGACATATTCTTCCTTTTCAGATCCTGCGCCATTTCGGCAAGATCCTTGACTTCTGATCCGGCTACATTTTCAAATTCATTCGTCACTGTCGACTTGAATTCGTTAGTTGCTTTCCGAAATTCAGCTAATCCACGCCCGATTGCTCTGACAACACCGGGAAGTCTCGACGGGCCCAGCACGATCAAAGCGATTGCTCCTATGATCAGCATTTCCGTCATACCCATATTGAACATATTTCCTCTCTCTAGGGTTGTTTTTGGCTCAGTGCTTTAAAAAATTCAAGAAACACTTTTTTGCTCCAATTTGCTGGCCCGACCAGTTTGCCCAGAATTCGGCCATTTTTGTCAATTAGCACAGTTGTTGGAAGCCCTTTGATTTTCATTCTTGAACTGATCATCGTATCCATATCCGTCACTACATCAAAGGTATAGTTAAATTTTTGTATATACCGGTTTATTATTTTTGAACTTTCACCGTAATTAACCGCCAAAATACGGAATTTTTCCCCTTTCATTTCTTCCTGCAGAGCTTGCATATCTGGCATTTCCTTCTTACAAGGGTAGCACCATGTAGCCCAAAAGTTCAATAGAATGACATTTTCGCTATTAGAAAAAAAGGACTCTGTTTTCCCGTTCAACATAGTGTACTCAAAATCTTCTACTGCTGCGGGCACTTCTGGAACATCAAAATATTGCTCTTTCAGAAACCTATTCACATCATCTACAGAGCTGTATTTAAGTGATTCCTGAGCAGGTTCCTTATTACACCCCGCTACAGTAACAAAAATTAGTAAAATTAAAACAGTCCGAACAACCGAAAGTCGGCCCATAGCGTATTCCTATTATTTAGTTGCTCTTTTCTCAGGTCAGCTCCCAAGATATCGTTTTGAGGAAATAACAGAACCTGAACATGCCGAAATCAATCGAGAGGATTGGGTTTATTTCGATCCAGCCGCATAGTATGTTTCGATGGGAACGGAAATTTGCTGTCTGAGAAAATAAGTCAGCTGGTTCATTTCAGTATCCGACCATGCAGTCGCTTTGGTATCTGCAGGCCGGCGAGCCAGAGTATATGCCTGGATCAGTCTGATTTTCACCCCATCATCTATCAGCCACTTAATTTGCTCCATATATTGCTGATATTTTTGACTATTATAGGCCTCTGACTGCCAGGAAAAAAAACAACTCTGTAGTGTCAGTGAATACTTCTGTCCTACGGCTTTAATATTCTCCAGTATCTTTTTGACTGAGATTTTGCTTCGGTTTATCATTCTGAAGCTTTGTTCATCCCAAAAATCGAATTTGCACCAGATTTCCCCACGGTTTGCCATCAAGTCATCAAAAACAGGTGTTAGATCCTTACGATTGAGCCTGGACGCATTCGTAAAGAGAATAATCTTGCAATCGTCGAGCTGGTACTCTTTTTTTATTTTGATAAGTTCTGTCAAAATTTGGGGAAGCTCTTTGACTGTCGTCGGTTCTCCATCTCCGGCGATAGAAATATCTTTTAGTGTAAACCCTTTGTATTTTCCCCCGTTTTTTGCAAAAATATCCAGCCAGAGTTTCAATTCAGCCGCAATTTGCCTAACCTCAACCTTTAAATCAGTTATTGCCTTTCTTCGGTCGACTTGACAATAGACACAATTAAAGCTGCATTTTTTGTCCGGATTGAGATTAATTCCCAGCGATAAGCCTCCGGATCTTCTGGAAACTACGGGATAAACAAGCCGCTGGTACTCACTTAAGCGAGAGTGCTCGGAATATCCAAGAGAAATGATATCATGTAACTGTTCAAAATCCCTTTCAGTCATGTATATGCATCCGATTATTAAGTGTAATAGTTTCCCAACAAGGATTTATTTGAAAATTGCTCATCTTGGTGTGGAGAGAGGAGGTATCGTTGCCATACGGGTATTCTGGAAAACAAAAGCAGAAGAAAACGAAAATTTCAATTATTTCAAATAGTGAATCTGCCTCGCTTTTGAATTCATAATCATGTCGTTTGTCGACGACTCACGCGGAAGCCTCTGGGATATCTCATGAATAAAATCGACCGCTTTTCTGACCAAATCAGGATTCTCATAAACTGATAACTCTTTCACAATCACTTTATATAAAGCCGTTTCAGTCTTCATCCGGATAATTGGATCAATATTTTCGGCGTTACTGCGAGACAAAATCTCGTTAAACAGACGTTTCGCCTCTTTTTCAATTTTCTTTGATGCATTAGCTGTCTCTAATATTATCAGATTCAGGCTTTGCTTAATGGCAGACATTGATTTTTGATCAACCGCATCTATCACAGTGCATTCACTCAGGTATGTATTAAGCAGTTCTTCCGCTTTTTGGTTTATCTCCTTGTTTTCCACAAGGGCTGCGGTTTCAACAGCCCGCTGATTGAGAATTTCAAAAACCGCCTGCTCTGTTTTTCTGTTTAACGCGGACAACTTCATTGAATCTGTAAAATCAGACAGGAGCTCTTTGACTTTGCCTTGGACTATCTTATTTCCCTCTTCACCAGCGAATGACTGAAGTTCAATATTGATGTTTTTGACGACGGCATTTGTCGATTCAGGTTGAATGATAGAACTGTCGAGATGTTTGACCAGGTTTTGGAACAAATCTTCGGATTTGTTTTTTACAAAATCAGTGTCTTTTTGGCTGGAAATATCGACCATCGATTCATTAACCGACTTTCTGATCTTCTTTTCTGTTTCCTGTGTGACCAGTTCAGCGTTTAAACTCTGCAAATATTCGCGAAAAATGGTTTCTGTCTGAGATAAAACGGTACGATTATTATCCTGGCAGGCCCATTGGATCCCCTTCTGATTGATAAAGGATATGATAGATTGTTTGCTTTCTGAGCTGACCGTTTCCGGAGATAGCTTTCTGATATAGTTTTGTAGCAACTCCACGACCTTGTTTTGGACTTCATCGTTTGTTGTAACGCATGCGTTTAGAACCAGTTGTTGATTGAGGTGAGAAATGATTGCCCCTTCACTCTTTTTGGAAATTGCAGTTCTATCTATTTGACTCAGAAATTCAGTTGCCAAATCCTCGACTTTTTTCTGAGTTTCTCGAGTTGAACCGTTCTGAGCAAACATCAGCAGCGAGGTGTTGATATCTTCAAGGATTTTGGCTTCTACTTTATTATGGACTACTTCGAGTCCAAATCCCGCAAGACTTTTCAGAAGCAGTTCATGGGCTTTCTTTTTCACCGCTTCTTCAATTTTTTTCTGATCCGATTTTGTTAATGAAATTTCCTTTGCTGCTCTATGAAACATACCGATTATCTTAAAGGTATGAGCAAAAGAACGCACCGGATTCAGAAACAACCGACTGAAGAATGATTTAATCATTTTTTTTTAATTATTGATTCTCTGTGTGGAAGTCGCCCTTCTTCCAATCTCGAAACCGGCAAAGCCGGATTATTTTCGATACTGGCTAATGTTTAGGAAAGGCAAATATGTTCGTTGCCCAACGACCCTTTATTTAACGAGGCTTAGTGTTTTGCACCTGTTTCCGTTTTAAATGAAAAATCATGGACAGGACGTATTGAAAATCAGTTCTAGACAGCTTTTTTTCATACCACCTGAGTTTATCATTCACCTAATGCTTCTCTTAGTCTTTCGAAGCCCATTGTTAATGTCAAGCAGTCCTTATTAGATTCAGTGTTTAAGAATATTTTATACCAAACTTCAAACCTCAGCCAGAATAACTTTAATTATTTGTCAGTTAAGCTGCTAGTGACAGATCTCCGGTTACGCATTTTCCGAGCGCATTTTTTATATTCTTCAGCTGGTTATTGATGACAGTTTTATGCCGAATGTACTAATTCTGAACCTAACACAGGTTGTTACTTATCCTCTTCTGCGGTGTGAAGTTTACCTGTCTTCAAACAAACGGACTCTGTCTTAATCCAAACTGATCGTTATTATGGTTCCATCTCACGCACAGCGCCTGATCAAGGAGCTTTCAGAAAAAATCAATCTTTATAACGACGAATATTATCAGATCGGTGGTGTCAGCATCGATGATGATGAATACGACATTCTCCTCGAACAACTCATTCAGCTTGAAATACAATTTCCACAATTTCTGAGCCCCCAGTCTCCCAGTCAGAGAGTGGGGGGAAAACCCATCGAGAAGATTGAGGCGGTAAAGCACGCACACGCCATGTTAAGCCTGTCCAATCTTTACTCCCGTTCGGACCTGGATAGCTGGGTACATTCAGTCTCTGCCCGATTGTCTGAGGAAGAGGTCATGTTTGGATGTGAAGTAAAAATCGATGGGATTGCAATCTCCATTATTTACCAAAATGGTATTTTAAAGCAGGCAATCACAAGGGGTAATGGAGAAGTTGGTGACGATGTGACACAGAATGTCAAAACGATCCGCAGTCTCCCACTTGAATTAAAGAAGCCATTAAATCTTGAGCTTCGAGGTGAAATATTCTTACCCAGGAGTCGATTCGAACGGATCAACCGACAACTTGAACAGCAGGGACTACCGGTTTTTAAAAACCCTCGCAATACGGCCGCTGGCACTATCCGCATCAAGGATGTTAAAAGTGTTGCTCAACGAGGCTTGGATATTCTGCTTTATGACATCGTCGCAGGGCAAATCAGCCAAAGACATTTCGAAAACCTCGATTTTATGTCCAGTTTGGCGCTACCAGTTAATTCATTTCGCAAAAACTGCAAAACCCCAGCAGAGATATTTAATTTTTGTAACCACTATGAAAAAGAGAAGGAGGGTCTTCCTTTTGATATCGATGGAGTGGTTGTTAAAATTGATGACCTGGAGCAAAGAACTTCGTTGGGAGTCACCGCAAAATCGCCACGTTGGGCAACTGCCTGGAAATTTAAGGCTGAAAAAGTAACGTCCAAACTGATTGACATTGAGAATTCCATCGGGCGGACAGGGATACTAACCCCCGTTGCCAACCTCGAACCTGTAGAACTAGCTGGTACTGAGGTTAAGCGGGCGACACTCCACAACTACGATCAAATTGCCCGCCTGGGAATCCATGAACATGACACACTGTTTGTTGAAAAGGGCGGTGATATTATTCCGAAGATTGTCGGCATCGATATTTTACAGAGAAAAGCAGAAGCGAGGCCTATCCTGCCGCCAGCCAACTGTCCGATTTGTGGATCGCTACTCTCGCGGCTCTCCCAGGAGGTTGATCTGCATTGTGACAACCTGGCTTGTGCAGCCGTTATCGAAGGTAGCCTCGAGCATTTTATTTCCAAAAAGGCAATGGATATCCAGTCATTCGGCAGCGCTATTATCAAACTCTTCAACAAAATAGGACTGGTAAAGGAAATACCTGATATTTATTCGCTGCATGAGAAGAAAGAAGATTTGCTGCAACTGGAGGGGCTGGGAGAAAAATCGGTGCATAATTTGCTTGAAGCGATTGAATTGAGCAAATCGAGACCCCTGAACAATTTTATCTTCGCTTTGGGCATTCGCCATATCGGTGAAAAGGCTGCAAAAACCATTGCAGTCCAAACTGGATCGATTCAACAGTTTCTAAAGCTGACTGAGAAAGATCTCGAATCAGTTCCCGATTTTGGTCCGATTATGATATTGTCGTTGCTATCATGGATTCATAATACCCACCATCGTCGCATGATAGAAAAACTGGTGTCATTGGGAATGAATCCGGTGCCCCTGGAAATCAATGAACATCTTCCATTTGCAAATCTGCGAATTGTTGTGACCGGAACACTCTCTCAACCAAGGGAAACGTGGAAAAAACGTCTGGAAGCATTGGGTTTCCAAATATCATCATCCGTTTCCGGAAAGACGAGTTATCTGCTGGTTGGAAAGGATGCTGGATCCAAACTCTCAAAGGCATTAAAGCTGAATGTACCCGTTTTGTCGGAAGATGAAATGGAAACATTGATAAATGATCATTCAAAATGAAAATATTAATTATCGGTGCCGGAGAGACCGGTTTTTATATCGCTTCAGAATTCTCTGAAGACAACTTTAATGTCACCGTGATCGATGAAGATCCCCATCAGCTGAAAGTTATTCAACGCAGTTTGAATGTTGCCGGTATATTGGGGAACGGGACTTCCTTGTCTGTCTTGGAATCTGCTGGTGTTGAATCAACAGATTTGCTGATCGCCAGTACAGATCACGATGAGACTAATCTGATCTGTTGTTTGTTGGCAAACCATTACAACGTCAAACATACGATTGCGTTGACCAAGTCAGACTCCTTTATGACAAAAAAGGTGATCTCACAATATATAAAATCCGGAATCAGCCAAGTAATTAACTCAACTTTCGTCACCGCCCAGGAGATTATTGCAACAGCCAGCCTGGCCTCAGCTTGCGAAGTGTCTGCCTTTGGAGAAAAAAATGTGCTACTTGTGGGGTGTCACATAAAAAAAGACTCTCCCTGGGAAAACCTGTACCTCAAAGATATCAGACAACATAGCGAAAAGAACCAATTTCTGATCTCAAGCATCGTTAGAAACGGGCAGTCATACATCCCCAAAGGACAGGACCAGATTATTCAGGGGGACTATGTCTATATTCTCATCCCCCGCAACCAGGCCGAAACGCTCAACACCCTGCTGAATGTCAGAATTTCTTCCAACAGAAAGGCAGTCATTTCCGGAGATAATCTGGTCGCTGAAAGGGTCGCCAGCGGTTTATTAAGGAGCCATTATACTGTAACAATGATATGTAGTGGTGAAACAAATGCCACTGCAATGAAGAAAAAATTTGCACAACGCAAAAACTTACACGTCATGCAAGGAAGCGCAGCAGAGGTGAGGCTTCAGTTAAAAGCAGATGTCGCTGTTTCATCCCTTTTTATCGCTGTGACCAACGACGATCATCTCAATATCGAATCAGGGGTTGTTGCGAGATACCTCGGAGCGGGCAAGGTGATTTGCCTGATCAATCGACAGGACCTGATTCAACCCGCGGCCAGTGTCGATCTTGATGTCGTTATTTCACCCCGCTTGATCACAGCCCGCCAAATTAAGAAACTGATTCGGGGAAGAGAGGAGTTTTTAAACTATACCACCATATCGGAAACCAACATGGAAGTGCTGGAGATGGTCACCGGTGAAAACTCAAGCATTCTGAAAAAACCCATCAAGGAGATAAAACTTCCCCACAACTCTCTGGTGGGAGCACTCATCAAGGGAAAGAACAAGGTGATCATACCTACGGGTGAGACCATCATTGAAGCAGGAGACAAAGTCATTATGGTGACTGTTCCAGAAGGCGTCCCCAAACTCAGGAAAATATTGGAAGGTAAACCGGGGAAGTAGGCACTGGCGAAGAGCACGAAATTTTACTATTTACCACTTATTTTAATTTTAGTTCTAACAGAACTCACTTCGACATATGGTACCAAACACACAAACCATTCACGTATATTTATTGACTTATAATCGTCCCCATTATCTTCTGGAAGCTTTGAATTCAGTACTCAATCAGAATTTTAATAATTTTCTGGTTATCGTTTCAGATAACTCTACAAACGACGAAACTGAAAAATTGGTTCAGACCGTCAGTCATCCAAAGCTACAATACATCAAAAGAACTCCCAGTATCCCTGCGTTGAATCACTTTAATACTGTATTCTCTGAAGTATCATCTGAATATTTCATGCTCTTCCATGACGACGATATCATGAACCCGGACTGTTTAAGTAATCTGTCATCTAATCTTGATCATTTCCCCGCGGCAGCAGCGGTAGGCGGAAATGCAGAAATATTCTGGGATACCAATCCCTTTTTCAAAAGACGATTTTTCAAGCCTACGAAACGAAATCGAGTCTTGCAGCATGCAACAGAGCTAGCTAAAATATACCTGACATTTGAAGGGCTTGCCCCATTTCCATCTTATATGTATCGCAGAAGCCTTATCGCTGGACTGAATTTGGATCCTGATGAAGGTGGTCAGGGATCTGATGTTGCTTTCTTACTAAAGGTTCTGCAAAGAGGGGAAATTGTCTGGGAAAATCGTTGCGTCATGCAATACCGAAAGCATCATGCCCAAGACAGCCAGAGTCTGGACATCAAGGATCTATTGAAAGTGTTAAAATACATTCATCAAAATACCGACATTTCAAGGAAATCAACCGAATCAAATTATTTTCGGTATAAGTCCTGGGCGAGTGTCCTTAAAAGCCAGTTCTATCAAACTGGCGGCAAAATTATCAACACACGGATGAAGATGATATATAGAGCTGTTTTCTGCTTTTCTCCTTTCGATATCTTTTTAAAACTGTTTATCTGGAGAATCCACGCGATGATAACAGGGAACAGATCTCGATGATGAAATTCACCAATTGATTTCAGACTGAACGACCACCGGCTG
>Ga0075122_10000055_pt1 | contig 81887 bp, 70 predicted proteins | sample AntAceMetag02UKB_FD_69790 | JGI IMG/M metagenome (GOLD analysis project Ga0075122, IMG submission 69790) | Saline lake microbial communities from Ace Lake, Antarctica - Antarctic Ace Lake Metagenome 02UKB | ecosystem: Environmental > Aquatic > Non-marine Saline and Alkaline > Saline | place... | reverse complement strand
AATGAACTCTTAGCAATTGATACAAGATTATCAGGTTTATGGGATGGTAGTGATTTAGATATAGACCCACAGCAAGAAATCACTTATGATAGTAGCTACCGCTATTTTAGTGATATCATTGATTCTCCAGCCTCAATTATCGAAAACAAAATCTACATCATTGAATCTGCATACGATGTGTATAAGCTATCAGAATTATCAATGGGAGAGAATAGATCTTCTTACTTAGGTCTAGATTATGCGCTTGGTAAAGATATTGATTACTACGAAATTGTCCAAGAAAATATTAATCAAAGATTTAATCCAATCGGCTACATGGAGCCATTTACAGGTTCTTTTGATGGACAGGGATTTGAAATTACAAATCTATACTTTGATTCGATAATGTCTGAAGAGGAATATGAAACAATTTACCCTGGATTAAGATTTATCTCAATGTTTTCTAAAACAGGTGAAGATGCTTATATTCATGATTTTGGTTTAATTAATCCAATTATTATTCAACCTATAGAATGGGGGATTATGTCATATGCCTCTGCTATAGTTGGTGAAAATTATGGAACAATTGAAAATGTTTATTTAATTGATAACCGTGGAGATACTGCGGGATTTAATGCTGAAGGAGCATTCAATATATCCGGTTTAGTCTCTGTGAATTATGGCGAGTTTTCAAATAGTTATGTTTCAAGCAAGCATATAAGATCTGTATCAGTTAATGAAAATGAATCAACAAGTGCTGTTCTATTTGCAAATTATGGAACAACTTCACATCTATATTATGATCAATTGCTTTATGCAGATGTTAATAGCTTAACTGTTAATTCGATTGGTTTAGATACTACTGAATTTCAAAATCCAACACGATTTGATGATGGTTGGTTTTATAATGATCAATATCATGGTTTAGCAACTACCGAATCTGAATTAGCTCAATTAACATTAACAAATCAATATCCAATATTGCAAGGATTGGAACTATCAAACGATTCCTTAGAAATTGATGATGCAACTGATTTTATTTATTTCAATGAACTCCTCATGATTTCAGGTGCATTTAGAAATGCTGATTACGTGATTGTTAACGATATCGATATGAATCAAATATCAAGTGACGGATATCAAGCTGCTGATATTGGTTTTACAGGTAGTTTGAAATCCACAATCAGTACAAGCTATACCATTTTATATGAAAGACAAACTATACAAGGTGGAGATCTTAATTATCATTCAATTATTAATCTTAAAATTAATGAGCCGACTTTTGTAGGTAATTATGCAAGCTACAGTCTATTTAGTTCGTTATTTGGTACAATTGAAAATCTAAATATTGTAAATGCTATAATTGCACCGAATGATTTGTCTGATGCTGTCCAAAGAACTGAAATTTTTATAGGTGTTATTGCTGGGCAGATGAACCATGGCCTGATTAATAATGTCCATGTTTTTTGTGATATCGACATCACGGATTCAATTGAAATAGTATCTAGATTATCAATTGGTGGATTAATAGGTGAAGGTAGCGGAGAAATAACGAATGCTTCAACCAATGGTTCTATTAATGGTGGTTCACATGCTTATGATACAAAATCAAATGATGCTTCAGTTGGAGGAATGATTGGTATATCTGATGATATTTCAATTTCAAATAGTATCAATGCTATGGATTTAGTCGGAATTAGTTTTATTGATTCCATTGATTCTACTGTATATTTAGGTGGCATTATTGGGATGGGTAGCATAGAAACGATGGAAAGAGTTATCAATACGGGTGATCTATTATCCAATCGTGAAAACCAAATCATAGATAATCTTTATTTAGGTGGCATTATTGGGATGGGTTCACAGGTCAACGATGAAATTTCATTTACGAATAACTCTGGATCACTTGATGTAAATATTGAAAGTAATATTAATTTAAATATTGCAGGATTTGGTTATTTAACAAATAATGATGAAAATGTTGAAATTCGTAGTTTAACAAATACGGGTACTATTCATTTTCTTTATCCAATAGGTTCAGATTTAACTGAAACCGAATTAGCTTTAATGAATGTTTATGTTTCAGGAGTTTTAATTGCTGATCAAATTTCAGGTGAGATTGAAGGGTTATTTAATTCGAGCAATCTCAATTTAGATCTTGATATTATTGATCAAGTTGCAGGTGCAATCATTGTCAAAAATACAAGCCAACTCAGTTTATTTCAAGCATATAACACAGGAAATATAAATTTAACATCAAATTATGTACTTACTCAAGACGAATTAATGGTTTCAGGAATTGCTATTGGTTCTAATATGACAATGGAACAATTGCGTAATGAAGGGAATATCAGTATTGAGATAGATCATCCAACAAGTGCTTCAGTCATCAATGGTAACCTGTATGTAGTCGGTTTATTTAACGAAGTGAGTCAAGGTCAAACAGCAAAAGATGGCTATAATGGTGGGAATATAACCATTACTAAAGACCTTTCAGTTTCAGTTGATTATAATGTATATGCATCAGGAATTGCCTATATTAATTCAAATAATAATTTATACAGTGAGTTAGATTTAGAAACTGATTCAATAGATATCACCTATGAAGAAGGTTCAATGGACCATTTTTTAAATGATGGTGAATTGTCTATTCATGGAAACTTTAATCAATCAGTTCGTGCTGCTGGTATTTTAATGATGAATTCCTCATTACTTACATCAGCAATGAATTTAGGAAATATTGAAATCTATAATGACTGTACAAACAATAGTGAAGCAGAAGCAGCAGGTATCGTATACTTAATGGACACCTCATATGCACAATTAAGAGATTCTGCAAATTATGGAACTGTGAAAGTTGTATCATCTTCAACAGTTGGATATGCTCATGCTTCAGGTATTGTCTTAAGAAATGATCGCTTGATTGATGGATCAAATATTGTACCAGGAACAACAAATCAACTCGCTAAAATACTATTTACTGTCAATTATGGGGATGTTTATGCTTGGAATGGAACTGATGAAGCAACTTATACAATAATAAATGAAACACGTGCAAAAGCTTCGGGTATTCTTACTATAGGCTTACTCAGTATTGTAAATAATGTTAATTACGGAAATATTTATTCTAAATACCTAGCAAGTGGAATTATCGGATTTTTATATTTTAATAAATTTGGAACAATAGATGCAAATCAGGTTTATATTTCAAATTCAATTAATTATGGTAAGATTCGTCAAATAACTGCTTATGATGCTGAAACAGAATTATTTACGATTAATCTGACGACAGTTCCTATTTCATCTACAGAAGATGTTTTTGGAGCTATCGTTGGTAAGATACATACAGGTACTTCATCTTGGGCTTTTGCAGGGGACGTGACTTATCCTATTGATCGTGTTTATTTTGGATATTTATTAAACTTTGATGAAAAAGTCAATATGTTTTCTCTTGCTCCATCGTTATCTACGACTTGGGCAGATGGTTTTGGAAACCTTGAAGCAGCTAATGATGCGATTCTAAATATGCTTCAATACATGGCAACAACAAATCCAAACGATCAATCAGCTGAACCATTTACATATTTTTATTCAGGTGGATGGATTGGTCAATATATGGGTAAAGTGATTAGTTACTATGACGTATCAGATACTGAAGACGGTATGTTTTATGAAGGATTTGCATTCAGAAGCTTTAGACCTATTTATACAGGAACAGATCAATATATTAGAAACTTTATAGAATATATTCCTTTGGAAAAAGTAAATCCAGTGATTATTTCTAAAATTGAAGCGGATACTAATTTTACTTACCCAGGCATCTATGCTTTATCCAGTAGTATGGGTATTGAAAATGGTATTTTTATTCCTGATAATTTTGATTTGAGTGGTTTAGATCCTCATACATTAGATGAAATAGAAGTAGATACTACTTGGATAGGTAATGACATAGATCCTACAAGTATTGCGTATAAACTTTATGTAGGCATGAGACAAATTCAAGCGAATTTTGCGACATCGATTTATGATATGGAGCTAAAACAAACCGATGAATATGGTGAATATATTGATGGAGGTATGATTTTAGATGCTCCTATTATTGATAGTGCGCGTGGATTAATCACTTATTATTTACCTAGTAATGCAGCCGTTTTATCTGGTAATACATCTACATTAATGGATGTCTATAGATTTATTGAAGTTTCTGAGGGTTTAGGACGCATGGTTCCCGATATCGTTGTTAGTGGTGAACAAACCTATTCATGGATAGGTGATTATAAGAAATCAGGCAGTGATTTTGTTGAAATAGGACCTTATAATACATCGGGTATTTATAACCCGACATCTTCAGATATAGAACCATATTTATCTACTTCAAGAAGTGTTCCAGTCTATGAACAAACAGCGATGGATGTAAATTCAACTATTCCTTATTTATATGAACATACACCACATACGAGATTTATTATATGGTGGACGGCTAGTGGATACAGATTAGCTCCAGGAACTGCTCAAGCGCCAGGATTTGGAGCATATGAAACTTTTACACTAGCAAACTATCCAACACTCTATCGTTATGTAGGACCAAGCCAAGAGCTTGTCACATATATTAGAACAGATGTGATTAATGACATCACGGTCTATGATCCATCGACACTCCAATTTAAAGTAAATAATGCTGCCGGAAGTTATATGTTATCTGAAAATGCAGATATATTAAATGAAGGTTTATCTCAGATGACAACTGCATCAGTACCTAGAGGCTTAGGTATTTATGATTCGATGTATGATGAAGAAAACACTTATATTGATGGGGTAGAAGATCATTATGGTAGTGTAAGAATATATTCACAATCATATAATTCTAATGATCCATCGACTTATAAAGATTATGATATACGTATTATTAGAACTGCAGATCAAAATTTAATTGATATTGATTCTTTATATGTTAATGGAATTGATTCATTACCAAGTTATACTGACTTCAGATCAATTATTGCAAATCAAGATCTTAACTTTGAATTAGATGGTAACCAAGGCGTGATGGAAGTTACATATCAAACAAATAATATTGCAGGTCAAACGAATGTATTACCTTGGATTAGTTTATATAACGATGATACAGGTGATCCTATTGATCCCGATTTATATGTGCTATCAAAAGGAATCGTATCAAACGATAATGTCTTAAATAATAGTACTGGAAGTTTAGGAGAAGGAACAGTAACCCTCGACTTATCAGTGACTGATATGTTGCCAAGTGGTTCATACCGATTAGAATTGGAATTGATTACTGATGAGCTTGCTTTAGTTTATGTAGGTAAAATACAAAGTTCAGATGCAAATATAGATGTGTTTTCTTATAATGAACAGGATATTGCTTTATTAGGCGATACTTACACCTCTGAGATTCCTTTCGGAATATACTATAATGTTGAAGATATAACTACGGATATTGTCAATTTCAGTAACTTAGGAAGTCTTACAAATATCTATTATAGTGAACTTGAAGGCAGTTTTATCCCAAGTTATTTATCAGATATAGAGATATCACCATTCTCAACTTTAATCTCTGTAGATATAGAGTTTTTGATGGCAGATTCATATAGACACCTTTATCGTTTAACCTATACAATTGAAGCTGAAGATGGAACTACACAAATTTATTACCATGATTTATATGAAGCTGAAATCAGTTCAGCTCCTTCTGTTATTTACAAAAACGGTGGAGAGATTGATAGAGAAATATCGCCTATAGAAATTGGATATTTGGAATCACCAACAATCCGTGTTGAATTTGATTTAACGCAAACTTATGGTAATCATTTATCAATCTCATCAAATTTTATTCCTTCAGTCATTGGAACTACAGCAATTGAAGATGAAGATTATTACATTATCTCAATACCATATGTTGGATATGAAGTTGATTTAAATCAACAAATTGAGTTGGGTATTTATCAATTTGAAACAACTTATGATTTTTCAATAGATTTATGGGGAGAATCACTTGTATGGTCTTATGAATTTGATTTAATTGAATTGAGTAAGATAAAAAATGATGATAGTTCTCTTGTAAATATTATGTTTGTTTCAGATACTATTTATTCTGGCTTTAATACGATAGTTGACGTTAATGAAATAACAGAAGTAAGTTATTTAGATTATCTTTTGTATCCGGAAAATAGAATAATTACTGTGCTCCCAACATCCGGTATATATTATGGTGATTACGAATCTTTAGATACTTATTGGATTATTGGGCAAGTTCAAAAAACTAACTTGAGTTATTACCTACCCACATTTGAATTACCTGATGGGGCACAAATTAAACGCGTTACAGATTTGATTAATATCGGATACGAATTTCAATCTGATACACTTGCTACTGATTTTTCACCGTTTGGAGATGAATTCAATTTTATTCTATATCGTGTTTATGCACATGATTTTGATGATGATTTAACACATTATACTGATTATTACATCGCAGTTCAAGATATGACAAATAATATTAGATTTAATCTAGAAGTAATTAATGAATCAAGTCTACAAATAGAAGAAGTTTATGTTCAAATCAATGTTTGTCAATTGGGCGAATTATATGAAGGTGAGTGTTCCAATGAGGATTCTATTTTATCGATGACTGGTTTATCCATTTATGATCCATATTTAGATGTGTTTAACAACAATAAATTTCAAACAACTGTTTATGGAACCTATCAATTAATTGTTGATTTACCAGAAAATGTTAGTTACACACTTTCATTACAAAGCGAAGCGGTTTTTGGATTATCATTCTATCTTGAAAATTCATTACTTCCAAGAAAGTACTATGTTGTGGTCACAATTGTTGATGATGTTAATGTTATACCTTGGGGACAGAGAGAAGTTCTTACTAACTTTAACGACGATCCAATAAATATCTCGCGTGTTTATGAAGCTGGTGAATACTTTTCGTATGATGAAATTGTTTATATGGTTCAAGAAGGGTACACATACACCTATGATGTACTGAATCTTCCTGGATCGAGCTCAATCTTAGGTTTAATTGATGTATCACATATCTATCAAACAAGTAGTACATACCATATTGGTGATTATGTTTATTACTTAGGTACATATTATGAGGCACTGCTATTTAATAACGCAGGAATCATACCTGACGCTAGTGGAATAAGTAGTGGGTATTGGGTACTCTTGTCGTAAAAAAAAGAAGTTTTATCAACTTCTTTTTGTTTATTATTAATCCTCAGGAATCCATTTGGATAAAATATTTAAAATTGATAAAGGATCAACGGGTTTTTCAATAACATCACTCATTCCAGCTGATAGATAAGCTTGTTGATCATCGTAGAGTGCGTCAGAACTCATCGCGATAATAGGAATTTCTTCGTTATGCTTTCTAATAATTCGCGTCGCTTCATACCCATCCATAATTGGCATATGAATATCCATGAAAATGAGATGAAATGATTGCTCTTTAAATGCTTTGACAGCTTCCATACCATGCTTAGCAATTTGAACATTCATACCTAAATTGGTTAAAATGCGTTCGGATAATTTTTGGTTTAATGGATTATCTTCAACCAATAATATATTTGAACCTTTTCTTGGTTTTTTTTCTATTGTATTCTCGTTAGCATCCATCAAAGGCTGATATTCAAGTGGTAATGACAGTACAAATGTACTGCCTTCGTTTACTTTGGACTCCAAAGAGATATCACCATGCATCAAATGGGCGATTTTAAGGCTAATATGGAGTCCTAAGCCTGTTCCACCATATAGTCTAGAAGTAGTTACGTTTGCTTGATCAAATGCTTGAAAAACGCGAGGAAGCTCTTCCTTGGAGATGCCGATTCCGGTATCTTTAACTTTAAAGTTAACCATGACATGATTTGAATCAATCACGTGATCAACATTACACGTTAAACTGATACCACCAATTTCAGTAAACTTAGCAGCATTACTGACAAAATTGATTAAGATTTGTCTGATGCGATAAGTATCACCAATGAGAGTTTTAGGAGAATCGATATTCATAACATCAAGGTAAAGTTGTTTTTGTTTGGTTTGTTCTTTAAGCATGATATGGACATCATCTAGTAGTTTTTCAAGTTTAAATTGACGTGGATCAATTTGCATTTTTCCTGCTTCTAGTTTTGAGTAATCTAGGATATCATTAACAATTTTAGATAGATGTTTTGAAGTATCTTGAATGTGATTTAAATAGGACTGTTGGTCTGGATTAAGTTTTGTTTCACCTAATAATTCAGCATATCCCTTGATTGCGTTTAAGGGTGTACGAATCTCATGTGTCATATTTGATAGAATTAAAGATCTTTCAATAGGTTCCTGATCAATGAGCAAAAGTTCATCAATAGGATGAATATAACCTTTAATTGATGAAATTTCCGGATTATCGTGAGAAAAAAGACCATACATATATAGTTTTGAGTGACGACCTGTTAAAATGGTAGTAAATGATTGCTGTGTTCGATGGATTTTAGCGATTTCATTTAAGAGCTGTTTGAAATCATATGTCATACATAAATCCATAAACTTTTTTGTAGGGAGATTTATCGGTCCAGAGAAATCAAAAAATGATGCAGCTTGTTGATCAAGCCATAATTCGTCAGTTTTGAGATTGATTGTATAAAAGCCAAGATGATACGATTTAGGTTCGATTTTATCTGGATCATCAGTATTTAAATCATTTATATCAAATGCTTTCTCTTTGTCCATGTTTCCTCCTTAATTATATGCATGCGTAACGCATAAGACTTACCTTAATCTTACCATATTTATCCTGGTGAGTGTCCAGACATTTAGGATTTAATTAGGAGCATGTAAACCAAACAGCAAATATAGTTTAAGGAAAGCAATCATTCTTTATTCAAACTTGAAAGTGATTTAATGCAATTCTTTTCTCATTTTCATTAAATTTTTTGCAAATGATTGAAATTTCGAATATTCTTAATTTTTCTTTTGCTTTTAGCAAAGCTAGGAAATATGTATAGATAATGTTTTGTTTAGTTGAATTTATGAGTATAATGAAATAAAATTAGATTGAGTAAGGAAGTAACGACAGTGAAAAGATTAACATTTAAGTTAGCAATTGCATTTATCATCACTTATGTACTACTCATGGTAGTCGTTGTTTTTGCGTATACTCAAATATCAGAAAACTTTATTATTGATCAAGCAAAAGAGAATCTCATTGGATCAGGCTCAACAATCACAAAAAGAATTGATTCGCAATTCGATTTTGATTACGAAAGATTAAGTGATTTAATTACAGCATATGAGAATGCATTATTAGATCCAATCGATGAATTATATGTTCATCAAACAGATTTAATGATCCAGGAGCAAAATTACTTAGGATTTGGTCTTTTAAGTGGGAATACATTAACAGTTGAAGATACTACCTGGACTTACCTTCAAGATTATTCTGACACTGTTGTTAGACAACCTGTTGCAATATATACATTAAATCAAGCTTTTGGAGTTCTTGGTGATACACCGTATATTTTCTTTAGTATTGATGACTATATCGCATATTTTGATGCAGCAACCTATTTGGATACAATCATTTCATTTTCTACTTTGGAATCACAATATGCTATCATGTCGAGTAATAATACAATATTTTATAAAACCTTTACAGATTCATCGATTCGGTTTTTCTATGATTACTTGAGAGCTGAAAATTTTCCAGAACATTCGATTGATTATCTGAAAGATGCAGTACTGAGTGGCGAAAGTATTGTACAGCAAGTATCATTTGAAGGTGTCGGTTCATTTATTGGTTTTTATCCTTTGAGTGAAAGTTATTCTAATGAACACTATTATCTTGTTCAAGTCTATAATGAAACAGATATTTTAAGTTCAATGGTTTATTTAACAAATATTTTATGGGCACTCTTCTTGGTAATCTTTATTTTGTTTGCAGTTGCTATGTTAGTCTTATATAAAATCATTGAACAAAAATCAAATGATATTGAAAATGCTCGATTAACTCATTATTATTCCAAACCTTATATTATTAGAATCAATCATAAAGGAAAAATCAAATCATACAATAAGAGCTTTAGAAGACTTTTAGGAGATTATGATGTTTATGACTATATCGCAGACTTCAAAATCAAGATGGGTGAATCAGCAGAATCACTCGATAATGTAATTAAGCAACAAAAATCTTTTACTATTTTATTTGAAATTGGAATTGGTCGTGTTGTTTATATCCGCTTGGTACCTATAAGAACTTCAGGTGGTTATCTGCTTATCGGTAATGATATCTCTCATATCGAAGGTAAATTTGATGAATATAAGAATCTTGCACTATTTGACAAGATAACACTATTACCGAATTTAAATAGTCTTAAGCAAGATTTGCAGGTTCTATATGATGATAAGGATGCTTTTACAAGAAATAACACATTACTTGCATTTGATATCGTAGCTTATTCAAAAATTAATTTATTACTTGGTGAAAAGAGTGGTGAAAGATTTTTGGTCATTATCTCAGAGTTAACTAAACAAGCACTTGAAGGTTATCCAGCGTCTATGTATAACTTTGATTCTGACGTATTTGTTGTTCTATTTAAAGATATCGAAAACTATAAATGGATTGATCGTTGGATAGAAAAAATCATTAGTATATTTGATAAACCAATCACTTTAGACAAAAATTTCATCGAGATTAATGTTAAAGTTGGTGTATTTCATATTGAAACTGATAAGTATGAAATCTTGAATCCTGAAACATGTTTTGATAACATGATGTTAGCCTTGAATCATGCGAAAGAATCTACTGAACATAAATCTTTTATCTATGATGTTAGCTTAAGTATGGTAGCATCAAGAGAACAACGCATGGAAATTGATTTAGCAAATGGGATAAAAAATCAAGAATTTGTGATGGCACTTCAACCACAATATAACAATGCACTTGAAAAAATTACTGGATTTGAAGCCTTGATACGTTGGAAGAATCCCAAATATGTAAATGAATCACCATTGAAATTCATTCAAATGGCTGAAAAGAACAATATGATTATTGAAATTGGTCGTATCGCACTTCATGAAACCTTTATGATTGCTAAGGAAATGGAACCATTTGATGTTCATATTTCAATCAATATTTCTCCAGTTCAAATTTTACAAGCAGGTTTTGTGACTGATGTTATCTCAATTTTTGAACAATATGAACTCAAAAAACATTCTATATGCTTAGAAATAACCGAAACATTCTTAATTGGATCATTTGAATTAGTTATTAATAAGTTAAAGATTTTACAAAAATATGGCTTTGATATCCATCTAGACGATTTCGGAACAGGCTATTCATCCTTGCAATATTTAAGAGATCTACCGATCAATACGATTAAGATAGATAGAGCATTTATTATTAACTTAGAAACTGACTCCCATTCTAGAGCAATTGTTGCGATGATTTCTAGTTTAGCCAAAAATATCGGATTAGTTGTTATATCGGAAGGTATTGAAAATGAAAAACAAAATCAGATTGTATTTAAAGCAGGATGCGACATCATCCAAGGGTATTTAATTGGACCTGCTGTAAATAAAGTTGAAGCAATTAAACTGGTTCAGGATTATAATATAGATAAGACAAAGAGTGTCAATCTGCAAAAACCAGCAAAATCAAGATGATAGATTAAAAAGATATGAAGTAGGTGAAATAACTATATGAGTGATCAATTAACAATAATTCTATCCATTATCGCTTTGCTGATTACCATAGCAGCAATCTATTTTCTTGCAATTTCGTTTTTTAATGAAAGAAAGAAAATAAGAGAAGAAAAAACATTAGCTATGGAAGGTGTATTATCGAGATCTGAGATGACATCGCTTATTACATCATATATGGCACGTGTAGGTAAAGAAGGACAATTCTCATTAGTTTATGTCGATTTGGATAAGTTTGGTGATTTCGTTAATGCTTTTGGTCAAGCAGAATCAGAAAAGATATTAGAAAAGATCGTTAAAAATATGGAAATGGTTATTCCAAAAGGTGTTAAAATTTCCAGATTGCAAAATGATGAGTTCTTAATATTTTTGACAATGGATTATGATCGTACGGAAGTTGTTGATTTGGCAAACAGATTAAAAACAGCAATTAATAGGTCAATAAAACTTTTTGGTGATACGACAATTAATGCAACTGGTTCAATAGCAATTGCTTTCTATCCAGTTCATGGTGGAACCTTAAAGGATTTGATGAATTCATTAAAGATTGCAACCTACATCATTAAAAAGAACGGTGGAAACAACATTCGTGTCTACTCAGATGAAATGAGTGATGAGGGTGGAGAACACATCGAATACTATTATCAGATCAAACATGCGATTCAACATAGAGAGTTCCAACTCTATTACCATCCAATGATTGATGTTAATAAAAAAGAGCTTTTCGGAGTTGAAGCACTCATTAGATGGAATCATCCAGAGCACGGTTTATTATCACCATATAAATTTTTGGGTATCATGGAACAATCTGGAGATATTGGATGGATTGGTCTTTGGGGATTAGAAACAGTAATTAAAACATATCAAGAGCTTAAACAGGAATTTCCTAAACGCGTCATCAATTTTTCCTTGAACCTGAGTCCAAAGCAGTTGATGAATGATACCTTACCTGTTGATTTCCAAAAGATTTTGAAGAAATACCGAATGAATGCAGATAATATCATTTTAGAAATCATCGAGTTTGCAGTCTTCGAAAAGCAAGAAAACATTTTTAGAAACTTAAAGAAACTTAAAGAAATGGGATTTAAAATTGCAATTGATGGTTTCGGACTTGATTATGCAACCCTTTCTAAGGTAGAACAGTTAGATATCGATATTATCAAGCTAGATAATGAGTTTTTAAAGGAAGAAGAATCCTACATGAAAGCTAGATTTGCAACCCTTTTAGTTGAGTTTGCAAAGAAAAATGACTATTTAGTGATCTGTGAAGTGATTGAATCTAAAGAAATGTTAGAAGAAGCTAAAAACTACAATATTGATATCATGCAAGGCTTTTACTTTAGTAAGCCACTTTCTGCAGAAGCTTTAAAAGGCTATATTGGTACTGAAGCTTGGAAGAATTAAGCACAAAAATAAAAAAAATGAGTAAAAAGTATTGACACATTGACAAAACGATTGTATAATACGGGTGTATTCGTAGAGGAGTACAAAAATGTAAAAAGGCAAACCTAGAGAAATTTAGGGACGCAAAGCTATAGGGCCTGAAATGGTAGCCAGTTGTCATTATTAGATGATGCTGGCTTTTTAATTTATAAAAACGGTTCATCAAAAAAATAATTAAAAGACTTAAAATGTTAAAGGCAAACCTAAAGAAATTTAGGGACGCAAAACTAGAGGGCCTGAAATGGTAGCCAGTTGTCATTCTTAGATGATGCTGGCTTTTTGTTTTCTTAACCAGATCATCGGCATACAACTAAAAAGACTTAAAATGTTAAAGGCAAACCTAAAGAAATTTAGGGACGCAAAACTATAGGACCTGAAATGGTAGCCAGTTGTCATTCTTAGATGATGCTGGCTTTTTGATTTTTAAAAACTAAACCGTAAAGGGGTAAGACGATGCGATTATCAAAAGTGCTTGGATTCAGAAGAGCAAGAATTAGAAACCGAATCTTCACATTGGGTGTCATCATCACTGGGATGCTCTCAATCGCATTCGCTATTATTACCTTTTATGGACAAAACGCTGGTAACTTCGTCATCTCAGTTGATAGTATCGCATCCAATAGAGGCATTATATTATCAACCGAACCAAACTTTAGAGCTCCATCACCTAGATTGATGACAGAACCAATCAGTGAAGCGAGAGATATGACATACTCTTGGTTGAAGATTGAAGAAGTTGAAGCTACTTACGGAAATTACGTAGATATTGATTATGATTATGTTGCTTACACATTTTACTTAATGAATCGCGGAACTGAATCACTTGATGTAAGCTATCATATAAGAATTACAGACATATACAACAGATTAGACTCAGCAGTTAGAGTTCTAGTAATTGAAGATGGTGTACAAACTATCTATCAAAAACCCGATGAATTAGATGCATTTGGAAATCTTCCTTATTATCCAGAAAACGTACCTGAGTCAACAAATTTTGTTTCAGATACAATTGTTATGAGAAGATTATTCACCAACTTCAAACCAGATGAAATCAAGAAATTCAGTATTATCGTTTGGCTAGAAGGTTATGATCCAGATACAGATGACGATATCTTAGGCGGAATGATTAGATTACAAATGAACTTCTCGATTAACGGATTGGAAAACTAAGATGAGAAACATGCGACCCATTTACATATCGATAATGACATTGATGCTCTTAGGATTCATCTTTGGTACACTATCATTCGCATGGATATCACTAGCAACAATTAATAACGTAGATGGTATCTCATTAGGAGCTTCAACTGGTAACGAATTAGAAATTTCACTTGATGGTATTAATTACTCATCACAATTACCAGCAGAAAGTCTCATCGAGTTATTCGGAGATATTAGATTAATTGATGTAACGAGTTTAGATGGTAAAACATTTCAAACAGGTGGTTTAAGAACAGTGGGAACAGCAGTTGCAAATGAGCATTATCTCTCATTTGAAATATGGTTTCAAACAGTTAGACCTGAAAGAAACGTTTTCCTTATTAATAACGTAAGCGACCTTGTAGCATATGATACGACAATGCCGGGCACATACGTTGTGTCACGTGGTGTATCTTGGGTAGCTAACCACACATTTCAAAATGGCCCACTTTCTACAGACATTGTGGAAAACGGAGATCGTGATACTTACTATGGTAGCGAAGCAGTAAGAATTGCAATAAATGAGTTAAATGATGATTTAAATCCTTTGGATACAAGAAGTATTGATCAATTAAAAAGTTTCTTATATGATCCTTCAGAAAATCCTGAAAGAGGATACGGATTCAGTTATGGTGCTTATAGTTATTTCTTACTTAATACTGATAAATACATTTCATTACCTACACAAATTCAAGTAGCATCATATAGACTTACAGCATTTGATCCAAACAATCCTTATATCGCATTAGATGATTACTCTCAAGTAGCAACACTTATTGAAACACAGGATGTCAATGAAGACGGCAAACCATACTATAGAGGTAAGGTTCAAATCAACATTTGGATTGAAGGTTGGGATGCAGATTCATTCGACTCACTTGAAGATGACAGAGTCAAGATTCAATTACAGTTTAAAGTTGCAAATGTTGCAACAGTAATTTAGGATTAACTTAACGAAAGTTAATTAAAATAAAAAAAAGAGAAAAAAAAGGAGACTAGAACAAATGAATAACATCGCAAGAAAATTAGTTTTATCAGCTTTAACGGTCGTATTAGCAGTGGCAGCACTTGGAACTACGACATTCGCGTGGTTTACCCTTACAAACACAGCATCAGTACAACCATTTCAAGCACAAATCGTTACTGATACAGGGATTGAAGTTTCAATAGATGAAGTTACTTGGTATACAACTTTAACAGAAGCAACTATTGAAGCATATATTGCTACAACAGCTTTCTCGAATTTCACACATGTAACAACTGCAACAGGATTGAGTGGTAGTTTCTACACATTAGGAACTGGTAGCTTAGATCCTACAACTGCAGGTTGGTTACAGATTCCTCTATATTTTAGATCGAATTCTGCAACAGCAATAGACTGGACAGCAGTTACATTATCTTCACCTGTTGCCTCATGGACATCAGATGCAAATTTTGTAGCAGCAAATGGATCTAGCATTCTTGCTCTTGGATCAGTAGATATTGATGCATCGAGTTCAATGAGAATGAGTATTCAAGGATCTGCAAATGTAACAACTGTACCTACTTCAACAGTCGTAGTGTATGAAAAGCCAGCTTCAACATATAATGTTGTTCTTGGTGGAGATGGCGTTACACCAGTTGATTATTCTGGTACTCTTAGTACTGGTGCCGATGGTTCATACAATTACTATTATGCAAAGACAAATACATTAGTTACTGGTACAGATTTAGTTGTAGTTGCTCCAACGATTACAACTATTAGTACTGTAAGAGTTACTGAATTAGCTGATGATCTTTCATATGGCACAACTTATGCAGGACAAATCATCATTCGTATTTGGTTAGAAGGTTGGGATGCAGATGCATATAACTCAATTTTAGCTAGAGAAATCACTGCAGCATTCACATTCATAGGTGGAACAAGAGCGTAAGTTTTAGAGATATAGATTTAAGGTTTTAAAACATCAATTCTAGTCAGGTAAGTGCATTTGATCAAAAATGCACTTACCGTCCATCTTTGAATTGTTGTTTAGTGTATACTTATAGTATAATATATGTATACATCAATTCTTAAGGAGCTATTATGGAAAAAACAAAACAAAAGTTAGCAATTAAAATTGCTAAGATTGCTTTAAACACGTTTTTCTACCTCGTCATTGTCTTATTACTTATCTTTTCCGTAGCTAATATTCAAGTTAAAAAAGAAAATGATATTGCTAACGTTTTTGGAAGAGGATTTTTATCAGTTCAATCTGAATCAATGTCAAGTACACGAGTTGATTCGTTTGAAAAGGGAGATATGGTATTTGTAAAAATGCTCAATGATCAAAGCAGAGGAGATCTTGCTATTGGTGATGTCGTCACATATTTTGATTTGACGATTAGAGCTTTTAATACACATAGAATTATTGATATTTATGTTAGTGATGGAACTACATATTTAATTACACAAGGTGATAATACACCTGGACAAGACCAACCTATTCGATCTACTGAAGCTTTAGCGCTTTATCAATCGAAATTTAGTGGTGCTGGACAAGCACTTGATTATTTGCAATCACCAGTAGGCTTTGCACTGTTTGTTATACTTCCAGTTGTTATAATTTTAATTGTTGAAGGCATTATTTTAGCCAGAAATGTCCTTGCTTTAAATAAAGCAAAGATGGAAGAAAAATTTGCCTTGGAAAAAGAAAAATCAGTTGTTGATCTTGAAGCCGAAAAAGATAAGATTCGTGCTCAAATCATGGAAGAACTAAAGAAGAACAAAGAATCGGATCTATAATCTAAATAGTGTCAAAGATTCATAAGGAGATTATATGGTAGAGTTTGCACGTTACTATATTAATTTCATTAGAGAATTTTTTGCGAATATCGGCGGATTTTTCAAAAGATTATTTGAAGCGTTTGCCGATTTATTTTTTAATGAAATTATCGATTACTTTAAAAGTTTCATAACATCAAGTTCAAACTTCTCATTGCTCGACTGGGTAATGGCTTTTATCGTTCTCTTAATCAATGTTGCTTTCTTTATTTTCCTTGCTTTAAAGCTTTATCAATGGGTTAGAAGATATCTTAAGTTTAATAAGTCTGAGGTTGAAAAAGATGAACTTCTTGAAGAAATCACCTTCCTTAACCAGAAAACAATAGAACTGATTGATGAGAAAAACAAGATTCTTGCACTTAAAGTATCTGGTATGGGTGGAGGAGCATCACCTCAAGACGGTGAAGAGTTTGATGAAGAGAAAAAAGAAGAATATTTGGGACCATCGAGATTTGTTAAGCTCATCATGGTTGATAGAGAATACGAAAATACTGTAACAGCAATTCATATGAGAGATGAAGATATGATCAATATGAATGAATTGGTTAAGCGTTTTATTAACTTTTCAGCATCAAAACTCGGATTATTCTATGATAGAAAAATTATCTCAGCATTCTTTGCTGGTATGGCTACATCAAAAACAATGATTTTAGAAGGTATTTCGGGTACCGGGAAAACTTCCCTACCTTATGCTATGGGTAAATTTTTTGGTAGAGATTCCAATATTATTGCAGTTCAGCCTTCATGGCGAGATCGTGCTGAAATGGTTGGATATCTAAATGAATTCACTAAAAAATTTAATGAAACAGATTTCTTAAAAGCAGTTTATGAGACGACATATCGTGATGATATCTGTATTATTGTCTTGGATGAAATGAACTTAGCACGTGTAGAATATTACTTTGCTGAATTTTTATCACTTCTTGAAATGCCAGATCCTGATGTTTGGTGGGTTGATGTTGTATCTGAAACCCAACCAGGAGATCCAAAAAATCTGATTAACGGGAAAATTTTATTACCTCAAAATGTATGGTTTGTAGGAACAGCAAATAAAGATGATTCAACATTCACAATTACAGATAAGGTTTATGACCGTGCGACTCCAATTGAAATTAATGCAAAAGCAGCTTATATAGATGCCCCACAAACTGAAGGTGTCATGATTAGTAATGATTACTTACAGGATTTATTCAGACAAGCAAACAAGGATCATTCAATAAGCTTAAAGGCACTTGAAAACCTTGAAAAACTTGATGCATTTATTACGATGAATTTAAAAGTTACATTTGGTAACCGTATCATGAAGCAAATTCGTTCATTTGTTCCAGTATTTGTTGCGTGCGGTGGTACTGAATATGAAGGCTTAGATTACATGGTTGCCCGTAAGATTTTAAGAAAATTTGAAAGTTTGAATTTACCATTCTTGCAGAATGAAATCAGTGATTTATCATCACTATTAGATCGTTTGTTTGGTAGAAATGTATTTGTTGAATGTCAAGCATATTTAAGTTCAATCAAGAAACAATTTTAATGAAGGGAATTGTCCATGAAAAAATCAAGTGATCTTACAAAATTTCATCAACAACTCACAGATGCTTTGTATCAACTTGAAATGGAAGAAGAATTTCCTAATGCTTTTTATCAATCATTACTTTCTGGAGAAAACACAATCTATCAGAAAAATATTTCTGAAACAAAAACTTTTCATGAAGAATGGATTGCTACGATTGAATCTTTTTTCACAAGTCTAGATAAGATTACAAGAGATTCAAAGTCAGGTTTGAGATATGATCAGGAAATTGTTGCAATTGAGAAGGCAAAGAAAACGAATAGTGAATCTATTCGTCATCTAGCTTCACATACACACATGATTAAAGAAATCAGAAACGGACAAGTTATTCCTAAAAAGATTCAGATCACTCAAGCTGAAATTGATTTAGCCATCTATGAAAATCGCTTTATAATGACCTTAATCAATCGTCTTTTTAGATTCGTCATGGACCGATATGAAGTCGTGAAAAATAATGTTAAAGCTTATGAAAGAACGCATTTTAATTTAAAATCTGAATTTGAAATAAGAGATACAATAGTTGAACTAGATATTGATCTGAATATAAAAGATGAACTAGAATTTGATAGTGACGGAAAAAGTAATTTTAAACTCTTGAATCGTATTTCTGTTTTACTTAAGAAAGTAAATGGTTTAAGAGAAAGCCAATTTATGCAAGAATTAAAAAATGCTAAACCAATTATTCCACCAATTATGAAGACATCAATTATATTGAAGAATGTTGATTATAACAATTGTTATAATTTGTGGTTGTTTTTGGATCGATATAGTGTTTTCAATTTTGATATAGACGTCAAGGAACAAAATCTACCCTTTGATAAATATTATTTGCGCAATGTTTATCAAACGGCACTTATGACGTTTTCTACAGTTTATGGCAACCAAGAAGCACTTCAAGATATGTATCAATATATTGATGTTAATGAATATAAGAAAAAAGCACCAAAATTTGTTAAAAAGAATTTAAAAGATATTGTTAAACAACCTGATCCTATCGAGCTTGAAGATACGCATATCAATCAATTTTATTTGGATCAAAGTGTAGAAATATTTAGACAAAGTATAGAAAAACATAACGAGGAATCTTCGAGTTATGATGTTGCATTAAGAAAAGCACTCAGGGATACAATTAATATCACAAATGCTTTATATGAAGACTACTTTGAATTTAAACCAGAAAAGATAAGCCAAGAAATGTTTTTTGAGAGAATGATCAGAAGAGATACTGAAACTGAACTTTTAAGAACTAAAGACAAAGCAAGAGTTGCTCGAATCATTAGAGAAACTAAAGAAGTTGACTATAATAACGCGATTCGTTTAGAAAAGAGAATGCTCAAGGAAATCGAACAACTTGATAAAGAACTTAAAAAAGAACTTCGAAAGAAAGCATACGATTTGGCGAAGAAACTTGCTATCGAAGAGAAAATCAAAATTGAAAGAGAAAATTTATCAATTAATCAAGGGATTTTAGAAGATTATCTAAAATTTGTTGGTGAACAAAAACAAGTTCTTGCTGATGAACAAAAAGCTTTTAATGAAAAACTCAAAGAAGATGCCAGAAAATCAAAAGAAGAAGAAAATAAAATTATTGAGACTGAAAAGAAAAAAGCGAAAGCTATATATAATCAGGATATGAAGAAACTTAGAGCTAAACATAAAGAAGGTAAGAAGAAAATTGCAGCCCAGCTCAGAGCACAGCGCAAACAGCAAAAAGAAAAAGAATTACTCGAAAAACAAAAATTAAAAAAAGCATCAAGTGAAAGAATAGCAAAAGCGAAAGATAAAATTCAAAAGAATTACGAACAGAAATTAAAAGAAGGAACAAAGAAATATAAAGTCTAGGACTAAGGTGGTGATATCATGAAAAATCGTTCAAAACAATCTTTAAACCGATTAGTCATGGTATCAGTTGTATACCTTGTTCTTGCATTATTCATATTTACGGTTGTGGTCTTTGCGTGGTATACCTTAACAGACATGAACCGAGCAGGTCTCGTATCACAAGTGTCAGGAGTTGAAGCTGAATATGAGTTTTATATTTTTAGAGATAGCCTTAAAGATGGTAGTACCAATCTTACACTGACTGATAATGTTTGTACTGTGGGTGAAGATCTATGTTATGAATATATTCCTAATCCAACAATTAGCTATTTGGTGCCAGGTTATGCAGCACCAGGTGAAAGATTCTCTTTTGCTATTAAGATAACAAGTGTTGGTGCAACATCGGGTTATTTAAGACTTGATTTTAAAGGAATTATATCTATCGGTTATGATATTATTCAAAACAAGATTCAAAGAGCTTATGAATATGAAGTAGATAAAATCTCTTATATTTATTTAGGTGTTGAATCTGCGGATCAAAAAGACATCAATGGTAGTGTCTATGGGTATCAGCATTTTGCTTATGATTATAGTAATGTTTATAATTTGGTGACTAATGTTCCATTTGGTTCAGATGGTCAATCAAATTCAAAGGTTGTTATCTATTTTGATCTCTATTTTGATCCAATGGTTTTTGGACAAACTAGCGAAGGCATTTCTCATGATAATAGCAATATCTTCATGAATCAAATATTTATTATTGAACATATCTTTATGATTATCAACTAAAGAGGTACAGACTTTGAAAAAAATTCTATCAGGTATTATTATATCACTGACCATCTTAATCTTTGGATTAGCAATATCAATTATGTTTTTAGGAGCATCAGCTTATAAAAGCAATACGCTATTTTATATATTTGATTATTCATTTTCAATCGTTCCAACAGAATCGATGATTGGTGATGAACCTGATTCATTACACCCTGGCGATATTGCAATTATAAAAGATGTAGCATTTGAAGATGTAAAATTAGGTGATGTGATTGTCTTTCAAGATCAGATCAGCGTTAATGGAAGTTCAACAAAAATTCTGATCATTCATAGAGTCGTAGAAATTGTTGGTGATGGTAGTTTAAGAACCAAAGGAGATAATCCATTAAACTCAGTTGATCCACATCCAGTGACTATAAATAATTATCAAGGAAGCATGCATTCCAAGATCACTTTCTTAAAACCAGTAGTTGATCTAATGATTAATAGCCGAAGTTTAATTTTCTTAGGATTAACTGCAGTTTTAGTCATTCTCCTCATTTGGGAATTAGCGCATATCTATAGAAACATCAGTGATGCCAAAAAAGAAGAAATCGAGCAAAAACATGAAGAAGAATTGAGTGCTTTTAGAGCTCTAGAACACGAAAAAATCTTACAAGAAATTTTAAAAGAAGAAAAAGATAAAAATGGTGATTTAAAAGAGTAAAATCGTTTGACATTTTATCTGAAAAAGACTATAATTAAAGAGTAGATATTATGTAATAATATCGCTATAAATTTGGCAAAACTAGGGTAACCTAGCGACGCAAAGCTATAGGGCCTAAAAAACTAGGTAGCCAGTTGCATCTCGAAAGAGATATGACTGGCTTTTTGATATCTTAGTAAAGGAGGCAAACGAATGAGAAAAAGATTAAAAATTAAATTAACATCTTTATTTACAGTTATTATTCTCATGATGTCGATTCCAACTGTTGTTTATGCATGGATGACTTACGTCGAAGAAAAATCGTTTGTCACCATTACAACAGGAGAAATTGCTGTAACGACTTATGCGAATGAACAAATCACGATTAATGATATTGATTTAGAAGATCTTGCATATATCGATTATCAAAAAGATTTCATTGATAATGATTCTTTAAGTTTGGATGTCATGGCATCTAGCTTACGGATAGATTTAGTCGCATCTGATAATAGTGTTTCCATTAAACATCAAATCCAGTTGATTGATACATCCAGTCAAGCTGGCCTTTTGTATTTTATAATCTATGAAGGTTTGAACATTGATGAAGAAATTGGTTTGTCAACCGATTACTATTTGAGAGTTTCAGCGATCATTAGTGGATATGTTACAAAACAAGAACAATTAGATGCAATCACAGCTTACAATCAAATAGTTCTAGATCAAATGAATACTGTAATTATGGAGGCTAGTGATGATATGACTTTCCAAATTGTCTTTTGGGGAGATTACAATGAAGCACCAGATCCATTAATTTATTTAGATCAAGTATATAGTTTCTCAATGATTATTGATATTGTGAATTCTAAGGGTGAGGTGGCATAATATGTTTAATGCACTCAAATCAAGAATGTACTTATCACTTGTTATCTTTGTCTTAGTATTTGCAACCACGTTTATTATTGTTTATGCATATTTCCAGGTTCAAGAGCAAAGAGGAATTGTTATCGAAACAGGTGATTTTGAAGTTGAAATGCTTATTTCATTTGGAGCAACAGTTGTGACCATAAACAGTCCCTATTATGACCGAGAAACAGGGAATGTATTAATAAATGCTTCTGATCCGTTAAGTGCAAACTATGTTGGAAATCTAAATGTTTCTTTCATAGTCGAATCGATTGTATCATCACGTTTTAGAATTAAACTTCAAGAAGAATGGACCTTAACTAGACATTATTTAGATCAGAATCCATTGTATCCTATTCCTGATATTGTTGAAGTTGTTTACCACTCAAATCAAGGATCTGGTTACTATCCATTCTCATTATTGAAACTAGCTCCAACATATTCAGCCTTATATGATTTACAGGGATATGCATATTATCCAACAATTATACCTAAAGGCAATCCGACAATCATTAATTTTATACAGGGAGGAGATCCTCATCCTGTTAGAGTAAACGAAGTATTTGTTGAAAGTTGCTCTCTACATTTAGATTTAATGATTGATGTTGTCCAAGCAAACAGGTTTGCTGAAGTATGGCAAATCGACCCAAACTTTTTTAGTTAGAAACAGAGGTGAATGACATGAAAAGAATATGGATTAAAAAATTCGTCTTATTCTTTTTTGTCTTTGCTTCTTTCTTTTTTATCTTTGATTGGATAGGTTTCACTGAAGCTAAAGGTTTTGATTATCAAATCTCAAGTTCATGGCAAGGACACGATTTAGGATTCGCACCACAAAAAGATGTCTTATACGATAGTGATTATCGTCAATTTAGTGACATTATCGCATCTGTCTTAAGTGTGGACCCAACAAAAATATACGTCATTGAAACTGCTTATGATTTATATCATCTCTCTCAACTATCAAAAGGTCCAGATAAGAGCACATATTTAAGTTTGGATTATGTATTAGGTGCAAATATCAATTATTATGATATCGTGCAACAAAATATTACTTACCGGTTTAGTCCAATCGGATTTCTTGAACCTTTTTCTGGAACATTTGATGGACAGGGTTACGAAATAACAAATTTATTCTTTCACTCCATTCTATATGAAGATGATTATGATAATAATTATGCTGGTTTGAGATTCACTTCAATGTTTTCGAAAGTGAGTTCAACTGGTGTGATTAAAAATCTAGGATTAATCAATCCAATTATCATTCAACCTATTGAATGGGGAATCATGGATCATGTTTCAACATTAGTTGGGGAAAATTTAGGATTAATTGAAAATACTTATATGATAGACACAAGAGGAAATGCATCGGGATTAAGTGTTGAAGGACAATTTAGATTAGCGGGATTAGTTTCCATAAATAATGGAATAATCTCAAATAGTTTTGTTTCAGCTCCACATATCAGATCAAATGCAGTCGTCAATAATTTATCTACAAGTGCAGTTGTTTATGCAAACTTTGGAACATTAACTAATGTTTATTATGATCAGGATCTATATATTGATTCGAGTGCAGCTACTGCTCCAGCAACTGGACTTGCGACAACTGAATTCCAGAATAGTACACACTTTTCTAGTGATTGGTACTTTAATGATTCTTACGAAGACCTAGCTTCGATACCTGCTCAAATATCTTTGGTCACTCTTGAGAATACTTATCCAATTTTACAAGGTATTACAGTTAACAATGGAATTCTTGAAATCAAGAATGCTGTTGATTTTGTCTATATGAATGAATTATTAGTAGTTTCTGGGTTGTTTAGATCGAGTCACTATCAAATCATGAATGATATCGATATGAATCAAGTGTCAAGAATTGCTTATCAAGCAGCTCCTGTGGGCTTTAATGGGCTTTTATCTAGCACAGTGGTTGCTCCTGAAACGATATTATATGAAAGAAATGTTGTTCAAGGTGGAGATATTTCTTATCATTCCATTATTGATTTAAAGATTGAATCAGCATCATCAGTTGGTAATCTTTCAAGTTATGCATTATTTACTTCGTTTTTTGGAACTATAGAAAATTTGAATTTTGTTAATTTACAAATTTCAACTGAAGATCTTGATGACCAAGTAGACAAAACAAAAGTTGTGGTTGGTGCGATTGCAGGACAAATGAGTTCGGCTACGATCGAAAACGTCCACGTTCAAGGCGACATCAATATTACATCCGCAACTTCTCCAATGACCAAGCTTTATGTCGGAGGATTAGTTGGTGAAGGTAGTGGGTCTATTAATACAGTATCAACAAACGGATCAATTACTCAAGGTTTACAAAGCTATGCAGTTAAAAGCAACGAAAGTGCTACAGGTGGAATAATTGGTAAATCAAATGGTTTAACGATTAATTCAGCAATCAACGCTAATGAAATTACTGGACAGGGCTACATAGCTCTAAACACAGGAACTTACTATATTGGTGGTATCATCGGATATGGTAAGCTTGTTACTATGTCAAAGATTGTTAATGTAGGCTATATATATACAAGTAACAATTCAGGTTACAATAACACCATCCATGTAGGTGGTATTATTGGTATGCAAACAAACCAAAATGGTTTAGTTTCACAAGTTTTCAACGATGGTCATGTTGATGTCATTGTTAATCAAGTGTTTGATATGACTCTTGCTGGTTATGGATATGTCAATGGATTATTAAAAGAAGTCGATTCAAGTTTTGAATATATAAGTTTAACTAATGCTGGAAGATTAAGAATTGTTCAACCAAGTGGCACGACATATACTGAAGGTGAACTTAATCAGATTACAACAAATATTGCAGGTGTGATGATTGCTGATTCAATCGATAGTAATTTTTACGGATTATTTAATGAAAGTGACTTTTCGATGGATTTTGCCTTAATTGAGAATTATGCTGGAACCTTGAGTTTAACAAACTCAACAGATTCATCAGTAATTCAAGCATATAATACTGGAAATATGACATTGATCAGTATGAATGTTTTAACACATGATCTTGTTAAAATTTCAGCAAATATATTAGGTCAAAATATAGATTTAGAACAACTTAGAAATGAAGGAAATATCGCAATTGAGTTTGATCACTCAACAACAATAACTTCAGGAAGCCTTTATGTTTATGGTTTATTTGAAGAAATTAGTCAAGACAAAGTTGCTGCTAACGGGTATAATGGTGGGAATATTACTATTAGTCAGGATCAAGCAACAGTCTTAAATTATAATGTTTATGCAAGTGGACTTGCTTATAAAAATGGAAATACTAATTATTTTACACTACATTCAATTGATCCTGAAAGCATTGAAATTTCTGATGTTGTTGGATCAATGGATAATTTCATAAATGATGGAGATGTAACAATTGATGGTTCATTTGGAGGACATACATTAGCTAGTGGAGCACTCATCATTAATGAATCTTCTTTAACTGCTGTTGCTAATCTTGGTGATATCACAAATAAAAATGATGTGACAATAGCAAGCGGTAGAGTTGAAGCATCAGGGATAGCTAACATGTTAATTGGGCAGTACGCGCGTGTCAAAGACTCTGCAAACTACGGTACGATTAACGCTGTGTCAGTAACAGCAAATGGTTACGTGCTTGCATCAGGTATTGTTGGAAGAAATGACATGTTAGAAAATAGTAGTTACGTAACAACAGGAACCAATCATAAATTTGCAAAGATTTTATTTAGTATTAATTACGGTGATATTTATGCATATAGCAATGTTGATGAATCAGCATATACCATTACCAGTGAAACTAGATCTAAGGCATCTGGTATTTTTGCTCAGGGTTTAGCAAGTATTGTTGATGCTATTAATTATGGAAATGTTTTTTCCAAGTATTTAGTTGGTGGCATTTTTGGATATGTTTCAATGGATAAATTTGGTACAATTGCACACGATGAAGTATATCTAGCAAATACGATCAATTATGGTAAAATTCGTGCAATCACTGATTATACTGGTGCATTTACGATTAATATGAGTGTTTATCCAACACAGACAGTATATAATGCTTTTGGTACTTTTATTGGGAAATTTCACACAGGAACTGCATCATGGGAATTTTTATCAAATTCAAGTTATGCTTTATATCCAATTGATTTGATCAATTTTGGTTATTATATAAACTTTGATAGCCTAGGTAATCTTTTGGGAAATGCACCAGCTTTAACTCTAGATTCACATTTAACTGAAGATGGTCTAGGGGCAGATTTACTTCTTGATATACTCAATAAAATGGCAACAACAAATCCGAATGATACTTCAGTTAACCCATTTAATCTATTTATTTTGGGTGTATTTCCTCATTTAGCTGATTATGGTAAAGTAATAGATGCATATGATTTAGATGAATCTGATACTGGTATTTTCTATGAGAATTATATTTTCAGGAATCCCCCAGTTAGTTATTATGGAACTAATCAGTTTATTAAAAACTATATATCTTATTTACCTCGTGAAAAAGTTAGTGATACGCTTCTAGCAAAAATTGAAAGTGATACATCTGATATTTATACGGGTATTTATACCTTAGCTAGTAGTAGTGGTGTTGGTAATGGTATTTATATTCCTGATCATATTGATTTAGATCTATTAAATCCTCAACTCTTAAACGATGATCCAGATACTACTTGGTTAGGGGTCGACACGGATCCAGATAGTGTCATCTACAAATTAACAGTCGGTATGCGTCAAATTAAAGCAACTTATGCAACAACTATTTATGATTTAACAATCGAACAGGTCGATGAATTTGGTAATCCAATTGTAAACGGATTAACCTTAGAAAAACCAGTAATTGATGAGGATAGAGGTTTAATTACTTATTATCTACCTAGTAATGCAACAATTATTGCTTCACTTTTATCTTATCAAATTTCTGCAGTTGGTTATATTGAAGCCGGTGAAGGCATCGGCCATAAAATTCCTTATATCTATGAAAATGGTGTTTGGAGTTATAAATGGGTAGGAGATTTTAAAAAAGTCGGAGACGAATATGTTGAAATAGGACCTTACCACACAACAGGTGTTCGTGATGTCACTTTTAGTACGATAACTGAGTTTATAACAAGTAAGAACAGAAGTGACTCTGTTCCAGCAGCTGTTTATGAAAGAGCAGCAACAGATGCTGAAGCAACTTTAGATTTAGTTCATACTCATCTACCTCATATCAAAGAATATACAACATCAAATAACTTCTGGTGGAGACAAACGGGTTATCTTTCTGAATCTGCAACAACGACTGCTGCAGGTTATGGTGCTTATAAAATCATTGTCCCAGCAACACCTCCATCATATCCTATAGTTTATGAATATGTTGGACCAAGTCAAGAATTAGTTACATATGTTGAGGCTTCGATTGAAACAGGAACTGGCTCGATAACTATCTATGAAGATGCGGGAGTATATTTTCAAGCAAGTTTAGACACATCATCTTATTTGATTGCAGCAGGTGCTTCCTTATATGAGAATGGAACACCAAGTCTAGTTGCAGCAACTATTCCTTTATCTTATGGTATTTATGATGCATATTACGATGAAATCACCCATGAATTAATTGATAGACTTGCTGATCATTATGGAAGTATTAGGGTATTTTCAGCAAATTATGATTCATTAAATCCTGCAACATATAGAGACTATCAGATTAGAATTATTAGAACTGCAGATGAAAGCTTGACGTCAATTGATATGTTACTTGTTAATGGCATTAATGCAATGCCAACGATTACGGATTTTAGAAATATTACAGCAACAAGCGATTTATACTATGAATCTGATGGTACAAATGGTATTTTAAGTTTTACCTATAGTACTTTAAATGTTTCAAATCTTTATAACGTTTTACCTCTTTTGACCCTGTTTGATAATAATACTGGAGTCAAGATTACATCATCTTTGTATAGGCTTGACAAAGGGATTGTAGAGACTTCTTTAGGGTTTAATAACCTTTTGGGTACATGGGGTGATGGAACAGTTAATGTCGACTTTGAAGTCACGGATTTATTACCAAGTGGCTCTTATCGTTTAGAACTTGAATTAGTTACAGGAGAAATTGCTAAGATTTATTTCGACAAGATAGAAAGTGCTAATGGGTATCTAATCAATGTCACATTCGATGGTGATATATTAGAACCTACAGCAAACACAATCTCTTCAACGATTCCATTTGGTATTTATTATCAAGTTACTGATTCATTAACTGATATTGTTGATTTTACAAATATATTTACGCTTTCCAATATTTATTATGATGAGTTGATCGATGATTCAATTCCAAGTTACTTAACTGGTATAGAAATTTCACCATTTGCGACACTCATCTCCTTAGATTTATCTATAAGTATGCTTGACACCTATAGACATCAGTATGTAATTACTTATACAATTGAAGCAGAAGATGGCACACAATTTATCTATACGCACGACTTAGACGAAGCCGTTGCTTCAGCGACTCCACTTCACGTTTATCAAAATGGTGGTGAAGTTGATCAACCGTTTAGTTATTTATCAATACCTTACGCTGATTCACCTACAATACGTGTTGAGTTTGCTTTTGATCATGTCTATTTTCCATCTGATGATGAAATGGTTATGACCTCACAATTCACACCTGAAAATGGTGGACCTCTTGCTTACGAAGATGTTGATTATTTCATTACGATTTTGTCTTCACTAGGATATGAAGTGGATTTTAATCACGATACACCAATTGGTTATTATGAAATATTTGCATCCTATGCATCTAGTGTTTCAATATGGGGTGAAAATTTGAGTTGGAGCTTTACTTTTGATAGTGTTACAGCAAGAAAAGTCAAAAATGATGATAGTCATCTAAATAATATCTACTTCGTATCTGATACGGTCTTTTCTGGATTTAATACGATTGTAGATATCGAAGAGATTACAACACTTGCTTATGTAAGTTATCTACAATATCCTGAAACACGGTTAATGTCAGTATTACCTACAACGGGTATTTATTATGGTGATTATATTAATTACTCTGATTACTGGATTATTGGCCAAGTTCAAAAAACGAACTTGACCGCATATCTTCCAACATTTGTTTTGCCAGATGGAGCCATCATTAGACGTGTGATTGATCAAGTCAATCTCGGTTATGAATTTCAATCAGAATCACTGACAGCAGATTTCACTCCACTTGAAGAAACATTTAATTTTATTCAATATCGTGTTTATGCTCATGATTTTGATGAATATCAAACACATTATACGGATTATTATGTTGCTATTCAGGATGTTACAAATAATGTTAAATTTGATCTTACGGTCATCAATGATACAGACACTACATTTGATAAGCTTTATGTTAAGGTTAATGTTTGTCAAATGGGTGATGATTACACCGAAGAGTGTGGATATGAAGATTTACTAATCACAATGTCAGTTTTCGCTTATTATCAAGCTGATACTGATACGTATTCAAACAATAAATTCCAAACAACCATGTATGGAACATATTTAATTTATGTCGATCTACCTTTAGGTTATGACTTCACGGTTTCAGTTCAACAGGTTACTATTGATGGTAGTGCATTCTTCTTAGAAGATTCAATACTACCTCGTAGATATTACGTCACAGTTACAATTATAGATGCACCGGTTGTTATTGACTGGGGTCATCAAGAAGTATATGATTATGAAGCCCCAGTAGAGCCAATGAGCACATCAATTACATATGTTGCTGGAGAAATGTTTACATACGGTGGAACGACTTGGATGGTTCAAGAGGGTTATACATATTTATATAATGTTGCTACACCTCCTGGTACTGTTGGCATCAATTTAGGATTAAGAGACATGAGTGTAACCTATAGCACTGTATCAACCTATATGACTGGTGATGAAGTTTTACTTGGTGGCATTTATTATGAAGCACTCGCTGATGATCTATATGATTTAGAACCTAACTTAACTTCAGTTACAAATGGAGATTGGTTCGAAATATCTGATTTCTGGTTAGGATATAATATGTATCAAACAGGCGACATTGTTGATTATAGTGGCACTTTATATATTGCAAATTTTGCAAATCAAAGCATGAACCCGTTTGATTACTCAGATCCAGGTGAAGCTTGGACAATCTACATTCCATAAAAAAAAGGCCATTTGGCCTTTTCTTTTTAAACTAAAATCAGAATACCTGCAATAAGTCCTGCTAACCCGAAAACAATGATTAAAATGTTATATCCCGTTTTACCCATCATCTTGATGAAGACTTTTGATTTTGCGTTGTTATAAAGAAGTGGGAATTGAAATAGAAAAGCAGCAAGAACAAATATACCATAAGCGAGCAAAATAATACCTAAGATTTGCATAATTTTTCCTCCTATATATTAACTCTTTTTGTATAGAGTTTAAAGAACAATAAACCAATTAAACCGTTAACAATCAAACCGAGAATAAAATATATAAACGTAGAATCAATGAAAAATGCATTGGGTAATAATTGCATTGTAACTATACGTGTTGACCAAAATCCAGGTAAGAAACCTAATAATAATTCTGTCCAATTAAAGATGAATAATGCTGCAATAGGCGCCATAAGAATAATACCAGATAGCTTCATGTATACAAAACCTTCAACTTTATTTGTTGCAAATGAATTAATAAGAAGTGCCAAAATTGGACCTTGCATTGGTGCAAGAATACTGATATATACTAAATCCAATAAATTTGCTGAGCTAATCAAACCTGATGTAATTATAATCAATATTGTCGTGATAAAACCGAAAATATAACATAATGCAATTTTAATTAAAATATAATCTCTAACATGAATAGGTGTGATTTTCAAGGAAAATAAAACGAGATCATCCTGATCATCTAAAAGTGTAAATCCAGTGATGGCACCAAAATAGAAACTGCTCATCATGATAAAGACTACGATAAATATATCTGCAACCATATCACTGCTTTGATCCCTTAGGTAAGGAATTAAAAAGAGTGAAACAGTTGCCATGATAAGGGAAAATGCAGCAAGAAATAGATACATTTTATCGCGAGCGATGTTTTTTAATTCATGAACTAATACACGTTTAAACATTTCCTACACCCCACTTTGCTTAACTGCATATTCTTTGAACTTTGGAAGAATATATAGAAAATAACCTAAAATACCAATTGTGATTAAAAAGGCAAGGCTCAAGTAAAATTTAAGTGTTATCTCTGCACCAAATCCAACTTCTATTAACTTAATTGATGCCTGGGTAGGGAAAGTTAGTAAAATGTATTCCCATATTTCGCCTTTGAATATAACATCAAAAAAGTTCAGGATACTTGGTAGTGAGAAAAAAAGAACATAACTAACTACTCCCATAAGCATCGACGTAAAGTCTTTTGAATGAAATGAGAAGATAAAACCTAAAAGACTATGGAAAAATATGGAGACAACTAAAGCTAGAATTGCTAATAACCAGTTAACTTCTATATCTCTTATGAAATAGAAAACAAGAATAATTAGGAATGATGAAAATAATAAATGTATTGTGTTTGCTATCGCTTTAGATAAGATTAGATCGCTGTTAGATACTGGTGTGACAAGCATCGTAGAAAATGTTGATTCCGTCTTTTCAAAAAACATAATAGCACCAATAAAGATCATAGCCATCATGGTTGCATCAATTACGATGACAAAAGGAAGTAGTTGTGAAAGTAAACCTAAATCATTGATGAAATATAAGAGTAGCCCCCACATAAGAGCGACAACAAAACTAATCATTGTTACATTATATTTATTTAAACGATTGAGTTCTCCGCCTATTAATGTTAGAAGATGGTTACGCTTCATGATTAAGTCCTACACCGGTAACATGGATAAAAATTTCTTCTAAAGTGGTTTCACCACTATGTAGTGTTTCGACATCCTTGGTTTTAAGAAGTTCAAGGAATTTTTCATTAAGTCCAATCTTATCCATTGGAAATTCTTCAGTAACCGTCTTTCCTTTTTCCTTATATTCCAGTTTCATAGTTCTTTTACCATATTTAAGCTTGAGATTTCTAGGACTATCAACTTCGATGATTTGACCATCAACAACAAAAGCAACTCTGTCACATAGTTGATCAACATCACTCATGATATGGCTCGTAAGAAAGACTGTGCCACCATCTTTTTTAAATTCACGAATCATATCCTTGAGAATCATTGCATTTGTTGGATCTAGGCCATTGGTTGGTTCATCTAGAAATAGCATTTCAGGATCATTAAGCATTGCACGCACAAAATTAAGGCGAATTTTCATTCCTTTGGAATATTCTCCGACCATTTTATCTCGGTCTTCCCATAGACCGACACGTTTCATGAGTTCTTCAACATTGGCATTCTTCTCATAAAGTTTCAAGAAGAAGTTAATGTTTTCCATTGCAGTCATCTTAGAAAAGTGAATAGGCATTTCAAAACTTACTCCTATTTTTTCAAAGAAACTCTCATCGAGCTCTGCAATGTTAGTTCCATCATACATAATTGCACCAGTATAGCGGTCTAATAATTTGATGAGTAATTTTTGTGTGGTAGATTTTCCTGCACCACTTGGTCCTAACAAACCAAAAATTTCCCCTTTAGCAATTTCAAAGGAGAGACCTTTGATGGTTTCTTCTTTGTTTTTTGGATACGTAAATCTTAGATCTTTAACAGCAAACATATTATTCTATTCCTTTCTGAAAGATTTCTATAAACTGGCGTATCTTTATTTCTATTAAATTGAGGTCAATATCTTCTTTTAAATATTCCTCAAATGTAATCTTATTTAATAATTCTAGCATGACTCCAGCAAGAAGTTCAGCATCAATATTTTCTCTAATTCTACCTGATTTCTGGTCTTTTTTAATAAACTCAGCAAATAAATGGATAGCTTGTGTCATTGCATTAGATGTCAGATTTGCCTGAATAAAGTGTTCGGAGAGCATTGCCTTTTTTCCTGCAAGAACAAGATCAAAATTACTCATAGCAAATTCAAAGCCTTTCATATACAGTTGATAAAAACGCTCTATAAAGGGAATATCGTAGTCTATTTGAAACAAATTTCCATAAAATGCAATTTTCTTTTTACCGATATATTGATAGAAATAATTATATAAATCTTCTTTGTCATGAAAATATTGATAAAAACTTCCTCTTGGTATTTTAGAAGCTCTGATGATATTCGCGATATTGAGATTCTCAAAAGTATGAATACCCATTTCATGAATGGATGCATTCATAATTCTATCTTGCTTTTCTTTTGGAAGATTTAAAAAAGTTTGACTTGGCATATATTTCTCCACATGACACTGTTGTCACATATACATTTTACACTTAATATATAGATAAGTCAATATAAAAAGAAGAGAGCATATCGCTCTCTAATGTAGGTGTTTATTTTTTTATTTTATAATACTTTATTCATCGTGATGATGCCCTTCGTGACGACCTTCATGATGACCTTGACAATCTTCATGCTTTTTTCTACGTGTAACTAATACTTTGTATAATTGTTCTTCAATTTTAAAGATTTCTACATTTTGGATATCTTTCAATTGATTGACATAAGTAACCATTTCGCTTTTATCTGTGAAGAGTTTTACTTCATTTTCTACATGCATGTGTGCATGTTTTCTAATCACTCTTTCAGGTCCAAATGGAGCTCTATTGTGCATTTTTCTAAATGGTTCGCGAAATTCTTCTTCGAATTCTTCTTTGATACCGTCTGTTTCAATAATTATTTTTCTTGGCATTTGCCCGCTCTCTCTCACACCTACATCTTCATCATAGGCTCATTTTATGAGTGTGTCAAGCCTTTTTTATTTTTTTGATTCTACATTTACCATGTTGTATTTCTTTAATAATCCAATAGATACCGATGAGAATTAATATCAAAGATATTATTTTGTATGGGTATCCTGCAAAAGGTAAGGCGATGACTGAAAAAGCAATTCCTAAACTTGCAAAAAATGCAATAACACAAGATGTACAGCCATAAGTCAAAATACCAAATAAAACAGAAAATGCTCCAAATGTTGATCCTTTTCCTTCTCTACCTATGAGCTCAACCATAGATGTACTTAAATTCATTAAAATTGCGCTTAAGAAAGATATTAATATATTAGTAATAATGTTTAAGATGACAAGAAATAGTCCAAATTCCTCGAGCATTGCTGGATATGACATATTTAAACCATCAACAATAGTATAGATGATCATAAATAGTATGAAAAATATGGCACCTAGAATGATATATTTTTTTGTAAATTGTAATTTATAAGCTGCTTGTAACATTGATCTCTCCTATAGGTAAGAATATAATGCTATTTAAAGTATATCATAGCGTGTACATTGTTCAAATCGAGATACATCCTAAGTTTATCAACCTTTTTTATTGGTATACTTTAATTGAATCAATAACGAGTTCAAATGGGAATGTTTGGTCATCAATTTCTCCTCCATACCAACCACCAACAGCTAAATTAATGATTAAAAAGTAAGATTGATCAAATGGCCATTCTTTTTCTGTATCAGATGCTTGTTTCTCAATTTCCATATATGATTGTCCATCAACTGAAAAAATTAGAGTTGTTTCTGTCCATTCAAGTTCATAATTGTGAAATTCATTTGAAGCAGTAGGTAACAAAATGCGTTCTCCCTTGTGAGTTTTAATCTTATGATTATAAGTATCAGTATGGATAGCACTTGAAACACTACCAGGCTTATTTCCTGCAAATTCAACAAGATCAATCTCTCCACATAAAGGCCATCTCACATGATGTTCCTTAATGGAAGTTCCTAAAAACCAAATCGCTGGCCAACTACCTTTACCATGTGGCATTTTTGCTCTTACAACAAATTTTCCATATTGAAAATGTTTTTTATTATGTGTATTTATTCTTGCAGATTTATATTTACAAGGTGTATCTTCACTCAAAGTAGCTATAATATGTAATTGATTATCTCTAATGAATAGATTTTCTTTTGCATCTGTATAGCATTGTTGTTCATTATTGGACCATTTCTCACCAATTGCATAATTCCATAGTGCTAGATTCAGTTGATTTGATTGATCAAAATTTTCTTCAAACACAAGATTATATTTTTTCATATTTTATCCTTATCTGCCTTATATTAAACATCTTAGTTATCATATCATAAATTGAGGAAAAATAAAACATTTCTGTTTCATTGTTACACAAAATTAAGCGATTTTTATGAGGCTCTAGCATTTCAAATCATGAGAATATATGCTACAATATTAGAGAGGTACTTAATATGAGTGTAACCAGAAGAGAAATACGCGTTGAATTGATGAATACGCTATATCAACATGATTTATATTTAAGCGATAAGCTTCTATTTATTCCATCTTTTGATATCGAAGAGGCAAGCGAAACTTATCATGATATTGTAGATCATTTAACAGAAATAGATCAAATAATTGAGTCTCATCTTTACGAGTATAGTTTATATAGACTTGCTTTCCTAGATCGAGCGATTATTAGATTAGCCGTTTATGAACTTCTCAAAACAGATTTAGCGAAACAAATCATCATTGATGAAGCTGTTGAACTGACAAAAATATATTCTAATCTTGATGATGAAAAACAACACAGATTTACAAACAAAGTATTAGATAATATAGCAAAAACACTTAAGGGATGATCTTTCTTGGAAAATTACTTAACCGTTACAGCATTAACTAAATATATTAAAGCCAAACTTGAAGGTGATAAGCACCTTTTTTCCATATTGATTAAAGGTGAAATCTCTAATTTCAAGCGTCACAGTCGTGGCCATCTCTATTTCACATTAAAAGATGAAGGAGCTCAACTAAGCGCTATTATGTTTGCTAGAGATGCATCTAGACTTGAATTTGAACCTAAAGAAGGCGATCACGTTTTAATTTCTGGACGTATTAGTGTTTATGAGCCTAGTGGAACTTATAGTGTACAAGTATCAAGTATGAAACCTGATGGTGTTGGTGAACTATATTTAAAATACGAAGCACTAAAAAAGGATTTACTTGAAAAAGGTTACTTTAGTGAGTCACATAAGAAGCAAATTCCTAAGTTTCCTAGAATTATCGGTGTCATCACATCACCAACCGGTGCAGTGATTGAAGATATAAAAAATACTGTTTCAAGAAGATACTTATTAACAGAAATTCATCTATATCCTGCTTTAGTTCAGGGACCTGGAAGTGCTGATAGTATTAGAAAGCAAATCCTACTAGCAAATATAAAAAAAGAAGTTGATGTTTTAATTGTTGGTAGAGGTGGTGGTTCCATTGAAGATCTTTGGGGATTCAATGAAATGCCTGTCATTCAAGCTATTTATGATTCGGAAATACCGATTATTACTGCAATAGGACATGAAACAGATTTTACAATTAGTGATTTTGTTTCTGATTTAAGAGCACCGACGCCAACTGCAGCAGCTGAGCTTGCTACACCTAATAAAGCTGATTTACTCGTTAAAATTAAAGAATATGAAGCATTGATAGAATATAAGACTTCTCAATATATGAATGAGCTAAAAACGAATTTAGCCTATCTTGATCAAAGATTAGAACGTTTATCACCGTCCTTTAAGCTAGAACAATTAAAGATTGACTTAAATAGAAACAATGAAAATTTGTCTAAATTCATGACTTACATCATAGAATCAAAGAAAAATGAGGTTGAAGGACTTAAAAGAAGTTTGAGTAGTCCAGAGCAACGCATTAAAAATTTGATTGAACGAAAAGAAAATTTAGATATAAGGATGCATAGAAATATTTATGAATTGATGCAAAATAAAACCTACCGTTTTGAAATCTTAAAAACAGCTTTAGAAGCTTTAAATCCTTTGAAATTAATGGATAGAGGATTTGCAGTTGTATCTAAAGAAGGTATGGTTTTAACATCAGTTAAACAAATAGAAAAAAATGATAACGTCAATATTCGTCTAAAAGATGGTAGTTTAGATGCCATAGTTATCGATAAGAAGGAGAATTGAAATGGAAAATAAAACCTTTGAAGAGCTTTTGAAATCTTTAGAACAAGTTGTAAAAGATCTCGAAAACAAAGAAATCCCTTTAGATGATGCTGTTAAAAAGTATCAATTGGGATTAGAACTATCAAAAGCATGTTATCAAATGCTTGAAGAAGCAGAAAAATTGGTTGTGAAGGAAATCAAATCATAATGAATTTATTTGACATCAAGGATCCGAGCTTTCTAAAACAAATGAAACCTAAAGAACTTAAAACGTTAGCAAATAACATACGTTCTTTTTTGATTGAGAGTATTTCTCATACAGGTGGTCATTTAAGCTCAAACCTTGGTACAATCGAATTAATTATCGCACTTCATTATGTATTTAATAGCCCCAAAGATGTTTTTGTCTTTGATGTTGGACATCAAGCATATACACATAAGATATTAACCGGTAGAATTAATCAGTTTGAAACCTTAAGACAAACTGGTGGCCTTTCAGGATATATCAATTACCAAGAATCTGTTCATGATCAATGGGAAAGTGGGCATGCAGGAACTGCATTATCCGCATTAATTGGGATTTTGTATGCGAAACACTTGAAAAAAGAGGATGGTCAAGGGATTGCTATTATCGGTGATGCATCAATTACTAACGGCATGTCATTTGAAGCCTTAAATCTTTTAGGTACTGATCATAATACTAAAGGAATTGTTATTTTAAATGATAATGAAATGAGTATTTCTAAGAGCGTTGGTTCAATATCAAGAGCTCTAACAAGATTCCGTTCCATGAAAATTGTTATTAAAATGAAGCGTTTATGGCAAATAATTTTGCCTAAATTTATTCTAAATTTCTTAAGCCGTGTCAAACGTGGCTTGCGTGGTTTTTTGCAACGACAAAATATATTTGAAGATATGGGTTATATGTATGTTGGACCTGTTGATGGTCATGATATAAAAGGATTAATCTATAATCTTCAAAGAATTCAAAAAGTTAAAAAATCTGTTGTATTTCATATCATTACAGAAAAAGGTAAAGGTCACATAGAGGCTGAAGCAGATAAAATTGGCACATACCATGGTGTTTCAAAAGCTGGCTCCCCAAAGAAATTAGGCATCACTTGGAGCGAACTTATTAGTGTGAATCTTGAAGCTTTACAAAAACATGTGAAGACATTCGTGATTATGCCTGCAATGACGATGGGTGCTAAGTTCATTAGCTTTTCTCAAAATTATCCAGACCGTTATTTAGATGTAGGAATTGCTGAAGAACATGCAGCAACGATGGCTGCATCTATGGCACATCAAGGGATTAAAGTATTCTTGCCTTTGTATGCAACATTTGCTCAAAGAGCCTTTGATCAAATCTTAAATGATATTGCGAGATCTAATCATCATGTCGTTTTTGGAATTGACAGATCAGGCATTGTTGGAGAAGATGGAGCAACACATCAAGGCTTGTTTGATGTCTCAATGTTTTACCTCATGCCTAATATGGTTATTACGATGCCTTACGATGAAAAGGAAGCAAGTGATTTACTGTATTATGGGTTTATGAAGCAAAATAAACCTTTTGTTATTCGTTATCCAAGAGGTGTGGTTTCTAGCACTCCAAGTGTTGATGATTGTGAGTTTAAAGAGATTGAACCCGTATGGACAGAACTCGAAAAAGGTAATGATTTAACAATGATTAGTTATGGTCCGAGTTTGGATTTATTAAAGATTGTTAAGAGCGAGATGAAAATCAATGCTCAAATTGTTAATGCCAGATTCATCAAACCAATTGATGAAAAAATGATGCATAAAATTGCTAAAACTGAAAACCCAATAATGGTTTATGAAGAATGTGCTAATACCGGTTCCTTATATCCTCAAATTCTAAAATTTATGGCAAAACATGGATACCATAATCGTATCGTCGATATGTCAATTACTGACCAAATTGTAGAACATGGACATTATCATGATATGCTTAAGATTCATCATATGGACAGTGAATCAGTTAAAAAAGTAATAAAGGATTTATTAAAATGAGATTGGATTTATATCTTGTAGAAAATCAAATGGTTAAATCAAGAAGTCAGGCCACGGATATTATAAAGCGTGGTCTTGTTTTAGTTAATGATCAAATTATTACAAAAGCTGGATATGATGTTGGTGATGATGTAATCAAAATAATTGAAAAACAAAGATTCGTTGGCCGAGCAGGTGAAAAATTATTACATGCAATTCTTGATTTTACTCTAGATTTTAATGATAAAATTATCATTGATGTAGGTTCATCAACAGGTGGATTTACTGATTGTGCACTTCAGCATGGAGCAAAAGAAGTTTATGCTTATGATGTTGGGACTGAACAAATGGATGAAACGTTAAAAACGGATAATAGAGTTCACCTTTTTGAGGAAACAAATATTTTGGATGTTAATCTACCAGAATCAAATCTGATAATGATTGATGTCTCATTTACATCGATCAAACCAATACTTGAGCACATCAAGGGTTATAACAAAGAAATTATCGCTTTAATTAAGCCTCAGTTTGAAGCAGGACATATTAAATTTAAAAAAGGTGTCTTAAAAGATAAGAAAATTCATAAAAAAATTTTATTAGAAGTTTTAGAATATGCTGAATTATTAGGTTTTTGTATATGTGATCTGAAAAAATCTGGGTTAAAAGGTAAATCTGGTAATCAAGAATATATTCTTTATATGCATCCTAGTTGCAAAATGATAGATAAACATAAAAAGATTGAGGAAATGCTATGTTAAAAACATTAAAAGTTAAGAATTTTGCACTCATTGATGATCTAGAGATGGATTTTGAATCTGGTTTAACTGCGCTTACAGGTGAAACAGGAGCAGGTAAGTCAATCATTATGGAATCTTTACAGCTCTTATTCGGAAAAAGGTCTGATGCACAAATGATTAGACATGGTGAGCAAAAGGCGATTGTATTTGGAATATTTGAATTAAATCAAAAACAACAAACTCTTTTAGAATTACCAAGTGTAATAGAAGTTGAAAGAGAAGTTGATGTCAATGGAAGACACCAAATGAGAATTAACAATCAACCAACTACTCTAGCAAGACTTAAAGAAGTCATGAACACATTGGGTAGTATCCATTCTCAAAATGAAACCATGACACTATTTGATAAGGCATATTATCTCGTTTTTGTAGATCAAGTAGATCAAAAGAAAATTGATTTATTAATGAATCAATATTTAATGGACCGTAGTCATTACTTAGAAAAAAGAAAACATGTTGAATCACTGAAACAAAAAAAGAATCAAAGTGTCGAAAAACAATCTTTTTTAGAGTACCAATTAGAAGAAATCAAGAATTTTCATCTCTTACCAAATGAGAAAGAAGATCTTGATGATAAAATAGAGAAACTGAAAAATTATGACAAGATCATGAATCAACTTCGTACATCATATCAATCGCTAGATCAAGAAATGTTTCCTATCGATCAAATATATGAATCTGGAAAATCTTTAGAAAAAATAGGAAACTTAGATGCTGAGTATCAAAAGATGAGTGAACAACTCATATCAGCATATTATGAATTAGATGATGTAAAATCAAAGATTTATCATACATTAGAACAGCTGGATTTTGATGAAAATGAATTTAATCAAATGCAAGAACGTAACTTTGAGCTATCGAAAATAGAACAAAAATATCAAAAAACTGTCAATGAACTCATTGATTATCAAAAAGAAGTTGAGGAAGAACTTCTATTGATCACTGATTATGATCACTATCTAGAAATTTCACATGAAGAGTTAAAAAAAGCCTTTACTAAGGCCTTTGATAGTGGCTTGAAACTGAGTGAATTGAGAAAAAAACTAGCTAAAAAACTCTCAACTGAAGTCTTATTTGAACTGAAAGATTTAGATTTAGATAAATCAATATTCGATATTGAGTTTGAACCAATAAAAGAAGATGATAATGCCTTACTTGAATCAGGTCTTGATCAAATTGAATTTTTCATTTCACTTAATGAAGGTGAACCTGTTAAACCATTAGCGAAAGTTGCTAGTGGTGGTGAAAGAGCTAGATTTATGTTTGCCTTAAAGAGTATATACGCTAAATCAAATGAGCTAACACTTTTGATTTTAGATGAAATTGATATTGGCATTAGTGGAAAGACTGCTGCAAAAGTTGCAACTAAGATGATTGACTTGAGTCAAATCATGCAACTCTTAGTGATTACACACCTACCTCAAGTTGCAGCAAGAGCTCTACATCACTACAATATAACAAAAATTAAAGAAAAAGCGCGTATGGTTACGCGCATTGAAAAATTAAATGATGAACAAAGAGTTGAAGCTATTGCACTGATGCTTTCAGACGAAAAACTCTCACATTATGCGATTGAGCAAGCAAAAATACTTTTAAATAAATAAAAAAAGCTTTCGCTTTTTCTATTATGCAGAACCTTTTAGAACTGCTAAAACAAATGATAGAATTATTAAGCCAACCATGCCAAACATGATGATCCAAACAATTACTTTTCCCCACCATGTTTCAGTTGGAGTCTTGAAATGTTTCTTATCCTGAAGTGTAACTTGGTTTTCATCAACATGTTTACCGGTCTTAACTTTCGTGCCATTCATTTTTTTAGATTTAGCAATAGTTTCATTTACTTTTTTAGCCATGATTTCACCTCGATTTTGACAACATAGTCATTATACTATAAATATTTCTCTAAAGGAAGAGTTTTGATGAAAAAGAATGTTAAAATTATCTTTCATATCGACTTAAATGCCTTCTTTGCAAGCTGTGCTGCCATAAAAGAACCTTATTTGAAAGATAAGGCTTTTGTTGTTGGGGGTTCTTCAACCTTTAGAAGAGGTGTTGTTTCAACAGCATCCTATCAAGCTCGTAAGATGGGTATTCATAGTGCAATGAATATTAATGACGCCATGCGTATTCATCCAAAGCTAATTATTGTACCTTTGCAGTTTAGTTTATATCAAAAGTATTCGAAACTTTTCTTCAATTATTTAAAACAATATTCATCGATTATTTTAGAAGGTTCAATTGATGAAGCTTATGTAGATATGACAAAACAAGCTGAAACAAAACATCCTATGGAACTCGCAAAAGAACTCCAAGATGGATTGATGCAAGCCCATCAATTGCCATGTTCTATAGGAATTGCTTCAACGCTCTTTCTTGCTAAAATGGGTTCTGATATGAAAAAGCCTTTAGGTATAACCGTATTACGAAAGAGTGATATCGTTGGAAAACTATTCCCATTACCAATTAGAGAAATGTATGGTATTGGTAAAAAGACTTATCCTAGACTTGAAGCAGTAGGTATAGAAACAATTGGTGAATTCACAAAACAAGAGAATTTAGAGAAAATAATGAGTGTTATGAGCGAAAGTTCATATTTATCATATTTAGACCATATTATGGGAAGAAGCAGTGATCTTATCGATCCCAAGAGATATGCAATACCAAAATCGATTTCTAATGAAACGACCCTAAACTATAATATGGATAATGCTGAATCAATTCTGAAAATTATTGTTGAACTCCTTGAATCTACTCATGAAAGATTAGTCAAAGAGGAATTAGTCGCTAAAACGATTGGTATTAAACTTAGAGATAGCGACTTTATTACCATTAACCGGAGTAAGACTTTCGATTTCCATACTGATGACTATCAGAGTTTTTATGATGCTGTGGAATCACTATTTGAAGAAAACTATGATACTCAACCAATACGTCTTGTCGGTGTATTTTTAAACTCTGTAGTTTTAAAAAAGGATCTTAAAGAAGATTACAATCTATTCACATATCAAGAATTGACAAAAAGAGAAGAAAAGATTTATCAAACGCTGCAAAAGATTAATGAGAAATATCCTAAAAGTACATCAAAAGGAATAAAAAAGACATCATAAGATGTCTAAAATGTCTAATTGACTTTTATGATCCCAAGTTTTGGGGTCATTTTTATTATATTGTTTTAAAAAGGTAATTACTTCTTCAGTAACAATAGTTGGTGTCGAGGCCCCAGAGGTAACTGATACGCTATCAATATCTTTTAACCAGGAAAGATCAATATCTTCAACTCCACTTATTAATTTACTTGGTATCTTTTGATAATGAGAACCTACAAAGGCTAACTTATTTGAATTTGAACTTAAACGATCACCAACAACGAGCATTAAATCTGATGGTTCTTGATTCATAACAGCTTCTTGTCTAACGGTTGTTGCCTTACAAATTTCATTATCAAATAGATAATTTGGAAATTTGGATTCAATAATTTTTAGCACTGATTCAATATCAAATAGACTAAGTGTGGTTTGATTTGTGACAAATAATTTTTTCTCACTTAAGTGATTGGGAAGTTGTAATGCATCTTTTTCATCTTGAACAAAATAGATTTTTGGATCTAAGGCAAGGATTGCTTCAGGTTCAGGATGATTTTTATGGCCGATATAGATGATTTCATAGCCTTCCGAAAGCTTTAATTCAACAGCCTTATGGACTTTGAGTACATCTCTGCAAGTTGCATTCAAATAGGTTAATCCCTTTTCTTTTGCACGTTCAATGACCTGTTTACTAATACCATGCGCAGTAAAAATGACTGTACCTTTATCAATAGTTTCTATTAATTCAAGTCTAGTTTTACCTTTTTTATCCAAACTAATCACACCGTACGCTTTAAATGCTTGAGTAATTTTAGTGTTATGTACGATTTGTCCTAAGATATATATAGGACGTGGATAGCTTTCAGTTCTTATGACTTTTTTTACCATAGCAAGCGCATTGAGCACACCATGGCAATATCCTCGAGGAGTTAAATCTATTACATTCATATAATCACCATTTTCATTATACTTGATATCAATTAAAAAGTCCCTTTCTTTATCTTAAAAACTAAAATAATGATATAATAGCAATGGTGATTTTGATGTATATAGAAGAAAAGCTAAAACAACTAGGTTTTAATAAAACAACACCAATACAAGATGGTGTTTTTAAACTTATCAATAGTAGGAAGCACTTAGTTGGACTAGCACCAACAGGTACTGGCAAAACGCATGCATATTTGCTCCCTATATTAGATAATATGGATTTTGAAAAACAAGAAGTTCAGGTAGTAATTTGTGTTCCAACCAATGAACTCGTGATACAAGTTGAAAAAATGCTGAAAGAAATCGAAAAAGATGTTAGAATCAAAGCCTATTATGGTGGTTCTAATAAACAAAGAGAACAAGAATGGTTAGCAAAATATCAGCCTCAAATAGTGATTATAACACCACAAAGACTTGTGGACTATGTTATTGAGCTTAATCTACTCAAGATTCAAACTGCAAAATACTTTGTACTTGATGAAGCAGATATGATGTTTGATTATGATTTTCTATCCTTACTTGACCGCGTCTTACCATCAGTTAGAACAGCAAAACTGATGTTATTTTCAGCATCAATTACTGTAGGTATGCAACCTTTCATGAAAAAATATTTTGGTGCTTATGATTTAATTGATACGAATAAAAAGCATACATTGAAAATCGAATATCAATTGATTAATATTAAATATCAAAATCGTTTGGAAGCACTCAATCAATTGATTAACCATATCAATCCCTATCTATGCTTCATCTTTGTTAGTAAAAAAGAAAATCAAGAAGCTGTTTTTCAGAGCTTGGCAGATAGAAATCTCTCAGTTGTGAGCATTAATGCCTCATTAGGTGTTAAAAAGAGAAGTCAAATTATCGTTGAAATCAATGCACTTAAATACCAATATGTTGTAACAAGTGATCTCGCAGCACGAGGATTAGATTTCAAGATTTCACATGTCATTCACTATGACCTACCACATCATTTAGAGTTTTTCATGCATCGGAGTGGACGTACTGGACGGATGTATGATTCAGGTCAAGTCATAACTTTTATGACAGTTGATGATCATAGAAAGATCGAAAAACTCAAACAACAAGGCATTCCTTTTAAAAATTATATTTTAACCAATGATGGATTGACAAAAGTCTCTATCCGGAAAAATAAGTTCTTTGAAGAAGAAAGAGATGCTATCAGTAAAATTAAAAAGCCTACGAAAGTAAGCCCTAATTATAAGAAGAAGAATAAACTTCAAATCAAAAAAGCAAAACAAGAGATTCGGAGGAAAGATAATGCTAATCATCGGTAGTCATGTGTCAATGAAAGGATCTGAGATGTATTTAGGGTCTGTAGAAGAAGCGCTGTCTTATGGATCAAATGCATTTATGATCTATACAGGAGCACCACAAAATACAATGCGTAAACACCTTAATCAATTAAGAATTGATGAAGCTGCAAGCTTGATGAAAGAAAATAATTTAAGTTTCGCTCACGTTGTAGTTCATGCGCCATATATTATAAATTTAGCAAATCCTGATCCTGAAAAAAGAGCATTTGCGATTTCGTTTTTAACAGAAGAAGTCAAAAGAACAACAGCAATGCACGCAAAACAAATTGTCTTACATCCTGGAAGTGCCGTGGGTAAGGACCGTGAACAAGCTGTCATTTGGATTGCAGAAGGACTAAAGAAAGTTATTGAAAATACTAAGGATTCAGATGTAAAAATTGCTCTTGAAACGATGGCAGGTAAAGGCAATGAAGTGGGTAAAACCTTTGAAGAATTAAAAGCAATTATGGATTTAGTTAACGAGAAAGATCGATTGAGCGTGTGCTTTGATACATGTCATACACATGATGCAGGATATGATGTTAAAGGAAATTTTCAATCTGTTATCGAGCACTTTGATAAGGTCGTTGGCAAATCATATATTTCTGTTTTTCATATCAATGATTCTAAAAATCCTGTGGGAGCATCTAAAGATCGTCATGAGAATTTTGGATTTGGTTATCTGGGATTTGATAGTTTATTAAAAGTTGTTTATCATCCAGATTTTATGGATATCCCAAAGATTTTAGAAACACCATATGTAGATGGAAAACCGCCTTATAAAGAGGAAATACAAATGATTAGGAATCAAGTATTTGATCCGTTGTTAAAGGATAAATTTAGCGAATAGAATAAAGACAACCCCGTTTGGGAGTTGTCTTTTTAATTGTTTGATATCATTAGATAAAGCTCTTCATACTGTCTGGCCATCTTAATAATACTATGTTTAACTTTCATTGCTTGATCGATGAGATCATTCCAAATTTCTTGGTTATTATGATACATTTCTAAAGCATAATCTAAGGTTTCAGTTAGTTCATCTGCATCATAATTCTTAAATGAAAATCCTGTACCAATACCACTATTTGGATCGTATGATCTCACTGTATCTTTTAGGCCACCTGTATTTCTTACAATCGGTAATGTCCCATATCGCATTGCAATCATGTGATTTAGACCACAGGGTTCAAATAAACTTGGGAGAAGAAATAGATCACTACCAGCATATACCTTTTGTGAAAGTTCATAATCAAATCCTTGATGGAAGTGAACACTTTTCGGATATTTTTTTTGCATCTCAATAAAAAACAATTCATACAAAGGATCACCAGAACCAATAGCCACCAAATATATTTGTTCATTCTTCAAATAAGGTTCAAGGGCTGTCATTAAGATGTCGATGCCTTTTTGTCTCGAAAAGCGATTAATAAATGAAACAATCGGTACGCCTTTTTTTAAAGGTAGATTTAAGAACTCTAATAAGCTAGATTTATTTATTGCCTTTGCAGATTCAAATGATTCCTCATCATAATTTTTAAACAAGAACTGACTTGTCTTAGGATTATATAAATCATGATCAAGTCCATTAAGGATGCCATATAAATCGTTTTGTCTTGATTTTAATGGACCATCCAAAGTGAAACTAAAAAAGCGTGTGAGAATTTCGTTCTTGTAGTTTTCACTCACCGTATTGATAATGTTTGCACGCATAATTCCACACTTTATAAAATTTACTCGGTTCATATGCATATAAGTGAAATTTTTATTGCCAAACAATTTTTCTGTTTCGACTGGATATGAACCCTGTTTTTCTAAATTATGAATAGATAGGATCGTTTTTATTTTTGCAAACTGTGGATTGATATTGCGGTATCTAACATCTAGAAAAAATGGTAAAAGTCCCGTTTGCCAATCATTTGCATGAAGAATTTCTGGATAATCTTTGGTAATCTTGATATATTCAAGAATTGCAAAGTTAAAGAAAGTGAACCGGATCGCATCATCTTCGTATCCATAAAGATTTGAGCGATAAAAAAAATCATCGTTTTTGACGAAGATATAGGTTACACCTTGATATTCCGTTTGATAGAATTCTACACTCTTGGTTATTTCACCCATGACAATACTTGAAGAACCCAATAGTTTCATATGCATATCCATTGATTGGATTGATTGATAATATGGAGTAATAATTTTTACTTGATGGTTGAGTTGATTGAGTGCTTTTGGTAGCGAAGCGGCAACATCAGCAAGGCCACCTGTTTTACTAAAGGGATATGCTTCACCGCTACAAAATAGTATTTTCATTTAATCACCTTGTTACCATTATATAGAACCGTTACCATATTTACAAGTATATTTTACTCTAAAAGAGAAGAAAATTATCTATGTGTGAATTATTACCTCACATTGACTATGTGGTGATTGTATGCTAAAATCATTTTGTTTTTACAAGCCATTTACTATTATATTTAATAGATAAAAAAAACTATAAGAGGATCGGGGTAAATTATGAAAAGAATCGTCGTTGTTGGTACTCAATGGGGTGACGAAGGAAAAGGCAAAATTACTGATTTTCTTGCACAAAATGCAGATGTAGTCGTCCGTTATCAAGGTGGTAACAATGCAGGTCATACTGTCGTTTTTGATGGGAAGAAGCACAGTCTTCATTTATTACCTTCTGGCATCTTAAATCCAAAGATCCAAAATGTGATGGCCAATGGTATGGTAATCAATCCAGAAGCTTTTGTAGAAGAAATTGATAAAATTGATAATTTCAATTTAAAAATATCTGACCGAGCACATATTGTCTTACCCTATCATTTAGAACTTGATAAGGCGTACGAGCATTTTAAAGGAAATGAAAAGATAGGAACAACTCAAAAGGGAATTGGACCAGCATATACTGACAAATCATCACGACTTGGACTAAGGGTTTCAACCTTTATTCGCCCCGAAAGATTTAGACTTAAACTATATGATCTCTTAAAAGTTAAAAATCAAGAACTAAGAAAATTAGGTGCTCCACGAATAAACTTTGATGAACTATATTTAGAATATTTAACTTACGCAAAACGAATGGCACCTTATGTATGTGATACCTCTGTTTATTTGAATGAAGCAATCGAATCAGGAAAACAAATCCTATTTGAAGGTGCACAAGGTGTTTTATTATGTTTGGATCATGGAACTTACCCTTATGTAACTTCAAGCTCTCCAACAGCCTCAAGCGTACCCTTAAACACCGGTATTGCGCCATGGTTAATAGATGGAGCGATTGGTGTGACTAAAGCCTATACAACACGTGTAGGTGCCGGACCAATGCCAAGTGAAATTCTTGGTCAATTGGCTGATCTCATCAGAAATACAGGTAATGAATTTGGGACAACTACTGGCAGACCAAGACGTATTGGTTGGCTTGATACGGTTGTTTTAAGACATACAAAACGTATTAGTGGATTAAGTTATCTTGCTGTGACATTACTTGATGTTCTTTCTGGTATTGATGAAGTTAAAATTGTTGTCTCCTATCATTTGAATGATGTAGAGATTGATTATATTCCAGCTGAAATTGAAGATTTTGAAGCTTGTGTTCCAAACTATATTTCAATGCCTGGTTGGAAAGAAGATATTACAGGAGTCAAATCATTTGATGAATTACCTATAGAAGCTAAAAATTATTTAAACAAATTAACTGAACTTGTGGGTGTCCCAATTGCAATTTTTTCAGTTGGTCCTGACCGGAATCAAACCATTCAAGTTAAAAAGATTTTCTAAGGAGCGAAAAGATGATCAAACGATATACGCGTCAAGAAATGAAAGAGTTATGGAGTGACAAACATAAATTCGATACTTTTTTACGTGTCGAGCTTGCATGTTCTTATGCATGGAATAGGTTAGGTTTGTTTCCTGATACTGTTTATCATCAATTAGAAAAAGCAACCTATCAATTAAAAGATATTGAAACGATTGAATCTGAAATAAAGCATGATGTGATTGCTTTTACTAAAGCAGTCTCTTTGTCACTTGGTGATGAAAAAAAGTGGTTTCATTACGGGTTAACATCTACTGATGTCGTTGATACTGCACAATCATTAATCTTAAAAGATGTGAACCAGATCATTAAAAAAGATTTACAAATGATGATGGGTGTCCTAAAAGATAAAGCGATGCAATATAAAGATACGCCATGTATTGGTAGAACGCATGGAATTCATGCTGAAATTACAAGTTTTGGTCTGAAATTCGCATTGTGGTATGAAGATTTTAAACGGTTAACCAAATGGTTTAATGAAGCAGCTAATGAAGTTGAGATTGCAAAATTAAGTGGAGCAGTAGGCAATTATAGTGCGAATACACCTGATCTAGAAAAAATCGCTTCTAAAGTCCTTGGTTTAAAGCATGCTAACATTGCTACTCAGACTTTGCAAAGAGACCGCCATGCTCACTATTTAAGTGTGTTAGCGCTTATTGGAGCTGAACTTGAGAAGATGGCGATTGAAATAAGACATCTATCAAGAACTGAAGTGAATGAGGTTTTAGAATATTTTGATTCAAATCAAAAAGGATCTTCAGCAATGCCTCACAAGAAAAATCCAATTAGTAGTGAAAATATATCAGGTTTATCAAGAGTCCTTAAGGGATATATGGTTTCGGCATATGAAGATGTTAGTTTGTGGCATGAAAGAGATATTTCACATTCATCAGTTGAAAGAATCATTTTACCGGATTCGACCATCTTGGTTGATTACATGTTGAACAGATTTGCTCATACGCTTGATAAACTTATTGTGAATGAGAAACAAATGTTAGAAAACATAGGGTTAACCCAAGGCATTATCTTTGCTCAATGTGTCTTAAATGAAATGATTGGTCACGGAATGGATAGAAACAAGGCTTACGATTTAATTCAAAGCCTATCTCATCAAGCACTTGATACTAAAAAATCCTTTGAAATATTATTAAGTCAAAATAAAGAGGTCATGAAGCTTTTGAACGTTGATGAGCTTCATCATGCATTCACAATTGAAAAACATATGAAATATGTTGATCAAATCTATTTGAACGTATTTGAGAAGTAACTTACAATTTAGAAAATTCACTTTTTCTTCATTGATTAACCCTGTTTTTTATGCTATAATCATAGGAGTCAATCTAGGAGGATTTCACATGGCAGATAAATATACAAAAGTAGAACCTAAAATACATCCAATAACACTTTTTGCTATTATTGGATTCTTTGTTGTTTCAATTAGTATTATTTTTATATTACAACCAAAAAATCAAGACGTCATTTATGCAGCATATGAAGTAAATGCGACATCAGATTTAACTGAAGACCATCCCTATTATCAAGTCACTTATGATGGATCATTATTTCATCGCGGATTAGATACGATTTTGAAAAAGGATGAAATTGTAGCTTTATACTTGGGCTTTCCTGAATGTCCATCATGTCAAGCGCATATCGGAGCATTTGAAAAGTATTTCCACAGTGAAGGGTTCGATGAGTATGTTTCAATAATCTATTATATTGATGCAAATGAAGACGCCAAAGGTGTAGCAAAATTAATGGAATTGTATCCTGAAATTGCAGCGACAACACCTCAATTAATCATTTTTATGAATGGTGAAGTTATAGATACGTTTGAACCAGTAAGTGGCGACGATGCAACATTAATTAATCGCAGTGTTCGTGATTATTATCAAGATGTTATAGCAACAATTAACGAAAATTAAAAAAGCACAATGTGCTTTTTTTTGATAAGGATGATATTATGATTGAATCGATTAAAAAAGAAATTAAATTAAAAATTGAAAATAGCTTAAATATTGATGCTGTTGTTGTAGAAGAACCTAAGAAGGGTCTTGCAGATCTTGCAATTCCTTTATTTGCGCAGGCAAAACAATGGAGAATTTCTCCAATGGAAGTTTTTAATAGATTTAATGAAGTGATTGCTCATGAAAAAGCAATTGATTCCATAGAATTTATTAATGGATTTTTAAACATCTATCTCAAAAGAGATCGTATAGCAAAAGATATTTTATTTTCTATTCACGAAAAGAAAAGTGATTATGGTAATCAAGTCTTAGAAATTCCTGAGACGGTTGCCATGGATTATTCATCTCCTAATATTGCCAAAAGCTTTGGTGTAGGACATTTGCGATCTACAGTGATTGGAAATGCACTTAAAAATATCTATAAAAAACTTGGGTATCAAGTGGTTGCTGTCAATCATTTAGGTGATTGGGGTACACAATTCGGTAAAATGATTGTTGCTTATGAACGTTGGGGTAATGAAGAAGATGTTAGAAAAGACCCAATCACTGAAATGCAAAAACTCTATGTTAAATTTCATGATGCAGAAAAAAAAGAACCAGAACTTGAACAAGAAGCTAGAGATGTCTTTAGAGCACTTGAGTTAGGTGATGAAAAATATACGAAACTTTGGTTATGGTTTAAAGAGGAATCACTTAGAGAATTTATGGAAATGTATGAACTTCTAGGTGTCGATTTTGATTATTATACTGGAGAATCATTTTATAATGATAAGATGGATGCTGTTGTTGAAGATTTAGAACAAAAGAATCTACTTAGAGTTGATGAAGGTGCAACCATTGTTGATTTAGGTAGTGATTTGCCACCTGCACTGATTAAAAGATCTGATGGAGCAACGCTCTATATGACAAGAGATGTCGCTGCTTTAATCTATAGACATGTTACTTATCATACAAATCACGTCTTATATATTGTAGGAAATGAACAAATACTTCACTTTAAGCAATTAAAAGCTGTCACAGATTTGATGGGTTACGATTTTAATGTTGATCATATTAATTTTGGACTTGTTTTAATCGATGGTAAGAAGATGTCAACAAGAGGTGGAAAATTCAAACGTCTTGAAGATGTCATCGACCAAGCAATTAATGAGGCTAAAGAAGCAATTACTTCAAAAAATCCTAATTTAAAGAACCAAGTCGAAGTAGCAAAAGCTGTCGGTATTGGAGCAATCATCTTTAATGATTTAAAAAACGAACGACATTTAGATATCGACTTTAATTTAGAAAATATGCTCAAGTTTGAAGGTCAAACAGGACCTTATCTCCAATATAGCAGTGTACGTATCGCTTCAATCTTAAGAGATCATGAACTTGATATCAATAATCTTGATATGTCATACTTTAGCGAAAATGATTATTTTGAGCTCATTAAGGTCTTAGGACAATTTCCTCATGTCATTCAAAAAGCCCAAGAAACGAATGCTCCTAATCTCATTGCAAGATATATTCTAGGTCTCGCACAAGGCTTTAATAGTTTTTATGGGAAACAACGTATTAATGTCGATGATATTAAGCATAAAAATGCAAACTTATTATTTATAGAATCAATTAGAACGGTCATTAATGAAGGTTTAAGAATATTAGGTATCCAATCACTAGAAGAAATGTAATGATTTTTTATAGAAATATTGCAAAAATAAATAAACCATGATATGATAATTTTGCTGTCAAAATACTTGATAGCAAATACCCCGCGTGATGAAATTGGTAGACGTGCCAGACTCAAAATCTGGTGGATGAAAATCCGTGCTGGTTCGAGCCCGGCCGCGGGGACCAATCGATATACTAATGAACCAAGTGAATCTTGGTTTTTTTTATTATAAAATGTCGAAATTGAAAGCAATTGAGCATAACTTAAGAAATTCTTAATAAATGGATAATGACTTTTAAATTTTAAATATGCTATGATAATGTATAAGTTGTAAACAGATATTGGAGTCAGTTGTAAATCACATGGGTAAATTGAGTCTTTCAACTTATGAGTAGGAGGCTATATGTCTCATTTAGATCTATTTACTGTTTTAATAATCCAATCCATTTCATGTGGAATTTTTGGCATATTTCTATACAAATTGAAGGAAAATAAGCAAAAAAAATATCCAAGTTTTGTATATATTATGCATGGCTTTTTTGGATATTCAATAGGATTATTTATTTTATCAATGAGAGATTTCCTACCCTATCCCATTTTCACATCAATTATCCTGGGTAATTTCATTTTTTTGATTGGTGTCATGTACCTTACTTATGGAATAAAGCAACTCTATGGAGTTAAAGAAAAACTCAAATTATATATTATACAATATTTGGCTGTTGCAGCAATTTTCTATTATTTAGTCGTAATTGATGATCAGGCTGCTGCAAGAATAATCTTAATGTCATTTGCTATTTCATTTTTGTTTTTTCAAACAGCAATCAAACTACATCTTATAGCTAAGAAAGATAATTCTAAATTATTAAATGGTTTAATATGTGTACTTGTTATATATGCAATCATATATTTTTCTCGATTAATTTTGACTATCATCAATTATAATAATATTATTGATTTTTTTTCATATTCAACTGATACATACTTTCAAATTGCTTCCGTGCTGATGTTATTAGTTATTTTTATTAATATTATTGTGATTATAAATCGATTACTCTCTAACGAAATCGAACTGAAACTTGCTGAAAACAGTTTGCTTATACAAGAATTAGAAGCTTTAACACAACTTGACTACTTAACGGGTCTATATAATAGAAAATCACTTGAAGAAAAGACTAAAAATCTTATCGAAACCTGTTCTGTTAATAAAAAAACCTTTCAATTTTTATTGATTGATCTGGATGGATTCAAAGAAGTTAATGATCAATTTGGACACAAATTTGGTGATCAGATATTAATAAAATTTGGAGAAATGTTACAGAGATATTCTGAGTATGTATATCGTTTTGGTGGGGATGAATTTATTATCATTTTGGAAGATAGTGATTCAACTCCTCAAAAAGTTATAGAACAATTAGTAACTGAATTTGCTGCATGTGATAATGAACAAAATTGTTTTCCTAGTTTTTCTTATGGGATTCATGAATGGCAGCATGGTGAATCATATAATGATGTGATGAGTATTGCAGATCAAATGATGTATACAGATAAACGTCATGAAAAAAAGACTATCAAATAAGTCGTAACCAACTCAATAAACCCTGAAAAGAAAGACGTTTGTCTTTTTTTCTTTGTATTTAGATATAATATGATAAAATAATTTCGAAAGCGAGTTGATATCATGAAGGACAAGAAAGTAAAATCGTTTATAATGACAACAATGAATGGTATGGTTTACGGTTTATTTGCTACATTAATTATTGGAGTAATCGTTCAACAATTTGGTAATTTAATTGGAGTTCCATTAATTGCTGATACACTATCGGGTGCACTCAAATCAATGATGGGTGTCGGTATCGGTATGGGGATTGCTTTAAGCCTTAAACTTGACGGACTAAAAATGGTTGTATCATCTGTGATGGGTGGTATCGCAACTAGTTTTAAATTAACTTTTGCAGACGGTATTTTATTAGTTCCAAATAATGATCCTGTAACAACATATTTAGTTGTCATCTTCGGTATTTTAGCACTTAGATTTATTCTAAGAAGAAGAACACCTGTTGATATTTTATTAATTCCATTGCTTGGCTCAGCGATTGCATTAGGTTTAACATTAATCTTAAGTGCACCAATTGGTTTCTTGCTTTCTGCAATTCAAAATGGTGTCGATACAGCAACAATTTTAGCACCTATTCCAATGAGTATAGTCATTGCTGTTGTGCTTGGTATTCTTCTGACCTCACCGATTTCTAGTGCAGCAATTGCGATTGCGATCTCCTTACAGGGTATTGCAGGTGGTGCAGCTGTTATTGGTACAACAACTCAAATGATTGGCTTTGCTATCCAATCTAGAAAAGATAATAATATTGGTATGGTCTTATCGATTGCTTTTGGTACGTCGATGCTGCAATTTAAAAATATTTTGAGGAAACCCATTATCTGGTTACCTACAATTATCGCCTCCGCTATTCTTGCTCCATTATTTTATATAATCTTTGGTGTTGAAACCTCAAAGGTTGGTGCTGGTATGGGTAGTTCAGCGCTTGTTGGTCAACTACAAACACTTGATTGGATGGCATATTCTGCAACCGCTTGGCTTGCTGTAGCCTTTATGCTTATTACTCCAGCTTTACTAGTTTTCTTAATTGATTTATTGTTTAGAAAGAAAGAATGGATCGTCCTTGGAGATTTATCAGTTAATAAAGATATTAATTAATATCTATTATGTATGACAAATTAATAGATAATATGATAAAATAATAGGTGAATTACATTTAATGGAAAGTGGTGGTTACATGAATAAACGCGTTTATAACAAAACCTTTGGCAAAATAGTTCGTACATTAGGCTTCGTATTAGTCTTAGTATCGTCTTTATATATTGCTACATCTTTGATTATAGAGAATGATACATTACCCTTTATAAATATTTTAACTCCATTTGCTCAAACGGCAGACGGCTTCTTATCATCTGTTCCTATATTTTCTCAATATGCTGGTATAGCACTTGTCCTTGGATTAATTTTAATTCTCTGGGCGATTAGAAAAGGTTTGATCTTAAGAATTTTGCTTACTATAATTTTACTGTTTGGCTTCATCGAAAGTTCAATTAGTGGAACATCAGCATTAGTTCCTGTGACACTTTCTTCACCAAGTTTTTTAACTGGTATCCTTGATATGTTAGAAACATTCGTTAATCAGATTACTGCGATGAGTCCTTATGTGATTCCTGGAGTTGGTGTTGCTGCACCATTCTTATTATGGATTTTATTTGCTTATAAGAAACCAGGTCGATTTTCAATATTCATGCTTCGTATGGGATCAATAGCTTTATTCTTAGCAATCCTTATGTTAGCAGTAGCAGAATTATTTGCAACAAATTTACTAGATATTGAAATCTATATGACAATCAACATGGTTCTTTACATCGTCACTTATTTATTCTTTATAGTAGGTGGGTTATTTGGAACAATTGGTGTCACAAGAAAATAATAATTAAATTAAATTTGAATAAAGAAAAAGGCCAGTGGCCTTTTTTTGTTATAGCAATGATGAGAATCCTCGAAGTAAGATTTGAATCATTCGATAAAATATATTTCTTTTTCCTAAGTTCTTTATTAAGATACTCTTTTCTTGGATTTGATTGAAGAATTGAACCATATCACTGATTGATGCACATTGTTCTAGATAAACGCTGTTTTCAAAATGAAGATAAAGACTTCTAAAATCAAGATTTGCAGTACCTATTAAGGCTCTTTTTCCATCAACAATCATCATCTTGCTATGGATAAAACCTGGTTTATACTGATAAACGAGTGCCCCAACTTCCATTAATTCTGGGACATAGGATTCAGTGACCATATAGACAATCTTTTTATCAGGTTTATATGGAATGATAATTTTAACCTTCACTCCTGATTTAGATGCGTATTTTAATGCAGTCATAAGCTCGTTATCGATGATTAGGTATGGTGAAGTAATCAAAATAGATTTTGTTGACTGCGATATTAATGATAAATAAATATTCTTATTCATTCTTTCATCATCAAGCGGTGTATCAGTAAAAGGGATTACATAGCCATTAGATTCCATAACATGTGAAACTTTATACTTTTCATAATCTAAATCTTCTTTGATTGAAAATCTCCAATTTTCTAAAAAACCAATGACTAAAGACCAAACAGCATCTCCTTCAAGTCTAATTCCTGCATCTTGCCAATGACCATATGGATGAGTAAGATTAATATACTCATCACTAATATTGATCCCACCTGTATAAGCTATTTTCCCGTCAACAACAACTATTTTTCTATGGTCTCTATAGTTCATCGAAAAATTAAGATGCATGCGCATTGGATTGAAATTAATGGTTTCAATACCATAAGATCTGAGCTTTTTTGCATACCTATAAGGTAAAAATGAGGAACCGTAATCATCGTATATGATTTTAATTTCAACGCCAGCACTGACTTTTTCCCTTAAAACTGCTAATAATTCATCCCACATTTTTCCAGGGTTAATGATGAAAAATTCTAAGAAAATATATTTTTGTGCAGATTTAAAATCTTTCATCATCGATGCAAATAGAGCCTCTCCAGAAGATAAAAAGTGTGTTTTGGTATGTTGATAGGTTGGCCAGTTTAAGTTTTCTAAATATTTTGAATCCTTACTATTTAATGGATTTGTCAACATGTGAACATAGTCATATCTATTTAAATCAATATTTGTGCGTCTTCTTAAAATCTTTTTACTGGTATTCTGTTGTCGATATACCAAATAAAATATCCCACCAAAAATTGGAAAAAGAAGAATAGGTATAATCCAACTCAATTTATAGGCAGGATTTTCTTCCTTATAAATTAAATAAATGACAATTGCCACTGATATACCATAAAAAATGATATTAAAATATCTAAATTGAGCGATATATTCAATAAATAGCAGGATTAAAACGATTTGTGCAAGTAGTAGTATCATGATTAAAAATGTTCTTGATAAAAGCATTCTAAGTAATCTTTTCATAATGCGTCCTCCAAGATAAACATAAATTCATCTTCAGTTGAATATGTTTCATCATAATGATATCCTTCAATTTGGATGGTTTTAAGTTCATCAGATGTAGTTATTGGGTTCATGATGAGATGACGTGCCATCACACCTCTCATATGTTTAATTTCCATACTGTTTATTTTAGGTTTTTGATTAATGAATTTTGCAAACTGAATATTGATCATCTTTATATTTTGATCAATCACTTTTTGATATTCACCAGATGATAAATTGATGATGAGTTCATTAGAATAATGATTTTTAAGGTAAGATGATATCTTATTTTCCCAATAATGATATAAATTGAGAATTGTTTTATCTTTGATCTCTAAACGGTACGGTGTAATCCCATCAAACGGACGGACAATACCATATAGTCCAGAAAGAATTATTAAATGATCTTTGAGATAAGTCAAAGCTTTATTATCTAGGGTATGGACATCAAATCCTTTAAAAGCATAACCATCATATGCATAAATAGCTGATCTGGGATTAAAATTAAATGATTCGTAATCATCTTTAACCTTTATAGCGAGTTCTATAGATATTTTCATTGAAGAAGAAATCTTTGTTAATGATAATTTTCTTAACTTTTTATTCAATAAAACGGCATCTTCTAAAAAGATGGGTTTTGTTTCATAACGGGTTATGTTCTTAGAAAACGTCTTAGCTGGTGATAGGATAACAATCATATCTTAAACCTCACATATTCTATACATTATTATATCAAATAAAGACAAAAAGTGTTAGAATGGTAAGTGTCGAAACAGGAGGAAATGGTCCTATGGAAAAACGAAATTTATCATTACTTATGGATTTTTATGAATTAACGATGGCCAACGGATATTTTAAAGATAACAAACATAATGAAATTGCCGTGTTTGATGTCTTTTTTAGATCTATACCAGATGATGGTGGTTATGCCATCTTCGCAGGATTAGAACAAGTCATTGATTATATTAAAAATCTACATTTTACAGAAGAACAACTAAAATTCTTAAAATCAAAAAATATTTTTGATGACAAATTTCTTACCTATTTAAAAACATTCAAATTTCACTGTGATGTATATGCGATGAAAGAAGGAACACCCATTTTTCCTCATGAACCAATTGTTGTCGTTAAAGGTCCAATCTTGGAATGTCAACTCATTGAAACGATGATTCTTTTGACAATCAATCATCAGAGCTTAATTGCTACAAAGGCAGCAAGAATCGTTTATGCTGCTCAAGGTAGAGGTGTTCTAGAATTTGGAGCGAGACGCGCTCACGGTTATGATGCATCGATATATGGTGCACGTGCAGCCTATATTAGCGGTGTTATTGGCTCATCAAATACGTATGTTGATTTTGCGTATCAAATACCTTCATTAGGAACCATGGCACATAGTTATGTACAAAGCTATGCCACAGAATACGATGCATTTCGTGCATATGCATTAACTTATCCCCAAAATGCTGTTTTACTTGTTGATACTTATAACACTTTAAAACAAGGATTACCTAATGCAATCAAAATTCAAAAGGAAGTTTTAGCTCCCATGGGTCAAATGCTTAAAGGAATTCGCCTAGATAGTGGTGACTTGACTTACTTAACAAAAGAAGCTAGAAAAATGCTTGATGCTGCAGGAATGAAAGAAACAAAGATTACCGTTAGCAATTCTTTAGATGAATATCTCATCAAAGAATTAATTCATCAAGGTGCTCAAATCGATTCTTTTGGTGTCGGTGAACGTTTGGTAACTGCACGTTCTGAAGCTGTGTTTGGTGGTGTGTTTAAGCTATCAGCGATTGAAGTTGATGGTAAGCTCGTCTCTAAGATAAAGATTAGTGACAACGTTCAAAAAACCACTATTCCTGGATTTAAACAGGTCTACAGGTTCTATGATGAAAACGGGATGGCAGAAGCTGACGTTATAACCTTGTTTGATGAGGTTATTGACGCAACAAAGCCATATCATATTTTTGATCCCAATTTTCCTTGGAAGAGTAAACTGATTGAAAAATATACAGTTGAACCTTTATTAATTCCAATCTTTGAAAAAGGAAAACTGGTTTACTTATTGCCAAGCTTAAAAGAAATTAGAGCCTATGCAAAAGAAAAACATCAGAAATTATGGCCTGAAGTCCTAAGACTTGAAAAACCACATGAATTCTATGTTGACTTATCACAAGAATTGTGGGATTTGAAACAGAGCTTAATTAAACAAAATAAAAGATAGATAAAAAGACAAATATTAAAAACGGTATTGTCGTAAAACAATACTGTTTTTCTGAAAAAAAGTAGAGGTGAGCATGATGTTTCATATCGTTTTATATGAACCAGAAATACCACAAAATACAGGAAATATTATGAGAACCTGTGTTGCAATCGGAGCGAGACTTCATTTGATTGAACCTTTGGGTTTCAAAATAGATGAAAAGAAACTCAAAAGAAGTGCACTTGATTATTATGAACACCTTGATTATATTATTTATCTTAATTATGAGGAGTTTGCTAAAAATAATCCGGGAACTTATCTTTTTTTGACACGTTATGGTAAAAAAAATTATGCTGATATTGATTATAAAGCGCTTAAGGAACCTATCTATTTGATTTTCGGTAAGGAATCAACGGGTGTTGATCGTAAATTATTAGCAAAAAATTTAGAAAATTGTTACCGCATACCAACCACAGATAAAGTAAGATCGATTAATTTATCGAATGCGGTTGCAGTTGTTGCATATGAAGCCTTAAGACAATTTGATTATTACGATTTAGAAAAGATGGAACCTGAAACACACAAAGGTAAAGACTTTCTCGATCAATTCATAGAAAAAGAGGATGCATCATGAAAAACGGGAATGAACAAACATTAGGCGAAGAAATCGCAAATGCAGTTTCGCATGGACTTATGGCTATATTTGGTGTCGTTGCTTTAATTTTATTATTGATAAAAAGTGATACATCAATTAAGGTCGTTAGTGCGATTATCTTTGGATTTGGAATGATTAATCTTTATACGATGAGTACAATCTATCACGCTTTATTTCATCCGAAAGCTAAAGATGTTTTTCAAAGGTTTGATCACCTGTCCATCTATATCTTAATTGGTGCAACATTCGCACCTCCCTTGTTATTGCTTCCTGCAATGCAGGAACCCGTCTTTGGGATTATAGGATTAGGTCTAGGACCCCTACTTTTCATCGTTCAATGGATTTTGATTGGTATCGGTGTCGTGTTCAAATCTATTTGGATTAAGAAATTCGCGAAATTGCACTTATTTTTATATCTTGCGATGGGTTGGAGTGCTATTGTTTTTATCCAACAACTTTTCGCATTTGATCCAAGAGCATTTTGGCTGGTTTTAGGTGGTGGCATAGCATATAGTGCAGGTGTTGCATTTTACGTGTTCCCACAGATTAAGTATTTCCATTTTATCTGGCATATTTTTACCAGTATGGGTACCATTTTATTGTTTATCGCAATTTATGCATACATTTATTAACATGAATATTTGTTCATATGCTTGAATAATGCATATAAATAGTTTATGATAAGAATATAAGGAGATATCAAACTATGAAAATTATGGCAGTTAATGCTGGTAGTTCATCACTAAAGTTCCAACTTTTAAAGATGCCCAGTGAAGAAGTGATTACATCGGGGCTAGTTGAAAGAATTGGCTATTATAATGCGGTTTTTACAATTAAAGTGAATGGAGAAAAGATTTCTATTACAAAAGAAATTTTAGATCATAAGGATGCTGTTCATTTGGTTGTTGAAGGTTTAATCAAGCATAAGATTATTGATTCTTTAGACGATATCACTGGTGTTGGACACCGCGTGGTTCAAGGAGGAGAAATCTTTATAGACTCAGTCATTATTACTGATGATGTTGTTGCTAAAATTAGAAGTTTAAATGATTTAGCACCGCTACATAATCCTGCAAACATTATGGGGATAGAAGGGTTTAGAAAAGCACTTCCTGAAGTGATTCAAGTTGCAGTCTTTGATACAACATTCCATCAGACGATGAAAGAAGATGCATATTTATATGCAACACCTTATGAATGGTATACAAAGTACGGTGTTAGAAAGTATGGTTTTCATGGAACATCTCATCAATTTGTTTCAGAAAGAGCTGCTGTATTACTTGATAATCCAAAAGCAAAAATTATTATTTGTCACTTAGGTAATGGTGCATCATTATGTGCTGTTGATTCTGGTAAATCTGTTGATACTTCGATGGGGCTCACTCCTCTAGAGGGAATTCCTATGGGCACTCGGTCTGGAAATATCGATCCTTCAGTTTTAATGCTGATAGCAGATAAAGAAGACAAAACATTTGCACAAGTCCTAGATGAACTCAATAAGAAATCCGGTTATCTTGGTGTTTCAGGTATTTCAAATGATTCAAGAGATATCATTGAAGCGATGGAAAAAGGAAATCATCGTGCACTACTTGCTCATGATATTCAAGTCAAAAGAATTGCTGACTATATTGGTTCATATTATGTTTATATGGGTGGACTTGATGCGATTATCTTTACAGCAGGCATTGGTGAAAATGCTCCTGAAGTTAGAGAACATGTTTTAAAAGCTGCTAAAGTACTTGGTATTGAAATTGATTATAAACAAAATGCACTTCGTGGTGAAAGAATGATTACAACCAAGAACTCTAAAGTTAAATCTTTCATTATTCCAACCAATGAAGAAGTCATGATTGCAAGAGAAGTCGTTAGATTAAAAAAATAGAAAGTTTATCAATAAAAAATATAAGTTAATGATCAGTTTTGATTATTGACTTTTTATTTTATAAAAAAGTGAGTATAATGAATATAAGCCATATCTAACAGGAGAATTCTATGAGAAAAGCGGATTGGCTCTATCAGCTTGGCTTGGATTATTACAATGGTAATGGTTACACCCAAGATACTGATATTGCTATTGATTACTTAATTAAATCATCTCAGCTCAATCATGTGCAAGCAAAGATTCTGAGTGCAGAACTTCTTTTTAAGCAAGCAGAAAATTCTAAAAGCATATATTTTGAAGATGGTTACCAATTAGGTAGTGAGCTGATGATAGAGATTTTCCGTCAAGGAAATATCGAAGCAACCCTTCCATACCTTCTTGATAATGAGATATTTAATACAACTTGTACACTTGAAGAAATGGAAGAATATTATCAGAAAGCCTTTAGCTTAGGTTATAGAGAAACAAAGTTTGTACTTGCCAAATTACTCTATAAAAAAGGGTCTTTTAAGAGTGCTGAGCAATTATTTTTAGAATCAATCAAAGAAGATATATCAAAAGAAAGTCATTTATATCTTTATCGTATTTATCAAAGTGATGCATATAAAAATGAAAAAAAAGCTTTTCTTCAACTCAAAGAAGCAATTAAAAATGGATATATGGATGAAAAGTATCAAGAATTTCTAGAAGCAGGTAAAGTACTAATTCACACGAAGTATGTCTATTCCCAATTTTCGATCGATCGTATTAAATCTCAAGTAAAGGATGTTGTTGAACATTGTTTTTATGCTGATCAATCATTTAAGAAATGGCTTGATGAAGACAAAATTCAGGTTAGAATCTATTTTGATCTCAAAGTTAAATTGCTTAATGCATCCTATGAGTACAGCAAATTCACATCTGATTCTGAAAACTTTGTTTATGAGCCTGTTGAACTTTCCGAAGGTTACTTTAATCAAAATCAGAACTCCGATGCTGAACTCATCAATCAATTTCATGAATTGAAAAAAGGAAGTGGCTTTTTTCAATCCAATGATAAAGATAATTATTTAGCACTTGAGTTTAAAGATGTCTTTGATACTTTTGGTATCAAAAATTGCCTGCCAGTTAATCAGATAGAACTTGGTGATAATGAAACAGACCAGGTCATTCAAGCTGAAATTAGAAATGATATTAAGCACAAACATCCAGAAGATTCAAAACAATTATCGATTAAACTAAAAAAATTCAATATATATAAAACACTCGTTCCATCTTTCGATTTTGTTTTCAATTATAACAACATGGAATATATGAGTAAAAAGTATCTCTTTGATTCAATTGAATGGAAAGACGTGTTTACAGCTGAAAAAGGTGATATTAATTACAAGACTATCCAATTTGACATTGATTTTCCTTTAAGTGAAGAAGCATATGCTGAATTAGAAAAAATGAAAGCAGAAATTCCTAAGTATAAGAAAAAGAGAATCTATGTAATACCCTTGAAACTACTTTCACTAATAATACCTATCTGGTCTTTAATGATACTGATAGAAAATAGATTCTTTGATCAAATGCTTTATCTTGAAACATTTAATTTAGGTCAAGATCTGATGAACCGTCCGTTGTGGCATTTAGGATCAATTATCATCTTGATCGGAAGTTATTTTCTAACACGGGTTAAAATATATGAGTTATCATCCACTAATTTGAGTGAAATGATTGCAAAAGATCCTATATTTGTCCTCCCCATTGATACAAATCAAAAACATTTTCAAAACCAGTTTAGACAAATAATTATATTTGGTATCATTGGATTAATTCTCTATTTAGCAAGTGGGTTTCTACCAATTATAAGATAAACTTTTAGATGGGAACTTGGTTCCCATTTTTTTTTTTGATTAATACTTGTTAGCTCTTTTTGTGTTAAAATGAAGGTAGAAGATGAGGTGCAAAATGAATGAGCATATAAAGATTGACGATAGATTGACCATTTTAATAAAACGGATGGGAATTAATGGAGAAGGCATTGGTTATTACAATAAATTAGCCATTTTTGTTGATCAAGCTTTACCTGAAGAAGAGATTGAGGTTATCGTTACCGAAGTTTTTGATAACAGAGCAATCGCAAAAATCGACAAAATAATTATAGAAAACCCTAAAAGAAGAGTACCTTTCTGTCCTATATATGACTTATGTGGTGGATGTCAAACCCAACATTTAGATTATAAGGAAACACTCATTCAAAAAAGAGAAATTCTCGTTAAATCTTTTGAACGCTATATTCATAAAAAATTCAACTATAACCTCATCAAGGATACTCTTGGAGCTGATGAACCCAAAAATTATCGCAACAAGGCATCTTTACCCGTTCAAAATATTAGAGGACATAACGTTTTTGGCATGTATGCAAGAGGTTCAAATCAGTTTGTACCCTTAGATGATTGTCCTGTTCAAAATAAGTTAATCAATCAAATATTATCTACGATTGTCTTTCTAATGGATAAACACGGAGTCGATGGCATCAATACAAAGACGAAAAAAGGTTATGTTCGCTCATTAATTGTTAGAGTCAGTGAAGCCAATCAAATCGCCCAAGTCTCCTTTATTATGGCAAGGAAATCAGGAAAGATTAAAGAGCTTGTTAATGATTTAATTAAAAAGGAACCTTCAGTTGTTTCAGTTGTTGAAGTCATGAATACAGAACTCAAGAAACCAGGATTTTTCACTGATGAAATGAGATTGCTTCATGGAAATTTAGAACTAAATGAACGCTTAAATGAATATGAATTCTTATTAAGACCAGAAGCATTCTTCCAACTCAATTCAGCTCAGGCAGACAAATTTTATCTAGAAATGAGAAGACTAGCAAACCTAAGATCATCTGAAATTGCAATTGATGCTTATGCAGGGGTTGCACCAGTCAGTCATTATATACACAAAGATGTACATCATGTTTATGCAATTGAATTAGATAAATCAGCATGTGAAAGTGCGAAGATTAGTTTAGAAAGAAATGGCATTACTAATGTTACGATTTTACAAAGTGATTTCAAAAGAGCTTTAAACGGATTAAAAGCTAAAAAGATTGATGTGATGTTTTTTGATCCTCCAAGAACAGGATTAGGAAGACAAACAATTGAACTGATTAATACCTTCCATCCTAGACGTTTAATCTACGGATCATGTAATCCATCGACTTTAGCAAAAGATTTAGATTTGCTTATGAACACATACGATGTGATTGAAACTGTACCTATTGATATGTTTCCCTATACATCATTAGTCGAATCAGTAACACTGCTTAAGTTAAAAGGCCATTTCCTGTAATCATAAGATTTGGAGGCGTTCTGATGAAAATCTATCTCGTCAGACATGGACAAACTGAATGGAATCAAACCCATAGGTTCCAAGGATGGGTTGATGTAGAATTAGATAAAATTGGTTTAATGCAATCAAAGATGTTAACCAATTATTTTAAGAATGTTCCTTTAGATTATATTTATACCAGTGATTTATTACGTGCATTAAAGACAGCAATCAATATTCATCTTACAAAGGATTGCCGGATGAAGTTATGTCATGGATTTAGAGAATTAGATGTTGGTGATTGGGAAGGTAAAACCTGGGAAGAAATCGAAGTTCAGTATAAAGACGACCTTAAAGAAGCAGAAGAAAAATTAGTTGGATTGATTATATCTGGTGGTGAATCACTTGCTTCTTTTCAAAAACGCGTTTTATCAACCTTTATGCCACTCATAGAAAAAAAGTATAATAATATTCTTATTGTCACCCATGGAGGTGTGATTAGAGTCTTATTATGCCACTTGTTAGGCTATAATCTAGATGAGCGTGATAAGGTTAAAATTGATAATGGTAGTATTACCATTCTTAATGTTAATAAACATCATCACATTCATGTCGTTGAAAAAAATATTACATCTCATCTCAGTTAACTTAGACGTCATAAGAAAGGGGTAGGTTATGGAATTTACTCACAACAAAGAATTTGCAAAAGCATATCAAACGTTATTAAAACAATACAAAAGAAAAATTATTAAAGTAATGATTTATGTTGCATCATCTTTTGTCATACCTACCATCTTGTTTTTCATCTTATATGATGTAAAAGAAATTTATAAATTTTTGTTTTTGGTGTCACTTGGATTATTTTTAGTTCTTTGGTTAATGACACTCATATTAAATTTCGTTTATATAAGTGAAAAACCTTATTATGAATATTTGTATCCCAAAGTTGTTGATGATATTAACACTTCAGAACCTGTGTTATTTTTATATCAGTCTTTTCCAAAACAAAAGGATTTCTTTTACGCAAGTAATCTTTACCCAACTTTTTCTGCGAAAATATTGAATTCAAAACTTAGTTTCGAATCCAAGTATCATTACGCTATTGATGTCTATGATACATTGGTCTATAACCCTGGTCAGAAAAGCGTATCTTACTTGAATGGATTCTATTACGTGATTAAAGAATATCAAGCACCTATTTTTCAACTCAGAACACTCCATAGCCCCTATGGTAGATTAAAATATAACAAACTGACTGATATCGATGATCTTAGAGCTTATGTCACACCTGGTCAATTTGACATCGATACAAAATACATTAGATTATATACATTAATCAAGGAAGTATTTGAAAGTCCAAGTGTCTCAATCAGTAGTACAGGTGATGAACTACATATCGGTATCTCGTTAAAACCCATGACAAGAAGAATTAGAAAATTTGATGAAACGAGTTTTTTCAAGTTAAGAAGAATGTTAATGCAGATTGTAGATATTTCAAATCTAATTAAACCTCAAGATAAGAAGTAAAACAGATTATCTTCAAATAGCAAGGATTTAAAAGGGTTGTCAAGGAATATTCATAAGACAAAACACCATGATGAAGGAGGTGAACTTATGAAAACCTTACGGCTGGTAATTAAAATCTTTATTATTTTACTCGGATTATTTATTATCCTCATGTCATTTGATTCTTTTGATTTGCCAGAATCCACACTAATTGAACGTGTTATTGGATTCTTTATCAATGCGTCACCTGGCATCATCCTTTTACTTGCAGTGGCACTATTGTGGAAAAAAGAAATGATTTTAGGGGGACTCCTCATTGTTAGTGGCATCGCTTTATTCTTCTTATTTAAATTCTATGTAGATACTGCAGAAAAATGGTTAACAATACTTACCGTTGAAGTACCGCTACTCTTAGGTGGCATTGGTTTAATACTAAAGAATAAAGAAACAACAACTAAGATAGGAGAATAGTTAAATGAAGGACTTTCATGAATTAGCATTAAAAAGACAGAGTTGTAAAAAGTTTAATGGAAAACTGATCGACAAAGAAAAATTATTAGAACTTATTGAAATTGGTCGGTTAGCTCCATCAGCTGTCAATGGACAACCCTGGCATTTTCTTGTGGTCGTAGACCCAAAGATAAAGAAGAAATTAACATCAAGTATGCAACAGTTTAATGATGATGCAGCAGCATTTATTGTGATTGTAGAAGAAAAATCAAATCTAATTTCAATTCTTGGAGTAAAGATTAAAGATCAGGACTATGCACAATTCGATATTGGAATTGTATCAGCTTATCTTGCTTTAGCAGCAGCTGACCTAGGTATAGAAAATGTTATTGTGGGTTGGTTTAATGAATATGAAGTCAAAAAACTATTATCGATTGATAAGAAAAAACGCGTAAGACTCATTATCTCATTGGGTTATAGTGACGACACCAAAATTAGAGTAAAGGCAAGACAATCTATGGATCAAGTCTCTGATTTCATTTAAGTTGAGTTTAACTCACATATGAGTAGAAAAATTCAATCTATCTCGTGTATAATAGATAAAAAGAGGACTTTATGCCAAAGAAAAAAGAATTACTTAACGTTTATAATAGAAACCCTGAAAATCATGCATTTTTAATTGAAATCTCACTTGATGATTACTCAGAAATCTTTAATGGTTGGGATGCTTCACAATTAAAAAAGAAGGATATGGAACCCGAACTATTAAGTTATATAGAGCAAGCAGGATATGAAATTCCAATGGATGAAACCATTGAGATCTGTTTTTACCTACCTAAACAGTTTAATGATACTGAAAAAGAAAATATTAGTATGATCGGAATCCAAAATAATTTTAGAACTGTCTTATTTTTTATTGAACGATTACTCCATAAAAACTATCGTCAAATATTAACTTATGTATCAATCGCAATCTTGTTTTTGATAGGTGCATATGGACTTAGGCTCTTAACAGATCTCAATTTCACTTTTTCAATTGTTGTTGAAGGCTTTTTCATTGGTGGTTGGTTTTTAATGTGGGAAGCATTTTCATTATTTTTCTTTGAGAGTCATGACACAAGACGCAGAAGAAAAGTATATCAACGCTTTGCAAAATCTAAGATATACTTTAAAGATAATAGAGAATAAATCAACTTATTAGGAGCAATCTGATGGCTATCAAAAAAGAATTTCCAATTCTCGAATTTGATCCAACAAGAACAGCATTTATCAATCCAAGGATGGCCTCAAGTAAGAAAGAAGCCCTACCTAGTCATCTTGTGGTTTGTTTCTTTAAGGATGCCATTGATTATTTATTCGAACATGATGAGATTTCACATCTCTTAACACTTAAAGGAGAAAATGATTTAGAAATCTTTAAGTTAAAGGGTAAAGATGTTGCTTTAATACCTGGCAAGGTAGGCGCACCACTGTGCGCTGGATTCCTAGATGAATGTATTGCTTTAGGTAGCAAGCATATCATGTTTTGTGGTGGTGCTGGTGTACTAAGAGCTGACTTAACAGTTGGACATTTAGTTATCATTGATTCTGCAATTAGAGATGAAGGAACAAGTTATCACTACATTAAACCAAGTCGTGAGATTAAAGCAAATACGAAAGTTGTTAATTTAATAAAAGGGTATTTAAAGTCGGAAAAAATAGATTTTGTTGTCGGAAAAACTTGGACAACAGATGCATTTTACCGCGAAACAAAGCGAAAAATTAAATTAAGACAAGAAGAAGGAGCTATCTTAGTTGACATGGAGCAATCAGCGATGATTGCTGTAAGTAAATTTAGAAAAGCAAACTATGGAGCCATTTTATATGGTGGAGATGATCTAACAAAAGATAAATGGGATAACCGTGATTGGTTATCACGTGAAGATATTAGATTAGGTCTCACTCGTTTATGTGTCGATCTTGTTTTAACTTTTGATACCTTAGAATCCAAAGAAGGTGCCTCATGAAACCTATAGATTGGTTACTCAAAGGTGATCCAGTAATTCAATACTTAACAAAACGATATTTACTTGATGAGAAAGTCGTTTTTCAAGAAAAAGGCTATATTAATCGTTATTTCAAGCTCTATGATGTGAAAACGAGAATGTGGGGTGGTGGTATTTACTCACCCAAATGGATTTCAACACATTATACACTCATGGAACTTAAATATATGGAAGTATTTCCAATGCATCAAATCTATCAAGAAGCGACTTTAAACCTTTTAAACCAGATGTGGTACAACAAGGGTTTTGTCGCAAAAAAAAGAGTTCAGGACATGTGTGTCTCAGCAATGATTATGGGTTTGGTGTGCTATGGACGCATTGAAGATGTTAAAACCAATCAAATCATTGACTATATTTTAAAGCGTCAATTTAAAGATGGTGGATGGAATTGTGATTGGAGTAGAGAACAAAAACCTAAAAAGAGTTCTCTTCACACAACAATTTCAGTTTTAGAAGCACTCTATGAATACGAAAAACTAGATACAGGATACCGTCTATCTGAGATCTCACGTGCGGTTCCTAAAGCATGGGAGTTCATGTTAAGAAAAAGACTGTTCAGATCTGAAAGAACGCATGAGATTATCAATAAAGATATGGCATCCTTTCATCATCCCGTGCGTTGGAAATATGATGCATTTAGAGCGTTAGAATACTTTCAATCCATTAAAATGCCTTATGATATCAGAATGAAAGAAGCAATCGATATCATCTTAAGTCAAATGGAAAAAGGTTATATTACTCAGGGGAAACATTACTCTGGTAGGATTCATTTTCAACTTGAAGACACAAAAGCAAGCAGATTTAACACATTAAGAGCTTTAAAAATCTTAAAGTTTTATGATGACAGGTCTTATGAGACGATTATTAATCAGAATTACACTTATAAATAGGGGGATTTTATGAGCAAAAAAATTAAAATGATTGTTGAAGCTATTTTATTTATAATCTGTTTAGTTTTTGTATTCAAAGGAATAGATTTTGTAGTTGGAAGTTATATAGTTGTCATCAAGTATTTACCAATCGTTATCATCGCTCATTTAATATTTTTCGGATTAAGGATTCTTGCAAATAAAAAATGGATAGGCTTTATTCCATCACCTTTATTGTTTATTGGATTTTTTACATTCATAGGAATTATTGTGTATCAATATGGATTAGGTAGTGGCTATACAATCTTATTTTCTCTTGTTTTTGGAGGAATTGGAATATCTGCATCTTTGGCAAGTTTATTACTTTCGATCTTGACAGAACAATTTTTTATGGATACAAAGGAAATTGAAATCACAAAGATTTTAAAAAACAACTATGAAAAACTAATTATTTTATTAGGTAGTGTAATTTGGCTATTTAATTACTTTGATCCCACGCGTAGATTTAATCATATAGATGCACCTTGGTATGCCTACATAGTCGTCACATTAATTATTTGTTTAATCTCTGGTGTCATTAGCATAACAGTTTATTTCATCATTAAAAAGAAATATCAACTACTAGAAGTTAGTTTAGGTCTATCACTGATTTTTTATATAATCCATTTTTTGATTTTATATGACTATTTTCGTATGATGATAACAATGGGTGTAGTTTTGTGGTTAGTTGTAGCATCGCTAATAACGATGATCTATAAAAATAGAAATAAAAATACAGAAAAGATTATTGAAGAAGGGGAATTTGTATGATTAAATTCAGATATTTAAATGATTTAGAAGGTTATGGACATTTTTCTGAAGATTTTTTAAAGGTAAGTGAGTTCTTAAAAAATATTCAAAAAGATTCACTAGAACCCATGAGTTTCTCGTGGGGTAGATGGGAATGGATGTTTTCTCTTCCATTTTTAGATGCTGATCACCTAGATTCTATTGGTGTCTGGGAAGATAGCGGAAACATTGTTGCTTTAATAACTTATGAATCAAAATTTGGTGAAGCTTATTACGTCTTACATCATTTATATCCTTATCTCAGAAGAGAAATCGCACAGTTTGCTATGCGTGATTTAAGAAGCGAGGAAGGCTTTAGAATGCTCGTCGCCGATGATGATCATGAAATGCAGAAAATCGTCTATAAGATGGGATTAACTGCGACAGAACAGAAGGAACAGATTGCAGCAATTGATCTCGATCAACCACTTGAGTTTACTTTACCTCAAGGTTACTATTTGGAAAATATGAAAGATCATCTGGATATCAAAAGATATCATCAAATCCTTTGGAGAGGTTTCAATCATACGGGTGAACCCACAATGACTGAAACTGAATTAAGTGATAGAAAGATTAGTCTATCGGGTCCTCACGTTAATTTATCTCTAAATATAGCTGTTGTCGCACCAACAGGAGATTATGTTTCTTATTGTGGTATGTGGTATCAAGAAGGAACCACAGTTGCCTTAGTTGAGCCAGTAGCAACAGATCCACACTATAGAAAGATGGGTCTAGGAAGAGCTTCCGTTCTTGAATCGCTTAAACGCTCTAAAAAAGCAGGTGCCAAGTATGCAGTTGTTGGCTCTGGTCAAGAGTTTTATTACCGTTTAGGCTTTTATCCACTAGCAACATATACGTGGTGGAAACTAGGTAAATGAAAAATTTGAAATTAAGAAGACTAAGATTAGAAGACGAGAAAAATTACTTAACTTATTTAGATGAATGGAAAAATGATGATGAAGTAACTCCACATAGCAATCAGATGAGGGGATTAAGTTATAAAGATTATTTAGATGTCCTAGAAAAAAGAGAAAAAGGATTGTATCACCCTGAAACCAGAGTCCCAGATGTTACCTATATCTTAACTGATGGTCAAGGGGTCATTTATGGGTCTTTAAACCTAAGATTAAAATTAAATGATCATCTTTTTAAGTATGATGGTCATATCGGTTATGGTATCGCCCCATCAAAAAGAGGTAAAGGCTACGGCCGATTGATTTTAAAATCAGGTTTAGCTATTTGCAAAAGAAGAGGATTTGATAAAGTTCTCGTGACATGCAATGAAGAAAATATCGTATCAGAAAAAGTGATTTTATCACAAGGTGGCATCTTAGAGAATGTCATCTGGAAAAATGACGGATATATCAAACGCTATTGGATTAGCATAAAATAAAACGACACAGGAGACTTTATGAAACAAGTTATTATTATTAGTGGCTATCGCGGGACAATGAAAACAACCGTAGCAAACCGTTTAAGTAAGGATTTAGATGTTGTATGTTTAAGAAGAACATCAATTTTAGAATCATTAGCAAAATCACTTTTATGGACAAATAAGTATGATAAATTAGGTTTAATGATTGCATCTCATCACCTGATGGTTAAATTGATGCAAGAAGTCTTAGATGCAACACAGCGTGTTATATTAGTCAGTAATTTTAATCATAAAGAAATTCTTGATCTTTTAGAACTTTGCAAAGTCAGAGAATTTGACACAATTAATGTATTTCTTACGGGAGAGCCAGAAAAACTTTATGAACGATTTGAAACGAAACAAAGATATGCTGATCCCATCAATAAAATTGATGAGATTACCGATTTTGATTCGTTTTTCGAGGACTTAAGACCCTTAGATAAAAACATTTACGGGGAAGATGTCATCAATGTGAATACAACACACTATAGTGATTATGATTATTTGAAAGTACGCAAACAAGTAATTGATAGACTTCGTTAAAAAATATTACTAAAAAAAACGAGTTAAATTAAAGGAAGTGATTTCTAATGACCTTATGTGTCATTGGTTTTGCAGTCTTACTAGTCATTCTATTCATTTATGTAGAACTTACTGATAAACCAAGAACATCTATGCTTTTTAAAGGCTTTGCAAGTTTTGGGTTCATCTTAGTTTTCGCGAGTGCGCTATATGAGAAAATCGACATGGGAAACCACTTATTTATAGTCACATCTCATTACCTTAACACCTTAACGATTTCACTCATCTTTCTATTAGGTCTCGTTTGTGGTTTATTGGGAGATCTCTATTTGGCGATTAGACCTATGGAAAAGAAAGAAGTAGATAAGAAGATTATTAATGGCGGTATCATTTACTTTTCTATAGGACATATCTTCTATTTTATCGCTTTATTAGTTCTTGGGAAGTTCAGTTATTTATCGATTATATTAGGAGTCGCAATGACAATCGTTATCTATTTCGGAAGTCAAATCCTCAAGTTTGAGATGGGAAAGGCGAAAGTCGCAAGTTTGATCTATACCTTTATTATCTTTATGTTTGTAGGTCAAGCGGTAGCATTTGCGGGTTATGTGAACTATAACACATTTTCAATTATGATTTTGATTGGAGCAATCCTCTTTAGTATTTCAGATTTGGTATTAGCACCTATCTATTTTAAGGAAACTTATCCGAGATGGCTGATCATTATAAATTACGCGACCTATTACGGAGCACAGCTCTTAATTGCAGCATCTATCCTCTATATTATCTAGTAAAAAGGCCTTCGGGTCTTTTTATTTAGACATAAATGTAATATATAGTTGACAATATGTCATATATAATGTATATTTAAGGCATATCGAGGTAACATGAATGAATTACAAAATGAAAGCTGCTCGAGCAGAAAAAGGATTGTCACAAGCGAATCTTGCAAAAATAATCGGTGTCAGTCGACAAACGATTCTTTTAGTTGAGCAGGGCGACTACAACCCGACTTTAAATTTGTGCAGGTCTATCTGTATTGCACTTGATCGTAGTTTGAATGATTTATTTTGGGAGGTTAAAAATCATGACTAATGAAAAGACAACGCATCATTTAAATGATGTAAAACGGACAATATTATTCTACATCTTTGGATTAGCAATTTTATCACTCATCGTTAAGTACACAAGTGGAACTGGTATTCGTATTAGATCATCAATGGCTGAAATCTATGTCATCATCTTATCAATCTTCTTTTTTAGCACATTATGTTGTAGGACTTTGGGTGTCCCTGAAAAAGATCCTAAAATTAAGAAAGAACAATCGAAATGGATTTACATTGGTTTTCACGTTATTATTTGGGGAATGTTAGGACTACATTTTATTTCATTCCTATTTAATCCAATCGTTTCACTCACAGAAAGTTTTTCTTACTTATCATTTTTTACATTAATTGGATTTGTTATCGCAGAAGTAATCATAAAAAAACGTAATTCATATATCAACTATAACATTATAGAATCTGATAGAAAGACTTTCTTTATTTCAGTATTAAAACAAATCGGCAAACTGTGGTTTATTGCACTTGGTTATGCTGTACTTGTCTTCAGCCTTTCATTAACACTTGGTGTTGATGTCATTAATGTGATTAACATTTGGATTATCATCTTGATTACATTCATTTGGGTCAGCTTACAATATCTATTTGTTTCAATCTATGAAAGAGTTGATATTGAAGAGAAAAGCATGGAAAAAGAAGAAACTCCTACTTATTTAACAAAAAAAGCGATGCTATTTGGTATGACTTTGATCATATTTGCCATTATGCAACAAGTCGTGACACTTTTTAATACATGTTTATATGTGAATAATCATTATCAGTATTATCAAGGACTCAATAATTTAGACAAGTTCTTTACGTTGTGGTGGTATGATTTTACAATAGTTGGATTACTGTTTGGATATACGATATATAGACATCTTAAAAAGATACCTTTAAAAAAGCCAACTTACTTAAAAGTCATTCTTGTAGTGATTTGGCTTCAACTCATCTATAGAGTTCTCAATTCATCAGTATCAATTTATCAGTATTGGATAACGAATACTTTTACTCTACAAATATTTGATCAATTAAGTCAAATCATGTATTTATCTGGTATTGCTGTCAATCTCTTATTGTTAGCTGGAGTAATTACTCTTTTTCCTTTCATGCATAAAAATCATTTTCCAGCACTTAAGACAATGCTCATTATCTTTATTCTACCTTTTGCATACATTATCGCGGTTGAATATTTCTATCCACTTAATGGCACACCTGAGATGATATCGATAAAAATGCATATTATACAATTAATTCAATACTCTTTAATGGGTATCATCTCATGCTTTGTATTTAATAAAATGTGCTTCGCACCGATTGATATAACAATTCCTAAATCAAATATAGTTCTAAAAAAGGAATTATTATGACACACCACTATGATTGCATCATTCACAATCAAATCCCTGATAAAGGCTATCTGAAAGGTCCCATTGTAGATTTAAGACTTATCGGATTCTTTAGTGAGCACTTAATCGATAACATTCCCTATTATTGGTATGAAATTCTTGTAGGTGGAAATAGTATCGGTAAAATATCTTTAAGACTTGGTTATAATGAAACATCTATAGTCAATGGTCAAGTGGGATATGAAATTGATGATGCACATAGAGGGCATTCATATAGTTACTATGCTTTAGAAATGATAAAAATACTTGCTATGGATCACGGATATAGATACTTAATCGTATCAACATCCGTTGATAACATGACATCACAAAAGATTATTAGAAAAGCACATGGAGTTTTAATCATAGCTGATTATATCGTTCCAAGTGATCATATCTTTCATGTCTTAGGTAAGCCAAAAATCAATGTCTATGAAATTGAGTTAGGATAAAATAAATGAAACTTGAAGTGATTAAAAGAACTGGACATCAACAAGATAATAAACCACCTTTAGTCTTTGTTCATGGAGCTGCAGGAGGTGCGTGGTATTTTGAGCATTTCCTAGATTATTTTGATGCGCGTGGATATGATTGTTATGCAGTCAGTTTAAAAGGACACGGACAAAGTGAAGGGTATGAGGATTTAGATTCATATGGTCTCATTGATTACGTATCAGATATTAAAAGTGTTATTGATACACTTGATAAAAAACCTATCTTAATCGGTCATTCGATGGGTGGAGCAATCACACAAAAATATATAGGTTTACATCAGGATGACTTGGAAGCTGCAATTCTTTTAGCTTCAGCACAAGCAGGAGGCATTGAAAAAGATTCTCCTTTAGGACTTTTTTTCAGTGATGCAAAGTCATTTCTAAGATTATTTAGAAAAGCTCATCCAGGTGAAAAGATTTCCTTAGAAAAAATCATAAATGATACGATTTTTTCTAATCGTTTTAACCATCATGAATTAAGAGAAATAAGAAAGAGATTAACTAAAGAATCGGCATTAGTTAAAAAAGATTTACTCAAACCTTTTATACCAGATGATTTTAAAATTAGGATTAAAATTGGTGTTATTGGATCAACTGGAGATCATATTGTACATGTTGAACAAACAATAAAAACGGCTGATGCTTTTGGGGTAAAGCCGGTATTTGTAGACAACGTCTGTCACTTTATGACAATCGATCCCCAGTGGGAACTTCCTGCAGCAGCAATTCTAAAGTGGATAGGTGAAAATTTCTCATAATTCATCAATTTTAAATGAAGTTTCGCCATCTCATGTAATAATTTTTACTTACTCAATGTATCTAATAAATTTTACAAATTTGGTAATATTAGTTATTACCTAGATTTAGTTGATTGCATTAATCTAAAAACAGTAAAATAGTCCAAAAAACATTAGAAATAGGGTAATCTTAATAAATATGGAAGCTTTTGAAAGGAATTTGAAATATATAAAGACTATAATTGAACTAACAACTTAAATGGGGGTAATATAATGAATCAAATTTTAGCCATTTCAAAAGATAAAGAAATATTTAGTGAACTTGATTTATTATTAGCCAAAAATAATTCAAAAGTGACTCATGTTGCAATTGAAATTTTTGATTATAATATCTATAAAATTGAGAGTTTTGATTTCATATTAATTCATTTGGAATTCACTGAAAAAATGAACAATAGTCTATTATCATTTGTGAAAAGTAAAGCGAGATGTCCAGTTTATGTCTTTTCGAAATTATCTGATGATGAATGCAAAATCCGTTATATGGAAAATGGCGCAGAAGGATGTATCGAAATTCCTTTTTCAGCGCCTTTAACAGCAGCAAGAATTAATTCAGTAATCAGATATACAAAAGAAGTAAAAAGTAGAATCCGTCAAGTTCATGAGTTTGGAAGATTAACGATTGATCTTGATAACCGGTTGATTATAAATGATTTTATTAAGAGTCACTTAACAACTGATGAATATAAGATTTTACATCTTCTAATGGAAAGTCAAGATCAAGTTGTCTCAAAAGAAAGTATTATTAACCATGTTTGGGATAATCACACATCAGCAACTGACAACGCATTAGGAATTCACATTACGCGTTTAAGAAAGAAGTTAAACTGTTGTGATGCGTTTCAAGTTATTGAAACTGTGTGGGGACTAGGCTATAGATTTAATTATTCTCTTTGTGAGAGTTTAGCTGCAAATTTACAAAATTAATTAAAAAGCATTATATAAAAACACACTATACCATAGGGGGATTTTGTGGTATATTATTTTATATAAAGATAAAATCTTTAAATATGGGGTGAAACATATGGAAAAAACTGCAATCATTTTATACTCAAAGACAGGAAATACTTTAGGGGTTGGACATCAGATCAAAGCTGTTTTAAAGTGTGATCTATTTGAGGTTAAAGCAACCTCAGATGATCCGGGTAATCCGCATCCTGAGCTGATTAAGATACCTGATGTCATACCTTATGATCGTTTAATTTTCGGTTCTCCAGTTCATGGATTTAGACTTGCAAAAATTATGGAAGCATATTTAAAGCAATGTCCTGATTTAAAAGGAAAAAAAGTTGATTTCTTTGTGACTCATTTCTTTTGGTTTGCTTGGATGGGTGGAAACCAAGCACTAAAGCAAATGAAAAGAATTGTCAAATCAAAGAATGGCGACATAGGTTCGATGATTTCAGTTAACTGGAAATCAAGAAAAAGAGATGCTATTATTGAGGAGTTACTAGACAACTACAAATGAGAAGATTATATAAAGTTTTAATTATTATTTTAATTGTTATTGTACTCATTGGTGTTTCAGGTGCATATTTCATTAACAAAGTGAATCAATCCTTAACGGAATTACAAAATACATCAATATGTGGAATTAGTCCATGGTTATATGATGATGGAATTTATGAAGGAACTTACAAAGTATTTCCAATTGAAGTTATCGTTAATGTTCATATAGTTGATCATGAGATCACAAAAATTGATTTAGTTAAACACGTCAATGGTCAAGGTAGTGATGCTGAAGTCATCATAGATGATATCATCAATTCTCAAAGCATTGATGTTGATTTCATCTCAGGAGCAACTTATAGTTCTTATGTTATCTTATTAGCTGTCGAAGACGCAATACCGAGTAATGTATGTCTAGAATAGGTATTCTCATCTTAAAGAGCATCAATTATTACTTTTTTCTTAATTTTGTGTTATGCTATATTTATAATATAATGCCAATAATGAAACTTATGAGGTAAAGAATGAAAAACACGAAAACACAAAGATTCATTCAAATCTTAATGTATATGCTTTTAGATGTTACTGCTATAACTGTAACTTACCTAATGGCTATTTTTATGTTTAGTGTTATTGACATTACCTTCGACTATAATTTACTTGTTATCTGTTTACCTATTGTTTTAGCTTTTAAGTTAATATTCTTCCATTTTGCTGGATTATATAGAATGTTGGTTAATCATGTTGGTTTTGAAGATGTCATTAAGATTGTGATTGTATCCGTATTATCAAATGTGGTCATCGTTATCTTTATTGCTCTTTCAGGCATCATGTTCATGTATAAATCAGCGTTTATTTTTATTACTCCTGTTGAAATCGGATTATTAGCTTTACCAAGACTCTCTAATAGAATCATAACCTATATTAAAACAAATATGGATTGGAGTAAGGCATTAGGCAGAAGAACACTCATTGTTGGTGCGGGATCTGCTGGTGAAATGGTCGTTAAAGAAGTTTATAGAAATAAAGATTTAAACAATATACCTGTTGCATTTCTTGATGATGATGAAAATAAGATTGGAAATAGACTATCAGGAATTAAGATTGTAGGACCTATCTCTGAAATTCAAACATTCATAGATGAGCTCAATATTGAAGAAGTAATCATAGCAATCTCAGAAATCTCTCAACAGAAATTAAGAGATCTCAGCGAATTTGTGACTCAAAAGAGTATCAGAATTAAAAAATTAATTAGTATGACTGATGTTTCAGAGGGTGAAAAAACAAAGATTATCGATGTTAAAATCGAAGATTTACTCAATAGAGAAGAAATTAGATTAGAAGATGAACATATTAAAGGCTTTATTCAAGGAGAAACTGTATTAATCACAGGTGGTGGAGGATCCATTGGTAGTGAATTATGTAGACAGATTTCTGAATTAGAACCCAAACAAATTGTCATTTTCGATATTTATGAAAATAATGCTTATGAAATTCAACAAGAACTCTTAAGAAAATTTAGTAAGAGAAATGTAGCATTTGATTTAGTTGTTAGAATAGGTAGTGTCTATAACTTAAAAAGACTTGAAGATATCTATAAAGAATTCAAGCCTACACTCGTTTTTCATGCAGCAGCGTATAAACATGTGCCTTTAATGGAAGACAGCGCTGTGGAGGCTGTTAGAACCAATGTAATAGGAACTCATAACGCAGCAAGTCTTGCTAAGAAGTATAAAGTGAAAAAATTCGTTTTAGTCAGTAGTGATAAAGCAGTTAGATCAACAAACATCATGGGTGCGACTAAGCGTTATGCTGAACTTATCGTTCAAGAACAACAAAACCATGACAGCAAAACAAGTTTTGCTGCAGTTAGATTTGGTAATGTCTTAGGTAGTAATGGTAGTGTCATTCCATTATTCAAGAAACAAATTGAAGATGGTGGTCCAGTGACAGTGACTCATGAAGATATCACAAGATATTTCATGACGATACCCGAAGCTGTAGGTTTAATTTTACAAAGTGGAGTTTATGCAGAAGGTGGAGAAGTCTTTATTCTAGATATGGGTGAACCCGTTAGAATTTATGAATTAGCTGAAAAGATGATTAGTTTAACTGGTCTTAGACCTCATGAAGATATTAAGATTGAAATTACGGGATTACGACCTGGTGAAAAATTGTTTGAAGAATTGTTGGTAGATCATCAGCATGGTGAACAAAATAAGACTCCAAATGAAAAGATTTATATCGAGAAGCAAAGAGAAGTAGAAAGTAATGATTTAGAGTTGAAGAAAGTTCTTGATACATTAGAAGGTATGAATAATTTAGAGATTAAAGAATTTGTAGGAAGTATTATTGATACATATAAAAGAAATGGGGACTAAAAAGTCTCTTTTTTTTTATTTGCTTGTTTACACG
>Ga0075122_10000051_pt1 | contig 85613 bp, 70 predicted proteins | sample AntAceMetag02UKB_FD_69790 | JGI IMG/M metagenome (GOLD analysis project Ga0075122, IMG submission 69790) | Saline lake microbial communities from Ace Lake, Antarctica - Antarctic Ace Lake Metagenome 02UKB | ecosystem: Environmental > Aquatic > Non-marine Saline and Alkaline > Saline | place... | reverse complement strand
TTTATCATCAAAATTCTCTGAAATAGTACGTTTAGCGTGTTTCCTCTGTACCCCTTTATTTACCCCCGCTTACGAGCTATTTGACTAAAACTACCCGATTTGGGAAACTCGGATACACCCATATTTAATAATCAAATAGCCAAAACATTTAACATCTGAAGTTTCAGTTTCTGATGAACAAGCAAATAAAAAGAACTGCTATTTACGTAAATTTGAGTTTATGATTTAATCTGGTTAGTATACATCTGCAACTCCACGGAAAAAATTGAAATTATATGAAGTAGTATCTATTTTTAGATCAAAAATAATTAAACCACGTTTAGATTTCACCTTTAATGTTTTAAATATGCTGTTATAAGAATTATTAATTACCGTTCCAAGTTCCAAATAATTAAAATGGTGTTCTTTGCATAATTTGTTTATCAAAAGCATTACATCATTGCTATTTTCTACTTCAATACCTCCAAGCTCAAAAAATGATAATTTAAACCCTTTAAATAGTTTTGTTCTAATAGTGCCCCAAATAAAGCCATTAGAATTATCAATTTTTATTATATTTTCGCCATATTCAACTTTCTTTAATTTAATAAGTTCTTCGTTTTTTTGTAAAATAGAATCTTTATTTAGTTTTGAAATTTGAATATTTTTGTTATTAAAAAATAAATTTTTTAATAATCTAATGTTTGGAATCCTTAATTTTTGGAAAGGAAATACTTTAAAATCTAATTTATTAATAAATATTGGAAATGAATTTGCATTTGGAAATCCAAAAATAAAACCAGCATTTCTTGATAATAATATTTTTTTTGCTTCTTCTATTAAATTTTGAAATATTTGTTTTCCTCTATGCTTTTTACTTGTTGCAGTCCAACAACTTTGATAACAATTAATTAATTCGTTATTAAGCACTAATGTATGAGAAATAAATGCATTAAAGCCAATTATTTCATTGTTTTCAATTGCAGCCAAGTATAAACTTTTATTTTCATTTTTTGAAGTTGTATTTAACCTCAATTTATTATTTGGTAAACCAAGGTAAAAAACCTCACTTAATAGCTTATTTACTTTGGTATTTGTATCATCATCTTCCAAATAAACTTCTTCAATCCTATAGTTATAATTTATCATAATTTAGAAATTTTAGCTAAAAACTTATTGACCAAATAATCATTGTGTTTACCATCAGTTGCGATAATTTTATCTCCTTTAAAATTAACTATACTGAAATGGTGCCCACCTTTATTATTCCAATTGTCATCAAATTCAAAATAATTTTCTTTAAATAATTTTTCTTCATATCTTGTTTGTGACAATTCATTGATTTTAAAAATATGAATGTTTTTTCCATATTCAATTGAACAGTCTTGAGCAATCCTAAAAAAAATATTATCAATCTTTATTGGCCCACCTCCGCATCTTAGATATTTTGAATCTGTAGTGATAGGATTTTGAGGATGTGGCAGTAACTCTTCATTTTCAAAATCTTTAGTATAAAATATTTCAAGACCTCTTTCAGAAGATGTGAACAAGTACCATAAATTATCATGTTGAATAATTGATGAATCAAAATAACTACCAGTAAGTAAAGTTTTTTGTTTTTTTATTTTTAATGGAAATTCTATAAATTTATATAAGATAACTTCTTTTGCACTTACCGATTCTGGAATCATGAAAATTGAAGATTTATGTTTAAATACAAATGGGTAAGATAAATGGAAATCTTCATTTAGAATACATCCTAAATCTAAATATTTTTTTAAATCAGTTGTTTTTTTTAAGTGTATTTTACCTACACCACCATAACTTACAGATTCATAAAATAAGTATAAAATGTTGTTATCTACAAATAAAAAAGGGTCGGCAAAAGTGTGCTTATAATTTGTTTTTGTTCTGATTTTTTTAAGGTTAAATGTCTTTAAATTATTCTCTAACCTTGAATCAAAAAGAAAATTAGACTTTACTTTATATAAAGTTGTGCTCCAAAGTAGTCCACTTTTAAATATATTTTTTAGCTTCATAGTTTTATGATGAAAAACATAAATATTAGGGTTATGTCATTTAAATTTTAGATGCACTATACAGCCTGATTGAAACTGCCAGGGCAAATGGCCTGAACCCTTTTGATTATCTCAAAATATTATTCGAGAAGCTCCCCTGCGTTGAAACAAATGACCAGCTGAAGCTTCTTCTCCCTCAGTATCATGATGCAACCGGATCGGGGTGAAAACAAGTAGCCGTTAAATTATCGCTTACGTTCAGGTAAATACAGGCATGATGTTAAATCCGGATAGCCAAACTGAATATTCCTCAATAGATTTCGGCATTCAAATTAGAAGTTCAGTTCAGTTTAGTTTACTCCACTTCATCATTTGATTTGGAAACGCCGAGTATAAACAAGGCACCTCCAAATATCCAAATTGTTGGCTTGGACCCGAATAGTTTCTTTATAAACAACGATTTTCTGGATGGATAAAAATGGGTGATATCCATCGCCTGAGAATCGATAATTTTGAAGAACACAGATGTTCTTTTCAAAGCGCTGTTGATTGTATATCCTCGAAAATGTCTGTTATGATGTTTTAATCCAAATCTTAAACTCGCAGGTTTTAGCCTGCCGCGAAGCAAAAATGAAATGTGACTGTTCCTGATACATTTTTCAATTGGCATTTTCAAAATAACATAGTTACAACGCTGACGAATAGTATCTAGAAATAAAGCTTCATTGGTAACATGTTCGGTGATATCAGATAATACAATCAGGTCAAATGCTTCCCCGACATTATTTTCAAGGTCAAATTCAGAATTAATAAACTCAACATCAGGGTATCTGGTTTTCCCAAGGATACAAAACTCATTACTGATGTCATAGTTTACTTTCCTCTCAGCATGTAATAAATTCCCCAGCGTATGGGTTATTACTCCTTCGGCCCCACCTACTTCACAGATGCTGTTGACCTTTTTCCCTGTAAGAGTCCTGAAAATCAAATTTGCCATATTAACCGCTTTCCATTTCAGTATGACTTCTCTATGTGGTTGTTTTTTTTCCTGCCGACTCCAGTTTTCATAAAAATCCTTTAAATCAGCATTTATCATTGTATTTATCCCCATTATATTCAAAAATCTGTTATCTTTTTCCGTGAACGATGGTGTTATTATTCATTTCAACCAGTCTATTGAATTCGGCAACCGAAGTTCTGAGAAGTACTCCCCTCGGAGAACAGTATCGCAAAAGAACCACTCAAAAACGGGTCTGAATTACTGGGTCCGGATTTCCTTCCTGTATTTTACAAATACTGATGACAAAAGAAAATAGAAAATATAATTGGAGGAATCATGCCGCCAAATTTGAACGTAAAAAGGTCCTAACACTGAGTAAAAAATCCAGTATCCAAAAAGGGCTGCTGCTATCACCTGACTTCTCTTATCATCTAGATACATGTTTGTTTTCAGAATCATCCTCAAAAGGTTGATTAAAAATAGATAATAAAAAATCAACCCTAATAGTCCGCAATCCAGTAAAATAGCGGTTATCTGATTCATAAAAGCGATTAAATGGGTTCTTTTTCCGGCCTCACCGATCGTGCCCACAAATGAACTGCCGGGCCCAAAACCGACCAAAACAGTATCAAATTCAAGGTTGATATTATTCAAGAGATGAAACAGACCGGCAGTCCTTTCCAAACTTGGATCGTATACATAGGCCGATTTATACGGATTTATCAAATATGTAAATTTATCAATATAATGGTCCAAGATGTTTTTGCGGCCAATCTGGAATGACTCAAAGACGTTGATCGCGATGATGGAAAAAAGCAGCATCAGTGCTGCCAGTACAAAATTAAATAACATCCTTCTGGTGAAATTAATTCGTTGCTGAATTATCGTTATCGTAGTTGAACAGATCGTCATGATCGGAGCACCTAGAATATAAGCCTTAATTTCGCCCGCAATAGCAATGAAATACATAGAAAGATAGAATAAAACATGATAAGCTTTAAAACGAATGTTTACCCCATAGACTGCTAACAAACAGGTCGCCATGATGGCATAGACGCCCAAATCGAAAGTTCCATAACTTCCCAGTGTATATGACAGGTTATCCCAACGATATCCCATAAAATAACGAATGAATGACTCAGGAATCTGTATAATCACAAGGAAGAAGAATAATTTCAAAAAAGCGGGTGTAACCGAATCATCAAACTCAATATTCAAAAATATGTAAAACAATAACGGATAGCGGATATAATTCAAAATTCCCAATACGATAGCAAACAAACTGGAGTCGTTGTATATACCCGAAGAGATCCATGTGATACTGAAAAGTAAGATCGGAATAAATACGTTGAATTCCCGAAAGGATTTTAATCCACTGGAGACGTTATCAAATAAAAATAGAACCAGCAGAGCCAGGATAATCCCGTAGCTTATCCACCTGAGATAGATTAAGCTTTCAAACCACCCCCCGGGAGCTGTCTGCCTGGGAACATACCATAGAATTACTAATATGATTAAAGGAAGCCAGTTTTTTTTCCTCTGATACACGATGAAAAAGCCGACTGCTAAATAGATTATTAGAAGGATTAATAAAACTTTAAGTATCATGGGAAATTTTCAGTTTTTCCGAGTACAAGATTCCGACCTTCTTTCAAAGATTATTATCACTTCATCTGACGCTCATATTCATCAAGGTATTTTTTGGCAGTTACCTGAACATTAAAATTCTGTTCCACATAAACATAAGCCTTCTCCAGAATTTCCTTTTGCTCTGAACTGCCATACTCTTCCCTTATTTTTTTGATTTTTTCGGCGCAATCCTGATAATTATTTGTTTCAAAAAAGTAACCCAAACTACCGCCATTGATGATTTCCATTGTGGCTTCAATATTTGACACAAGCACCGGCATCCTCGTTGTCATAGCCTCGGCGATTGGCAACCCAAACCCTTCAACCAGAGATGGATGTACCAATAGATGGTAACCCTTGAGTAGAGCATAAATGTCGTTTTTGTTCTTTGAACCTAAGAATCTAATATGATTATCTAAACCAAGTCTACTGGATTGCTCCTTCAAAATGCGATCTGATCCACCACTCCCAATAAAATCGATCGTGATATTTTGCTCGGGATCTTTATTGACTAACGCCTCCAAGGCATCGATCAAGATATGCTGCCCTTTGATCAGGTGCTCAAGACGACCTACCTGTACAATTTTGAATCTCCGGTTACTGTCATCTTTTTTTTCTTGCCCTTTCCAAAGGATTACCCCGTTGCAAATGGTCTTTACTAATAGATCAGAATTATTTGTTACTGCCTTTTTAACCGCTTCTGAGATCGCAATCAGCTGATCGTATTCAGCAAGTTCTTTATAGGAAGTGATTATCGAATGAATCGTTAAAACGGTTTTGTGTTTCAGCAGATGTCTGAAAATCAGAAATCTGATCAAGGTTGGGGCATGACAATGAATCACATCAGGTTTGATTATTGCCGTCAAAAAGTTTAAATAAACCATGCGAAAGATACTCCAGGTTTTTGGATGTCTATTGATACGATGGATTTTTGCCTGCTTTGAGACACTCTTCAAAAGATCCGGATCAATCGTATTATTGACAATGATCAGGTGGATCTCCGCCGATTTTACCTGCTCGTTGATAATATCCACAAGCATGGTTTGCGTCCCGCCTATCTCAAATGTCCAGACCAGATGAATAATCCTCATTTTTTAATCTTTGGAGAGTGATACCAGATCATATTTTTCAGATGGAGAGCGTAAAATCCAAGTCAATGAAGATTGATTTCATAGATATAATAGTTGTTACAATTAAACTACTGAGTCAGTGAGTTGTGGTCTTCAATAATATCAAAAATATTAATATATCTCTGGTCCACCAAAATATAGTATATCTGATATTTTGACAATATTTCCTCGATCCTTATCTTTATTACCGGGAAATACTCCTCGAGGTACTTTTTAAAGCCGAAAGTATGCCCGCCAGCCACCACCCTCATCCTAGAAAAATCGGCAACAGCGTCGGACAGGTGGGTGGGCAGGCAGAGAACCTTGTGATGAGTACCTTTTTTAAAAAATCAAATGTTGTAAGTAAATCACCATTTACCCCGCTCGCTATAATTAAAGAATTCTGAAAAGCTGCAGATGCATTTTGAGAAACTATAGCTGAAGGGTCTTCTCGAAAACGGATGCTGTTTGTGTAGCAATGCCTGGCCAGTCGTGATTCGCAATCAGGGTCTTTTTGATGTCCGCCTGGTCAATTGGATCAGGATTGGATTTCAAGGCGGTTGACAGCCTCTCCTTCAGGTGGAGAACGTTTCCGCATTGAAAATATTGTTGAGGTAAAAGATTCAACTCAAGATTTGCCGGAATATCCGATACCAGAACATTGATGCCGTAACTTAACGCTTCAAGCAACGAAATCGGCAAGCCTTCATGGTATGAAGGCAGAACGAACAGGCGTGCGTGAGAATATACCTGATTCAATCGTTCTCCTTTCAAGTATCCTGTTTGAACGATATTGTCATTTTCAGAAATTGACTGTTTCAGCTTCCTGCTATAGTCACTTTCATGATCAGCATCACCCACAAGCACCAATTTGCACTGGAGCTCCAGTTCCCGGAAGGCGGCTATCAGATCATGCAACCCTTTTTCAGGGACAAGCCGTCCAACAGCCAGAATATATTGTAATGGACGCACTCCAATCTTTTCCAGGTAATCTGATTTCCTGCTTATGCCTGGAAAGGTTACACCATTATGAATAACAGTCAGTTTAGGCCGATGTCTGGGCAAAACACCTTCTGCAATACTGCTCGAGATAACTATTATCTGGTTGGAAAAAGAATTTGCCAGCCACTCCCCCAATTGTAGTATCCATTTTGCCAATCGATTCCATTTTTGTCTTTTATAATCAGGACCATGATTTGTGAACACCACTTTCAGGCCCAGAAGGCGGGCCAAGGGCACAGCCAATCCCGGGCCGACAGCATGAATGTGGATAATATCAGAATTTAGAATGCGCGCTAGAAAAACAGCTACAAAGGTATGTACGATTGCTTCCAGATATTTATTCTTCGGAGCCCATAAATGATACAAGTGAACGCCTCGCCATCTCTTTTGTCGGGTGCTCGAATATGAAGCCCGTGTTGCCAGTATGACCGTGTGCCCAAAGTCAGAGATGAGGGGATAGAGTTCCTGACAGTGTTTTTCCACTCCGCCCGGGATCTCTGGGATTCCACGGGTTCCGGTTACAAATATCTTCATATTTTTGGTCCGTTTCCTGTTGGATCTTATCAATTCTATTACTCAACCAAGGGATCTAAACGTATTTTCCCATTTTTCCTGAAGAGGGTTCTGATTTTATTCTTCAACACCCACTTGAGAGGAATTCGTAATTGTTTCTTCATCGCCGGAGAGGCAGAACCGATCATCCAGCACTCCCGATTGCACTGGGCAACCCGGCTTCTGATTTTATCCGCTTTTTGACTTGTCCAAATCTTCTCAAAGCTGTGCTCATGCAGGTTACCCATGATCATCGGATGTTCAGAGCCGTTACACGGAAGAACCCTTCCCAGAGGGTCCAGAAAAAAGAGGTCACTTCCAACTTCACAAGGCAGGGGTCTCTTCTGACCCATTATTTTATTGGCCAACCCCATATTGAAATATGCCCTAAACCAGTTCTTGGGTTTGTTTGTTTTTAAAAGCGCTATTGCAACATTTTCTAATTCATTGGCCACAGTAGATGGTTTTTCGATACTGTTGTCATGCTTGTGGAAATAGTAACTATTATGTGTCACCGCAGTCGCAAACTCCATCCTTTTTTGATCGGTCAGTTGAAACATCTTGAGTAGTTCTGCAGCATTCTTGTCGGAAACCGTCATGCCCAGGCCGATATCTTTTATCCCCTTCCGACTAAGCCCCATCAGTGTACTGATCGCATGATCGTATCCACCTTCCAGACCTCTCAGTTGATCGTTGGTATCCCTTGTTCCTTCGATGGAAATTCTGAAACCTACCCGATTTCGAAACTGGTCTGCATAATCAAGAATTTCATCGGTCAAATAACCATTGCTGCTGATCACAACCCTGGGGGATTTCGAAAGGGCAATCTCGGTAATCTCCTTGAGATCATTCCTCAGGAATGGTTCTCCCCCGGTAATATTAATAAAATCCAGACTTTGGGGTAGTTTATCCAACAACCGATAATTGAATTCATCCTCATATCTGCTGGGATAACGCCAGGTATTGCACATGCTGCATTTTGCATTGCATCGATAGGTCACAATAATACAAGCTTCCATAAATCGCTATTCCCCTTCAACTGTCCGCAAGCAATTGATCATAAATCTTTAATAGACCGACACCATGTTTTTCAAAAGAATACTCCCGGGCCAGTTTTTGACGGGCATTCCTTCCTAAAAAATGCCTATAATCGACATTCTGTCCCAGAATCTCCAACTTATCTTTCAGATCATCGACCGATCCCGGTTCAAATAGTAAACCACTTTTTTGATCTTCAATCTGTTCCGGAATACCGCCGATTCTTGACCCAATCACGGGTTTTCCGAACGCCATAGCCTCAAGTACTGTCATTGAACAGTTTTCATAACACTCCGATGGTACTATCACAAAAGAGGACCGCTGAATCACCGGCTTAAGGTTTTGCTGGGACAGATGACCCATAAACTCCACTGCTGGATATTTTGATCGCAACTGTTCCTCAAGCGGGCCCACACCGGCAATTTTCAGCGAAAAATGATTCCTGGTTGCTGCATGGGATCGCAATAAAGTTTCTATCCCTTTTTCTCTCGATAACCGGCCAAAATAGAGCCCATAATTTCCATCCTCCCCAGAAGAAACTCCAGAATTGTGGCATACCCCATTCGGTAAAATAGTTATTTTTTCTTTTGATATTCTGCGGCTTATCAGGTCAGCTATAAACCGGCTCGGGGCGATAAATCGATCCACGTTTTCATAGCTCCGAAACATTTTGTGCCACAATGCTTCAATCATTAATAGACAACCTTGTGCGATCGATTCCTGGCAATTTCTGATTACAGGCAGGTAATAGTATTTTCCATCACAGGCAAGACAGAGGTTGCCTTTATCCAACATGGTATAGGCCGGGCAAACCAATTTGCCGTCATGCAATGTTAAGACTGTTTTTACCCCCTTTTTCTTTAGCACATGGAGAATGGATGGTGTCAATTGATGATATATATTATGCAGGTGAGCAATATCAGGTCTTTCTTCTTGAAGCAATTTCTTTATTTTTCTGACCGCTTCAGGTGAGTGGATCGATTTTACTCCTTGTGTCAGTCTGCAAACGATATTTGCTGAATCATGATAATCAACTCCGTTCACAAAATGCTGGGCATAATCAGAAGGCAAGTTCTCGGGATAATCCATTGAAAAATCAACAATCTTAATCCCCTGTCTGATTAAAAAATCACGCTCCTGAAAAAATACCCGTTCAGCCCCTCCTTTCAGATAAAAAAACTTATTTATCAACAATACTTTCATCTATCTCAATTATTATATTCAGAAGGTTTTACATGCGTTTCTGTTTCACAAAACCGATAAATCGATGATAATATAATTTACTACCCTTGCTAGGCCAATTATTTTCCCTCAATAATGAATTATCAAAGCCATCATGTACAAGCCTTTTCAACAACCATGTTTCAACAGGAATAGAAAACAAGTATATATAATTTGCTCATTCACTTTGTGGCCAAACATAGCCATGAACTTTTCTTCGGACTGTTTGGAGTAAAGCACAAATGGGATTGAAATAAACAGAATAAAAAACTCATCATTGATAATACTTTATTAAGTTGAACACATAAATTTTGAGGCTATTGTATGCCTTTCACAAGACTGTTCAACTCCTTTATCGCATATTCATTTCTTGGATTGATTGTCAGGGCAATTTTATATTCTTCAATCGCTCGATATGTTATTCTAAGTTTCGAATAGGCTCTGGCAGCAAGTATTCTAGCCCGGGCATTGTCCGGTAGGTGATTAATTGCCTGTAAAGCTACCTTGAGAGCCCTATTAACCTGCCCTTTAGTCATATAAAAACGATATACTTTATAATAGTCCTGTATTTGTATTTGATTTCTGTTTTTAGTTAAAGACAAGGCTGTCACATAAGTTGCTTCGGCTTTTTTGCTTTTACCATTACCATTCCAATAGTCGGCCAACCCTAAAAGACTCTTGATGTTTTGTGACATAAAAGCTAGTATTTCTTCATCGCTGAAATTGTTGATCAGCATAACCGTTATATATTCTCTAATAGTTTTTTGCCCCAGAGTCGGTTCTAAAGCTAGAGCCTTATTAAGATTAATTTTGGCCGGTACTTTTTTTTTCTGAGAAAACAACCAACTTGCATAAGTTTTGTATCTTCTCGGGTTGTTTGATTCCTTCCTTAACCCTATTTTTAGTAACTTTTCGGCCGTTATAGGATCATTTTGCCAAGAAAGAACACGCCCCAGTCTTTGAGAATACTCCCCGTTATTTGGGTTGTAGTATATTGATTTATTGTAATTTTCTAAAGAAGATGATCTTTGTCGCCTTAATACATCCAGATTGGCTAACGCATAATAATACTTGCTTTCCAGTGGATCGAAATATGATGCTTTTTCAGCAATGCTCCTGATTCTTTCCAGTCTGGAGCCAGGCATCTGTGGATTCAAATAGACGTTTTCTATTGATGAATAGACCCGTCTTCCAATGAGAATTCCGACATTAAAAACCAGGCTTGTGATTAAAACTGCCATTGTAATCTTAATAGCTGCAATTCTGATCCAAAATACTTCGATTTTTTTCAACAAGGTGTTACTTGAATCACCTCTTAACTTCGTATTTATGGCCGAAACCATCAATCCCGCTATAAAAAAGAAATACAGTCCATTGGCACCAATATGGAAGTTAAAATCAGTTACACTATGAAAAAGGATTGACCCTATACCAGCCAAACAACCGGAATACAAGTATATAGAATACCTTTCTCGACGTTTCACATACGCTTGATACGATTTATAGAAAAGAACGGACAAAAACCAGACAACTGGAATAAATCCGAGAAGACCGCCTTCGATAAACAGCTCCAGGTAGTCATTGTGGGCATGAAGGACTGAGAACTTATTTGCATATGTCCGATATCGAGGATAGATATTACTGAAACTGCCGAATCCCGTTCCTGTAACCGGAAAATCCTTTATGATATTTATGCTATCCGACCAAAAAACGAATCGGGCATCTTGAATTATTCCCTGGTGGTTAATAATATGACCGAATCTTTCAAACGTTTTACCCCAGCCGAACCAACTTACAGAAAGCACGACAAGCAATATAAAAAGCGAAAGTACAAAGCCTTTTTGCCTGCGTTTTCTTCTGATATTTAATAAAATAAGAAGGAAAACCAATGCCAGGCAGGTACTAATCAATCCACCTCGTGAGAGACTGACAACAATGGAAGTAGTGATAAGAATGGCTGAAAAACCAAGCAAAATGTAAACATTAAATTTTTGGAATGTAAAAAACTCAACAACTTTCTCCCGAAATGGCAATTTGTATCTTATGCGGGGCTTTAGAAATAAAAAAAGGGCGAAGGTCATCGGGAGTACCATTCCCACCAAACCGGCGTAGTGATTGTGATTCAAGTAAGGGCCGAAGACAACCACATTACCAGAGACTTCTCTCAGCCAAAAGATCTTGTTGGTTGCAGTGAAATTCTGGATGAGCGCAAAAATTGCCAGAATGGAAATAAAAGCGATTACAGTATAAACAGTCCGCCGCAGTCTTTCTTTATCAGTCAGGAGCTGTACTGTCAAAAAATAAAAACCCGTATATGCCGCATACCGGAAAAATTCCTGGAGGGTCGCTTTTTTGTCCAACGAGAACGAAATCCAGCTGCTAGAATGAGCTATACTGGCTGTCTCATTGTATATTTCATAGGCTGTTGGGGAGAGGGACTTGATTATCATCGCCGGTAATGGCACTATCTGCAATAACAAATAGATTAGAAACAGAAACAGGGGCAGCAGTCCCGGGGTGCCATATATCGGTTGTCTGTTTAAAATGCAGCCCAGTAAATAGAGGAAAACGACCAGAAAAGTCAAGCCCTGCATCAGGGTTAATGACCATTGCTCAACGGTTCCAAAAGCCAGGGGAGAAAAAAACAACAAAAATAAAAATAGACGATAAGCGATTTTATCCATTAATCCGCTTCCCTTGAATGATAGCCTCCGGGTTTGCCTCAACCAGGGCGCTTGCTTTTTCCCTGCCAAGAATTTTTGCAGCAGCTTTCAGCCCAGCTGATAGAACTGGCTTGCGATATTTTGTTCCATGTGCATCAGATGCTATTATATCGACAACCCCCTGTTTCAGTATGTATCGGGCACACTGTTCCGCATCGATGCCGATTTCACCGGTCAGGCTTCCGGCGGTAATTTGAACTAAAATACCGCACTCCAACAGATCGAGCAGCAGATCCGGGTTTTTTATAATCGACCAATTCCTTTCCGGATGAGCAATGATCGGGAAATATTCCAAAGCTCTAAGTCTAAATAGAATTTCTCTGGCAGTAATCGGCAAATGCATATGTGGAAATTCAACGAGAACGTATTTTGTGTGGTTAATTGAAAATCCTTTGGATAAAGATGGATCTAGCATAGATGAGATTTCAGCACCAAAAAGGATTTCAACCTGAATATTCTGCTGTTGTAAAAGGAGGTTCAACTGGCCTACAAGTTCTCTGATATGTGCCACTGACAAACTATTGTCACTGACATGCGGGGTTGCGACTATTTTTGTGATACCGTCATGGGCTGCGATTTTTGCCATCTTGAGTGATTGAGAGAAATCCTCCGGACCATCGTCAATCCCAGGTAGTATGTGACAATGAAGGTCAATCATTATGGCAGTCCATTTCTTTAAAAAATCTCTTTGACATTAACATCCCCCATAGCCCCCTTCTAAAGGGGGATTAAGCGGAATTTTTTTTTCGGGGTACCTATGCTTGAATGAGTGGTTCTCAGTGGAACTCCAAGGCATCATTTTTATGCTTTTTCATCAGACGCATAATAACTTTCATATCCGTAATAATAACCTGCATGCTTTCTACTAACACTGTTTATTATTAGCCCGAGCACATTAGCATTGATCTTTTTCAACATCTCTAATCCTTTGTTCAGCATTTCGAAGTTTGTTTTTCCTGCTTTGCAAACGATTATGGTTGCATCAACCAGTTTACTCAGCATCAGACTGTCCGTTACATTCATTATCGGTGGAGAATCCAGAATGATAAAATCAAATTTTTTCTCAAGCGCTGTTATCAATTTATTAAACCGCTTTGAATTGAGCAGTTCAGCTGGATTGGGAGGGATCGGGCCAGCTGTTATAATGCTGTAATTACATGGATTCCGGGTTTTGTGAATGATGCTAAGCTTTGATACGCCTGCCAGGTATGTGCTCAGTCCATTTTTGTTCTCAAGGTTAAACAGGCGGTGAATATTGGCCTTTCTTAAATCACAATCGAGTAATACAACTCTATAATGGTTATCTGCAATGGTCGTCGCGAGGTTCGAGCTGACCGTCGTCTTTCCTTCTTCTGGAGACATGCTTGTAATAAGCAGCTTTTTGGGTGGTTTGTCTGCCGAAGATAGCAATATTGATGTTCGAATAGCCTTGTAGCTTTCTGAGATAATCGACTTGGGATCCAGTTGGACCACTCTTTCGGGATCTATTTTTTTATCCTTATGGCGTTGCAGTGACCCTAAAACGGAGAGGCCTGATTTTTTCTCTACTTCCTCTGCTGATTTGACTGTGTTATCAAGGTACTCGATAAAAAAAGCCAAGCCGATTCCTCCAAACAACCCAAAGATGATTCCAAGCAGAAGATTAATCTTTTTCTTCGGCATATCAGGAAACTCTGGCGTTTTTGCTTCTTCAATCACCCAGACATTTATAGTCTGTGACTGGTTGGAAAGGCGCATTTTTTTCAATTCCTGGATCAACGATTGGTACAGCAGACGATTCGTATCGACCTCTCTTTTTAAAATAGTGTGCTGAATAAAGTTCTCGTTCAGATAGAGAGCTTCTTTTTTGGTGTTCGCCAATAACTTTTGAAGGTTGGTTTCATTCGCTTTTGTCAATTCATAATCATTTCTGATGGACTTTATAAGTCTGTTTAGTTCATATTTTTTTTTCGTTAATAATATGGTTTTTTCGCTTTTGGCTTTAATCATAGCGGGGTGTTTTTGTCCGTACTTTTTTGACAGCTCTTCGACTTTTTTATTAACCTCAAGAATTTTACCGCTTAATGATTGTAGTGAAACATTAGAAGAAAACTGCGAAAGCGTTTCAAGCTGGTTTAGATTGTTTTTTAATTTGTTAATCTTTTTAACAATCTCTCCCAATTTTTTTTTTCTGGTTGTTATTAAAGACAGTTTGGAACTGAATTCCTGCAGTTTTTGTGGAATAATGGTTATTTTGTCTTCTATGGTTATAATATCCTTATCCCGTAAGTATTTTTGTAATGTTCTCTCTGATTTCTCCAACTTGATCCTTTCCTCATCCGCTTTTTTAGTCATCCATTCCATTGTACGGCTTGAAGTACTCATATTGATTTCCAAGATCTCATCCATATATGCTTTGGCAAAATTGTTGGCTATCATTCTAGCCAGAATCGGATTTTTCTCGGAAAAACTGATGGTGACGATTTGCGTGTTTCTAACAGGTTTAACGTCAACGGATCTGGATAGAAACGCTGCAATCCTGTCCGAAATGGAATATTCTTCGGTTTTATCGGTTCCGGGAAGGACTTTCTCCCCTGAAACAGAGTCTTCTGTATAATTGGCAAGCTGCAAAAGATTGGATAAAGTATTTTGAATTGATATCTTTACTGATTCCAGTATTCCCTGTTTCTTCTTAGGCGGGAAAAAGTATTTAAGGTAGATTGTATCCAGTGAAAGCATCTTTACAACACTTTTGGCAACATTGAAACTTCTGATGATTTCGTACTGGGTATTTAGAAATGCAGGATCGTATTGGATATAAGATGAATTGTCTAGTGGGTTTGACTCGTTTTTCTCAATTAAAACCTGGGTGCTGGCCTTATAGGTCGGAGTGATCGTAAACGTACCAATCGTAACGACCGTGACAGTGATAATAAAGAACGTCAATACGGTATACTTTCTTTTGTTTAGGACCCTAAAATAGTCCCTTAAATGTATCTCTTCGATATCCATATTTAAAAAAAGCTTTCAGGAACAACAATGACATCGTTTTCAAGAATCGGGTCATCCGGTTTTACATTTTCAATGATCCCTTTCTTATTATTGACTTCACGATAGATCTTCACTTTGTTTTTACTGGCTTTGCCGCTGAATCCACCGGCCATGGCAATAGCTTTGATGACTGTGGTCTCTTCTCTATATTTGTAAGCGTTCGGCTTTTTAACTTCACCGGTTACATAAAAATAACCGGCTTTGTTGAGATAAATATTGTCTCCGTCAATTATTAAAATGTTCTGAGAAATATCACCCTTTTCGATCAGATTGGTCAGATTAAGCGTAATTACAGTCTGGTCTCTTTGTTGGGGTTTAACAGGTTTTCTTTTTATGATTACTTTGTCTCCTACATCCGTGGTTAATCCTCCGGCTTTGGAGATAAGTTCAAGGAAAGTGGTTGGACCTCTCAACTCATAGAGGCCGGGTCGGTTGACCTGCCCCAGAATCACAACTTTTTGTGCTCGATATTCTTCAATAAAAACATTTACCTGAGGGTTTTTCAGGTATCCATCAGCAAACAGGTGGGCCATTTTTTCAGATATCTGTGGAATGGTAAGATTCCTGATTTGGATTTTGCCAAGTAGTGGTACAACAATAGATCCTTCTCCGCTGACCCTGACAACTGTTTTTAAATCATCGTTGTCATAGACGGTAATTTTAAGCACATCTCCATTTCCGACAAGGTACTCCTGGGCATAACCGGAACCAATGCTGACCAAGCTAATAATTAACAGTACAAACAATCTTTTCATCGTTGGCATTTTTTCAAGTGTAACAGACAGTTAAAAAGTGTTGTTGTATTTCCTGTATGTAAACAAGGCGAAAAATCATCCACCTTCCCCCCTTAGAAAGGGGATTTTTTCATGCTCTGTTGTGGCTTGGGGATAATTGTTGTTATTTTATAAGTCTGTTCAAGGCTTGACATAAGCCTGCAATTAATAAATGGTGTCATCATTTTAATGCTTTCATTAAAAAAATCAAACCACTTCACAAATTCTAAATATTTGATAACACTTTCTTGACGATGGTTTACGACATAAGCCTGGAATTAAAAATAGGCCATTAATCTTATGGATAGTAGATTCGTGACTGTATTGAGGGCTTCGAGGGTGGAGCTAGTTTTTGAGTTGCTGTAAGAAATATCACCAATTAGCCAATCATTAAAGGTATATCCAAGACCGATTTTACTGTTTAGCGTTTCATTCTTTTTGATTGAATTCTGGTTTTTGATATAATCATCATCGCTACTATACAAGCTGACTTTTAGCCCAATTTTGCTGTTTATCTGCTGTGAATATCCTATGGAGGCATTTTGACTGAAAATGTAATTTTCGTTTGCCGCAAGAGGTTCTTTTGTTTTTCTGCCAGCTGTGACATTTATTGACGTTTTCGGAGTAAAACGATGGCTGAGTGACAGTTCTAAAACCATAGTGTTCGCTTCTCCGGCTGTTTGTGAGTCAAACTTTTTTTGGGCTTGTCCGATCTTAAAACTACCTCGTGATTTCTCGGTCGCTTTCCAGGTTATTCCGGCAAAGGTTTGATTTTGGGTGCTGTTACTGATAATTTCTTCGTCATATTTGATATCAATATTCTGATATTGAAGGAAAATATCTGTTTTTTCTGTGATACTAGCGTAAAAATAAATAGAGTAGCTGCCATCCATACGGTTTTTGGGGCTATTTCTATCTTGATCGTAAGTTACCTGGAAATTGTTATAATCAAATCTTATTCGGAACATTTCACTGATATCATAAGTAACTAAAGAACCTGAATAAAATGATTGATATGTGTCGTTTTTGGTGGACTCTGTCAATTCTTTTGGATCTTCCAACTGGTTGAATTGTCCGAGCAATTCTAATGTCACTCCCCCTTTGAGATTGTACTGAAAAATCCCCTCAAGTTTCCTTTTTTGTACCTCCTTATCAGTATATTTTGAGTATTTCTCAAGATCTGATGAGTAGAGCAGGTATGTTTGGTAACGTTTGAAATAATTGGTTGGGTCTCGGCTGGTTGCTAAACCGCCGGGGGAATAACTGGAGGTATTCAACTGCAGCAGTTGTTGGCGGCTGGCTGGAAAAGCAAACCAGATACCGGGAGACGTCATCAGAATCGTATCGCTGGAAGTATCTGCATGGGTTCCGTCAATATTGTCAGAAGAAATGAGGGACATGGATACATACGGATGCAGATATCCGCCTTTGCCTTCGAAAAGATCACTGAACCCAGTGGATTCCCCATCAGCAGCAAATGCTTGGTTACTTACTACCAATAAATAAAACAGAGTCAGTGCAACTAAAACAAACAGTTTTTCTTTTAAGATCACTAAAGTCTCTTTACTATTTTGATATTATTATTAGTACTAAATAGCTACATTTTTCTAAGTGTACCATTTTGTTGGCTACAGTTTTTTTTTGTTTTGTCTCTAGATGTTTCTTTACCTTATATTGTTAGGTATTTGCAAGCTATATAGTTGTCCAGAAGAGTTTTTAGCTCCTCCACTGCCCCTCAAAAAAGGGGTATAGTCGGAAATGAGTTTCCTAGTAAAGTATAATAGTCTGAAAATAAACACAAAATATTTTGGTTATTTTATGCAAGGAGAGCGATTGAAATTTTTTCGATCAGCTATTTCAGAGGGGATCAAGGCAAAGGCAAATATTAATAAGGGCCTGACGGGTCTATGGAATTACTTTACTTACAGGTTCTTCAGGATCCGCACCGCCCGGAAAACCGGCAATGATATCCGGAGGTGTTAAAGGGTCATTGTCTCCAAAACCCAAACCGGTTTCCTCAGTTTCTGTGACAGTTGTGTCAACAGTGACAACAACTTCATCTGACTCCTGGTTTTCTTCAGGTGCCGTTTCTTCACTTGCTTCTGTGGTTTCCTCTTTTTTTTCTTGATTATCTTCATTTGCTTCAGCCAACTGTTCAGCTTTTTGTTCATTACCCGTTTGCACGGCTGATGCAATAACCTCAGCATTAATACCCGCCTCACTGGCAGTACTAATGATATCGTTTTGTGAGACCCCGGCTGTGATCAGAGTTATAATTATCAAATTGGGGTTGAAATTTGATTCCAACGCAGCGCTGGTGATTTCTGTACCGGTTAAAACACCAATAGCTAGCGACTGTTTGATCGCCTCTACCAAACCAAATTTCTGAATCGCCTGTTTTAACTGTTCCTTTGTTGTAATTTGGATATCTTCAATGACCTCCGCAGTTTGTCCTTCATTTGCTTCCTCTCCAGTTGTTTGGGCGAAAGCAGGGCTTGATAAGAAGAGGAGAATCAACAGGATGAATATCTTTCTAAGCGGTTTCATTTTTTTCCCTTCCGAATTGTTACTTTGGAAACCAAGACAAATCAGGTTTATTGAATCAGAGTTCGTATGAAAGAATGGCTTGTTCAGAATTATCAGACTGGAATTATTTTGGCTATTGAAAATAGTTCCAAAAAACTAGACTCCTCTGAAAAGCAGAACGGAAGGTATGGTCAGTAACAGTAATTTTATATCCAGCCCTAAAGACCAATTATCAATATAACCCAGATCCATCTCCATCCAGGTTTTAAAACCTATTTGATTTCTGTCGCTGACCTGCCAGATGCAGGTCAGACCGGGCTTCATGGAAAGACGTCTCCTCTGCCAGGGTTCATATTTTTCGACTTCAGAGGGGATTGGAGGTCTTGGACCCACCAGGCTCATTTCGCCTCTCAAAATATTAATCAATTGTGGTGCTTCATCCAGACTGCTTTTCCTCAGGAATTTTCCAAACCACGTAATTCTCGGATCCTTTTGCATTTTAAAAGCAGGACCATCCACTTCATTTGATTGAGAAAGTGTTTCTCTTTGCTGCTCAGCTTCGGAAATCATGGTACGAAATTTCAGCATCGTGAATATCCGACCATCCAGTCCGCATCGTTCCTGTTTAAATAGCACAGGACCTTTTGAAGTAAACTTAATAGTGATTGTGACCAGCAGAAGAAGCGGAATGGTTAATACCAGAAAAGTAAATGCTAGCGCGTAGTCTAATAATGACTTAAGGAAAAGTGAGATTTCATCTCGCGGAACGCTGGATAGTTCCATTGTCGGTATTCCGGCAAACTGGCTGAAATGAAAGGTGGCTACCTGGGGTTTGTACGTTTTGATGGCAATTTCCCAATCCGGAATGATGCGCACTGTCGTACCGACTTTTTCTGCATATTCGATATAATCTTTGATGTTATCAATATTTTGCAATGGTATCGCAAATATTACTTCATTGATAGGATGGTTGTTCAAAATCTCGCAGTATTTCTGCATTGCACCATTAACAGTCTCACCATTGCTAATCTCTTTTTCGCTATGATTTTCATCGATGTCAATACAATCAAATATCCGGATAGCAATTTCCGCTGTATTGTTAATAGCCCTCGTCAATTCATCTTTTCTTTTTTCGCTGCCAACAATTAAAATATTGATAAGGTTAGAATCCTTTTTGAGGTAGATTTTTGATGAGTAGTAAATAATTGCCTTACTCGTAAGCAGACCTAAAAAACCGAAGGTTAGAAAAAGCCCCATCATAACTCGGCTTATATCTGATGCTTTAAGGATGTAAAGCAAGAGAATCAATATGGAAAAAGCGGATATCAAACCTTTCAGCAGGTTACCTGCAATGATTTTGAATGCCTTTCCTTTATATGAGTCATAAAATCTAAAATAATTAAAGGTAAAAAAACAAACGATTACGGACAGAAGCAATACGAAGTAATAGTTGGGTGTGATGGACAAACCGCTGAATCCTCCCAGCAATCCAGTTCTTTTGACAAAATAAGCGATGATAAAACATAGAGAAAGCACTAATATGTCAAGTGCTTCATGAAATATCTTGAGGTGATTGCTTTTATGACTGATATCTTCCATTTTTCGCATGCTGGATAAACGGTTCAGTAGCACAACTCGGGATTCTGATTCTCAATGATACGGTTTTGGTTCGGTATGAGATATACCTATGCGTATAGCATAGGTCTGGAAAAGATTCTAGACCTATGCCCTGAAGCCGGTTTTTAATGGCCTTTCGTTTACTATGTATAATAACCTCAGAAGGAGGATCCGATGAAACGCCCAGGCTCTCCTTAATCAGGTGCTATACTTCAAAAAATGATTTTATGAATTCTCAATCTTTGTCGAAGAATAAATCAAGTTCTTGCTGCGAGTCTCGAAATTCAAATCAACGAGCACATATCTCCGGATTTAATCTTGAGAGCGGGGCGGTTTATAGGAAGGAAAAAGCGAGAGATCGGTGTGGGGCAAAAACAGGGCAGCGGTATACTGGTCCATGTATCCGGGATCTGTGCTAAGTTCCACATAGGTGATACGTCGGGTGAGTTCTGTTTGTTTCTGCTGGTGCTCCTGTGAAAGTAGCGTCATATAAGAGCCCATTAGTGAGGCATTCCCAATGTAACGGAATTTTTCCCGGGGGATATCCGGAAGTAGACCGATCGCGATGGCATTTTCCAAATCCAGAAAGTGTCCGAATCCGCCGGCAATATAGATACGGTCGAGATCCACAAAATCAAGGTCGACCTGCTTGAGCATCAGGGAACAGGCCGAAAAAATGGCGGCCTTGGCCCGCAGAATATTTTCGATCTCTGCTTCACTGATTTCAATAGATTCGGACTCGTTACCCGGTTGGGTAAGTATGTAGCGAGCCTGTCTGCCTTCCACCCTGATGGCGGCAGAAGGCCTTTCTCGATTTAATTTACCAGCTGAATCCATCCATCCGGACTTGAGCAGGCCTGCCAGCAGAGATATCATACCTGAGCCACAGATGCCCTTGGCAGAGGTATTGTCAATGGTTTCATAGCTGGCAATTCCGCTTTCGGGATCGATTTTTACTTTTTCGATGGCACCACGGGCAGCTCGCATGCCATGTATGATACCGCCCCCTTCAAAGGCTGGGCCCGCAGAACAGGCGCACGCCAAGGCAAAATCACTGTTTCCAATGACCAACTCCCCGTTCGTCCCGATATCGATAAAAAAGCAGATCTGTTCACTATCCGTGACCATCTCGGTGCAGAGTAGTCCAGCGGTAATGTCACCTCCCACGTAACTGCCAACCCCGGGGGCTATCTGAACCTGTGTTTCCGGATGAATGTTCAACTTAATTTCTGCAGCCGTTAACTGTGGATTTTCAAGTAGTGTGGGGATGTAGGGTTCAAGCCGTATGTACTCCGGGTTTAACCCTAGCAGCAGATGAATCATGGTGGTATTGCCAGAAATTGAGCAGTTGCAGATCTCTGAGCTGTCTACCACCTGCCCATCGGTAACCTGCTCTATCAAATCATTGATGGTCTGCAGGATGCGAGATCGAAGTTCTGCCAATCTTTTAGGTTGTCTGGCGTAGTTGATGCGGCTGATAATGTCTAACCCACAGGCCACCTGTTGGTTATAATCGGTCCTGGTAGCGATGATCCTGGCATCAGGCAGGGATACCAGTTGCACGGAGACAGATGTTGTCCCGATATCAATCGCCAGACCGAAGTTTTCTAAGCGCTGGATTCCGGCACTGACCTGGATAACTCTGAGTGTATGGGCTGTTTGAATTGCCGTGCAAGTGATTTTTCCGTTCTGCTGGCGTAAGACATTCGCAAGCAATTGCGTTGTTGGCAGCGAGAGGGTGATTTCCCGGTTCAGCCAGATTTTCCGAATTTCGGTCTGCAATCGCTCCAGATCTGACATGCCATCTTCCAGGGTTGGAGCAGGGACCAGCAGAGTAAACTTGACTGCGATAGGATTTAGGTGCCACGGTTGGGGCAGTCGTTCGGAATCGATCTTGTGAAGATCATCGCTGAGATCGGCAAATTGCCCTCTTTTAACTACCGGTTCCGGGATGTGGACGGTGAGCGGGGATGTTGCGATCTTTGTCTGACAGGCTTGAACATAGCCGGACTCAATGGCCAACGGGGAGAGATGGTCTGAAGATTTAACCTCCGCTTCCCCAGAGGTGATACGGACGATGCACTTTCCACAGGTCCCTTTGGTGCCACAGGGGGCGTTTATTTCGACACCGGCAGCCTTGGCCACATCGAGTAGATCTGTCCCGGGATCTGCCTCAATTTTTATTTTTGAGGGTTCGAAGAGAACGGTTGGCATCTGTTATGTTCCACGATTTAATTCAACACATTTGAAATAAAACTTTCGATATCCGCTGATTCCTGGGGCCCTACGATCACATTCCAACCCGGGAGCGCCTCTTCCAGATCTCCACTGATCTGGGATACATAGCCGGGAATAATAATATCCCGGGTGGTCACCTGTTCCTCTAAACCCGCTTCTTTCGCGAATTTCGCCACCGAATCACCGGAGAATTTCCCGGCTGCCCAGGAGGTCAGCACACTCATGCCCTCGCATTCAGGAACCACGAGCCAGGCACTGATACCACTGTTTTCGATCTCACCGGAAACGATAAAGAATGTCAGCGAGAAATTAGTCGTCACAAATACCGGTGAGTCCGGCTTAGGATCGCCTACAGGGTAAATTCCCGGCTCAACCTGAATCGGTTTCTGCGGGTCCGTGTAAAGATTCAAACGTAATGTCATCAATGTCACCAACTGTGCGGGATCAAATTCCGGCAGGACGCAGATTCCGCCGTATTTGCAGACTTCTGTAATCGCTGTGACACTGCTTTCCAGCAGACCTCCCGGTTCAACAAAAAACAGGGTGGGGTAGCCGAGGGGTTTGTAGTTGTCTTTTAAGGCAGCCTTACGGGCAACCGAGTTCAGCTGAAACTGTTCAGCTGGTGAATAGGATGTGAACTGCATGACCAGATTGTTAAATCCACCCTCTTTCAGTTCTGTAGTCAATTTGACTAGTTCATCCAGGGCAGGTGCAGTGACCGCGAGGGCGTGGCCGTGCTCAAGGGCGGCATCTTTCAAAAGGGCAACCGAGTTGGCGTCCGCGGGTGCCAGCAGGCTCTGTGAACCAGCCACAGCTTGGGCCGCCGCAACGAGGCTTTCGGGGTTATCGCTTCTCAATACCAACGGTCGTCCTGTCGATTCCCAGGCTTTTTGGGCAAGTGTTGCAAACTGCTCTGCATTATCACTTTTCTGTGTGATAGCCACCATATCGATCCGCAGTTCCTGCCCCACTCTCTCAAGAACATAGTCATTGATCTGGCTGAGGGTCTGGTCGATTTGATCGTTGGAATCGGTGTCGTTAATATTGACAGCTAAAGCCGTCTGATTGACAAAGGTTTTTTCATGGCGATAAAAAACGGTCTCTTCACCAAGTCTCAACGTTCCTGCACTGCCGAGTTCTATGCCCTTGACCGGCGGCTCGCTGGCTGCCCCCAGCAGCTCTTTTGCTTCATCGGAGGCATAGGGACATTCAGAGAGGTCTGCTTTTTTTGCCGCCAGTTTCATGGCAAACGCCAGACACGTTTTGGATCCGCACTCTTTGCAGTTTGTTTTAGGCAGATATTTCTGTATTTTTAAACCGGTTAATGCCATCTGAAGTGATTCTCCTTGAGATTTTATTTTAGACTTTGATAATTATCCGCATCCGGTATGAACCCCTTTCAGTTGGAAGACCCCGAACTCTCGTCCAATCAACTGAAACGGCTTCATACCGGATGCTCCTGTGCACCTATTCTCATTCTTTAGTTAGATTGCTCCATGAGCTGAAAAATAGTTCGTTTCGTTGCCTGTGCTGCTTCGGGGTGATACATAATCAGAATATCAGCTCCGGCATAAAGCAGGCTGACAGCTGTGGAAAGCTCCCACAGGGTGGCTCGTTTAGTGAGGTCGCCCCAGGTGGGGAAATCAGCTTCTTCAGCCTTGAACTCTTTGATTTTGGCACACTCCTGCCCCGGGGCCACGATCATGGGTCCTGCCAGCATGTGATCCCCTCCTAAACCGGTGAGGCGGATACGCTCCATCACGGAATAGGTGTACTCCAGACCGTATCCGGTAGCACCTGTCATAGGGTCCATCACGATTTTTTCCTTGCGGATATCCATGTTGGTCAGCAGGATATTCAGTTGCTTGCCGATGTTAACATCGATGGGGCTCTGGGAGACGATGGTATGATCATACGCCATGGCTGCCCCGGCAATGATCCGATAGTTGTCCTGTTCTGCCCAGTTCAAGAGCAGGTTTTCCCCTGCACATGCCTGCGCTACAGCTTTCATGACCACGTTATTTGTTTCAAAATGGTTGTGACCGGTAATGATTAGTGGCACATCAACTGCTGCTAGAACTGATTGCACGACTTCAACGGCTTGTTCAGCAGAGCGATTTCCCTTTTCCGGGTGGGTGCCTTCCAGTCTGACACTGATCAAATCTGCACCGTATTTTTCGACACAGACCTTGGCCATTTCAGCAGGGTTTTCAGGCAGATCCCCATACAGGTTTCGCAGGCTGGGCGGGTACCTTTCACTAACTTTGTCGAAAACCTCCAGGGCTACCAGGGGGCGGTTCGGCATTTCCCCTTCCCAGAGATGGAAAGGCATACAGGTTGATCCACCGATAGTATGGGTGATACCGCGAGTTCCACCCTCTGCTTTCGTAGCGCCAAGTTTGACTTCCCAGACAGGTGTCTCGCAGGACTCTTTGGGAATCGGTACGGTTGCGATGGCACTCAGTCTTTCAGAAGCGGTTGGCGTCGGCTTGGACTTCTCCGGGGGAGTGGATGCTTCTGTTTTTTTTGCAATGGGTTCGGGAACCTGGCTTGTTACTTCCTGTGCCGGAGATTCTCCGAGGAATTTTTGGCTCAGTGTGCCGATAATGTCTTTGACAATCTCCTGGGTGACTAATTCACGGAGGTCCTTCATCACATCTGCGGTCACCGCTTCTTTTATTTGGCTGATCAGCTCAGGGGTGATATTCACGCCTGTTGTGCCTGTCTCAGTGACGGCAGATGGAGTTAATTCTGGAGTTGTCGCCACGGGAATTTCTTTTGGCAGGGGCGGTTCAATTGGCGTAACTTCGTCCGGTGTCGATTGTTCGACATTTAGGGCAGCGGATTCCGATTCGGCAAAGTCGGCCATGTCGGGCAGCTTCAGAGCCGGATGCTCGACACGTTCCATAAAAGCTTTAATCTCATTGGGGTCTGTGGCAATGGTCTCATCCGCGATTTTGTCCAGAAACCCGGTTAATCCCTGTGCCTGGGCGCTGCTTTCCAGTTCGTCATATAGTTGCGCTTTCAACTCTTTAGGCATCCAGACCAGTCTGGCGAACCCTCCCTCGGCTGACAGGAATTTCCTGGAGGTTAGAAATACCTTGCCAACTCCCATAAAACCGGGGGTTTGTTGTCCTCCACCGACACTACCGGCCAGTGAGGAGAAGGTCATCCCTACCGGGGTGTCTTCCATGAATTCACGGTTAACCACCATGACGCCGTTGCATTCGGGGACATAAGCGCAGATAGCCTCAAAACAGCCGCAACTGGTCATCGGTCGATCCATGATGGAGTAGGCACAGAATGTCGAGACCGATTTGTGACTGTTGGTATAGACATAATCGTTGACCCCGGTCCAGATACCCTTGACCGGGTCCAGGAGCTCCCCTTTTTTCACGGGTTGGTTGGGTCCGGTCTCATCTATTTCGTAGGCTGCTTTCCCGTCCAGCCAGTTATAGGCGCCACAAAGTCCCAGGCGCTCGGGTGTAATAATACAAACGTGATTAGGGGCGAAGGACTGACAGAGGAGACAGGAGTAAAAAATGTCGACTGACTCATCTGTCATGGCGGCCAGACGCAGGTTGCGTTCTTTATAAATTTTTCTGGCCACCGCCAGCCGTTTGGCCACTTCGTCTGCTTCGGTGAACAGGGTTACCTTAACTTTGTCTACAATGGCAGGGTATTCAGAAAGGAATTTGGCGTGAATTATCTCGCCATAATCCTTGAGGCGCAAGCCTTTTGCAAAACCATTTTTTGAAATACGGGTCCAGACGATGTCGCGCTGTCCCATGTGCCAGAGTCCCTCCGCCCCATTCAACAGGTGATGAACCTGTCGCTCCAGGATGGGCTCAAAATCCGGCTGCATTTTTCTGCCTGCCACTTCTATCCAGATTGCTAACGGAAGAAAGGACCCTTCCGGAACCTCGTCTACATCAGGACCGATAATTTCGATGTCACCGTCATTGATCTGATCCAGTTCCACGGAAGTAACAAATTCGAACGCATCGCTGAGACTTCCGCCAAATTCCACCTGTACATCGGTCTTGCGGATACGTTCGCCTTCGAAAGCCGCGCCATAGGGTACCGGAATCGGGACCTTGGTGATCTTGATTTTACAGCCCCTGACTTCCAGCGCCCGTTCGACTATCGTCTCATGGGGGACATTGGCAACGACATGTTCGTATGTACAGACGCCGGTAGGCAGAATTTCGGGAATATCTGTATCGGCCAGTGTCGGGAATCCGTAGTTGATAGCAGCGGCGGCCAGGGCGTATTTATCAGGCGTTACTTCTCCCAGAGCCAGCACGAAGGCAAAGATACGGTTCTTATTGTACTTCATATTGGCTTCGAAATCCCCCGGTTTGACGCCGCCAAAGGAGAGTGCCGCCCGGTTTGCAAAACCCAGTGCGTAGACTAAGGCCGAAACATCTTTGCCAAAGGGAACCAATCGGGTTTCCCAACCCAGTTGCACGCCTTCCTCGGCCAATTGTTCAGCAAACTGCTTGCCGTTGGTGGATCCCGCCATAAAGACGTAGAGGTTCTTCTCCTGAAGTTCTTTCGCGATCTTTACCGCAATTTCATTGGTCGGAGCAGCACCCGTAATGGCGGCAAAACCGGGAGCGGTTCCGTCTACAAATTCCACCCCTCTTTCCCGCATGATAACATCGTTGGCGGCTCCCAGCCAGATTCCGTCGACAGGGTTCGGACCGATACAGGTCTTGCATGCTTCAATGATTTCACAGGCATAAAGTGATGCGATGCCAGCGTCCAAGGTGATGCCCAGATAAGGTAACCAGGCGTTCTCTGTGGGTCTTGCCGGGATCAGGATTTTGGATTGTTTCAGGATTTTCCGCATATCTCCCAGGGTTTCGACTTTTTCCCCTGAGAAAGAGTGGATGATCGGTAGATAATAAGCGGTGTTCGGGAAGGCGACCGCCGTGTCCACTCCTTTGGATTGTATTGCCTGATCAAGCATCGCTTCAGCTTGAGCAACCCATTCAATTGCGCCATCTATGGCGCTGCTGCAAATAATTTTAGACATTTAGTTCTCTCCGGTCTTTCATATCGAATAATATTCTCTCTGCTTTTTTATTGATGCCCAGATTTTGGCGGGCCTGGTCCAGGATTTCAATGATCAGTGTGACCGCTTGGTACGGATCTTCACATTCGTGAAAGGAAGCGCCAAAAAGATCCTTGGACTCCTCATTCAGGAAGCGGGTGACGTTTTCTGAGCCGGAAATACTGAAGGGCTGGCCCAGAATCACATCGATTCCCGAAGCAACGAAATAGGTGCCGATGGCGACCGCTTTTTCGCTCATCCATTCAGGTGCGACACCGACGGCCGGCAGCTGAGCGATATCGTCACCCAATCCCCCTTCGTTCACGATCTCTGCGGCAGCTTCCAGGATGCGGGCGTTGTCGACACAGCTTCCCATGTGGAGAACCGGCGGCATCCCGACAGCCTCACAGACCTCTTTCAGACCATCACCCGCATTCTCCAGGGCCGCTTCCGGCAGTAACATCCCTTCCTTGGCTGAAGCGATGGCGGCGCATCCGGTTTTGAGGACCAATACATCCTGCTTGATTAACTCTTTTGTCAGGACATTCATGTAAGCATCCGCTTTCGTTTTGGGGTTGTTGCATCCCACAATTCCGACCACCCCTTTGATTCGACCTGAGATAATGGCATCGTTCAACGGCCGAAAAGAGCCGCGGAATGTCCCACCTAACATGTATTTGATAGCATTGACGCTGAACCCACCGATGAGCTGCCTTTTGGCTTCCGGAATCATGACTTTTTCCGGATCCCGGTTTTTGTAATTGTCAATGGCCCGCATGATCAGTGACTTGGCTGAGTTCAGCGCATCATTTGGATCAAATGGCAAATGGGTTGCGCCTATAGTCATAGCGATGTCAGTGGCGGAAACGATTTCGGTATGATAGGCGCTGGCAACATCCGGCAGGCTGGGCATGCAGCATTGAACATCAATAATCATGATTTCCACGGCACCCGTAATCAAAGCCAACTCCTGCTGCAGGAAGCTCCCGGCGATGGGAATTCCATGTCGCATCAGAATCTCATTGGCCGTACAGCAAATCCCGGCCAGTGTCACGCCTTCTGAACCAGCGGCTTTTGCGTGCTGAATAATCTGTGGATCCTGTGCCGCTACCGCCAACATCTCGGAAAGTTCGGGTTCATGTCCGTGTACCAGAATATTGACGGTCTTCTGACCCAGAATCCCCAGGTTGGCCTCACTCAGGACCGGTGTGGGCGAGCCGAAAAGAATATCGGCAGTCATCATGGCGATGCGGGAGCCTCCCCAGCCGTCGGACAAAGCAGTACGATAGGCCTGTCTCATCAGGTTTTTGTAATCGTGATCCACTCCCATGGTTGTGCGGTGCATGGACTCGACCACCATGCGATCGATACCCAAGGGGGCCACATTATTTTTGTCCCAGCTACTCTGCTGTTTTAAAGGTGCCAGTTTAAGCGTTTCCAGCGTTTCTTCCTGGGATGTATATTCAGCCAGAAATTGGTTGGCCAGATCCAGCGCCACATCTTCCTTAGAGCGCCCGGACTCTTCAATGCCATATGCCGTTGCGGTCTGCCGCAGGATTTTTTCATCTTTGATCTCATAGCCGTTACCATTTCCCTGGGCAACTTTCTTCAGCCGCAGCACCAGATGTCGTCCATGGTCAGAGTGGGCGGACGCACCACCAGTCACTTCTCTCAGGTAATTCCGGGCCACAATGGTGTCCACATCGGCACCACAGACCCCTTTGGGTGTGGTCTTGGTGATTCTACAGGGCCCCATGTGACAAATCCGGCAGCAAACCCCTGATTTCCCGAATTTACACTGGCTTTTAAAGGTCTCAATCCGTGAAAAACAGGTATCAATATTTTCATCACAGGCTTTCTGCAACATCTGCAATGATGCGGCATCTGATACCTGATCTGTTATTTTTCTGGCTTCCTTGGTCATAAGTAAGGTATTAGCAATTAGGTGTTAGCTATCAGCTTTTGGGAGTTAGGAATTAGCCTTTAGTTTCTTGATAAAACTGTTCAGCATGCGTTTTATCTCGTTAATATTTTTTTCCAATTCTTTGTAAGTATTCTCTTTTAAAAATCCAAGGTCGTATGCTAGTAAAAGGTGGTATTCAGTTTCACTAGCCGAACCGGCAGCGATGCTCAAGAACCGCGCGAAATCACGATCACTTTCTCTACCGCAGCCCTCAGCAATGTTTGTCGGAATAGAAGCTGCTGATCGACGGAGTTGCGATATAAGACCAAATCTTTCATCTGAAGGGAAAGTTCTTGTCGTAAGATACACCTCCAATACGAGCTGATGGGCTTTTTGCCATACTATGAGTTCTTTGAAGTTTCTATAAGGCTATGATTTAGTTTATCCAGGGAGAGCCGTCACCTGGCTGCTAATACCTAATTGCTAACACCTAACAGCTATTGCTTATTCAATCAAAGACATTAAAGGTGCCAAATCCGCTAACACCTGACTGTCTTTGGATAGCGTAAAGATAGACTCGCCTTTTTCAGCGAGTGTGGCAATCTCAACATCATCAGGCAGGCCGATCACGAGGTCAGCTCCCATTTCGTTCTTTAGATTCAGGGCACTTTCAGGTAGCTCATCCCATCGCATCCGGTTAATAATGACAGCCAGAAATTTATAAGTAATCTCCATTTCCCGGGTCAGGTCGTGCAGCCGTTTGACTGTCTTGATACCGGATAGAGATGGATCTGTCACTGTGATTAAGAGGTCTACATGCTGAACAATTCGGCGTGACAAGTTTTCCAGGCCGGCCTCATTATCCAGTACCGTAAATGGGTATTGGGATGACAGATTGGAGAGCACGGATTTTAGGACGTTATTGGCGTAACAGTAACAACCGGGGCCTTCAGGTCGGCCCATGGAGATCAGGTCAAAATCCGCCGCTTCCACTACGCTCTCTGCTATTTTCAGTTCAAGGAGTTGTTGTTTTGAGATGCCGCTGGCCATTCCCTTACCGGCGATCTCTTTGGCTTCTTCCCGGACTCCCCCAACCGTCTTTTCAACAGTGACACCCAACAAATCTTCCAGGCAGGCGTTTGGGTCTGCGTCTACGGCCAAAACAGGGGTTTTTTGGCGGGCGATGAGTTGCGAGACAATCAGACTGGCAATCGTTGATTTGCCGACCCCGCCTTTTCCGCTGACAGCGATAATTTGACTCATGTTAGTTGCTCCAGAATCTTATTGAAACATTGAGTGATTGTGGAGTCCCCGGCATCCAAAATAGATTGATTTTTTCGGTCAGCCAGGCGGATGGATTCCAGATAGGGAATATTTCCCAAGATGGGGATAGCGGGAAACGATTCAGCTAAGTATTGACGGTCATCTTCTGAGGATATTTTATTGGCAATCAACCCAATGTCCTGAATTCCGATTTCAGCAGACATGCTGATAATGCGCCGGGCGCAATCAACAGCGCGTTGACCGGGCTCCAGCACCACCAGCATCTTATCAACACTCCTGGCCGTTGCACGTCCCAGATGTTCAACCCCGGCTTCCATGTCCATGATCAGTGTGTCATCGTTATAGAGTATCAGGTCGGTGATCAAGGCCTTGATCAGAACATTCTCCGGGCAGGCACACCCGCCACCGCCTTGTTCAACAGCCCCCAGGACCAGCAGTTTGACGTTCTCGTGGCTGATGGCATAGTTTTCCGGAATATCTGTCACATCAGGGTTTAGTTTGAACATTTGTCCGTACTGCTTGATCTTGGCCCCGGTTCGCTCTTCAATTAAAGCTGCCTGCTGAGAGATGGGAATTATCTGGTTCCGTTCTTCCGGCGGAATACCCAGAGCTGCAGCCAGATTGGCATCCGGATCTGCATCAATGGCCAGAATTCGTTGGCCTCGGCGGGACATTAGTAGAGCCAGTGTGGCTGCAATGGTTGATTTACCGACTCCCCCCTTACCTGATATTGCCAGTTTCATTTAGACCTTGATTGATTTTATTGATATCTGTTTCTCATGAATTCAGAGAGTGCGGCGGTGGTCTTAAACACATTTTCTGCATCTGCCGGTTCCATGGAACCAGTGCCACAGGCGGGTGTGATGATAGCGTTATCGACGATTAGTTGTTTGTCGATCCCTTTTGCTGCCAGATTATCGATCACTTTTTCGAAATGATCGGCCAAACCTTCGACCGTTACTTCGCGGATTGCTGTTGAGGTGGGGACAACTCCCCAGGCGACCTTTCCACCACGATTTAAAAGGGTTTTAATAGCCTCTGGATAGATAGCGATGGTGTCGCCAAATTCAAAGGCATCAAAATTCAGGATATCGACACCGGCATCTACCAGGATGCTCCACTCCGTATTGCCACAGCAATGAACACCGGCAATGCCGTTGTCAGCATGAATGGCGTCAACGACTTCACTGAGCAGTTCGACGATATCATCCCTCTTGACTGAGACATAGGTGGAGCTTCCAAAGGCTGAGAGTATGGGTTCATCCAGGAAACAGATAATATTGTCTGCATATGGCTGGAATTTCTGAATCTGCCAGCGGCATTTCATGGCCAAGGCCTTGACAATCACATCTCGAAACTCCTCATTATAATAAATAGCCCTTTTGTTCTCATCTACGATACTCAATGCAACCGTGCAGGGGCCGGTGGTTTGGACTTTGAGAAACGGATAAGTAGTTCCCTTTTCCTGCAACGTTTGCTCAAGGGCGAAAATCCCTTTGGAATAATCTGCTGAGATAGCCATGTGGGAACAGTCGCCGTCACCATCATCCGGGTCCATGGCAGTCAGATATGCTTCGTAGAAATCAGCAAACTCATCAGAGTAGTCCCCGGATGTGTCAAAAAACATCCTGTTTTTTTCTCGATCGATGGTCGCTCGCGGCATGCCTTCGGAATATTGGATCTCCATCTGTTCATTGAGCCCGATCTTGGGCAATTGAGGCCAGATGGGGGCTTCGGGAAGTTGTGAGAGAGATAATTGTACAGCGTATTCTGGATCAGTAAAGGGTACACTGCCAATAGCAGTCGCCAGAAAGCGGGGCAATTTTAGCATGTCACTCTTGATGTTGATAGACGGGGATTGGTGTAGATATTGAGGTCCAAATTTTTTAATTAAGCACCCAGAATAGGCTTTTTAGGGGGAGTTGTCCAGTTACAGGCTTTCGGGCCGGCGGTTTGGATAAAATCCGGTTGAATCGCTTTCCACGGGGTAGTGTCCTTGATATTTTCCAGTATGGCCGAAGCAAGGAATTTTGGCCGGTTGTGGTTCGATTCCCCACACGGATGAAGTGTTCAGTCTACGGAGATTTTGGCATCACTACCCAGCGTAATGCTGTATGGCGTTATTTATATGTTTTATTTTGATTGGTTTTTTGACGAATCCATCCAAGCCCTTTTCCCGAGCTCTTTCGAAGGCTTCCAGACCGTCCTCGGCTTCATAAATTTCAAACCCGACATCTTCAAGTTCCTTGCGAATAATTCTGCGCATGACTTTGCTGTCATCCACAATCAAGATTTTTTCTTTCATAGTCAAATCGATTTACCGAGGGGTAGTTTCCAGTTCATATGGCAGAATAAAGCTGAATGTGGCGCCGCCTTCGGGGTTGTTTTCGGCCCAGATTTTTCCATTGTGGCCTTTGATTATCTCCTGACAGATTGACAAACCGAGCCCGGTGCCGCCAGCGCCGGTTTTGGTTTTACTACTTTGGATAAACTTATTGAAAATCGTTTCCAGTTCGTTTTCAGGGATGCCTGTTCCCTCGTCTTTTATTCTAATCATTAAGGCGGGGAATTCATTTTTATCTGTCCTCCGTTTCCCGGCGGGAAGTATTTCGGAAGAAAATGAAAGAGAAATCATTGTGTTGGCAGATGTAAATTCCACTGCTTCAGTCAATTCATCTTTTGCTCGTCTCATGGCATTTTCAGACGCCCGTTCTCGATCTTCGGGGGCAATTAGGTTGAGGGCCTTGATGCCATTTTTAAAATCCTCTTCAGAATATTTGAACAGTTCAAACGCTTTTTGATTAGCATATGTAATATTCAAATTTTTATCCATTTCAAAGACCGCTTCGGGCAGCAATTCAGCAAGCTCTCGAAAGCGTTCCTCGCTTAGACTGAGATCTTCCCTGGCGAGAACAGCCCGCAATGCTTCACATCCATAGGAGGCCAAGATGGAACCGATCTCTTTATCCTGTTCTACAAAAGGGGGAAGTGATTTATTATGCAGTGTCAAAATACCGATAGCCTCGCTGGACTCATTAGATAGCGGGAAGGCCAGTGTAGATCCATTTTGATATCCCTTCCAGCCGCTGCCGGACAAGTTGGGCTGATCGGCGATATCAGGGATCAAAATTGGCTGCTTTTCGGTGATAGTTTGATAAAAGATGGAGCCCTCCTGCAGAGGAAAGGGTATGAAGTCCAGGGCGTGTCCAGGATCCAGCGTGCTGACCAGGCGAAGTCCGTCTCTTTCACTCAAATACACGCTGCCACCAGTCGTTTGCATTTGAGCCCCGATTTTCTCCAATAAAAGGGTTCCAAACTCTTCAACCCCTGTAAAAGACGAGAGTGACTGGATCGTCTCAACAATTTGCTTCATGTAGGTGTTGAGTTGAGACAGGTGATTGTTGGCCTGCTCCAGTTCCAACGCATGCTCAGAGATAAGATTTTCAAGATCTTGCTGATATTTTCTGTTTTCCTGTTTTAATCTGGCGGTTTCAAGAGCATTATCCACCACATTGATAAGAATATCAAAGTCCTCAATCGGTTTGAGCAGATAATCCCACGCCCCACGATGCAGCGCCTCCACAACATCGTGAGTCTTTCCTGCACCAGATATGACAATGAGGGGGGTTTCTGCAGACGATGTTTTGATTCTGGACAGTACTTCCAGTCCATCCATTTCAGGCATACGCAGGTCCACAAGCACCAGATCGGGATGCTCTTCTTGAAACAGTTCAAGGCCGATTAAGCCGTTTTCAGCGGTCAGTGCTTTATAGCCAGTGCTTTCAAGGATTTCCGCCAGGCTTTGCCGTATGGCGGTATCGTCATCAATGATAAGAATCGTTGTCTGGTGAGTATTACGAGGCATAAACAATTTATTTTAATTAAATCAGCAGAATGTGATGAAATTTAAAAACGACGGGTTCTGATCAAATAAGTAAGACACGGTTTAGATTAACCATTTTGAACCAGAATTGCACCTACTTCGTCCAACGAATTTTTCCAGTTTTTGATTGGCACCTGACAGGTTCCGACTTTACTATGACCGCCACCGCCGAACTTGAGCATCAGCTCCCCCACATTTGTCTGGCAGGTACGATTTAGAATGCTGTGGCCACAGGCAAAAACGACGTTTTGCTTTGCTCTGCCCCACATCACTCTGATTTCGACATTTTGATCAGGATAGATCGCATAAACAAGAAACCGATTGCCGGCATAGATGGTTTCCTGCTCAGTTAAATCAGTAATAATGACGTTTTCTATAATCTGGCTGCAAGCGGAGATCATTTTAACGAAGGTATCCTGCTGGTCAAAGTACCGGTTAATCCGCTCCCGTACATCCTCAATTTCAAGGACTTCGGCTGCGGTCATCGTCCGACAATACTGGACCATATCCATCATCAACTGGTAATTACTGATTCGGTAATCTTGGAAACGGCCGAGACCTGTTCGCGCATCCATTATAAATGCCAGCAGAACCCATTCTTCCGGTTGAAGAATCTCTTCTGCTGTAAGCTGACCCGAATCAATTTTGTTGACTCCTGCCATCATAGGCAGGAAATGACTACCAAATCCCTCTTCCCCGCCGTAATATTCCCAGATAATCTGCGCTGCACTAGGCGCATGCTTTGTATTACCGTCGAATTCAAGTTGCTCTGACCCGATACGCCCTTTTTCACTGGAGTGATGATCAAACCAAAGACCGCACCCCTCCACATAGGGTACATTGGCTAGTACATCATTGCTGGTAATTTCGGTCTTTCCGTCTTGTAAATCCTTTGGATGAACGAAATTATAGTCGTCCACGATTCCTTTCTCAACCAGCAGCACAGCACAAACAAGACCATCAAAATCAGATCGGGTTACAAGCCTCATATGGATCTCCTCTCAGTATGTCTGAATACTCAAAAGATGATTGTGTAACTCCTCATCTCATTTATTTTTTTACGGTTTTTCCCTACGATTATAGATCATGAATAACCAAAAGTCCATTTTTTATGAATCGGCATGTGAAGGTAATAAATTGGCTAATTCATCTTTCATTAGATTGCAAAAAAAAACAGCGGTACTCGCGTGCCTTGAATATCCATGCCAATTAATGAAGTTAAAAGTTTTTCATGTTTCCGGGTTGAATTTTGGACAAATTGAAAGCATTTAAATTCGACTTTATGATCACCATCAAATAGGAAAATTTTAGTTATCAACCGGTCTTTATGTGATATAAAAGTATGAAAAATTGTTCGAAAATTCTGAAATTTGCAATGGAATCTAAAAAAAGGTTGTCATTTCCATCGGATTCATCAAAAATCGAAATATAAAAGAACGAAAAAATGAACCCTTCAAACTGTACCGTTTTGGGGAATAACAAACCGAGGACAATACAATGTATGTTGGATTAAAGATGATCACAGACCTGGTCTCTGTGACGAAAGACACCTTGATTGTTGAAGCCAATCGCCTGATGGAGCAGCATAAACTTTGGATGCTGCCTGTGGTCGAGGATCAGAAACTGATCGGTTATATTCATAAGGAAGATGTGCATACAGCTTTGCCCTCACCCGCAACCATGCTGAGTAAACACGAACTGCCCGATGCCATGTCGAATATTTTTGTGGCGGATTTCACCCGTAAAGAGTTAATCACAGTGACTCCGGAGATGGAGATTGAAAGTGCCGCGGAGATTATGGCTAAATACGATCTGCCAGGATTAGGGGTGATCAACGCCTCGGGAAAGCTGATCGGCTATATCAATCGCAGTGTGATGCTGGATGTGCTGGTCGAGGAACTCGGGTTGCATCGGGGAGGCGCTCGATTTGCCATCGAATTCAGGGATCGACCCGGTGTAATGGCTGAGGTGGCTAATATGATCAGCGATATGGGAATCAATTTCGTCTCTGCCGCCAGTTTTTTGCACGGTGACGACTACATCCTGGTTTTTCGGATCCAGACCGATGATTTGACTCCGGTTTTAAAAGAGCTGAAAAAACGCGATTATACCATCGTGGGTCCGGAATATTTTGCGGCTCAGTGGAGCTGAATCAAAGCCAGCGTTTCCGGCGCTTGTACGATTTGAGGGTGAGGTAGGACTTGATCGTTTCGGTTCCGGATGTCCCCAGATAAAACTCCTTGACGTCGGGGTTCTCTCTGAGATCCGTGGCGTTACCCTCTAGTACGATCTTGCCGTTTTCCATGACATAACCATAGTGGGCGATCTGCAGCGCCATATTGGTGTTCTGCTCCACTACCAGAATGGTGGTATTCTGCTCCTGATTCACCCGCTGAATAATTCTGAAAATCTCCCTGACCAGCAGAGGGGCAAGGCCCAGGGATGGTTCGTCCAATAGCAGCAGATCGGGGTGTGCCATGATGGCACGACCGATGACCATCATCTGCAGTTCTCCGCCACTGCAAAAGCCGGAGAGTGTCTTTTTCCGGCGCGCCAGGGCCGGAAAAAGTTCGTAAACCCTTTCCAGATCTTTTTTATAGGGTTTCCCCCAACGGGTGGCAGTGCCGACCCGCAGATTCTCCTCCACTGTCAGGTACTTGAACTCCTGACGACCTTCGAGTACCTGGATAATCCCCTTACGGGTGATATCCTCGGGTGGCAGATTCTGGATGCCGGTTCCGTTGAATTCGATGGATCCCTCGGTGACCTTCCCGTTTTCCGGTTTCAAAAGACCTGAGATGGCTTTGAGGGTCGTTGTTTTTCCGGCACCGTTGCTGCCCACCAGGGTCGCGATCTGTCTGTCAGCGATGGAAAGAGAGACTCCCTTCAGAACCTGAATCACGTCTGAATAGACAACGCTGATGTTGTTGAGTAGTAGTTTCTGGTCTGTAGCCATGGAAGCAATTAGTATGAAAAGGGCCACAGGCGGAAACTGGAGCGCGTGATACGCCAGACCTCTGCCAATCCCTTGGGTTCGAAAATGATGAAGAGTACGATGGACAACCCAAACACGAACTCCCTCAGCGGCGCCACATTGACACCGATATCGGCGACCGGCCCATAATTCATCAAAAACTCAGTCGCCATGCTCAATACCTCCCCCAGCATGACGATGAAAACGGTTCCAAAAATAGCCCCGGAAACGCTACCCAGACCCCCAATGATGATCATGGCGATGAATTCGATGGAGAGCCACATGTTAAACGGTTCGGGCGTGATAGTCATCATGTAGAAAGCGAACAGCGCGCCGGCAAAACCGGCATAAAAAGAGCTGATGCCAAATGCCAGCAGTTTGTATTTGAAAATAGGAATCCCCATCCCTTCTGCCGCCCGGTCATTGTCCCGAATGGCCACAAAAGCTCTACCGAAACGCGTGCGAATCAGATTGACCATGACCCAGGCCATCACAATCAAACTGATGAAGATCAGGAAATAGAAAGACAGATCCGAATCCAGCTTAATGCCAAAAATAGAAGCGTTGGAGACGGCAATTCCCTCAGCTCCACCTGTCACGCCATCCCATTGCACCAGAATGTATTCGATGATAAATTGTCCTGCGAGTGTGGCGATTGTCAGGTACAGGTGTTTGAGGCGCAGCGACGGAATTCCGAAAATCATGCCGACAATGGCAGTAAATACCCCTGACAGAGGCAGCGCGACAAGCAGTGGCAAGCCCAGACGGGTCGTCAGAACAGCCGCGGTGTACGCCCCTACTCCGAAAAAAGCCGCGTGACCCATGGAAATCTGACCGGTGTATCCGATCAGGAGGTTGAGCCCGATGGCTGCAATCGCATAAATACCAATCGTGTTAAGCAAATAGAGTGTATAGGAGCTACTCGTCAGGGGAACGATTACCAGTAGAATGAATACCCCCGCCATCAGCCAGAAACGGCCGAAATCGGTTTCGAAAATGGCCAGTTCCTCTTCGTAGGACTCCTTGAAATTACCACACAGATGAAAATGAAGTTTTCGCATGTTGTCAGCCTGGTCGGCCTCCTGTCTTTATTAAACTCGTTCAATAACAATAATTTTTAACGCAATAACGCAAGCCTGACCCCAATTCCCAATTCTACCGTTAAACCCGTTCGATCTCTTTGAGGCCGAACAGTCCGTACGGTTTGACCATCAGAATAACCACCAGCACCATGTATGGGATAATCTCCCTGAGCGAAGTGGACAAGTAGCCCCCGGTAAAGGTTTCCAGCAGGCCGATAATGACACCGCCCAGTATGGCGCCCCCAATACTGTCCAGACCTCCCAGAATGACCACCGGAAAAACCTTCAAGCCAATTGCACTCAGTTCATGCACGTTGATGCCGTTGATTACGCCCAGAACGATGCCGCTCATGGCACAAACCAAGGCGGCAATGGCCCAGGAGAGTGCAAATACCCGCCTAACATGCACTCCCAGAGACATAGCTGCGGGCTGGTTGTCCGCCACCGACCGCATAAAGATTCCCTGGGAAGAGTATTTGAAGAAAAAACCGAACATCAGCAGGAAGAGGATTCCAATAATAAAAGTTGCCACATATACTGAGGGTATCTGGATCAGTCCCAGTTGCAGATTCATTGCTTCAGGCAGAAAGTCCGGGTACTGATGAATATCGCCTCCGAAAACAAACAGCAGCAATCCTTTGAACATGGCTGCCAGACCAACAGTCAGCATGATTACCTGGATCAGGTCCTCCCCGATCAGTGGACGCAGAAAAAGACGTTCGATGACAAAACCCAGTAGAAAACTTCCGGCAAGCGTCAGGATAAAAGCGACACCAATCGGGAGATCCGCCCAGGTCGTCAGGACCAGAAACAGAAAGGCCCCAAATGCCAGCAATTCGCCATGGGCGAAATTCAAAACACTGCTGGATTTATAAATCATCACAAATCCCAGAGCCGACAAGGCATATAGAAACCCTAGTGATAATCCGTTGACCAGAAGACTCAAAAAAAACGACATAATCACTCCTTAGGAGACGGATAGGATATTAATGGTGCTTTCGATGATTCCAATTGTACCATCTCTGTAATTAACCTGCCCCTTGACAGCCAACTCGGTCTTGTCAGAATAGAGAGCCTCAATCAGTTCTTCATAGCGCTGGGCCACAAATTTTCGTCTTACTTTTCCAGTACGGGTCAGCTCTTCATCGTCTGCATCCAGCTGTTTATACAATAACATGATACGCGCCAGCTTCATGGTTTCCGGCAGATGTCGGTTCACCTCCGCCACCTCTTCACAGATCAGTTTTTCGACAGCCGGCTGTTTGGACAGGTCCAGGTACGTGGTGTAGGGAATTTTTTTCTCCTCCGCCCAACTGCCCACATTTTCGAAATCGATATTGATAAAAGCCGAAAGAGAGGAGTGTCCTTCACCCCAGAGCACGGCTTCTTTGATATAAGGACTGAATTTCAAGCGGGTTTCGATAAAGTCGGGGGAGAATGCTTCACCATCAGACGTCCGCATGATGTCCTGCTTACGGCCCAGAATCATCAAATGTCCATCATCATCATAGTAGCCGGCGTCTCCAGTATGAAACCAGCCTCCTTCCAACGCCTCAGCGGTCGCTTCAGGGTTCTGGTAATATCCCTTGAAGACGGATTTGCTGGCGACCAGCACCTCCTGATCCTCAGTAATTTTAATTTCTGTGCGGGGCAGGGGTTTTCCCACAGTTTCGGGCTTTACTTCCCCATCTGGTTGAACCTGGAAGATACCGCAAGTTTCCGTCATGCCGTAGCACTGTTTCAAGTTCAAGCCATTGATCCGGAAAAATCGGATCACTTCGGGACTGATGGGATGACCGCCGGTATAAGCTTCAATGAACCCCAGGCAACCGATTCGGTCCAGCAACGGTCTGGAAACAGTGAAGGTGGCCAGCCATTTTAAACATTTAAGATGCAGTGGAATATATTTTTTATCTTCTTCACGTTGGATGACAGCCTGGCCAATACGCTGTGCCATTTGATAGAAACTACGTTTGAGAAGGCTTGCCTCACCAATTTTTACCCGGATTTTAGATGCCAGATCCTCCCAGAAACGAGATGAGGTGATGATGATGGTTGGCCCAATCTCCCTGAAATCTTCCACCACCGTTTCGGCGGTTTCGGGGAAATTCATGACCAGTCCGCCAAAAAGAGTGATCCCCATACCCCACATCTGATCGACGATCCAGGCTGGGGGTGAGATCGAGATCCAATTGTCACCAGGCTTGATGGGAGAGGTTTCCAGCCATTTGGATGCCATATCGGCGAAATTTTCATGGCTCAACATCACCATTTTGGGCAGCCCGGTGGTACCAGAGGTCATGATCATCAACCCGGTGTCTGCAGATTTTCCTTTTTGCAGTTCTGTGACGAAGAGCTCCGGAGATTCGAGATCCTTTTTCTTTCCCAATTCCAGCAGTTGACTGTAACGTATCAGCCAGGGTTCATCCTGGTAGCTACTCATCCCTGTGGGATCAATATAGATCACCCGCTCGACTGTCGGTAGTTCGCTTCTGTTTTCAAGCAGCTTGTCCACCTGTTCCTGATCCTGGACGATGACATAGCGCGCTTCGATTCGATTGATACCAAAAATGATCTCTTTCGCGACAGCTGATGTGAACAGATTGAGTGTTATACCTCCGACTGCTTGTGCGCCCAACTCGCTGAATAACCACTCTGGATGGTTGTCCACAACCAGGGCGACGTGGTCACCCCGTTCAAGGCCAATTGACAGTAACCCCAAAGCCGTTTTACGGGTGTAGTCCAGATATTCAGACCAGCTAAACCGGTTCCATATTCCATAGGTTTTTTCCCGGATGGCGGCTTGGTTATCCAGCTGTTCGGCTTGTCGAAATAGCATTTGTGGCAGCGTCAAGCTGTATATTTCAGCAGATGCAGCCTCTTGATGATTCATAAATGTCTCTTGCTAAACCAGGGAGGTGTCTCCCAGATAGGCTTTGATAACTTCAGGATGATTTTGAACTTGATCGGGGCTTCCTTCTGCAATTTTGACTCCGAAGTCCAGGACGGCAACCCGCTGACAGATACCCATCACAATGGACATGTCATGTTCTACCAATATCATGGTCTGCTTCCAGGTGCTATTGATCTCCACCAGGAAGCGAACCATATCCTCTTTTTCTTCAAGGGTCATCCCGGCTAAAGGTTCGTCCAGAACCAGGAGTTTGGGTTCCAGTGCTAAAGCCCGGCCAAGTTCCACACGCTTCCGCATGCCGTAGGGCAACGATCCCACAAGTTTTTTACGGATCGATTGCATTTCCAGAAAATCGATCAGCTCTTCCAGGACCTCACGGTGTTGGACTTCCTCTTCTCTGACAGAGCGGGAAAAAATGGATGCTTTGGCAAGGTTATAGCGGCTGTGCAGATTCCTGGCTAGCAGCATGTTGGAAAGAACGGACATGCCGGAAAAAAGCTCGATATTCTGAAACGTTCTGCCGATACCCGTCTTTGTCAGCTGATGCGTCGAATGACCGGTGACGTCCTGACCATTGAAGACCATACTCCCCTGCTGGGGTTTGTAGTAGCCGGTCATGCAATTTAAAAGACTGGTTTTTCCCGCACCGTTGGGACCAATTATTCCGATCAGTTCGCCGGTTTTAACTTTCAGATTGATCCGGTTCAGTGCGGTGATACCGCCAAATTTTAATGTCAGGTCAGATATTTTCAAATCCGCCTGGACTTCTTTCTCCAGGGAGGATTTGAAAATACTGGGTTCACTGCGAAATGCTTTCATTTCAGAATTGTAATCTTCTCTTTGCCAGGTTCCCAGAACTTGGTCACTGGTGTATAGGTGGCATCTTCTTTAACCTGCACGATGCGGGCTTTGAAAGAGGCACTGTGATCTGTGCTGGTATAAGTGATATTGGGAACGATTCCGCCCATATCTTCGTTATTGAAAGTTTCCAGCGCTTTATTGATTGTCTCGCTGTTGATCTCACCGTAGAGTGTGTTTGCTTTCTCAAACGCCCGTTCCATGATCATCGCAATCGCAACTCCCTCCCAATAGGAAGCATCAAACTTTTCGACGGTTCCGTATAGCTTCCAGAGTTCTTCCATGGTTTTCATAGCCGGTGAGTCATCACCAGGGAGACATCCGGGAAATTGCATGAAAACACGGTCACGGATAAGCCCTTTGCCTCTTTTGAAAAAATCAGGATCGGTGGAGGTCCAGGTTCCGAAGAACTTGACGTCATAATTGGCTTTGTCTGCTGCCTGAAGCGCCATAATAATGGCCGAAGGCAGGTTCTGGACAAAAATGTACTCAGCACCTTTCTGTTTGAGCCGCAAAAGCTCTGTATTCAGGTCTAAGGCCTTGGGTGGAAATTCCTCAATGTCAACGATATTGATATTGTTTTTTCCGGCGTATTCCTTGCTGGAAGCGTGAATCGATTTCCCGTAGGCGTTGTTATAAGTCAGCAGTCCGACTTTAGGTGCATCGGAACCCTCGTGGATATTTTTGATGTACTCAAGCACTGCATAAGAGTCCATTATATAGCTGCCGAAGGGAAGATAGGCATAGTCTACCGGATCTTTCAGAATTCCCTGATAAGTGGAGTAATTGATATTGGGAATCTTATATTGCTGAATGATTGGTTTGGCCATAATGCCGGAGCCCGCGCTCCAGGTAGCCAGCATATCCATTTTATTCTGGGTGCTGAACTTTTTAACATACTTGACAGCCTCAGATACTTTGTAGGCACTGTCTACCACGGTCAGCTTGATTTTGTGTCCGGCGACCCCCCCTTTTTCCTCATTGACATACCGAAAATAATCCTTGTGCCCTTTGGCATGAAACTGTCCCCAGGTAGAAGCAGGGCCTGTCAGGTTGATGATGGCGCCGACTTTGATATCTTTGGCAGGGACTTCTGGTTTTTTATCTTCATCGCAGGCGACTAAGCCAATGCAAACAAGTAAAACAAGAACAAAACTAAAAATATTTCGTTTAGACATAATATCTCTCCTTAGTTGAATTCCGGGTTTCTCATTTCAATGAGAACGTCACGGAAATACCAATTAAAATGGGAAAGTTAAACCGGTAATCCTTGGCTGCTGCCACACCAGTGTCAAAACCCCAAAAGAAATGGAAATGCACTTCAAAATACCGAGTGTACTGCGTATTACGCTTCATTCAAAATGGGCGTAATAATAAAAGCCGGATTTCAGGACGCAACCCTTAATTGGACCGCCTATCCTGATTCCCGGGGCGGAAAAACACCTTTGATATATTGAAATTTATATAGATTAGCAGGAGGGTTATAATACCACCACCGCTAATGATCGACCATTGGGTGCTTGAGGAAAACTACTTGAATTTACCTGGATTTTTGTGAATGAATACTATCTCAGGCTTGCTCGCTTTCGTCTAAATTATTATCAATTATGTAAGAACACCCCAATGGTCTACTTTTGGGGTCGGCTTGGCCGAATGTTTGTAAATTAAATTATTTGCTGATATCATGTCAAGCGAATACTGGCGGATTATCTGTTATTTCAGAGTAATATTATTTATTACAGAGTATTATCCTCTAAGCTGATGGTAAAATAAGGGAAAAACATTGATGTGTTCAGGCAATCTGTGTATGGTGAGGGCGATAAACCCATCTATTTTTCAAGCTAATTTCTTCAGGATTAAGGATCATGACGATACTTCTTTCCACCAAAGAGGTGGCAAAATTTCTCAAGGTGAATGAAAAAATGGTGTATACGCTGGTGGCTGAAAAAGGACTGCCAGCAAATAAAATCACCGGGAAATGGTCGTTCCCCAAACATCTGGTGGAACAGTGGATTGAAACGAATACCATCAACTATCCCAAAGTGCAGCAATCAACCTCAGTCCATTCCAAGCTGTTGATCATCGCCGGTAGCAATGATCCGCTTCTGGACAGGGTGGTGACTCTGTTCAATAAAAGTTTTCCTGAATTTGCGGCTGTGTTTGGAAATATGGGCAGCATGGGCGGTCTCCGTGCCCTCAGGCAGGGATTGTGTCATATTGCGGCCTGCCATCTGCTACAGGAAGATGAAGAGGAGTACAATTTTAATTATGCCGATAGCGAACTTGAAAACATGCCGGCTATGATTAATTTTTGTCGACGGGAGCAGGGTTTGTTGCTGGCCAAGGGTAACCCCAAAAAAATCAGTTCTATAGCAGATCTGGCAGTGAGCGGCATACGGATTGTCAACCGAAGCCTGGGAACCGGCACACGTCTTTTATTTGATCGTGAATTGGAAAAAAACGGAGTGAAACCGGGTAACATTGCCGGTTACGAACAGGAGATGTCGAGGCATCTGGATGCGGGGCTGGAAATACTGGCAGGCAGAGCTGATGCAGCCCCAGGAATACGCGTGGTGGCGTCTCTGTTAAACCTTGAATTCCTACCTTTACGCTGGGAACGATTTGATCTGCTGGTCCCCAAAGAGAAGTTCTTTGATCAAACTGTACAATCCTTCATCGGGCTTTTAAACCAGGAATCTCTCAAACCTCTTTTTGGGGAAAATGATGGGTATGACCTGAAAACGACCGGTAAGATTGTTTATCCGCGCTAATCTCCTTCTCTCTGTTTAAGATTTTTTCCTTGACAACTGTTAAATTTATATGTGGTAATGATATACGAAAAATATATCAGCGCTACAGCCAGCAGGCTGATAGAGGCTTGGAAGTGATTTGTTATTTTTAAAATCAGGGTTTTAAACTATCCGCACTTGGTACAAACCCCTTTCAGTTGGAAGACTCAACTTAAGATGATCTAAGACTCATTTCACTGAAATCCCAACTAGTAAGTGTGGTGAATACTTACCCCAAATCTAATAAAGGAGTTTTTCCATGAGCTATGGAAATGTCAAAATCGAGAAGAAAGGGAATATAGCGATCCTCACCATCGATCATCCACCGGTAAACGCCTGGAACTTGGCGACCACTATCGATTTTGAAAAAGCAGTGCAGGATGTGGAAAAGGATGGGGATGTGCGGGTGGTCATCCTGACCGGAGCAGGTGAAAAGTGTTTCTCAGCGGGCTTTGATTTGAGCGATGCCGCCAATGGACCCAAAATAGGCTCAATAGGGTGTGAAGTCTGGCGCAAGCTGGATCGTTTTGAAAAACCGGTGATTGCCGCCATCAATGGTTTTGCCCTGGGTGGTGGACTGGAACTGGCACTCTGCTGCCATTTCCGAATTATGGTGGAGGCTCCCAAGGCGACCATCGGACTGACTGAACTGAATCTGGGAATCCTACCCGGTTTGGGTGGAACACAACGGCTGATGAATGTGATTGGCAAGGCGAAGGCCCTGGACATGATTCTCTTCAGCAAGAAGGTCGGCGCCCGCGAGGCCTTAGAATTCGGACTGATTAATCAAATTTCTACCCCTGAAACCCTGATGGATGATGCCATGGCATTTGCTGAAAAACTGGCAGCCCGGCCACCCATTGCTGTGGGCGCAGTCCTGAAAGCGATGTCTGCTGGCCAATACGAAGGCGTTGACAGAGGTCTGGCGGTTGAATTGGAGGGCAGTGAGAAGGTTTCTGCCTCCAAGGATAGCACCGAAGGGTTTTCCGCTTTTCTGGAGAAACGGGCTCCCAACTTCACTGGTGAATAAAGACTGATAATCTTGATCCCGCTGTGTGACAATTCCCTCAAACGGCGGGTTTTCAAAATTCTTCTCTCACCCCGTTTGAAAAATTATATCCAATAACAGCAATGTCCACTTAGGTTTTTGCAGAAAGCTAAATGATGAATCCCGGATCGAGCTGATGATGATTTTCTTCATGCCTCAGAACTAACCGGTTTCTGTGGTGCGGGTGCTTCTTTGAACTCTCGCATCGAAAAATACAGAAACAATCCTGTCAGCAGTGTCGATGTGAAAATGGATATGGGTGTAGACATCCAGATGCCATCCAACCCAAAATACCAGGGTAAGATCAGAATACAGGGAACCTGAATCAAAACGGTGCGGCTCAGGACCAGAAAGGTCGCCTGTCGGGCTTTGCCAATGGCCTGGAAGAAGTTGGAGGCGATCACCTGAAAGCCGATGAGCGGCATCATCAGGAAGACAATCGGTATCGCATGGGCCCCCAGTTCAACTAGTGCGGCATCCTCCTTGTTAAACATCTGCACCAGTTCCACCGGAAAACGCATGATGAACGCACAAGCGAGGCTGACACCCGCTATGGCAATTATAATTGCCAGCAGCAGGGTCTTTTTGACACGGTCATAATTGCGGGCGCCGTAATTGTAGCCGATGATCGGCTGGGTTCCCTGGGCCATACCGATCACAAACATAAAGATCATCATCAGCACGCTGATATTAACCCCTGCCATCGAGATTGCCAGATCACCGCCGTGATTTTTCAACTGTGTATTCACGATGGCACCGACAACGCTGTCAGCGATATGAAAGAGAAACGGGGCGGCACCCACAGCCAGGATTCTCAGGACTACCTTCTTTTTCAGCTTGAAATATCGTACCCTGATCTTGAGCAGGCTTTTCCCACCCAGGAAGTATCGTATCACAAAGATGAAAGAGATGAACTGCGCAATGACGGTCGCTGTAGCTGCACCTTCCATTCCCCAGCCCAGGCCGAAAATAAAAATGGGATCCAGAATGATGTTGGCTACTGAACCCACCAGCATGTTCATCATGGCTATTTTGGGATTGCCCTCCCCCCGAATGAAGTTATTCAGGCCGAAACCGATGGTCTGAAAAATCCAGCCCAGCATGATAATGCGGATATAATCCCTGGCGTAGGGCAGGATTGAATCGGTGGCGCCAAAAATACGGAGAGCCGGGATAATGAATATTAACCCCAGTGTGACCAGAATCGCGCTGGAGATAATCATCATGACCACCGAATTACCGATTACTTCCTCTGCCTCATCCCGTTTCTGCTCCCCGAGGCGGATTGAGATCAGGGCATTGCCACCGATACCCACCATCAGCGCAAAGCCAAAACCGATCATCATGATCGGCATCGTAATCGTGGTGGCGCCAATGCCTAAAGAGCCAACCGCGCGTCCTATATAGATCCGGTCGACGACATTGTAGAGTGCCTGGACCATCATGCCAAAAACAGCCGGCAGGGAGAATCGTATCAGCAGTTTGAGTATGCCCTGCTGGCCCATTAGATCAGCTTGATCGGAGATGTTTGCTTTAATCTGAGACATATTCCGATGTTGCAAGAAGGTGTGTGCTAAAATATTGTGTAGCAAGATTGAGGGGTTCTTATTATGTTTTAACGGGGTGGAAATTTTGTGTCAATTAAAATCGAGCATATGTTCTATATTTTGTGATCGAATTCATGAGTGGGTGCAAATAATATTCTTCAAGCTCAATCCTGTTGACACCGGCCGATATTCATATATATGATACGGACAGTTAACACAGACGCCCAACTGAGTTGAAGCTGAAGTAAATTGACAACAACAGGATTGTCAGTAGGTCGGTTCCCTGAAAATCCCAGGGAAAAATCCGGCCTTAAAAAGATAGATTCAGAATAACTTGCAACTAAGGAGATAGAATGGTGGATCAGCAAATAGAAATGGTGGATCGACAAAAAGAATTTTCAGGAGCAGGTCCGGTTCGAAGTGGATTCGAATTGGATAACAAGGCGCTGACAAAATATATGGAAGAGAATGTGGAAGGATTCAGCGGCTCTCTGGAGATCAAACAATTTAAAGGCGGACAGTCGAACCCAACCTACGAGCTGAGTGCCGGTGGGAAAAAATATGTTCTCCGTCGGAAACCTTCTGGAAAACTCCTTAAATCGGCTCATGCGGTTGATCGGGAATATAAGGTGGTTACCGCTCTGGGTCAGACCGATGTGCCAGTGGCAAAGACGTATGCTCTCTGTACAGATGATTCTGTGATTGGCAGTTGGTTTTACATTATGGATTGTGTGGAAGGACGCATCATCTGGACGCTGGATAACGCACCGCTTGAGCAGCGACTCGAAATTTTCGATGCCATGAATGATGCAGTTGCCAAACTGCATTCGGTGGATTACAAAACGGTTGGACTGGCGGACTTCGGGAAGCAGGGGGGCTATTTCCAGCGACAGATTTCACGCTGGTCGAAACAATACCAGGCCCTGGATGAAGAGCCTTGCGTGGTGATGGATGAACTTATCGAATATTTGGCAGAACACATTCCTGAGAAAGATGAAACCACGATTGTGCATGGAGATTACCGTATGGATAATATAATTTTTCATCCCACTGAGCCGAAGATTCTCGCCTTACTGGATTGGGAACTCTCAACGCTGGGACACCCATTGTCCGACTTCAGCAACTCCTGCATTTTCTGGCATATGCCTGTTGGCGTTTTTAATGGGCTGCAGGGTCTTAACTTGAAAGAGGCATGCCTGCCAACAGAGGAGGAGTATATTGAAGCCTACTGTAAGAGAACAGGGCGAAACGGTATCGAAAACTGGAACTTCTACATTGCGTTTAACTTTTTCCGCCTGGCAGGCATCTGTTTTGGGATTGCAGGGCGTGTCCGGGACGGAACCGCATCCAGTCCACAAGCCATCGCCCACGCAGCCGCGGCTGAACCCTTTGCAGAGATGGGTATGGCGCAGGTCCGGAAAATCTGAACAGGAGCCCCACTTCACTGAAATCCCAAACTCGCTCTGCTCAGACAGAGGGCTTTCGGTCGTTAAAAAGGGGTTGCTTCCCCCCTCTTACGATTTCTGCAAAATTTCAACTGCGATTTTACCCTCTAAAGCCTTTTTAAAAGATATAGCGTCAGCCTCTGAACCGACGATGCTGCCATAGTGCATGGGGATGGCGAGTTTCGGCTTTAGTGCCAGGGCCGCTGCAACGGCTTGCTGGGCATCCATCACATACGTTCCGGAGACCGGCAGGAGAGCAATATCCGATTTAATTTCCTTCATTTCAGGAATAAAATCGGCGTCCCCTGAGTGATAAATCCGCACCCCTTCGATCGTCACAATAAATCCAAGCCAGCCGTTTTCCCGGGGGTGAAAGTCCTTGTCTGTATTGTAGGATGGCACAGTTTCGATACGGATCCCATCAATGTCCACGGTTTCGTTGGGAACAACCACCCGAATGTTGCCGTTTAGCTTTTTAGCCGATTGTTTGTCTGTGATAATCACAGTCTCGGGTTTTTGAACTTTTTCGATATCGTCTGGTGAACAGTGATCAAAGTGTTCATGGGAAATCAGAATGATATCCGCCTTGGGCCCGTTTTCTATTTGAAAGGGATCAATATAGACAGTCTTGTCTGATTCGATACGAAATCCATCGTGTCCAAGCCAGAAAATTTGCCGAGCGATTTTCTCTACCATTTTCTCTCTCCTGATATTCGAATATACATCCGTTCTATTGTGATAGTGAAGGGTCTTAATAAAAAGTTTGCTTTTCTATGTCCCCATTCCAATAAGTGAAAAAATCCTTAAAACAGTTTCGTTGTGCAGTTAGTCTTTTCCATTTTTACCGGAAATTCAACCTTTTTTTTAAAAATTAGTTGGAGCAAATTAAAGGAGATGTCTGAAAATCTGTGGGTGTGGGGTTCAGTAAATAAGGGGATATAATATTCGTATCGTGGATCCTTATTCACAAAGCGAATCAGAAACTCGGATCGAACTTCAGATTAGCCTGATAGGCTAGCCATGCCAAATAGAACTGATATTCCTGGATGCTTCAGTTTCAGTCTTAAATGGATGGAGGTTTTTAAATCGGGCACTGGTTTTTTTGATTCTGTGCTGTTCAATGAGAGAAACCAACTGACGGTGATCAAAGGGTTTTGTCAGGTAATAATCAGCGCCTGCTCCGTATCCAAGTGGTAAGTGTTTGCTTTTCTTTTTTGATACGCTCCTGATGGTGATGAACTCGTTATTGTTTTTTGTGTTCAGGAGTAATGAAAAATTATTTTTTCGATTGACACTTGTAACGTTATGGGTTGCATGTTATTCTGGTATTATCAGGGAGACAGGACATGATTAAATCTTTTAAACATAAGGGTTTAGAAAGGTTATTCAAATTCAGTGACAAAAGTAAAATCAATCCCCGGCATGCTTCAAAAATTTGCCGTATTTTGGATCGTTTGGATGCTTCGTCAAGCCCACAGGATATGAACTTACCAGGCTACAAGCTACATGAGCTATCAGGGAATGAAAAAGGAACCTGGTCTGTCTGGATAAGCGGAAATTGGCGTGTTACTTTTAAGTTCGATGGCGCTGACGCGATTGTCGTTGATTACAGAGATTATCATTAATTCAGATAAGGAGCATAATATGTTAACTCAAAGAAAACCGACACATCCGGGAGAAATCTTACGGGAAGATGTGATAAAACCACTTGAGATGTCTGTTACTGAAGCCGCAAAGCATCTTGGCGTAACAAGAAAGACCCTTTCATTATTGTTGAATTGCAAAGCATCTTTAAGTCCAACTATGGCGATGCGTATTGCAAAGGCAACAAATACGACTCCTGAAAGCTGGTTGTATCTGCAAGCAAAACTGGATTTATGGAAAGCATCCAGAAGATCATTAAAGGTCGTAGAATTCTCTGAATCTGTTTCAGCCTAAAACACCTATTGATAGCCGCTATTAGCGATCATTTACTATTGATGGATTAATTGATCAGGAATTTCAACAGAGGAAAAGTGTGACAGCCTGAAATCCCTGCGGTTGAGTGTAATGAATTTGGTCTTATGACGGGCCTCGATGGAATTTCATTTTGTTCTAATTAGGTTTGCACGTTTTTTCAGCTTGATTTCAGTGATCCACTTTTTAACTTAACTTTCAATTTCAGCTGCGTTAAGCTGAAGATGATTTCAGGTATTGATTTTCTGCCGTGGGAATAATTTTCAACCGGATTTGGTAGCCATTAATCAGATAAATAACCTATGAACCTACCGAGAATACTCATCGTTGATGACGAGGAAGAGGTCCGACAGGCCTATTGTTCCATTCTCCAGCCACATACCGTTTCGGATGGAATAGATGAAATTGCGGCGTCTCTGTTTGATTCGTCTAATAAAGACGTCGAAATGGATGACGTAATGTCGTTTTTTGAGGATGATGGAGCCGAGATGATTGTTGAGGAAGACTTGCAGACCGGTACTTACGAGATTGACGAAGCCTCCCAGGGTGAAGAGGCAGTTGAAAAAATCAGGAATGCACAGCTTGAGAATCGGCCGTTCAGTCTCATGTTTCTGGATATTCGGATGCCTCCTGGTATTGATGGTGTTCAAGCGGCGAAGAAGATTCGGCAGTTAGATTCCGAGGTAGAAATCGTCATCATGACGGCTTATTCCGATTACAGTTATGAGGAGATTATAAAAACGGTCGGAAATCCGGAACGGTTGCTTTATTATCACAAGCCGTTTAAGTCGTTCCAAATTCTTCAACTGGCGTCGAGTTTGACGCAGCAGTGGTATATCGAACGGAAATGTCAGGAACAGGATCGGTAGTTTTTGAGCCGACACGTACTAACAATAATAACTGTGGCCTCATATGGGTGATTCAGACGAAAAAGTGGAAGAGGGTGATTTCTCCGAAAGTCGTGGGAAAATAGAAGCCTGCCTCGCAGAGATGAAGGCGCATGACGCTTACTGGAAGAATCGGGCAAACAAGATATACGCACTAAAATTGGACTTGACCGATCCCCTGTTCGTCAATATTAACCACCTGCGACAGGGATTACGTTTTTATATCATCCCTGCACTGGAAAAACTGCTGCTGGACAAACCCGATCGTCAGAAGCGGTTCGTGCGACGCCTGCCCTTTCTCTTCAATCCCGTTTTGATGCACCAATTTTTTAAGCACTTCTACAGCGTTGTTAAAAATGATGCCGGAGAATGGATATTCGTTGAACGGGATCCCTACGAGCAGGATAAATTAATTTTATATGATCTGCACAAGGTTAAAAAGACCATCAACGGCGTACAACAACTGCTGAAAGACTTGGATAAACGGCGGCTGGTATTCCCATCTGTTTTTGATCAAGCCAAACAGATTGAACTGCTGAAGGGTATGAATTCCGCTCTTTTCATGGCCTTTAAACAGACGCTTAAGCCCGAATATCAAGTGGAGCTGTTTAAGAAAATCGGCATTGAGTATATCGGTGATGAGCAGATAGCCGAAAGAAAACGTCAAAAAATTACTTTTGCAAAACCGGTCGAGCTGGAAACAAATCCGTACCGCAGAACGTTTCTACACATCATTTTCCGCAATAGTATCAAGACGATGATTAAGCAGAAGAAAACCGTCATCGAATATGATCTGGTGGATTTTCATCAGGTTTTACACGAGTATTTCAGCCATTTCATCAAAGAAGATGATGACGATTTCGAAGCGCTGATGATCTACCATAGTATTCACACCAACGCCAAACCGCTGGCGCAGTCCATTATTGATGATCCTGACCCTGATAATCTCATCTTCGAAGAGATTGAAGAGATAAAAACAATGGTCTGAGAGCAGGCCGTCCCGCTAGATGATATCAATTTCCAGCGGTAGTGTGATTGTGAAATGGGTCCCCTCTCCCAGACTACTTTGAACCGTAATCCTCCCTCCATGGGCCTTGATGATGTCGTATGAGATGCTCAGGCCCAGGCCCGTTCCCGTTTTGACTGATTTTGTGGTATAGAAAGGGTCGAAAATCTGGTTGAGTTTGTCTTGCGGGATGCCGGAGCCGTTATCGCTAAAGGTTATCCTGATTTTTTTCCCCCCGAGTCGTCTCAGGTTTTTATCCAATTCGGTTTTGATGGTGATCAGTCCACTTTCATCGATCGCCTGGGCTGCGTTAATCAGGAGATTGATAAACACCTGGGAGAGCTTCTGTGGAAAGCACTTGATCTGTGGCAGCGTTTCGTCGTAGAATTTTTGGATTTCGATATTGTACTTTGATTCATCATGGATCATATAAAGGGTGGCCTCGATCAGGTCATGAATGTCAACCTGTCTATATTCTGCTTCATCCTCTTTGGAAAAGCTCTTTAGGTCACTGATGATTTTTAGAATTTTCTCGGTATCGAAGATCACTGCAGTCATCGTACTTCTGAATGTATCCAAAGTGTCACTGATTTGATGGATCTTCTTCAGATCTGCAATTTTCAGAAGTGCGTCCTGAACATCTTGTTGATGATCTTGTCCCAACAGATTTTCGAGGGTTCCATAGGCAGTCAGCAGTTCCGAAACACCAATGACCGTTTGTTCCATCTGGGTCAGACCCTGGTTGATTTGAGACACAGGTGTGGATATTTCATGGGCGACACCGGTTGCCAATATGCCAATGGAAGCCATTTTTTCGGTTTGAATCAGCATGGCCGTTTGCTGTTCGACCTGCTCATTGAGATTCTGGTTGATGCTTTCCAATTCTTCGTTCAGATCTTTCAAATCCTCCGACAGACGTTCCCTTTCCCTTTCCAGCGACCATTCGTTGGTCAGTGCCCGGGCAAATTGCTTGATCTCTTCAGGGTTAAACGGTTTCCTGAGGTAAAAACTGTCGTTCCGCCCGGTAATGCGGTTGATATCATCCGGGGAGTGTTCACTAAACGCAGTCACAAAAATGATCTTCACATCTCCATCGATCTCCCAGATCTGTTTGGCCGTCTCTGCAGCATCCAGTCCCGGCATTTTCATGTCGATAAAAGCCACAGCAAATTTCCTATTCTCCCTGACTGCGGCTTTAACCTCTGCGACTCCTTTTTCCCCCTGTTCTGTCAATGTAACCTCGAACTGTTCCTGAAGTGGTTGAACGGGGACCGGTTCCTCATCGAAGAGTTCGGCTCCTTTTGACAGAACTTCCCTGTTTTTACGAACGGAGAGTATACTGAGATAGGTCTCCCGGATACCAGGGTCGTCATCAATGACGATAATGCGGTTGTTTTTTAAATGATTGTCTGGTGTTGTCATCAACTTGCCTCTTCAGGATTTTCGCTGTTTTCGTACTGTTGAAACTGGATGCGCACCGAGGCGCCGTGTCCGACCCCCTGACTGTTAAATTCGAGAAGGCCCTGGTTCGATTCGACAAACATCTTACTGTAGTACAGGCCGAACCCCGATGAGCCCTTGGCAGATTCACCAAAATCGAAGATAGAATCTATCTTCTCAGGATGAATGCCGATGCCGGTATCTGAAATTTCGAAACCGACCTGCTCTTCATCCACGAATGTTCGAAAGTGGATTCGTTTCTCAATATTCGGGTAAATGGCGCTGTCAATGGCTTCGTAGCTGTTCTTAATCAGATTGACAAGCACCTGCATGAGCTTGTTTTTATCGATCTTAAGCAGAGGAAGGTTATGGGTCAGGTCCTTAGCGATTGTGATCCGTCTTTTTTCAAGGGCTGACTGCTGCATGCGAATGGAGTCTTCCAGCAGGAGATTCAGGTCTACCAGCTGATGGGTTTCACTGCCACTGGTGGCATAACTCTGTTGCAGTGAAATGATTTCAGCCACATAGCTGACAGCACTGAAAATTTTATGGATGGCATTTTGATTGTCCTGTACCTGTTCCAGCATGGATTGGATCAGGGTTCCCATAAAGGTGAACACCTCCCGGCCACGATCAGTGTTATTTATATATTCGGTTAAATTATCCTGGTTCTGCATCAGATCCTGATGACATTTTTCCATGTAATCGATCAGGCGTTTCTGCTCGTCTTTCATTAACTCTTCTACTTGAACGTTGACAGGTGTCAGGGCGTTGCCGATATTATGCAGAATCATGGCTGAAAGTTGACCCCGCCCTGACTCAATAGCCTTGTTGACCAGTTCGTCCTGAGCTTCTTTCAATTTACGGGTTCTATCTATGACCATCTCCTCCAGCTGTTCGCGATATTTCAAAAGCTCTTTCTCATCCTGCTTTATCTTGGAAATATCCCGCATAATGCCGGTGATACTCCATTTATTCTGTAGAAGGACCGTTGAAAACAAGACCCCGATGGGCAATTCGGTACCATCTTTTTTCATGGCGGTCACTTCCAGTTGACGTCCGAAGAGACCCTCATCAGCAGCATGTTTGAGATCCGTGAATTTGTTTTGAAATTCCTCACGAAACCGTTCCGGGATCAAGTACTGGCTGAGTTCCTGGTGCATGATCTCGTCTGCATGATAGTCGAATACATTTACAGCGGCTTCATTCCAGTAGGTTACTTTGCCTTCGCTGTCCAGCATCACGATAGCGTCCTGAGCCGAACTGGTGATGGATTTGAATTTGAGCTCACTGTCCTGCAAATTCTGGCGAATATTTGCGATCTCTTCTTCACGAGTCCGGAACTTCTGCACAATGGTTTTGAAATTAATGGCAATTCCGCCCATTCCATCTTTGCTATCAACCGGGATTCCTAAATTAATGTTTCCTTTAGCAACCTGGTTTGTGACCCTCAGCAGCGTATCAAAAGGGCGCCAGAAATTACGATAAACCAGCAGCAACATCGTCCCCACAAGGAACGACGCTAGCAGCACATTTTGACAGATCAACAGCCATTGAATTGAAGCGAAAACAGTATCCCCCAAAGCGGGGTCCAGAATGGCAGACAGTATCTGGTGAATAATGAACAGAGATAGTAATACAAGGATCAGAGTTGTCACAGAAAATTGCCAGATGATCCTGAATGCGGGTTTGTTTGGTTGTCTCAAGCGTCTCCTTTTTTGAAGTAAACAAGTCCCGTTAGGGTTGCTATTAGCGTGATCATAGGAAATTAAAGAACCCAAGTCAATCAATGCTTTTAAAATGAGATTGAGGTATGTCTTAAAGGTCGGGTTGAGAATCTTATCCAGGTTCTTTGTCATGGAATTTTGTGCAGAAAAGTGGTACAATAACATAACTTTTTAGGTTGGAGTGGATAAGGTTTTCAAATACTATAATTTTGGGGGAACCGATGCTTAAAAATATGTCTATTCCGTCAGTTGATAAAAGATTATCAGCCTGGATCGAGATACAAAAAAGACGCAAAACCCAGGATTTACAGTCGAAGCCGCTTCCGATCTCGATAACAATTTCACGTGAATTTGGATGCGAGGCATACCCCCTGGCGATTGCTTTGAAAGAAAAACTGGATCACCGTGATAAACAAAGTTGGACCGTTGTTGAAGAGGAGATGGTAGCCAAAATCACTGCCAACGATGACATAGCGAGCCATCTGCAAGAAAACCTTGGTGAACGATCAAAATATCTCGATTATATTGTTTCCGCTCTATTGCCCTATTGGAAGTCTCAGGAGCAGGCCTATCGCCCGATTGTTGAAACTGTTTTTTCGCTGGCACGTCAGGGGAACACGATTATTGTCGGCCAGGGGGCATTTGCCATCGCCCGGGACCTATCCAACTGTTACCATTTTCGGCTGGTCGCTCCTGTTGTGTATAGAGCAGAATCCTGGGCGCGAAGAATCGGTATTTCCGTTGAAAGTGCTGAAAAACAAGTTCAGGAAAAGGAAGCTGCCAGAATTGCCTTTCTGTCCGGTTTTTTAAACTGTGATTTTAATGCAAACAATTTTCATATGATTTTCAACAACAGCAAACTGCAGATTGAGAAGATTGCAGAGTTGATTGTTGAATTTGTCTCGCCCCCGCACTGATTTTTACGCCTCTCCGTCCGGCTGAATTGCTGGATGATCGTGCCTGCATCAGATAAAATCTAACCTCAATCCTTGCTGTGACCCGGCTGGTATTGAGAGGCGTAAAATTGGACTTTTGATATTTTTGTGAATATGATGTGCTGGACGTTTATTTGCGCAAAAAGGTCTACCTTTAAAAACCGTTCTTATAAAGTAACTGTTCAGAATATGCTTCACCAAGTGAATCATAATCCACTCAGCTTCGGGAAAGTGGTTACTTTATGAATAGTATTATTGAAAGGCTAAATCGAGAGAGAAAATGGGTCAATTTAATCAAAGTACGACTTTGGGTAGAACCGATTTGAAGGTTGGTCGCCTGGGAATCTCCTCCAGTTTTGGAGTACCCGCTGCAGGTCTTGAAGCCGCTTTCGAGAGAGGGTGCAACTACTTTACCTGGGGGACCTTTATTAAAGGACGTTCCTCTGAAATGAATACCGCCGTAAAAAATATTATTGCCAAGGGACAGCGAAATGAGCTGGTATTGTCGATGTTTACATATGCGCATAATAATTTTCTAACAGAGACTTTTCTTGATCGGGGATTGAAATCCCTGGGGATAGAATACGCTGATGTGCTACTTTTGGGCTACTATTCGAAAATGCCGCCTGATAGATTGCTTGAGGGAGCATTGAAGCTGAAGGAAAAGGGCAAAGTCCGGTTCATCGGTATCTCCGGTCATAATCGGAGACTGTTTCCGCAACTATACGAGCAGGGGATAATCGATCTTTATCATGTTCGATATAACGCGGTCCATCGGGGAGCAGAGATGGAAGTGTTTCCCCAGATCACGGGTGATGATCGCCCTGGTGTCGTTTCTTTTACCGCTACCTGCTGGCGCAAATTACTCAACGCCCGGAAAATGCCACAGGGTGAAGTGCCCATGTCTCCTGCAGATTGTTACTGTTTCGTGCTTTCTAACCCGGCGGTGGACATCTGTATGATGGGTGCCCGGAACAGTGCAGAGATGGAAGAGAACCTGAATGTGCTGGATATGGCTCCTCTCAGCCCCACAGAAATGGAAAGGGCTATCCGGATTGGCGATTATCTGCATAGATGATTTAATCCGCAGCTCTCTAGAAGTTCGCGAAATCGGGCAAACCGGAGTCCAAAACGAATTAACTAACATAAAGGTGAAAAGTGGTGCCATCTTTCAGAAAAGGTGAAATCAAGCCTGAAATCGACTATCAAGCGACTACACGCCTGTTTGAAGAAGCAGAGAATCAGGGCCGATACATCCTGTATGAACATGAGACTTATTCTCTGTTGCAGAGCTCTGGTGCGGAAACGCCACCAGGGACAAAGCTGCTCCAAAAAGGGGAAAAATTTTCGGAAGGAGATTTAAGCGGGATCCCCGGGAAGCAGATTGTTCTGAAAATCGTATCGCCAGCTATTATCCATAAAAGTGAAGTGGGAGGTGTCAGAATTGTTGAAAAAACGATTGAGAAAGTTCGCTCTACCTGGCGGCGCATGATGGTGGAAATTCCTGAAAAAATGGTTTCGCTGATCGAAAAAAATCCGGAACATGCACCTGCTGGTTATCGGGAACTTAGGGGGAATAAACTGTGGCAGGCGATCATTGACGATATTCAGGGGGTTCTGCTGGTACAATATATGCCTCCGGATTCAGAGGCTTTTGGAAACGAATTGATCGTGGGGATCCGTAATACGCGAGAGTTTGGGATGATTATCAGTGTCGGTCTGGGAGGAACCGATACTGAATTATATGCAGAGCGTTTCCGCAAGGGGCAAGCGGTTGTGGCAGTATCGACTCTGATGGCGGATTGTGAGACTCTGTTCGGGCTGTTCAAACAGACCATCAGCTACAAAAAACTGGCAGGGCTGACTCGGGGACAGAAACGAATTGTAACGGATGAGCAGCTACTCGAATGCTTTGCCTCCTTTATCGATATGGCCAATTATTATTCCCCGGCCAATTCTGAGGCGCCCTACGTGATTGAGGAGTTGGAAATCAATCCATTTGCCTTTACTGACTACATGATGATTCCGCTGGATGGCATGTGTCGTTTCTCGAAACCAAAGCCTTTGCCGGTGCCGAGACCCTTTCACAAAATAGACAAGCTTCTGCATCCTAAAAGTATCGGAATTGTCGGTGTTTCCACAACCAAAGAGAATTATGGTAGAATAATTCTCAATAATATTCTGGAGAATGGATTTGAGGCTCAAAATGTGAGAATGATTAAATCGGGTCTGTCGGAGTATGAAGGTATCAAATGTGTTCCTGACCTGGCTTCCCTTGATGTACGGCTGGATCTTTTTATCGTGGCTATTGGCTCTGAACAGGTTCCGGATCTAGTGGATGAGATCATTCGCCTTCAAGCAGCAGAGACAGTGATGCTGATTCCGGGCGGCCTGGGGGAAACCAGTGAAAGCCAGGCACGGGCGCAACAGATCACGGAAAAAATTACTGCTGCTCATATGACTGGTGACGGAGGCCCTGTTTTCCTGGGGGGGAATTGCCTGGGTGTGATCTCCCATCCCGGGAAATATGACACGCTCTTTATTCCGGATGTCAAGCTGCCGAAACAGAGGGGTGAAAGGAAGCGACGAGCCGCTTTTGTCAGCCAGAGTGGCGCATTCATGATCAGCCGCTTAAGCAAAAGGCCTGAGCTGGATCCAGCCTATATGATCTCGGTGGGCAATCAGAATGATCTGACTCTGGGTGATATGCTCAACTATCTCAGAAGTATCGAGGATATTGAGGTGATAGCCGTCTATGCAGAGGGATTCAAAGATATGGACGGCTTAAATTTTATTCGTGCTGTACGCCAGGCCGTGTTGGCGGGTCAGGATGTAATTTTTTACAAAGCAGGTCGGACGCCGGAAGGGAAATCAGCCACATCCGGGCACACGGCTTCTTTGGCCGGCGATTATATGGTGTGTGATTCCTGCGTACGTCAGGCCGGTGGAATTGTCGCCCAGACATTTACCCAATTCGAAGACTTGCTGCTCCTCTCCCAGCGGTTGCACAGCAAGGAAATTCACGGAAATCGTCTGGTGGCTGTCAGCGGGGCCGGGTTTGAGGCTGTGGGTATGGCAGATAGCATCCAGTCCGATGATTATCAGCTGAAACTGGCAACGATTTCCAGCGAATCACAGCAGCAGTTGCAGTCCCTGTTAAAATCTAAACAGCTGGAGCGGCTGGTGGAGATTAAGAATCCATTGGATATCAATCCGGCGTCTGACGATGACGCCCATGTCTCCATTGTCAGTCTTTTGGTAGAAGATCCTAATGTCGATGCGGTCGTTGTGGGACTCGACCCCCTTTCTCCTGCCATGCGGACCCTTTCTGAAACGGAAACCACTCGCTACAGCATGGCAGATCAGCAAAGTATTGCGTTGTTGATGCCACAACTAGCAACGGCTATGAAAAAACCGATTGTGGGGGTGGTTGATGGCGGTAGACTTTATGATCCCCTGGTGGACGAGTTGATGGGTAAAGAGATGGCTGTCTTTCGCTCTTCAGATAGTGCAGTGCGAGCACTGGCCCTGTATATCGAAGGGCGTCTTTATACAGAACAGTTGCGTTCGCAGAAATCGCTGGATGAATCGTGAGAGGGTCTGCATACTTTCCGCTACTAAGCGAAGATTCTAATCTTGTAATTGCAGGAGCTTTTGTCCCCATTCGCTCAGCAATTTCTGCCTGGCTCAATCCAGCTTTTTGTCTTGCTTGAAGCAGCTCACGAAGGATTGTGAATTCAGGCTCTAATGCTTCGTATTCTGTTTTTACATTCTTTCTTTTTAATGCTCTGTCTTTTAAATCAGAATGTTTCATTTTTCTGCACCTCCTTCATTCTTGATTTTGCGTTGTTAATCTCTTTTTCCCAAAACACTCCGCTCAGCTGTGCTTTGAGGAACTTGCGACGAAAACATCAGCTGCAGCAACATGTTAGGAATTCAGATCAAAATATTTGACCAATCTTCTTGCATTATTTGAATAACATAGTGTACACTAGCACCGTGCAAATAATAAATGGAGATCAAGATGCTAAAAAATATTACGCTCAGTGCTGATGAAAAGATAATCCTTAAGGCCAGGAAAAAAGCAAAACAGGAACACACAACATTGAATTCCCAGTTTCGTCAATGGCTTGATAATTACACGAATATAGATACAAATTCCAACGAGTATATGAACTTGATGGAACAGTTGAGCTATGCGAAACCTACAAAGCAATATTCCAGAGAAGAATTGAATGAAAGATAGATATTTTCTTGATACCAATATTTTTGTTTATTCTTTTGACTCAAATGAAGCGACAAAAAGCACTATTGCCCGCGATTTAATACAAAGCGCATTAAAAGAACAAGTAGGCTGCGTTAGCTCCCAGGTGATTCAAGAATTCTTAAACGTAGCGACAAAAAAATTTAGTCCACCTCTCGAAGCCAAAGACAGTCTAAAATATCTGAATACCGTTTTGGCTCCTCTCTGTGAAATTTATGCATCTTTAGATCTATACAGAAAAACAATTGAAACAGCTGAACGATGGAAATACTCATTCTATGATTCCATGATTATTACTGCCGCGATTCAATTAAACTGTTCAATCCTTTATTCAGAAGATTTACAGCATAGTCAAAAAATCCAATCTACTACAATCGTAAATCCCTTTCTTTCTTTCTAACTTGGAGTTGAGCGGAACCCCGACTGGTGGATTTTTGGAAGCTAGCTTTTATATAAATCCACACCAAGGGGCGGTAGTTCTGCGTAGCAGGATTTCCGCTCGAACTTTTTGATAGCCCGCTTGCGGGCGGAAACACTTCGAGTGATGCATCAACTTATTATCCTCTATCAAGCTAAGATTTTAACATTGAAAAAGAAGCAGTAATAAATCCAAGTCCTACAACTCGTTTTGAATTGATTTGAAATTTATGACTGTCTACAAAGTGTGAAAGTCTGATTGCTGGTAAAGCATAATTTCCCATAACTATTACCAGGATATTGACTTTGATTATCGGCAGATAAGGGTTTGGAACGCAAAAGATGATAAGGAACGGGCCGGGGCTGTCAATAGTCCGTTTGATAAACTGCTGCCGGAGAAGAAGTCAGTAGTTGAATTCGATAGCGAAAAGAACTAAGTTGGATACAAGAAGCACATTGCTTGATGATGAAAAAACAGAGGTTGGAATTGTAAATCCATCCTCCTTTCTAGAAAAGGACCCGCAATGCATGAAGCTGTTGAACTGTTATCAAAATACCTGAAAATAGATACTACCAATCCGCCTGGGAATGAAGCTGTCGGCGTCCAATTCTTTGCCACTATTTTCGATAGAGAGCATATCAGCTATAAAATATTTAAATCCGATGATGATCGTGCTTCTATCTGCGCGCGTATAAACGGGGCAGGTAAAGAGAAACCGCTCTTCCTTTTGAATCATATTGATGTGGTCCTGGCCGAAAAAGAGCAGTGGCGCTTTGATCCTTTTGGTGGCGAGGTCAAAGACGGTTACGTTCATGGTCGTGGGGCTATCGACATGAAGGGGCAGGGCATTATGGAGTTGATGGCTTTTCTGGAGGTCAGCCGCACAAAACAAATCCCCTCCAGAGACATTGTTTTTCTGGCGGTGGCGGATGAAGAGGCAATGGGCATCAAGGGTGTGCAATACCTGTTTGATAACCACCCTGATGAACTGGAGGCAGGATTGGTTTTGAATGAGGGAGGCCAGGGTATCAGCGATCTACTGCCGGACAGACCCGTAATGCTGATTTCAACGGCCGAAAAAGCCAGCAACTGGCTGCATTTGACCTGCCAGGGACCTCCGGGTCATGGGAGTGTTCCCCACGGTCAGAACGCTCTTGAACGTCTGGTTCGGGGACTCAATCGGTTACAGGAGATGGTCAAGCCTATCATCATGACTGATGTCACCGCCGAGTTCTTTACAAAATTAGCGGAATTTTGGGACTTTCTCAAGCCATACGCCTTAGATAATAAAAAAGAGACTTTGCTTAAGTGTTTGACTGAAAGCGGTTTGGCCGCAACCCCTCAAATATCCGCTATGCTGCGTAATACTGTCAGCACCAATGTCATTCAGGCCGGATCAAAAACCAATGTCATTCCCAGTCTTGCAGAAGCGAAGTTGGATATCCGCCTGCTTCCCGGGCAGGATTCGGATGAGTTTCTGGCTCAGGTCAAAGAGCAGCTGGCGGATGATGAGATAAAAATTGCGTATATCACGAAAGATCAATCGCTGGGCTCTCCTATTGAGACAAAAGATTATCGAACGATCGAAAACGTTCTCAGGCATCATTTCCCGGGCGCGGTTACCGCGCCGTGGTTGATGCTTGGCGCATCCGACTCACGTTTTTTTAGAGAGAGGGGAGTGAACGCCTATGGCGTATTTCCTGCGATGTTCACCAAGGATGAGGGTAAAATGATTCACGGTATCGATGAGCGGATTTCCGAGGAGAATATGATCAAGGGGTCGACGGTTTACATTGATATCGTTAAAGCCCTCTGCGAACTGTAAGCGAGAGGTCTAAATAATCTCAAAGTATCGGTCCATTTCCCAATCAGTGATGTGTTTGTTAAATTCTCGCTGCTCCCAGATTCTGGTGGCGGCATAGTGATCAACAAAGGCATCACCGAATAACTGTCGCGCCGGTTTTGACTTCAGCAGGCGCTCTGCCGCTTCGTTCAGTGTTTTGGGCAACTGACGTTCTGTGGGGAATTTTTGATCATAGGCGTTGCCCACGATCGGATCATCAGGCTCAAATTTGTTTTCAATACCCCACAAGCCGGAGCCCAAAGCTGCAGCCAGAGCAATATAGGGGTTAATGTCTGCAGCCGTAACGCGATATTCAACCCGTTGGGATTCAGCACTACCCAGAATGGCACGCAAGGCACACGTCCTGTTGTCGATCCCCCAGCTGGCCTCAGTGGGGGCCCAGAACCCTGGAACCAGTCGGGTGTAACTGTTGACTGTCGGAGCGGTCATGGCCAGGAATTCCGGCATGAGTGCCTGCTGACCACCGATGAAGTAGCGCATCAGTTCGCTGATATTGTCATTCTGGGATTTGTCAAAAAACAGGGGTTTGCCTTTCAGATTTTGCAAAGACACGTGAATATGTCCACTCTGCCCTGGCCAGTCGGGGGACCATTTGGCCATAAACGTGGCAATCCAGTCACGCTTCTGGGCCAGAACTTTGGTGTAGGTTTTAAAGAGGGCGGCCTTGTCGGCGGCGGCCAGCAAATCGTCATGATATAGGGCTGCTTCCAATACACCTGGGCCTGTCTCAGAATGCAGACCTTCCAGAGGAAAATCCATTTTCAGGCACAGGTCCAGTAGTTCCTCATAAAAATCTGAATGGACGGCATCCCGCAGCATGGAATAACCAAAGAAACTGGGTGTGATGGGAACCAGATTTCTGTAATTTTTTTCCCGGATAGAGGCCGCTGTCTCATTGAAAACGAAAAATTCGAATTCGCAGGACCCTACCGGCTTGAAGCCCATTTCGAGTGCTTTTTCAAGCACTCTTTTCAGCAGACCGCGGGGGCAGACGGATTCGGCCTTGCCTGCAAACTCTCCCAGAAACAACAGCATATTATTTTCCAGAGGCAGCTCTCGGCAGCTTTCGGGGATCACTTTCACGGGGGCATCAGGATAACCGGTGTGCCACCCAGTCACAGAGACGTTGTCATATAATTGGTCATTTGAATCCCAACCAATGACCACATCACAAAAGCCAAAGTCGTTTTCCAGGGCTGACAGAAACTTGTCCCTTTTCATATATTTCCCGCGAAATATGCCGTCGATGTCGAATACGCCGACTTTAACGTACTCCAATCCTCGTTCCTCAACAATTTTTTTCGCTTTTTTGATTGTTGTCACATTTCGTGGTTCCATATGTTGCTCTTTTGTTTACTTCGCCAGATCGAGTTCAAAGTCGATCAGCTTCTTCTTGGCTAGTTTCAACCCCTTGATACGTTCTTCTGGTTTGTCAGTCAGTAGTTTTCGATAGTACTTGGATTCCAGTTCGTTTTTGGCTCGAAAGTATCGCCAACCGATCCTCAAAACTCCCCGTAAACGTCTTTCAATCATTTTTGGTGATGTGGCGGTGGAGTATATTTCTTCCTGCAGTTGTTGAATTTCCGGACTGAGGTACTTGATAATTTGCCTTCTGACTGTCTTATTGAGCAGGGATATCGCATCCTTCTCCAGATATGAATCGGACAGGGTGATAAATTCAGCAGCCTTTTCAATTTTTTGCCAGTTATTCAGTTTTTCATCGTCCATGATGTCTGAAAAACCAGCACTAAAAATGTCCAGTAAGTTCGGAAAAGGGAGGGCTTGAATAGTCTGGATAGAAAAATTCTTGGGTTTTTCTGTCAGGGTCTTGAAATATTCTGCGGCAACAGCTGGAGAAAAAAAGACCCAGAATTTGAATGACTGTTCCACCAGGCCCTGCGGTCTCTCATCTAAAAAATAGAAGAGCTTGGTTTCGCTTTTAAGAAAGCGTTCGAGCTCGTCCCATGACTCATTTAAAAAGTGATGATTCAGAAACTTTCCTGCCTGCTTTTCATTCAGGATAATCTGCCATTCAGCGTCGGAGAGATCTTTTTTTTTGTAGCGTGACAGGACAGTGACCAGGGTTTCGATATGCCGGATCAGATGTGGCAGAAAAAATCCTATCAGGTCTTCTTTTGAGAGGGCCTTATCGCTTTGAGGCATGCAATGAAATCGCTAAGCGGTTGAAAAAGATGAGCATATACAGGAGAATCCCTTTGAATATAGCCCTATATTAATGTGTAACCATCTGGGTTGGCAAGAGAAAAAACAGTAACGAGGCGCCCGGATGAGACACATTTGTTTGAATCGTCATGGTGAAGATTTTTCCTGGTGGACATTCCCGGGCCGAATTGATATAATCCTCATAAGCAATAAAGGGAGATTGCCTGACTGGAATAAACGGGTAAACTTCTCTGGGATTAAAATAAACCCATTTGGAGGAGAAATATGTCTGTTAAAATTCTAATTTCCAGAACTGTGTCCAGCGACCAGCTAGCAGCGGTAAAACCTTTTATGGCTGAACTGCATGCACTGGCCTGGCGCAGCCAGGGATACATTTCCGGAGAAGCGTTAATCAACAAGGATAGTCCGGAAGAACGAATCGTGATCAGTTCGTGGCAGTCAGTGGAAAACTGGGAAAATTATCAGGGACTTGAGGAGTGCAGGCAGCTGCACTACAAGATCGATCAAATTCTGGGCAAGGAGTCCCGCTATACGGTCTACGTGAATACATAACCCCCAAAGGATAACGATTCATTCCGGCCCTCTATTCAAATCCGAAACCCACGATGGTTAAGTCGTCGCGGGTTTCGCTGTTTCCTTTAAAATCGTTGAAAGTCTCCAGTAGCCGGGATTTTTGTATTTCGAAAGATTCCCGGCTGTTTTCCTTCAGCAGTTCAACCAGTCGTCTCCGTCCAAAACCCACCGGCTTCTGCCCGCCGATTTGATCTACATATCCATCGCTGTACATATAAAAACGCATGCCAGGCTTGAGTTCAATGGTGTGTTCGGTGAAGAAGTGATCCAGGTCAGAATTGCGGTATCCAATGCTGACCCGGTCCCCTTTGATGATGTTGGCCTGGTTATTATGAACTGTAATCAGAGGCATTCGTGATCCGGCGAAGGAGAGGGTTTTCTGCTTGAAATCGACGAAGCAGAGCGCCGCCTCCAGCCCATCATCAGAAAGTGCGAAGGCTGTGTCCTGCTGTAGAGATGTTTTAATAAAAAAATTTAACCGTTTCAGGATTTCTGACGGATTTCGCTGACTTTCGTCCCGGATAATCCGCCTCAATCCGGACGAAGCGATCATTGTCATCAGTGCCCCCGGGACGCCGTGCCCTGTGCAGTCCATCAGGCCAATGATAAAACTGTCATCGAAGAAATCAGCATAATAAATATCTCCTCCAACAATATCCCTGGGAATCCAAAGGAAAAAACTATGGGGAAGATGGTTTTTTACATCATCAAGATTCGGCAGGAGAGATCGCTGAATCATTTTTGCGTACTCGATACTGTCCATGACTTTTTTATTTGACTTTTCTATCTCAGTCAGGGAACTGTTTAACTCAGCAGTTCTTTGTGTCACTTTGTGTTCCAGCGTGACGTTATACTCTTCCAGCTTTATATTGGCTGCTGAGAGTTCTTCGGTTCGTTGCCGGACAGTCTTTTCCAGATGATGTTTGTAATTGGCCTCGATCTTTCGAAGGTTGACGATTTTGAGGGATTTGATCAGAACAGTAAGAAACTGCTCCAAATCCAGGGGTTTGAGGATAAAACTCTCCACACCCATGGCGATCAGTTTTAGAAGATAATCGGTCTCATCATGGGCTGATGTGATAATAACGAGCTGGTCACTGTTTAACTCCTTTATCTGACGCACCATTTCAATGCCATCCATCACCGGCATATGCAGGTCGCTGATGACAATATCGTACTCTCCCTGTTTGAAACTATCCAGGCCTTCCTGGCCATTTACGGCACTATCAACTTGATGGAAAAAATTGGACAGTAGTTGCAGTGTATTTTTCCGTAGGGACTCGTCATCTTCGACATACAGTAGCCGAATATCCGGAAGGGTTGCTGCAAGCTCTTTTAATGTAGTCGTACTTGTCATGATATCATGCAGGTTGTGTAACTATTCAACATCCCCTCGGCTCAGGAAATTTGCTGAATAGATACCAGGTTGTTTAGTAAACATGGTCCTTAACTGTTTTTCCGGGCCATTTGGCAGGCATCGTGAAGTGTGCTGATAAACTGGTTGATCTCAAGGGGTTTGAATATGAAAAAATCCACACCCGCTTCTTTGAGTTCATTGACGATAGCTGCCTCATCATGGGCTGAAAGAATGATGATGATTTGGCCCTGATTCAGGGCTTTAATCTGTTTTGTCAGCTCACGGCCGCTCATCAACGGCATGATCAAGTCACTGATCACGATATCGTATGTTTCGGGCTTATATTTCTCAAAGGCTTCCTTTCCATTGACTGCCACTGTAACGTCCTGGAAAAAATTAGATAGCAGTCTCAGGGTATCTTCCCGCAACTTTTTGTCATCCTCGACATAAAGCAGTCGAATATCCTTTGCCGTTTCCCGCAGTTCTTTTGCTCCGGTCATGCATTTTCCGTTGAATTGAGTTTTCAAGTTCGTCAGATGTCTAAGTGGTTATCCGTTTTCAAGGGGCAACCGGATTGTAAACAGCGCACCGCTTTCGATATTTTTGGCTTCCAACTCTCCTTTACAATGCTTTTCAATAATTAACTTTGACATATATAGCCCCAAACCGGTGCCGGTTTTTTCCCCTTTCGTTGAGAAGTAGGGTTCGAAAATCTTATCCATAATATCAAGGGGAATGCCGCCGGCATTATCAGATATTTCTACAATCTGGGATTCCCCTTCATTGCGACCGGAGATAGTGATGATTGGATACTCAATCTGGTTTTCCAGCAGGATATCCTGAGCATTTTTAATGATGTTGAGGAACACCTGGGTTAATTCATTGGGAAAGGTATTCAGTGGTGTTTCGAACTGGTAGTCGGTTTGCAGCTTGATATTTTTGTAGCTCAAAGACTTCCCGATGATGTTGATGGTCTGTTCCAGAACCGTTTCTAGTTGGACGGACTGTTTATCCTTGTTGGGTTTGAAAAAATTTCTGAAATCGTTAATGGTTCTTGAAAGGTACTGGGCATGTTCGTTGATGCTGTTCAACAATTCACTGAACTGCTCTTTTTCATAGTTGTCCAGTTCCAGCAGGACCAGCATGTTTCCAGCCACTGTACTGATGGAAGAGAGGGGTTGTCGCCATTGATGCGCGATCATGCTGATCATTTCCCCCATCTGGGCTTGTCGAGCACTTTGCAACATAATTTGGTCCTTTTTGCTGCTGGCCTCTACTTCCTGCTTTACCTTTATTTCCAAAGTCCGGTTCAGTTCCGCCAGTTCTTCTGACTTTTCCTTCAGCGCAAGCGTGCGCTCTTCAACCTTTTCGGATAGCGTGCGGCTGAAATCCTCGAGTTTCTCATTGGAGATGCGCAGATCGGTCGTGGTCTTATCCAGGGCGGCGCGCATCAGTTCGTGGGAATCAGCCAGCTGCTGCAGCTCTGTGATGTCCGATACAATCGGTTCTCCTGGTGTGAGGTCCATGCAGCTGATACGACTACTCTGTTGCGCCAGTTTGGTCAGGGGAGTGATATAGGACCGCGCCATTTTCTTGGTCAGCAAAAAGGCGATCAAGAGCCCCAAACCAAACACGATTGGAATAATGAACAGTTGATGGAAATAATTTTTGAAATACTGAAGATTGGCTGTCGGCATGATGTAACCGATCCAGAGGGCTTTGGAACTGCTAAGACGAAATGGCTGGACAGTGCCTGCAGAACGTTCCCCTTCACTGCTGAAAAACAGTAACTCATTGTCATCCGTATGCATCTTAAGCCTGCGCCGGGGCTTTTCCCAGAATTTAATTGCATCGTGCAACATGGGAATGTCCAGGTCGGAAAGAGAGTGAATGACCAGGTCGTTCGGCGTGTCGCCTGTCAACAGCTTGGTTCCAGTCAGTCCGATGATTTTCCTGTTCTCTGTCATCACAAAGGCGACGCCACCCTTTTCCCAGCGAGAGTACTTCGAGATGCCAGGCATATCTTTTAGCGAGATATCAAATGCCATCACAATCCATTTGCCATCGGGTCTGACGACCCTTATTGAGACGGTGATGACCAGTTGGTTGTTGAGTTCGGATATAAAAGGGTTGGTCCAGGCCAACTGGTTAGTGCCGTATTTTTCTGCAATCTGAAACCATTCGCTCTCCCTCGGATCGGGTTGTTTTGCCAGTGGTTTCTCTTCCAGGCGATTCTGGCCGGCCTCCCAAAGTATCTCTCTCTGAGGGACTCCGGAATCGGGAAGGGTGAGCAAGCGGCTGATCCAGTGACCATTGGATTTAAAAAGTATATACCCGGCGCCTTGGCTGTCAGCGAAACGGGCTGCGTTGATCTGGGGAAACTCTTTAAAAACAGGTATCAGCACCCCATTGATACTTTTTTCATCTAATTGCTCGATTTTCTGGAGGCCATCGAATTTTGAAATGACAATCAGTGAAGTGGAGACCGGGTTAAAGAATTTTTTCAAGTCGTTTTCGAGCTCGGAAACCACTTTATGAATCACATTTGAAAAGACCATGGTGGACTGAATGTACATGATCCCCATGAAAGCGACAAAAAATGCAAGGGCCGTGAGAATGATTAAAATTGAGAAATTCTGAAGAATACTCCAACGGATTGTTTTACGCCGCGGATGGTGTCTTTTTCTGAGTCTTAGCATGGTTCGATATGGTTAATTGATGGAAATAATCTTCTGAAATCTTTATAGACCTGCAAAGTGGTGGATGTTACGCAATATTTTCAGGCTGTCACGGGGCAGGTAAATGTAAAGGTAGTTCCGACGCCTTCCTCACTATCCGCCCAGATCCGACCGTCATGTTTTTCCACCATCTCCCTGCATAGAATGAGCCCCAGGCCGGTCCCTTTTTCTTTTTCAGTACCCAGATTGGTGTAGATAACATCAATTCGAAACAGCTTGGCCAGGTTCTTTTTGGAGAGGCCGATGCCACAGTCGCATACGGAAATCTCTACCATGGTATCCACTGGCTTGGCTGTCAGGATGATTTCGCCCCCTCTTGCTGTAAACTTAGCGGCATTAGAGATCAAATTCTGGAGTACAAAGCTGATCATGTTGGGGTCTGCATGAAGCGGCATGTTTTCGGGAATCTGTTGTGTCAAGCGGATGGCTTTTTCATTCAGACTGTTGTGCAATGCTGCGGAGACGTTGTGTACCAGCGCATTCAACGTGCAGGGTTGCGGTTCAAAGGTTGCTCGGTCCATTTGTAACCTGGCCCAGTTCAGCAGGTTCTCCATCAGTTGGAGCAGGTTTTCTCCTGATTTTTTAACGGTCGAAGCCATCTCCTGAATTTCTTCCTTGTTGTACTTATGGATATAATCGACGAGCAGGGTGGAGAGATTCAGGAAGCTGTTGATAGGACTTTTCAGATCGTGGGAGATGATGCTGAAGAACTTGTCTTTTGTGGCGTTGGCGGTCTTCAACTCTTCGTTGTAGTGCATGATCGCTTCCTGGGATTCAAAAAGCTCCCGCTGCTGTTTGTCGTTAATCTTCACAATCCTTGAAAAATGGCGAAACAGTTTCTTATAATTTTCTGTCAGCTCAGTGAATTCAACATACAGTGGAGAATCAACGTATTGTTCATCTCTCACGATTTTTTCTATTTTCTCAATTGTCTGTTTTTCTTGTTTGTATATTGAGTGTTCTGCCATGATCTACTTTAGTTGGATGTGCTACAGTTTGTTCCCGGGTAAAACGATAATTAAGACAGGTTTGATATCACGATCAGGTTTTAATAACCGCTTTGATCGAAAAAAAGGAGAATGTGTCATCCACTTTTTCAAAGTGAAATTCAACGGGTTGACTGGCTTTGCGTGCCAGTTCGATCAGGCCCAGGCCAGCTGTTTTTTCAGTAGAGAACCCGCCGTTTTTGCGTTGTTCTTTGTAGAGTTCATTGAGTGCCTCTTTGTCCATATTTTGTAATTCAGTCAACCGATCGCGTAAACGGCTGACCTTTGTGTTTTTTATTCTGTTCCCGGCCATTACAAAATAATCATTCTGGTCAAGCCCAATTGCGATCGCACCAGACATGAATTGATCATCAAAGGTTTCCTCTCCCGGAAACTTATCAGCTGAGTAGCGTATAATGTTCTGGGATTGTTCCACCAGGATTGAAAAAACTTTGAATATTGTAGTGGGGCTGGCCTCAGCCGATCTCATTTTGTACTTTAATAGTTCCCCGATCTCAACCAGCAGGTCTTGTGAAAAGGGTCCGTCGAAGCACAAGAAGATGTTGTTTTCGTTGAGGCAGTTTTTTAGCTGATAAAGGCTTTTCATTTACCAAAGCTCCTGACGGGTTGCCGATGAAATGTCTAATTCAGGTTTTAAACAGCACCATTTATGGTTGTCGTGTGACCATCACTCCCTAGATTTTTAATATGATCCGAATCGAGATGCAGCCACAAATCCTCAAAACAGGGGCGTTCCTTTAAGAGTGTCGAAATGACTTCCGGATCGAAATGAAGACCGGACTCCTTTTCCAGGATGGAGAATGCCATGTTCATAGACATGGGATCGAAACCGAAATTCTTGTCCCCATCGTACTTACGATAGTCGCGCAAGGAGGTTAAGGCATCGAACACATCGCTGACAGCCAGGATCCTGGAAAAAAAATGAATTTTTTCCCCTTCCAATCCATATGGGTAACCAGTCCCGTTAATTTTCTCATGATGACAGGATGCGATATGGGGGACCTCCTCAAACGCCTTGGGCAGGTTGATATCACTGAGAATTCGGTATGTCCAGACGGCGTGTTGATTCATGATGAGCCGTTCGTCGTCGTTGAAACGGCCTTTTTTTGTCAGCACCGCATCCGGGACGCCAATTTTTCCAATATCATGAAGAAGGGCTGCGTATTTCAACAGTTCCAATTCATCATTAGAAAGTCCGATGCTCTTGCCCAAAAAGATGCTGTATTCTGTGACGCGGTTTGAGTGACCGGCTGTCAGCGGGTGTTTGGCATCCACTGCAATGGAAAGTGCTCGCACAAAACTTTCAAAAGAGTGCCCCAGTTCCATCATAAGTTGGTCGTTTTCAGTCTCCAGGTTTTCGTTTAACTCATTTAACCGCGCTTGCTGCTTATCACTTAGCTGGACCAGCCTTTTGAGTTGTTTGAAAATTTTATGATAGCTTTGAAGAAGGTCTGCAAACTGTGAAAAGAGCGGATTGTCGATGTAATTGTCACCTTTCAGGACAGTTTCTGCTTTTTTAATGATCTGTTCTTCAGAGGTGAAGATGGATAGCTCGTTCATAATCTACTGCCTTGCTGACGATGGTTGTGCACGCTACTTAATAAATGTTTGAAACAGGATTTGACCGACAAGTTTTTAGATGATTGCTTTTAATGAAAAGAATGAGTGCTGTTCATCGATGTTTGAAAAATCATACTCTAATGGTTGGGACGTTTTTCTGGCGACTTCAATAAATCCCAGGCCGGCGCCCTTGCTCTCCTTTTCAGGCTCTAATTTGCGCCGTTCGAGGTACAGTTTTTTGAGGTCTTCCTCGTTTAGGCCATTGAGTTGCTTGAGTTTATGTACCAGCCGCTCTTTATCCCTGTTTCTGGCCATATTGCCACTTAAGATGATATAGCGATCCTCATCTTTGCCAATGGCTATGATACCGCAACCGGCTGATACTTCGGCCTTTGAGTTTTGCAGATCAGTCACTTTTTCAGCTGAATAGTGGATGATATTCTGGTTGAGTTCTACGAGGATCGAAAACACTTTTAGAATCGTCGCAAAGCTGGCCCCTTCGAGTTTCATTTTTATTTTCAGAATTGCTCCGATTTCTACCATTAGATCTTGTGACATTGGTCCGCTAAAGGTCAGAAACAGATCATGCTCTGAAAATCGGTCACTGATATCATGAAATTTTTTTAGCATCTTTTCCTGTGATTTAGTCACAGTGAGGGGTTGAAGGCAGAGCAGAATAGTGCTGGATTGGGTTTACTTTTCCACAAGGTTCAGTTGTAAAACCTCAAGATCCTCCTGAAATTCCTCGCCGTATTCAAAGGAACTCTCATTTTCTTTATCATAAATCCAGTTCAGGGTGATGTTTTTCCCTTCTTTGACGGATGCCTCAAATTTGTCGAACATGTCCATCAACACTTTGGAAGAACTGCTGTTGAAATAGTTGATTTCAAGATTAACAGTGACCGCTTCATTCTGGAGTTTAGCGATGTATTCCTCTAACCATTTAAACACCGGTGCGTAAAATTCGGCCGTATTTTCAGGGTAGGTTTCGCCTTTGATCTCCAGTAAGTGGGTTCCGGCATCAAATACTATCTTAGGTGTGTATTTTGTCGCTTCGATTATTAAATTATCCATCTCTATTTACGATTTGATTTATATGATGTCCTCTTCGCTCCTATGCCTTCTCAGGCTCCTATCGAAAAACAGGGCTACCTGATTCGGGGGAGGATTGAGCTTGATACCCTGCTTTCCTGCAATGGTAAAACTTTGGAAATTTATTGAATTGTTATACTCCTATATCTGATTATCTGGCGTGTTGTCAATCAGAACAACCTTCTTTGGCGTCTCTCCAAAATGACATTTCCAGCAACAAGCGCTCGAAAAAACGGACCAGTTTTTCGATAGATTCTGGAAGATTTCTTGATCCAGATCTAAAAAGAAGTATGGGCTTTTATGAGTGATCAGCAAATAGAGTCGTTGGATGGCCCTGTTCGCTGACAACCATTTGGAGAGATTTAGATAGCTGAGGCGCCCCGTTCACCGGTGCGGATGCGGATGGTATCTTCAACATTGGTGATAAAAATTTTACCATCACCGATCTTACCGGTTCGTGCAGCCTCAATGACCACATCAACGGTTTCATCGATCTTCTCATCGCCGACAACGATTTCTATCTTGACTTTAGGGACGAAGTCGACCTGGTATTCTGCCCCTCGATATAGTTCGGTATGACCTTTTTGCTGGCCAAAGCCTTTGACTTCAGCAACAGTCATTCCGAAAATACCTAAATTTGAAAGTGCGTCTTTGACATCATCCAGCTTAAACGGTTTAATGATGAGTTCGATTTTTTTCATGTGGCTCTCAGGGAAAATGGTTGATAATTGATTTTGCCTAAAAATCTGCAATAAAAATACCAGCCCTTAACCCAAAATAACGATAACCGCAAAGACCCTGTCTTTATTGGTGTCATGAGAGTGTGACAGGAATTTTGTGAATTGACAAAAAAGACAAATACTCTCCTAAAAAAGACAATTATTACAAAACTGACAGACTAAAAACGGTGTTATTTTTCAACATATATCCGGATCTGATCACCATTTGAGCTTGAAATATTGACAATATCCTCATCAATCTCTTCAATCATTTCGGTCAGATTAGAAAGGGTTTCACGGATATTGAACCCCTCTTTTTCTACTTCGGCCAGTCGTTCCTTCGGAATCATTCTGGAAGCCAGCCCAGCCATTTTTAGCGGGACATTAACCTTGATATTCTCTCCTTTGGAGCTGCGAATATCGATGATGACTTTGCCTCTTGATGAGGGTCTCTTTTTAGAGGATCCTCCAAGATTGATTACCTCGGTGGTCGGTTCAGGCTCAGATTTTTTAACCCCGACGGCTTTCAGTAATTTCTCTCCTTCACTGACGCTGATTTTGCCTTCTGCTACCATATTCAATATTTTCTCTTGTTCATTCATGTGTTCTCCTCTTCGTTCTATTTTAATGCGTTGATTAGCTTTTCGGCCTCCTCAGCATTTATTTTTCCATCCGAAAGCATTTGCAGAATCCGTTGAATATGTGGGTTATTGTCGTCTGATTCAGTAGCTGAATTTACTTCGACCCCATCATTATCTGCCATATTGGTAAATGAAGAGACGAAATTCTTTAAGCCCGGCATCACGGTTTTGAATGGATGGTTCTTTAAAAAAGGCATGCGCTTTTTGATCTCCACTTTTTCTTTTGGATAGTCCCCTTTAATCGCGGTTTCTCCACTGAGTGTTGAAATTTGAACGCCGTAATCGCCTGTATAGCTGCGAATGTTCAAAGCGGTGTCTCCTGATACAGTATGAATAGCACTTTCCCTGTCCAGATCAAAATCGGCGTCAACTGTAATATCCCCTGAAACGCTGCCAATAGAGAACCGGCTAATCCGGCCATTTTTAATCAGGCATTTACCGCTGATCACTTTCGCATTAATGGCGCCAACCAGGGTGTCGATCTTCAGGTTACCCCCGATGTTTTGAAGCTTCAGTTTCCTGGACTCAATCCTGCCGAATTCCATCTGCCCACTGATGGTCTTGATTTTCAGATTGCCGGACAACGCAGCGGCTCGGATATCTCCGCTGACAGTGGCAATGGATCCGCGTAACTGAGTGCCTATTGGAATTTTCAAGACCAGATCGTTATTCGTACTGTTTCCAAAGAAAGTGGGCGACATGGACGCTTTCTTCCATGTCCGTTCTTTTACAAAAAGGAGTTCATCCTGAAAGCTGATACTGAAGAGTTCCTCTGCCGTGTTTTTTCGGAGTTCCGAAAATGACAATTCTACACCCTCTCGCTCCATCTCGATGATCTCCAATCCTCCCTTGATTAAGCTGATTTCCAGTTCCAGGGTTTGACCGCTCAAACTAAAGTTCATGGACTTCTCCTTATACAGTGTTGAAATGTTGAAAATTTAGGGGTTGCGATTCAGCCATGGTTAAGTTTTTTTAACGCCGTCTCAACGTCAATTTTACCCTGGTCGAGTTGATCGATGACGAATCCGGTTGCGCTTGTCCTGTCTTCCGTATAACCCAAGGCTGCCTTGGCTTTCTTGAGCAAATTCTTGACTTTGGGATAGGAGCAGTTCAGGATCTTCTCCGATTGTTTGATACTGCCTTCTGCAAATATAAAGACTTTAATGAAATCGAAAAGCTCTACATCCATTTCAAACGGATTTTTCCGGCTTTCAAAAGAACCCTTGACTCGGGTTCCACAGTCGTGACAGGCAAGTTCCCGGATATACAGGCTGCTATTACAGACTGGGCAGTCATCCGGCGCGGGATAGTGTTGTTTCATTTTTCGATCTGCTAAAGGTGAAAATAGTAAAGTTGATGTTATAGTTTTATGATAGTTAATTAAATTAATAAATGCAATCAAAAATATTAAAGAAGTTAATAAAAACTACTCATAACATGAAATGTGCATGATTTCTTCACTATCCCAGGTTTATTTCCCTCCTTTTTTGAATTCGATAGGAGACAGTTGTTTTTGAAAATGACAAAACGAGCGTTTGAGCCTACACTGAAACTACAAATCTTTAGTAATGAAATTGAGAATCTCTGAGATATGCGCTGACGGGAAACCCTTTGGAAGCAAACAGACCCGAGCAATGACAAAAGAGGAATATGACATTTGAACCGATATATTTGAAAACCGCCAAAAATGGTCAGCTGATGTCGAAAATAAACGAGGCGCGGCGATTTCTGGGTGAGTGCACCTTATGCCCTCGTAACTGTGAAGTTGATCGGCTGTCAGACGAGCTCGGAGAGTGCCAGACAGGTGAGAATGCCTGGGTCTCCAGTTTTAATGCCCATTTTGGAGAGGAGTCTCCTTTGGTTGGTGTTTCCGGGTCGGGGGCGATATTTTTTACCCACTGCAGTCTGAAATGCAATTTCTGCCAGAACTTTGAGATCAGCCAGCAGGGCGAAGGGGATGAGGTCAGCACAGCCCAACTAGCGACAACCATGCTGATTTTGCAGAACAGTGGCTGTCACAATATCAACCTGGTGACGCCGAACCATGTGATCCCCCAAATTCTAACCGCCTTGTATATGGCTATCGACGGTGGACTTTCCATACCTCTGGTTTACAACAGCAGTGGCTATGAAAATATTGAATCTTTGAGACTGCTGGATGGCGTCATCGATATCTACATGCCGGATTTTAAATTTTGGGATCCTGCTATAGCGGAATTGACCTGCAATGCACCCGAGTATCCGGAAGCAGCACGTCAGGCACTAAGAGAAATGCATCGCCAGGTAGGGGATCTGCAGGTTGACGATAAAGGTTTGGCGCAGCGGGGGCTGATCATCCGGCATCTCGTACTGCCGGATAGGATGGCGGGGACCCGTGAAATTATGTCGTTTATCGTGGATGAACTCTCTGACAATAGCTACGTTAACCTGATGGATCAATACCGACCGTGTGGACAAGCGGGTCAGGTTGCAGGTCTGGATCGGTCACTTTCCAGGGAGCAGTTTGCAAAAGCCCTGGCTGAGGCCAGAGCGGCAGGTATCAAACGCTTTGCCTGAATTATCGGTCCAGAAGTCCGTCAGAGGCTTTCCGTACGATCTGATACACTTCTCTTAGCGGCAGACCCTGCGTTGATGCGATTTTACGACAAACTTCATATTCAGGGGAAATGCGGAACAGTTTCCCATCCCGCATGGCTGCTTTGACCTGCACTTTACCAAATGGTGTTTCCACAACGATCATTTTCCGTTCCAGACTGCTTCTTTCGACCATCTGCATGCGGATACCCAGGGTAGTTGTTTCATCGTAGAGCAGGTTCTCAAAAATTGATGCATCCTGTGGCCGGCAAAGAATGCTGATCTGGGTTCCGGGTCGCCCTTTTTTCATACTGACATCTGTCAGATACACATCCAGAGCGCCCTTTTCAAGCACCAGAGGTAGCAGGTAGGAGTAGGTTTCCGGGTTCATGTCATCGATATTGGTTTCCAGCAGGACCAGCTTCTCCCGGTTTAAAGCGGAACCGGTCTCTATTTTTCCGGACAGGACCCGTAGCGCATTCAGATGATCGAAATCCTTCTTGCCTGCACCATAGCCTGTTTTTTCGATGGTCATCGGGGGCAACGTGAGGAAATCGGATGCCAGGTGTTTAATGATTGCAGCGCCGGTGGGGGTGACCAGCTCGCCAACAACTCCCGTTGCATAGATCGGGATTCCTTCCAGAATCTTCAACGTTGCCGGAGCCGGAACCGGTAGTACTCCATGAGCACAAGTGACAGTCCCGGAACCCACGTGTAGCGGTGAAGCTACAATGAGATCCGGTTTGAGCATTGAGATGCAGACCGCCGCCCCAACGATGTCGACAATGGAGTCGATAGCACCCACCTCGTGAAAATGGACCTGGTCCACGCTCTGTTGGTGAACTTGCGCTTCAGCGTGGGCTATGGTTTCGAATATACTGCGGCTGAGAATTTTAGCATCTTTGTCGATGGCGCTCTTTTCAATGATCTCTACAATGTCCTGCAGATGACGGTGATGATGGGTGTGAACTTTGGGGTCAGACTCGATGATGACATCGAAATCGGTGACCGCAATCCCACGAATGGTTTTTGGGCTGATTTTCAGACGATATCCGTCAACAGACAGCGACTCCAAGGCGGCCAGAAATGAAACTTGGTCAAGGCCCAGATCCAGCAGGGCGCCAATTGTCATATCTCCGCTGATGCCGGAAAAACAATCAAAATACAATACTGTTTGCATGGCTTTTCTCCTATTTCGATGATGCAGGTTGTGCTTTTTCAGCAATCTGATTGATGACAGCGGCGGCATAACCGGCTCCGTAGCCATTATCGATATTAACCACCGTCACGCCGCAGGCACAGCTATTGAGCATGGTCAACAGGGCTGATAGTCCGCCGAAGCTGGCCCCGTAGCCTACACTGGTCGGTACGGCAATTACCGGTTTGTCAGTCAGCCCGGCGGTCACACTCGGCAGCGCGCCATCCATGCCGGCTACCACCACCAAAACGCTGGCTTCATCAATTCGGTCTCTGTTGTTCAGTAGACGATGGATTCCGGCAACACCGACATCATAAAGTCGTTCGACGCGATTCCCCATTACTTCAGCTGTGATGGCGGCTTCTTCGCAAATCGGCAAATCAGAAGTTCCTGCTGACATCACCAGAATCCGACTTCGGGTCGTGCTCACGGGATTTCGGTTGATGGTGATCAGTTTAGCCAATTCATGATACACCGCCTGTTTGTCCAGGGTCTGGACTGCCAGGAAAGTATCCTTGTCCGCGCGCGTAATGAGGACATTGTTGCCATGGTCCAGCATATTCCCTGCAATGGCTTTGACCTGCTCCGGTGTTTTTCCGGAACCAAAGATGGTTTCCGGATGACCTTTGCGCAGGCTTCGATGGTGATCGATCATGGCGAAGCCCAGGTCTTCGTAGGGTAGGTTTTTGAGCTGGTCCACGGTGGCATTGATATCGACCTCGCCCGCTTTTAAGCGTTCCAGGAGGTCCCTGATTTTTTCTTCTTTCATATTCTTGGTTTCATAAAGATTTCAATTCAGACTTCCGGTATGGTATCCCTGCAAATCGAGTGCGACAAAACGGAACCCGATTTTTTTGAGTTCAGCGGAGACCCTGTCCATCAGGACCAGGTCGAAGAAAACGGGTCGTTCCTCCGGGGAGACCTCAATTCGCGCGAGATTCCCATGTTTTCTAACTCGGAACCGGCTCAGGCCCTGAGCGATCAAATATTTTTCTGCGGTTTCAACCATTTGCAGACTTTCGGCGGTAATGGGATCAGCATAGGGAATTCGAGATGCGAGACAGGCCATGGAGGGTTTATTCCAGGTTGACAGGCCTCGTTCCTGGGAAATCTGTCGAATTTCTGCTTTTGTGAGCCGGGCTTCAAGAAATGGGCTTTTAACCCCTAATTCTTTGACCGCCTTCATGCCGGGCCGATAATCATCCAGATCGTCCAGATTGGATCCGTCCAGCAGGAATGTTTTATCCAGCTCCCGAGCCGTTTCTAAAAGCTTGCTGAAAATCTTATTCTTGCAGTGATAACAGCGATCGACAGGGTTGGATAGTACACTGTCGTCCATTTTCCCCAACTTAATCATCCGGTGATCGATTCCGATTTCGACAGCGAAATTTTTTGCATCTTCCATTTCCTTGCGGGATGCGAAAATCGAGTCGACGGTCAACGCGAGTGCTTGATCGCCTTGTACCTCCAGAAGCACACTGGCTAACAACGCACTATCGACGCCACCCGAAAACGCAACGGCTGCCGAGGGCAGATCTCTGATAATTTGCCGTAGATGATCCGTTTTATCTGTCAGATCCATAATATCCTATTTTGCAGACATTATTGCGTAGCCTGTGTTTAATAGCCCCTTCGGAGTTGCAAGTTTCGTTTCTCACTAGCGGCGTCCTGTCATCTCGGACATGAAGTGCGAGACTTGCAGCATTCAGTCCCGAAATGACGAGTGATACCCCGCAGTTTGCAGCGGGGTAGTCCACTGTCCCTGAGATAAGAATTTCGAGATTTTCCAAGCACGGGTCCGCATTTGCTTTCCAGGTCCTGCGAAAATCCAACCGGACATCGCAGCTTTTGCGTACATTGCTATTCAATTTTGACCGAATTGGGAGAAATAGCAACCCAAATTCCCCTGAATGGGTGATTACAAATTGATGCTGGCGGACTTTTATTAAAAATTGTAAAGTGAGTCAAGCAGCCGTTTACCAGCGGTGCAGCAGCTTGGATCAGGCAAAACTGATTTTTTCAAATACCTGAGGGGATGAACTGGAGATAACAGCATGAAAGTGAAAGTGGCATTGATACGGTGTGAGTCATATGACGAAGTTTCAGTCAATCGAGCAGTGGAAAGGGGACTGGAACTGTTGGGGGGTGTCGGTCAATTTGCTGGAAAAGGGGAGCAGATCTTACTGAAGCCCAATTTGCTGGTTGCTGAACCGTCGGAAAAGTGTATCACTACCCATCCTGCCGTTTTTAAAGCGGTAGCGAAAGCCCTGCAATTGACTGGCGCTGTGTTGTCTTATGGCGATTCGCCGGCAATGGGCAGTTCGCTGCGGGCTGCGCGCAAGGCCGGGATTCATGATGTGGCAGAATCGATGGGGATCACCGCTGCTGACTTTAAAACAGGTGTCGACATCTATTATGAGGAGGGTCGGCAGAACAGAAAATTTGTAATTGCAAAGGGGGTGCTGGAAAGCGATGGCTTGATCAGTCTCCCCAAACTCAAGACCCATGCCTTGGAAAGATTCACCGGCAGTATCAAAAATCAATTCGGCTGTGTGCCGGGGATTTTAAAAGGGGAGTACCATGTTAAACTGCCGGATGCCTCTGATTTCGGCAGAATGCTGGTGGATTTGAACCGCTTTGTCAATCCGCGGCTTTACGTGATGGATGGCATTACCGCAATGGAGGGGAACGGTCCTCGGGGTGGTACTCCCAGGCAGATGAATCTTCTGCTGTTTTCGAAAGACCCTGTTGCCCTGGATGCGACTGTTTGCCGCCTGATCAATCTGAATCCGGAAAACGTGCCGACGACCCGCTTCGGCCAGGAGTTTGGGGCGGGCACTTTTCTACAGGATGAGATCGAATTGGTGGGAGACCCCTTTGAGTCTTTTCTGGATAGAGAATTTGATATAGAGCGCAAACAGGTGAGTACTTTTAAGAAGAAAGGGGCTGTTGGCTGGCTTAACAACCGCCTGGTGGCGAAACCGGTAATCGATCCGGAAGCTTGTACGCTTTGCGGAACTTGTGTGCAGATGTGCCCAGTCGAATCAAAGGCGATGAACTGGAAAGATGGGGATAAAGACCAGGCTCCGGTTTATGATTATGAAGCATGTATCCGTTGTTACTGCTGCCAGGAGCTTTGCCCGGAGAGTGCAATTCGAGTGGTCAAGCCGCTATTGCGCCGGTTGGTGGATCTGTTGAAACGTTGACCTGCAATCTACCAAGAATTGAAGCCGCACAATCAATCATCATTGAAACCTTTGCTTATTTCCCGCCTTACTTTGCTACCTCGATATCTGGAGATTTTAATCAAACAGGGCTCATTTTCGCTGCACAATTTTAAGAAAATCTGAAACTATTCAGCAGGAGCCTCACCGAGTGGATTTTGATTCAAAACCCTCTCGGTTCTGGCAATATAGTGAACAGATGCAAAAGTCCAAAAAAATCCTCATAAATGCGATCCAGGATTTATCATTCAGCTTTCTGCAAAAACCTAACAGGATATTGCGGGGTTTGCCTACATTCTCTGCCAACCTTGCATTGCCAAGTAAAACTAAAAATAGAGAAATTTCTAGCGGGATGAATCACTAATGATGTCTGTGTATTGGCATATATGTTGCTTAACATAGCTCGACGCAGAATGTGCGCTGGATATCTCCATGTTGGTGGCATGTGCAAAAAAGAGCTATAATAATAATTACTTAACTGGATTTCAAACATGATTCAAGATAATCAGGAAACAGTTTCACTAGTTAGAATTACTGATTATATTGATGTAATTTGGCAGCGGCGGATTTATTTCTTGGTCCCTTTTATTGCCGTTCCTATAATTACAGTGATTTACATCATATTTGCTTCTGTGGAATATAGGGTTGAATCGTCAATTTTTATTGATGAAACTTATTTTAATCATCCAACCTTAAAAGACTATAATTTAACGATAAACCTGAAAGATCGTCTTCCAACGATTGAACAGCAGTTGACAGGAGAGAATGCCCTTCTGGAAATTCTGGAGATCAACCCTGGGAAGGAAACAATTTTTGCCGAATTAATTGAAGAAGCAAAAGAGAGACTCGCTATTGAATATATTGGACCGGGTCTTGTTTCGATCTCATATTATGGTAGAAATCCAAGGTTTGTAAAGAAGACTGTCGAGAGAGCTGTAGACGTTTATCTTAAGTACGCCCTGGAGCCGAGCAGGGGAATCGGGAAAAAACTTGTTGAACGTTTGAAAACCAGGGATCGAATTCTTTCAACTCAGATCATGCCGAAGTTGAACCAAGCCCTTTCAGAATACCAGGATGCGAAGCGGAATTTTACCGAATTGGCCTCGGAATACACATTTGCCAAGGATGAGTATGAAACCTGGCTGTACAAGTATAAAAGACAAGAAAAAATTGTTGAACAGCAGGTGGATGAGATTATTCCATTGAAAAAACAAGAATTGGACACCTCACAGATTGTGCAGCTTATTGTCCCGGCCACCATTCCTCAAATACCATATAAACCGCAGAAAGGCAGACTTTTCCTTCTGTCCATCGTTGGTGGAATCATGCTGGGAGCATTTCTGGTATATGTGCGACAATTTTTTGATGATTCAATTCGGAGCATTGCCGATATTGAAATCAGTCTGGGGGTTTCCGTCTTAGGGCGTATCCCGGAATTGTGGGGTGAAGAGCCCAAAAACGGGACCAAGAAGACTGATGTCCCTGATTTAAAGAAAGGAAAAAGCCGGACCGGGTTTTTGAAGCTAAAAGCAAAGCCGACGGAAAAGGAAAAATATTCCAAATTGAAGGGTTATTCAGGAAAAAGAAAACGGGGTTATAAAAAAGCAGTGCTGCCCCTATTGGTTGCCTTATGCATGGTACCTTTGGTTCTGCTGGTCTTTGGGACTAGCAGGAGAGCTGTCATCGTAGATAAACCAAGACAACCGGCGACATTGAGATACGTTGAAGAGATGCTTCTTGAAAAGGCAACAACATCCAAGAATTCCAAGGGGAATATTGCTTTTGAACTAAATCAAAAAGATGTGGATGCCGTTTTCGAATTGGCAAGTTCAAAATTTTCCAGAGGGAATGCTACTTGTACCTTGCTCAATGATAAACTGGTCTTTGGTGCATCTGCCGAGCTGCTCTCGAGTCCTTTTAAACGGTATTTGAATCTGCAGGTAATCTCAGAACTGACGGTTGAGCGGGAAGAAATGCATATCGATATCGATTCAGTCAAAGCAGGCTTTGTGAGGCTACCCGTATTCCTGATTTCAGGCTTTATTCGACAACAAATTGAAAACAGGGTCGGACAGGATAAAAAACTGAAGCGCCTCTTAAAAGCGATCCGGGTTGTAAAGGTGGAAAATAGCCGGTTAAAAGTCTCCCATGAAAGCAGTATTGCCCTTTCAGATTTTTTCTTTATCGGTTCCGCATCGAAAAAGGGGGGAATTTCCATCCTGGAAATGGAGCATATGGCAAAAATCTATCAGATATTAGTTAACCTGGCGCAGAATCTGTCGGCCACAGATGATCAATTCAGGAGTATCATGGAAACTGGATTTGCAGAGGCGTCTCGTCTGGCTGACCAGGGCATGTCCGCCTTAAAGACGAATAAGATTGCGTTGTATGCCATCGCATTGTATTTCGGTGACGCAACTGTTCAAAAAACAATAGACCCTGACAACAAACTCCAAATGTATCGTATGGGAGCCGACCTGTTGCGACCTAAGGCACAAATTTATAATCGTAGTGACTGGTCACAGCATTTTATTATTTCAGCAATGCTGACCGCACTTTTTGATCGTGATACTGCCAATCGCATGGGAATTAATAAGGAACTCCGGGATTTGTCTGGCACCGGTTTCAGTTTCAGTGATATTTGGGCGGATCGTTGTGGGACTTTATTTGGTCAATTAATACTGAAGGATGAAGATACCGCCCAGCGGACACAACGGGATATTTTACAGGGATTTGTGATTGAAAACTATTTTCCAGTGCCAACTGATTTACCGAAAAATTTGTCGAGAGAAGAGTTCGAGTCAACCTATGGAAGCATTGAGAGCTTAACCTTTAAAGACGAAATCACGGAAATAGATTCTAAAATAGAGTTGGCGCCGGGGTACCAGGGGTTTTGACTGACATTCCATGGCGGAAATGATTATTAAACGAAAAATAATCATGATCATAACTGGGTAACAGGGTTTTATAATATCTGAAGATGAAATTAACTAAGATTTTTTTGATAT
>Ga0075122_10000049_pt1 | contig 86217 bp, 87 predicted proteins | sample AntAceMetag02UKB_FD_69790 | JGI IMG/M metagenome (GOLD analysis project Ga0075122, IMG submission 69790) | Saline lake microbial communities from Ace Lake, Antarctica - Antarctic Ace Lake Metagenome 02UKB | ecosystem: Environmental > Aquatic > Non-marine Saline and Alkaline > Saline | place... | reverse complement strand
TACGGCCTGTTTCTACGGTGAGCTTTTTACCAGCCCAATCCATAGACCAAGTTTTAATATCCATAAGATATCCTTTCAAAAGTTTATAGAAAGAAGATGTACGAAATACGAAAGCTACGAAAATACGAAATTAATACATATCTTCACAAGCCTCTTGTACTTCCCACATCATTTCTAATTTAACTTCAACAATAATTAATTATACAATAATATAATGTACACTCTATAACTTAAAATAAGTTACAAAATACAAACTACAAAATCTATTTATTGTTAAATCCAAAATCTGGCTTTTTACTCACAACTTCTTTTACTGCTTTTCTTGGAACAATTTTATTATTTATTTTTCCACCAGCTGGTTTAGTTAAACTTTTTCTTATTGGTTGTTTTTTACGATAATCAGCAATCAAAAATTTTGCTTTATCTTCTCCTAAATCAATAAAGTCATCTACTACATCAACAAGTTTTGAAGATGTTGTTCCTCCAAAAGCTGCAACTTCAACTTGCTTACCTTGATTTCTAAGATACTCAACCAAAGGAATATAGTCACCATCACCTGATACTAAAATTATTGTATCAATTGAAGGAGAAACACGAATTGCATCAACTGTAATTCCTACATCCCAATCTGCTTTCTTCTCGCCTCCTTGGAAAATTTGAAGTGGTCTTTCTTTTGTTTCTATTCCAAGATTATAAAGCGCATCGAAAAATGGTTGTTCTTGTTTTTCTTCTGTGCGTACAACATATGCAATCGCTCGGATTAACTTTCTTCCAGCCACGGCTTCCTTAACGATGTTACCAAAATTAACTTTAGCACCATAAAGATTTTTAGCACTGTAATACATGTTTTGTACATCTATAAAAACCCCAACGCGCTGGTCAGGGTGTTTTACAGAATTTTTTGTTTGTTTTATATTTTTTACCATATCTCCTTTACTTTCGTAAGTTTATTTTGCTAATTCTTTACCTGCCACAGCTTCTGCAACAACAGATTCTCTCTTTTCAATTTTTTTAGCTTCTTTTAATTTTAATTTTTTTACTAAATCTTCGTAACTTTTAAGATTTTCTTTCTTTAAGAATCTCATTAAACGACGACGAGTATTAACCTTGCGTAGTAAACCACGACGTGATGAATGATCTTTGTGATGAGATTTTAGATGTTTTACAAGTTCATCGATTTCAGCTGTTAAAAGTGCAATTTGTACTTCTGAAGAGCCTGTATCACCTTCGTGAACTTGAAATTTCTTAATAACTCGTGCTTTTTTCTTATTTTCTAACATACATTATTCCATGCTTTAAAATTAATAGGGAATCCCCTTGGCCTATCCAGGGCATGTCCTAGAAAAGTCTTATTTAACTTAATATTAACAGTATAGCACATTTTGGTGTTTTTGTCAAGATTAACTACCGATTGCAACCAGGCTGGCACAGTTCTCCTGTTGCGTAGTTACCATCAGTATAAGTATCACATGTTTCAGGTGTTGTCATTACACAAAAACCAGATCCATAATAACAACATCCACCCATTACTTGACCTATACATACATTATTTACACATGCACCACTTCCACATTCACTATCCATTATACAAGCTACATCTTCCAACTCTACAGTCCCTTCTTTCTTACCGATAAAATCAAACAAAAAATTAGTAATTGCATACGACGCAACAACAATGGCCAACCCAATTGTTGCGTTTGTTATAGCATCTTTTGCTTTTTGTTTTAATTCATCTTGACCTCTTGATGTCATCCAACGCAAACCACCATAAAGTACAAAACCAAAAAATATAAAACCCACAAAACCTAGAACGAGACTCACAACAGTCTGTGCATTAACAAAAATATCCTTACCACTAGACTTATACCCAGCAGCTCTTGCGCCTACTTCCAAACTATTACGCCCATCAGTTGCCAAAGCAATATTAGTTATAAAAATAAAGCTTACTACTATAAATATTCCGATTATTATTTTGGTTTTTTTGCTAAACATAAGACAAAATTTATTATATTTCTTTAATTATTATAACATATTATTAATTTTTGAGAAATACCTAACATGAATTACCAGCAAAAGAGGATGGAGGGGTTGATTTATTAATAAAAATATGGTATACTTTTGTAGAAATATGGTCCCGTAGTTCAATGGATAGAACACCAGCCTTCTAAGCTGGCTATGTAGGTTCGATTCCTACCGGGATCACAAAAAACGGTTTTACTGTGGTGCCCATGGTATAGTGGTTATTACGTCGGTTTGTGGTACCGACAAGACGGGTTCAATTCCCGTTGGGCACCCCAATAAAACTGTTTATAAAAACATCTAGATTAAATCTAGATGTTTTTATTTATTTCATTTCTGGTAATTTATTTTTATGAGGTGAGCCACAAAAAAGCATCCTATAAAAATTAACTATGTAAATTAATAAATCCTTATCTAATTTAAATCTTCTAGCAGATACATAATTTTTTAAACTCATATCAAGTTTTACACATCCAAATTTTGAAAATTTTTTAACTAAATTCATATCTTCACCAAATTTAAGCCTTTCATCAAAACCAGTAGTTTTATCATAAATCTCTTTTCTAAAAACCATATTATTTCCCATTGGACCAAGCTTGCCAAAAGAAAACATAACTGCGAAGAATAAAAACCAATAATGAAAAAAGGGGCGGAACAAATTTTGCCACCAATTACCATCATAAAAATACATTTGTCCACTCAAACAAACAAGTTTTTTATTTTTATCAAATCTTTTTAAAACTTCTAAAAAATAATTTTCTGGTAATCTTGAATCAGCATCTAAATGAACAATGAATTCACCTATGGCATTTTTAGTACCTGTTTTTCTTGCCTTACCAACTCCTTTTACATTTTCTTTTAAAACCTGAATACCATAACTCTTTGCAATATTATATGTATCATCAGTTGAATTATTATCCACCACAATTATTTCTATATTAAAATTACCAAATTGTTTTTTAACACTCTTAATACAATCCGACAAAAAAGATTCTTCATTAAAAGCAGGAATAACAACTGAAAATTTTACCTTATTCATAAAATACGTATTATCAAATTAAAAGACGCTCAGAAAAGCGCCCATTAAAATGAATCATTAAAAAATATTAATAACTACTAATCCAAGTAGCGGGGTCATCCCAACACGACTCACCCACACAGCACTGACCACCTGAGGCAGTTTTTCTACAAGTACCATTATTACCATCTCCTCTAACTAATCGTTCTGCAAAAAGACTTATTGAATAAGCAGAAGTAACAATAGCTAAACCAATTACAGATCTAACCAACGTCTTTTTTGCTTTTGTTAATTGTTCATCATTTCCACCAGCTGTCATCCACATTATACCTGCATAAATTGTTAATACTAAAAAAACTGTACCAACAAAAGTTAAACCAACCTGAACAATACCCATTGCAATTGCCGTTGGAGTTTGTTGTTTTTCTTCGTACCCTGCACCTTTTTCACCAGCAGCTGCTTTCAAATGATCCACCATTGCATCTACAGGTTGCAAAGGTAAAAATATGAAAAAACCAAACAATGAAATTAAAAGTAAATTTTTAAACATTTTATCCATATTGTTTTTATTCTTAATTTTATTTTAATTTTACCAATTTGACCACTTACTGCCAAGATTAGAATTGCCAAATGTAAATAAGTCTAAAAATCCTCCAGCTGCACCAGCAATCCCTTGTACTGCACCTTTAGCACCACAAACTGCATCGTGAGTTGCATTATTTGCAATATTTGTATTACGCTCCCAACCACCAAGATCACAACCTTTATCAGATTTAGTGCCGGCATTTGTAGTAGCTGAGCCTCCCGCCAAAACAAAGGCGGTTAAAGAATAAGCAGATGTAACAATAATAAAACCAATTAAAGCAGCTTTTAATATATTTACTGCCTTTGTAATTTGTTCGTCATTTCCGCTAGCAGTCATCCACAAAATTCCAGAATAAATTGTTAAAATCAAAAATATTGTTCCGACGAGTGACAACGCCATTTTTATATATACACCAGCATACTGCGAAATTGTAGTTTCGCCAGTGCCAGCTACATCATATCCACCTGTATCACCTGTTTTTTGTAACAAAGTATCAGAACTTGGATTAAGCGCAAGAACTGGCATTACCAAAGAGAAACTCACTAAAAAAGATAATGCTAATAAAAATATTTTTTTCTTCTCACTAAAATTTTTAAACATATTTTTTAAACCAAATTTAATTATTTATATAATTAATATCTACTTATAAAATTACCAGTCCTCAAAAAACCACTAAATAATACAAGTTCCAGTAACAAAAGTTGCAGGGGCTACAGTAACAGTAGTCGTAGGTGTAGGCGTAGGTGTAGGTTTGGTAGAGCTACCACTTACCCTTCCCATAACAAAGAATGTAATCGCATATGCCCCACCAGTAATTGCTCCACCAATAATCGCAGCTGTAATTATATTTTTTGCTTTTTCTATTTTTTCAGTATTACCCATTGCTGTCATCCAAGTAATTCCACCGTACACTGTTAAAATCAAAAATATTGTTCCAGCTAAAGCAAGCACACCACTTATTATATTACCAATTGAAGTCCCTAAATCATTTTGACCTGCATATTGACCACCAACAGCCTTACCAAGATTAGCTCTACCAAAATCACTAGCACTTACAAAATTTAATGGTGCGAGCAACATCGAAAATAAGAACATAACTAAAATTATTTTTTTTACTCCACTCAAAATTTTAAACATAATTTTTTATTTAATATCAAGTTTATTTTATTATATTTTTTAATTATTAATTATTAATTAGCTGCAGGCGGAACACAGCATACATTGTCCGTGCCACCGGAACAAAGGCCTGTTTGAACTACACTTGGGGCAACACACGAAGCAGGCGGGCCACAAGTACCTGATTTTGCAGCACATTTAGAATCACCAGCACCAGCTAATTGTGTAAATACAAACGTAACTATTGCATATGCACTTATTACAATCACAAGACCAATCGCTGCGGATTCTAAAATATTTTTTGCTTGATCTACTGCAGCCTGTTCTCCTCTTGCTGTCATCCATCTTAAACCTGCGTAAAGAGTAAGACCAAAAAATGCAGTTCCAACTAATGACAAAATTGCATTAATAATTAAACCCATAACACCAAAAACATCTGACTGTCCACCTACTTGTTTTTTAAGACCAGCTACTTTAGCAGAATCTGTAAGTCCATAATCTGAAGCAAAAGTTGGAATAGATAAAAACAAAAATGAAAACATGGTAATGATAATTGCAAATAGAATTGTTTTTTTAATATTTATCATAGGTATAATTAAAATAAATCATTAAGACTCCAACTTTCACCTCCTTGAGGCATACTTGATTTAACTAATGTACTAGTAATAAAAAGAGTAATTGAATAAGATGCTAAAATAATAGCAAGACCAATTACACCACGTGTTAACCATTTTTTAGCTTCACCAACTTTTTCATCGTTACCACCCGCTGTCATCCAAGTAAAACCAGCATAAATTATAATTACCAAAAATATAATTCCAAGTATGCTTAGCATATTTTTAACTATATTCATTGAAATTATTCTTAAATCTTCATTTGGCAAACCACTGGCAGCACCCTCTTGAAAACCAAAACCTTGAGCATACGCCATACCTATCCCTAAAAAAACAAATACAAAAGCAGTTAAAAAAATACTTATAAATAACTTAGTTTTTGATGTCATATAAATTTTTATTTTTCTGAAAAAACGGAAATCTAAAATATTTTTTAGACTACTGCCTTTGCAAAAATAATATATTTTATTCTTGAGCAGGGGATCGCGCGCGCGGATCCCCTACACAAGTATATTTTATCTTATTACCATGTAGAAGCGTCTGTACCAGAACCAGTAGCTGTAAGCAATTCTGTAATAACAAAATTAGCCAAAGCATAGGCTGACAAAATAATCGCCAAACCAATTACACCAGAGAAAATCCATTTTTTAGCTTCGCCAACTTTTTCATCATTTCCACCAGCTGTCATCCATGTAAAACCACCGATTAAAATAATCACTACGGCAACGATACCAAGTAAACCCATAGCTACTCTAATAATTGAAGCCACGGTTGTTCTTACATCTTCAGTACCTAAACCAGTTGCTTTACCGTAATCAATACCTAGAAAATCTGTTGATGTGACTGCTAATACAGGTTCTACAGGAGCAAAAACTGCTACTAAACCAATCATCATCATAGACATAATTACAAATGAAGTAATTAACTTTTTCATATTTTCACCCCCTCTCGAATGTATCTTTTTTTCATATATATTTTTAAAACTATTTACTATTTACTAAATTATATCATTACTATCAAAAAAAATCTATTAAATTGTTAATAAAAAATAAACTATGCTGATCCTGATATTATTTTTATTACCAAATTTGTTAACATATAACTTAAAAAAACTACAAGCGCACCGAGAGCAGCATAAGCCATAGTTTTTGTTCCTTGTGCAACTTTTTCTGGATTACCTTGTGACGTAAGCCATGTAAAACCACCCATGATAAAAAAAAGCAAAACAATCGAACCGACAAAACCCATCAATGCTTTAATAATAAGACCTACTAATTTTGAAATATCTCCCACATTCCCTTCACTACCTACTGCAGTTAAAGGATTTTTTAAAGTTATATCTGGAGGACGTTCATAGCCTGTTTGAGCGTTCACCATGCCTGCATTTAAAAACGGAACAAGTAATACAAAAGCTATTACAAAAGCACTGGCTGAATACATTAAAAATGAAATTACATTTTTCATAATCAAGAATAAAAAATTAAGAACTCAAGAATTTAAACAAGACTGCTACTAGCATATAAGACACAAGCATCGCTGTCATACCCATAAAAACCCAAACTATTATATTTGTAGCTTTTTTAGTTTTTTCTGCGTTCCCTGCTGCAGTCATATACATAATACCTGCAACAACCACCAATAAAAGTGCTATAAAACCCATTGGTATAAATAAAGCTTTAATGATTCTTCCGATTAAAGTTTGAGGATTTTTAATATTAGCTTTATTTAATTCTTTAGTAGCAGCTTCTTGTAATTTTTTAACATCTGGATTTGCAAAACCAGATGTATCAGCAGTTTGACCCGTAGCAGGAACGGGGTCAGGAGTTGCACCTTGTGCATATAAATAGTTTGGAATAAATAAAACGAAACTTATAATACCAAAAAATAAAACCATGTTTATTCCTAAATAATTTTTCAATCTATCAATTTTAAACATAATTTATAATTTATATAAAATTATTTTTTTCCTGCAGGTTCTTCTTGATTTATAGAAGTATCAGTATTAATATCTAATGCTTTTTGAATACCAAGACTATCTCCTAAAAAGTCTACTAATGTATAAGCTCCAAAAACAATTAACAAACCAATTACGGCCCCAACCATTATATCTTTTGCTTTTTTAATTTTTTCTGGATTACCTTGCGAGATTATTAGTTGCAAACCACCCAAAACCATCATCAAAAGGACTAACGAACCAACAATTGCAAACAAATATTTACCAACATTAATAAGCATATAAACAAAGACACTAATATCACGACAATCACCTTGAATTATAAACCCATCTCCTATTTCACAAGGGTTAGGCTTAACTTCAGGACCAGAGTCAGGAGCATTTACAAGTTTTTCACAATATTCCATGGTGCCTTGCACCAAAATACAATCAAAACCTTGTTTTTTAAGATCGTCAAAATAATCACTTCGACAAACATTAACAACAGTTGCACTACCATCTGGATTTTTGCCTTCGCCCTGTTCTGCTGGTACACACATTCCTTTTGGATTTTCTTTACTTTTACACATACAAGCTGTCGGGTCTCCTTCTAAAATATTTTTCAAGCCCGTTGATACAGAACCTTTAGCATCTTCGTAACACTCTTCTTTAGTTGCATAACTACCAGCAACGTTTCCTTTGCCTTTACATCTTTCTATTGCGTAAGTGCTATTATATTCTGCAAAACAACCGGTTTGTGCAATTCCGGTTTCTGCATCTGCGCAATAATACCACTCGTTTGCAGCCGATACATTAGTTGTAAAAAATAAAAAAGAAACTACAAAAACAATGTTCACTACTAATAAATTTATTACTTTTTTATTTAACATATTATAATGTTTGATTAAAAATAGAAGCAGCTCTGTCCATTAAATAACTTTTACTTTTAAGAACATCTTTTTCGTTTGGTGAAATTTTAATCCATTCTGTAAATAAATTACCAATTGCATTTTTTGCTACATCATAATTTTTACCATAATACCAATTTTTTGCAGTTAATACTTGAGAAATAAAGGGACCAAGATCTTCATCGTCTTTTTGATATACTATATTGGCCCGTCTAGCAGTTGGTCTTTTTGTTGCTTGCAAATATTTATTATTTGCATCTGTGTTTGCTAAATAATTAACCACAGCCCAAGCCTCTTCTTTATTTTTTGATTTTTTTAATACTGATTGAATCCAATAATTTGCAACATTAACTTGTTTATCTGGGTTAAGTTGTAACATTGGAATAATCTCCAAATTAAGTTGTGGCCCTCGAGCTTTAATCTGAGGCAAGTGATAACTATACCCAAAGAAAAATGCGAGTGACCCACGAGCAAATTTATCTAGTGCATTTTGTTGATTTGAATTCCAACTATATGTATCACGATCTGAATTAGCAAAATCAGTAAAGAAATCAATTACATTAACAGAAGGAGGGCTATCACTAGAATCTCTTGGAATATAATTAAACACCGCTCTACCGCTATCTGATACAAAACTAAGACCACTTTGTTCAAACAAAATATAAAGTAAATCATCGGCACCAGAGATGTTGTTTGCTACACCAAGAGCAGCTCCGGATTGTATTATTTCATCGGTTTTACTATCAACTTTAGTTATTTTTTTAACTGCATCTTGAAACTCATCCCAAGTTTTTGGTGGTTCTGCAATTCCAACACCGTCAAGCAAATCTTTATTGTAATAAAGAGCCATAACATCAAGTGAAAGTGGTAAACCATAAATACCCCCACCTCTAACTACATCTTTTTTTACCGTTTGAACATAGTTTGCTTCCAAGTCTCGCAAAGTAGGCATTGTAACAGAACCTGTATTAACAACTGTTTCAGTTCCTATATTCTTTTTAACAGTCACAACTGTAGTATCTCTTACTGAGAGAGGCATTGGGTCTATTTTTGTAAAGTATTTACCCAATTGTCTATTATTTATTGAAATAATATCTGGACCATTATCTTCAGCAAGCGCTTCTACTAATCTTTCATATATTTCTTGTTCACTAAATTGACGCACAGTAACTCTAATATGTTGACGCTGAGCCGTATATTGAGCAAGTAAAGAATTAATAACACCCACATCGTCATACACAGTCCAATACTCTAACGAAATTCTTTTAGCAGCAGACAGTTCTTCACTGGACAATCCTTTACAACCAAAACCCAAAACAACCGTGCTTGAAACCAGCAAGGTTAAAATAAAAAACTTAAATAAATATTTTTTCATAATACAATAAATAAATCTGTTTATATTATACCACAGTTTTTAAATATTTCTTAAAATCATTCCTTAATTCTTTGTTTCGAAGTGCAAAATCAACATTAGCTTTTAAATAACCAAGTTTAGAACCAGTATCATGATATGTTCCTTCAACTTCTTTTGCATAAATTGTTCTTTTCTTTAAAAGTTTAAAAATTGCATCTACGAGCCATAGTTCACTATCTTTTCCAACTTTTGTTTTTTCTAATTCTTCAAAAATATCTGGAGTAAAAATAAACCCACCTAAACTTGCGAGGCGTGAAGGAGCTTTACTCGGACCTGGTTTTTCTACAATATTTTTAACTTGCACAATTCCAGGTTCAACTTTATTTACATCAAGAATTCCATATTTATTTGTTCCTTCTACATCTGTTTTGTAAGCTGTTAAAACTGGACTCTCATATTTTTCGTAAACTTCAACAAGCTGTTGTAGATGTGATTTTTCTGGTGTATAAAAAAATTCATCACCCCACATTACTGCAAATGGTTCGTCTCCAATAATATCCTTTGCACACAAAACTGGAGTACCATTTCCATATGGTCCTTTTTGACGAATATAAATAAAATTTGCCATATCAGCAATTTTTTTAATCTCTTCTGCCTTATCTTTTTTTCCATTTTTCTTAAGCCAAGAAACTAATTCATAATTTGGCGAAAAGTGATCTTCCACAGCACGTTTACTTGGACCTGTTACTAAAATAATGTCAGTTATCCCAGCACGAATTGCATCTTCTACAACATATTGAATAATAGGTTTATCAACTATCGGCATCATCTCTTTTGGTTGAGCTTTTGTAGCTGGTAAAAATCTTGTTCCCAAACCAGCAACAGGAATAACTAATTTTGTAATTTTTTGCATAATAATTTTTAATTTTTAATTCTCAATACTGCCACTGTCATCCTGAACTTGTTTCAGGATCTCTGACTTTACTTTCAGATCCTGAAACAAGTTCAGGATGACAAACTATATAATTTATATATAAATTATACAAGACAAATCTCTTAAACACAAATAAAATATACACGTTTCTATTAAGGCAAAACCTCTTCCCATGTAATTAAATTATACTCACTACCCACAGGAAAATTTGGGGGTGGGTTGTATGTTAAATTAACATCATATGTAGAATTTGTATTACGATAACCAGACACCACAGACCCACCTGTCGAAACCCAACTCCAAGTCCACATTCCAGAGCTAATAACCGAACCATATATATTAATATTATCTTTCATATCACCTGGATAATAATATCTTTTACAGGCACCATTTTGTGCGAGCATCGCACCGTTAATTTCTAAATCATCTGGAGAATTATGAGGAATTAAAACATCTTCTGACGCAATTAACCCGAGTACATGAGTGCCATCTTTTACAAGATAAATAATATCATCATTTATGATTATACTTTTACCAGATTTTACACCTACTGTTACCCTTCCATTCACAACACCATCAACCCAAACAGTATCTTCCACATAAATATAACCATTTTCTGGAACATCGTAAGTTATCGCAGAATACTGACTCCTTATATCTATACAATACCAGTTATACCTATAATCATCCAAATCTTTCCCTTTGTAACACCTTGCTGAACTTACTTTGCGAACCGAAATAGTACCATTTGCATTAAAAGTTAAATGCCAACCTTGCCTTCCAGAAGAAGACAAATATAAACCTCCGTTTTGAGCACCAGTTTTAATTTCTGACAAAGCAACTGTCACAGATGCAAAATCTTTAGCTGGTACGGGAAAATCCCACAAATCTTGTGGGGTTCCGTCACCCCAAATTCCTGGCTTAACTTTGTTATCACAACTATGATGCGATTTACAAACATAAGTTTCAACAGCACTTGTAATTGGAGCGTCTCCCGTTCCATCAAAACGTATTCCACCATTGGCATGAAACTTACCATGAGTTTCTTCACTATCCCCAATCCAGACATCTGTGTTTGTTAAAAATGCATAATCAGTTAAGGAGGGGAAACCAACGCGTGCTTTAATTGTACGTTTACTCCCTGGATAATCTTTATGCCAACCGGTTGATTCAATAGTCACAACAGTTGACCCAGTTGTTGGAGGGGTAATAACAAGTTCATAATACCCAAGTAAATCACCATCTTTATCATTATATTCATGCGAATATGGACCCTCTGAATCAACTCCCTCACCGTCATAAAAATCTGTCTTATCGTGCGCTAAATGCCAACGATAATAATTAATACCAGCTTCTGCGATTTGAAAAGCAAGTTCTGTTTTATGTTTTCGAACAGATGCTTTATGTTCTGCAACTGCATAGCTCGAGATACCGCCAACAACTAAACCAAAACCAACTACACCAAAAATTGTTGTAATCAAAAGAATATTACCACGGTTATCGGTGCGAAAAAGTTTTATTAAATTTTTTATTCTTTGACACAACATAAAATCAAAATAACAATTATATTAATTTGTTTTTAAATTTCTAATTTCACTAGATGCTTCAACTTCAATTGGCTCTGGAGACATATGAGGATCAGCTTCAAGTAAAAGTACGATTTTTACCATTCTAACTGTTACTGGATTGACAGGCTGAACCATAAATTCTCCACCACCATTATAATTTTGATTATAATAATAAAAAATTGGAGTACCACCGTCAACTACATCATGCACCATTTCTGTAACTACTTCATTTGCCAAATTATACACAAGGGGATTACCGCTTGGTTTTGTAACTCCTTTTTTAAGAATTGAACCATCCAAAGTATATCTAATTCTTTCTCGCCACGAATCAGAATCCACGTTACTATAAAAAATTATTTCTTGCCCATCTACAGTATCAAAAGGATAAGCACCAACACTTGAATAATTTGCACGACGTATTTCATTAACAAAATCTTGCACAATTTTACGCCCTTCATTTTGAGTAAACAATTGCTCCCAAATAATAGCCCTATATTGAAGACCATAAATTACAAGACTGGCAGATCCCAAAAGTACCATTGTAGAAATTCCAATCGCAACAATTAATTCAACAAGTGTAAAACCATTTCTTAATTTTATATTTTTAACTTTCAACTTCATAGATTATTCATCAACTGATAAATTAGCTATTGTATTTATATTTCCAATTAAATCTAATTCACCACTATTTAATACATAACCTGATTTACTAACTTCAAGTGTATACAAACCTGAAGAAAAACCAAAGAAAAAGGCCTGACCTGGTGGAGTACATAAATTAGTATATGTAAAAGCTACTTCTGATAATTGTGGAGTTTTTTTAACATCCTCGGTATTTAAAAACACTTTGTAACGAAAGTATTGATTACCATCATGCCCCGACCAAATTAATGTCTCTGTTGAGGTGTAATAAGTATTACTCAATCCATCTGGTCCAGAAAAATCCCAAACTTCAAGTGTGCTCGAATTAGTTGAAGCCATTTGAAACAAGATTGAATCCTCACCCAAATCTGGATTTTGACTTAAAGGTTCCCAAATAATATTTTTAAAATCTACTCCAGACCCTAAATCAAAAGTAGAAGATTCAAGATAACCAGAATTTAAATAATTTGATCCTACTTTTTTTAATTTCAAATCTCCTGCTGGAAAATTTTCTTCAATACTTCCATTATCATTATAATATTCATCAACATTGATAAAACCAACTTGACCCAAGCCACCAGACCAATCAGTTTGACGTATATAACCCAAATCTGTTAACACAGTTTGATCATAATCTATGCCAACTAAATTTACATTTACATCAGTTAAAGGTAAACCAGTACCAGAATCACGAACATTAACTAAAAGAGAATTACTAGTTTTTGGTTTTACAATCAAAGATAATTCCTGAGTTTGACCTGGTTCAATAGCTACAGACAATTGAGGAATAGAACCAACCGTCATATAACCACTACTTGTGGGAGACAGATAATAATTATCCCATTCTATATTAGAATACTGATAAACACCTAAACTATCAGTTACTCTATTTTCATCTGTTTTATAGATAACTGGGTCGGTACCAATTTTCTTTTCGCCAACTATATTAAAAGTAACACCAGGCACTACATTACAATTTTCATCAATTGTTTTTATATTTAGCTCAGCTAACTCATCTATAGAAAAATATATTTCTGTAATCATTTGAGATACAACGTTAGCAGGTAATTTTGCAGGACTAGTAATAGTTGCAGATGACTCTGTTGTATAATCAGTCGAATAACCCATCTTTGAAACTTCTATATTATAACTCAAAGTCCCAGTTGGAGTATCTATAATTTTTAACCAACCATCATTATCTGTCACATCATCAATTACTGTTTCTGGACTTGTAGCTGTGTTTACTATATGCACACTTGCTTGCGGTACAGATAAACCATCTGCATCAAAAACATTAATAAACAAATGTCCGTTGTCGCTAGCCCCCTCCAAACCTCTTGGCGCAACTATTGTATTTAAAATCACAGGAACTTTTTGAGCACAAGCAACACACATTGCCGAAACTTCTACTAATTTATAATCAGCCGGAGAAGTATCATCAGGAGTACCACCAACAGTACCATCAAATGGATCGTCTATATTTCTAACTGTTGTTATCAAATTAAAATCATATCCATTTCTACTTAATATTTGACTATGGGGTATTACTCCTTCAGGAACACCTGACACAATTCCAACATCATCAAAAGGAATATTACGAATTATTTCTAACTGTTCAGATATTAAAGCCGTTTCTAAAATCTGCATTCTAGATTGATAAACAATTTTAAAAACAAAAGTAGTGCCACCATAAATTCCAATTGCAAATAACAAAAAGATAGCAACTGATACCAGCACTTCTATTAACGTAAAACCTTTTAAAGATTTAAAATAATTTTTCATTATTATTATTATATCATATATAAAGAATGGTGAGTAGAAAAAATATTAATAATAAATCAAAAAAACAGTCTCACGACTGTTTTTTGTGCCCGGAGCCGGAATTGAACCGGCACGGCCGAAGCCAAGGGATTTTAAGTCCCTCGTGTCTACCAATTCCACCATCCGGGCATACAGTAGTCACTAAAATATTTTTTCAACAGAAGAATTATAACATACATAAAAAAATAAATCAAGACCCATATAAAGAATTTTTACACAATAATTATTGACATATATATTTAATTTTGCTAAATTAAATAAACTTTACTTACTATTACAAAACTCAAATTAAAATTGGAGGCAACCAATGACAGCAGAAAAAAATACTGTTGCCTCATTAATAACACAGGCAGCAAAAAAAGAGGGTTTAAGAGAAAAATTCACTCCTCATTGGAAAAACTTACAAAAGTGGGGAGGAAAACCACCTTGGAGGTGTTATATGGATGGAAACAAATCTCCTAAAATTTATGTAGAGGAAGGAATAATTGTCACTCTCAAAAACAATTATGGCTTTATACAGCCCGAACAGGGAGGCGCTAACATATTTTTCCTCATACGCTATCAACAAAGTGTATGTATAGAAGAAGAAGTATATAAGTTAGAGGGTCACTCTGCAAGTGCAGAGTACACAAAGCCAAAAGTTGGAGAAAGAATATGCTTTGTTAGAGAAGAAACAGAACGAGGCTGCCAAGCATTGTCTTGGGGACTCATTCTCTAAAAGAATACCCTATAGGTGCGAAAAAAACGCGCCTATTTTATTTTTCTAATTTAAAATAACAACGCCAATAATTATTAAAATTACTGCTAAAAATTTTAAAAAACTTAGATATTAAAATTATTAAAGTATAAACAAATAAACATACGGATTTTTAATCCGATTTTGCACAATATATTTATCACCAATGTTTGTTATTGCCCAAAAAAAATTTGATAACAATGCTGTTAAAATCCAATGCATATTAAATAATACTTTCTTTTACACCTGATTTAAAATTAACAAACCTAGCCATTACAAACAGTAAATCACTTAAACGATTTAGATACCCAAAAACTTCTGGTCTTATTTTTACTTCTTTTCCAAAATGAACAAGTTCACGTTCTGTTCTTCGACAAATTGAGCGAGCTAGATGTAAATTTGCAGAAAAAACACTTCCACCTGGTAAAATAAAATTTTTTAACTCGGGAAGTTCTTTTTCCATTTCATCTATTTGTTTTTCTAAACTTTTTATATCTTTTTCTAAAATAGTTTCGCTAGCGTTAACGCTAGCGTTTTCTATAGCGTTTTGTAAACTAGAAACTTCTACTCCAATTTTAAATAAGTCTTTTTGAATACGAATAATGCCACCCTGAACTAGTTTCAGAATCTCTTTATTAAATTCTGAAATAAATTCAGCATGACAGATAGAAACGATTATACCCAAAACAGAACTAAGCTCATCTAATTCTCCATTTACTTTTAAATTTATACAATCTTTTGTAACTCGTGATCCAGTTAGTAATGATGTTTCCCCCAAGTCTCCTGTTTTTGTATATATTTTCATAGATATTTTATTAACTACCTTAATTTAAATTATAGTATTTTTTTAAAAATTAAGCAAAAAAATGGGGAGCCGAAGCTCCCCATGAATGATTGTTTTGGGATTGGACTATTTTTTGTCCTTCCCCTTTTTCCCTCCCTTTTCTCCTTTAGTCTTTTTGGCCTTCTCTTCCAAACGGAAAATAACGGCTTCATTTACTTCAGCGCGGGCAGACCAGGCCCACTTGATGTAATACTTAGTGAGCTCATCTAGCTCACATTTTTCCCATTCCTTGTCGGTCTGGGCAATATTCAAAACCTTTCCAACCGCCGCCTCAAAAAAAATCTCGTCGAAAGTGAACATGTGCCCATACTTCTTCACGAGACGGTTGGCAATAGTCTGCGCCTCTTTTTCATTTTTATCAGGCGCATTCTTTACTATAAAACCAGTCAAGCGTTCCTTGAAAGCTTGCTTTTCCCCTCTCTTTCTCTGGACATCTTCTGAAACTTCCTTGACCCCCTTGTTGCTGAGTTGATTTTTTTTCAACTCAACCACGTCGGGCGGGAAAAGGAAACTTACCCATCCACGGTCACAAATTACTTTGTAAGCTTTTTGGAAGTAATGTTGATCTTCTTCCCCCAACTGAGACGCCGGCGTGCCAGTTTGGATTTTAAACTCTTCCCACAGATAGTGGGACAATGTTGTCACCAACACTACCCGATCGTTGATGCCTTTAGCAAAGACATCGTCATATTCACCACCCGATTCCCGCTTCGCCGCCCTCTTCCACTTATTTAAAGCGGAAGCGAAATGAACGAAAAATGCGATCCAATGCTCGACCAGATCGGTTTCCTTCGAAAGATCGGCGATGAGCCTCTCAGCCAAAGAAAGTTCTGTAACTGAAGGAGGAACGATGGTACAGTTTTCTTCCCCCGTCTGTTCTTCAGCCGGCTTCGAGACTTCTTCCTCATCCGGTTCAACAGAAACTTCTTCCGGCGTTTCCACGACTTGACCGACCCTGGCAAGCATTTCGGCTTTTTGCCTTTCCTTTTCTTCGGCAAGAAGCCGATCGTTTTTTTCTGCTTGCAATGCTTCACAAGCTCTCTTATCAATTACGCGAAAAAGTTTCGGGTCTGCCAAGATACCAAAAGCGTCCCACTCGGAGTATTTTTTTGAGTATTCTTCAGCAAATTGCCATCTCAACTCCTCTAAACGAACTGCATCACTTTTTTTATTCTTCATGATTTCCTCCTCCGGCATTGCCGAAATTGTGTCCCCGCCTAGCTTTGCTAGGGCTTACACGACCGATAAATTTGAAAGAACCCGTTTCCGCACTAACGCGGTAAACAAAATACTATAGCACATTTTAATGTTTTTGTCAAGCCCCCCTAAAAATAGAAGAAACTAAACTAGAAATTTTTAAAAATAAAAAAACGCGTTTCAATTTGAGACACGTTTTTTTATTCTAAATTCTAACTTCTATTTAACTACACCCAGTAGTGCTCCCACAATTCAAACATTTATAACAACTTCCATTTCGAATAGTTATATGTCCACAAGTTGGACAAGGAGGTGCATCTCCCATCATCCCTGACAATTGTTGGTCAGCAACATCTTCACTTATTACCGTTTCTTTAATTTCAACCACAACTTCTTTTTCAATTTCCACTTTCTTTATTTCTTCAATCTTTTCATCATCGCCAAGCTCCATTGTTTTTTGCCCTGCAAGTTCAGAAGCCATTTTTGCCATCTGCTCTGCTCTATTTTTTTGAATTCCTGCTGGCTTTACTTGAACAAAATCCATTCTACCTTCATATTCCATTCCAAGCACTCTAAATACAAAATCAATAATTGAAGTAGCACTGCGAATATTTGGATGATCTGTCATTCCCGATGGTTCAAAACGAGTAAAGGTAAATTTATCTACATATTCTTTCAAAGGTATTCCGTATTGCAAACCATTTGAAACAGAAATCGCAAATAAGTTTAATACCGATCTAAAGGCTGCCCCCTCTTTATACATATCAATAAACACTTCACCTAATTTTCCATCTGGATATTCACCAGTGCGAAGAAATACTTTTTGACCACCAACACTTGCCTTAATTGTCATTCCATTTCTTTTGTACGGCATTTTTCTTTGTTCCCCATGAAGATAAATTTTATTTCCTTTGTCTGTTCCATCATGCGCATAATAACGTAACGCATTTGCACTTGAAACTAATTGATGAATTGTTTCGTCTTCTGTGTTTAATGTAAAATCTTTATTATCTACCGCTTCGGTCACATTTACAGTTTGTTTTGTTTCAACTACAATTGATTCTGTTTTAACTTCCATTTTCTCTTCAACAACTTCTTCCTCTTCTTTACTATCTGATTTTGATGCAAGTGGTTGAGACATTTTACAACCATCGCGATAAATTGCATTAGCTTTAAGCCCTAATTTCCAAGAAGCCATATAAGCAATTTTTACATCATCAAGTGTTGCTTCATTTGGCATATTTACAGTCTTTGAAATTGCACCAGATATAAAAGGTTGAACAGCTGCCATCATTCTAATGTGACCCAAATAATGAATATATCTTTGTCCTTTATTTCCATTTTTATTTGCAGTATCAAACACAGGATAATGTTCTGTCTTCAAATGTGGAGCCCCCTCAATTGCCATTGCCCCACAAACATATTCATTGGCTTGATTAATTTCTTTACCAGTAAACCCAAGAGAATCAAGCAAATTAAACTGAGGCTCATTAAATTCTTTTTCAGAAAACCCTAATCTCTTTAAACAATCTTCACCAAGTGTCCACGAATTAAAAGCAAACCCAATTTCAAATACTCCTGGTAATGCTTTTTCTAACTTCAACAAATCTTCCTCAATAAATCCTTTTTCTTTCAAACTTTCATAAGTAATTGTTGGAGAATTTTTCAATGTTCCAAAACCTTTTAAGTAATTTATAATTTCATTAATTTGTTCAGGACTATAATTTAATGTTTGAAGAGCAGTTGGTACAGCTTCATTGGCAATCTTGAAATAGCCACCACCTGATAATTTTTTAAATTTAACAAGAGCAAAATCTGGTTCAACACCAGTTGTCGCACAATCCATTACTAAACCAATAGTTCCAGTTGGTGCAAGCACAGTTGTTTGAGCATTACGATATCCATAACGTTCTCCCATATCAAGTGCCTTATTCCAACTTTCTCTGGCTGCTACGAGTAAATAAGCTGGAGCATATTTTTCATTAATTGATACTGGTTTAACAGCTAAATTTTCATAATCTTCTTCTTTCGTATTAAAAGCAGCACGTCTGTGATTGCGAATTACACGAAGCATATTTTCTTTATTCTCTTCATATTTTGAGAAAGGTCCAAGGTTTTTAGACATTTCAGCTGAAGTAGCATAACTTTCTGCAGTCAATATAGCAGTTATCGAACCAGCAAATGCTAATGCTTCAGGTGAATCATAAGGCATACCAGCTGTCATCAAAACTGAACCAATATTTGCATACCCGAGTCCTAAAGTTCTAAAATCATAACTGCCTTGTGCAATTTCTGCACTTGGATATTGAGCCATTAAAACACTCACTTCAAGAACAGTTGTCCAAAGTCTTACAGTATGACGAAAACTATCTACATCAAAAGTAGAAGTTTGAGCATCATAAAAGTGAGCCAAATTAATTGAAGCTAAATTACAAGCAGTATCATCCAAGAACATATATTCTGAACATGGATTAGACGCATTAATTCTTCCTGAATTTGGACAAGTATGCCATTCATTAATTGTTGTATCAAACTGAAGTCCTGGGTCTGCACAACTCCAAGCAGCCTTTGCAATTTTATCCCACAATTCTGTAGCCGGTAAAGTTTTAAATATTTGACCATTTGTACGCCATTTTAACCCCCAGTCAGATTCTGTGTTTACCGCTTCCATAAAATCTTGAGTAACACGAATTGTGTTATTTGAATTTTGACCAGAAACAGTTTGATAAGCTTCACTTTCGTACGATGAATCATAACCATAGGCAACCATTGCAGCAACTTTCTTTTCTTCATTTACTTTCCATTCAATAAATTCTTCAATATCTGGATGATCTACATTAAGTATTACCATCTTAGCAGCTCGACGAGTTGTTCCACCTGATTTAATTGCACCAGCAGCTCTATCTCCAATTTTAAGCCAACTCATTAATCCTGATGATGTTCCACCACCCGACAATGGTTCGCCAGATCCACGAAGATTTGAAAAATTACTACCAGTTCCAGAACCATATTTAAACAAACGTGCTTCACGAACCCACAAATCCATAATACCACCATCTCCTACTAAATCATCTTTAACAGATTGAATAAAACAAGCGTGTGGTTGTGGATGCGAATAAGAGTCTTTTGACTTTGTCATCTTTCCTGTGTCTGTATCTACAAAGTAATGACCTTGAGCTGGGCCATTTATTCCATATGCCCAATAAAGACCAGTATTAAACCATTGAGGTGAATTTGGAGCAGTAATTTGCCCAATAACCATATACACCATTTCATCATAAAAAATTTCTGCATCTTTTACACTTGCAAAATAACCATGCTTTTCAGCAAAATATCTCCAGGTGCCCGCAAGCCTGTGAGCAACTTGTTTAATACTTGATTCACTCCCAAGTACAGGATGTCCTTTTTCATCTAACTTTGGAGTACCATCTTCATTGTATTGAGGAACTCCAGCTTTACGGAAATACTTTTGAGCTACTACATCTGTTGCTACCTGTGACCAAGTTTTAGGAACTTCAACATTGTTCATCTCAAACACAACTGTACCATCTGTATTTTTAATTACCGAAACACGCTTCTCATAATCAAATAATTCAAAAGGATTCTCTCCTTCTTTTGTAAACATTCTTTTAAAATGAAGACCTTTTTCAGGACTATATTTAAAGTCCGAATCAACTGCGTAAACTTTTGTGGCGATAGCTGTTTGCATAGTTTTTAAAAGTTAATTTTTATTTTTTATTATTATATTTAATGTAGTATTTTACTAAAAAATACTAATTGTGTCTGATTTATCGGCTAGACCACAACATATTGTGTTAAAACTTCATTTTCAAGCGCCTAAATATTATAACACAACTAAAAATAGTCTGCCAACTCGAGACAACTTTGGCTGTGGCAACACAATAAAAAAACATACTAAATTAGTTATCCACAGTACTCTCACTTTTTATTAACTTAGAAAATATAAAAAGTATAATTCATTTTATTAATTCTTTATTATTAAATAATTTATTTTGACTTTTACGCTGTTCCCAAGTAAAATACATACATAATATGCAAGAAGAAGAAAAATTAACTACTCCCAAAGCTTCAGAAGATGAAGTAATACTCGATATAACATTACGCCCACAAAAATTGGGTGATTTTGTTGGCCAAAAACAAATTAAAGCCAACTTAGAAATTGCCATGAGTGCTGCCAAAAAAAGAGAAGAACCAATTGAACATGTTTTACTTTATGGGAACCCAGGACTTGGAAAAACTACCCTGGCTCACATTATAGCTCGCGAAATGGGTGGTGGAATAAAAGTAACTTCGGGCCCAGCCCTCGAAAAAATTGGAGACCTGGCTGCAATTCTATCAAACATGCAAGAGGGTGAAGTTTTATTTATTGACGAAATTCACAGACTTAATAAAACTATTGAAGAAATATTATACCCTGCTATGGAAGATTATTCACTCGATATTATTATCGGAACTGGCCCATCAGCTAAAACAATCCGCATGCCACTGGAAAAATTCACTTTAATTGGTGCTACTACAAAAACATCTGCTATTTCAGCTCCACTACGTGACAGGTTTGGACACGCATTTCATTTAAACTTTTATACTCCGGAAGATATAGAACAAATTCTCGAACGCAATGCAAAAATTTTAGGCTCTGAAATGCACCCTGAGGCTAAAAAAACTATTGCCAGCCGCTCTCGTCATACTCCTCGTATAGCAAATAGATTATTAAAACGTGTCCGCGACTATGCAGAAGTTAAAAATGAAGGTAACATAGATAAAGAATCTGCAAGTGGTGCAATGGATATGCTTGCTATTGATCATCTTGGGCTAGACGACGTGGATAGACAAATTTTAAAAACATTAATTGAAAAATTTTCTGGTGGTCCAACAGGCCTCGGAACTGTTGCAGCTGCAATTGCTGAAGAACGAGATACAATAGAAAATATTTATGAACCTTATCTTTTACAACTTGGCTTTTTAGAAAGAACTCCAAGGGGACGCAAAGCAACCCCATCTGCATACAGACACTTAAGTTTTGAACCGAAAGCAGAGTAATAAACACTATAATAATTTTTATGATATCACTTCCTTTATACGTTTTCCTTTTTATATATTTTGCATTTTTATTTGTATTTGTATTTTTTTCAACTGTAAATCTTTTACACATGTTCCAAACTGGAGGAATAACACTTCTTAGCTTTATAGTAACTTTTATAATAGGAACTATAGCAATTTATACTCTATTTTTAACTTGGTATTTTTTACAAGGAACAGATTGGCAACAAATAATTCATATACTTCCTAATTGGGGAAGTTCAAATGGTAATTTTGGAATCTAACATAATACAATGCTATGAATTTTATACGCTTAATCCACAAAAAAAATTTTGAAAAAATTTTACATATTACCCGTAGACATTATATAACTTTTGTCCCAATTGCTTTTCTTTTTATTCTTTTAATCCTAGTCCCAATTGGAGTATATTGGCTTATTAGCCAACTTTATCCAAACATGCTAATCAACGACCCATACTATCCGTTGCTGGTTATGTTTGTTAGTTTATACTATTTATCACTTTGTATCTTCTTCTATTCTTATTTTATAGATTTCTATTTAGATATTTTAATTATTACAAATGATAGATTAGTTGACATAGATCAGAAAGGACTTTTTGCTAGATCTATTTCAGAAATTGAACTCTATCAAATACAAGATATCACATCTGACGTAGAAGGTTTTTTCCCATCACTATTTGGTTATGGCAATTTAACAATCCAAACTGCTTCTGCTGTACCAAAAGTTTTAGTATACAACATTCCATACCCTCACGCACTCAGACAAGAACTTCTTGATTTGGCTGATGAAGATAAAAAATTTCATAGAGATAACTAAAAAGAAATAAAAAACTACTTTCTGTCATTCTGAATTTATTTCAGAATCTAGAAAATAGTTTTTTATTTTGTACTGTTTTAATATATCTTATCCACTTCTACACCAGTATAATAATACTTCAAAATTTGTTCATAATCCCAATCATCTTTCCTTGCATGCATAGCAGCATCATCCATAGAAATCCCCACCCCGTGACCAAACATTGATTTACCTGTATCATACGGAGTTTTTACACCTACAATCCATGCCTTATTTTGCCCACCCCAAACTTGAGACCATGATCTTGTTCTACCATCTGAATGCCCAAAATATGGCGTAACGACTGGATTACCAAGATATGTAACCATTTCACCCTCTGTTTCTTTTTGCGCCATAACTGCATTTGGTGCCATCGTCTCATGATCATAGCCTAAATATAATTGATCAATGGTCGACGCATAAACATCAAAAGTTCTCTCATCTTTCGGTACTCCATTATTAATATGATAATAAGCATAACTTCGAGCAGCCACCATAATTGTTTTCATATACTCAAATGGAGCAGAATCAGACATTTCTCCAATTCCCGCAACATACGAACTAAGTGGTAATTCGTTCACAATATACATCACATCTTTTTTAACAGAATATACATATTCCATTACCCCACGATAAGTATCAAACCTCTCAGAACCTTTCCATGTTACTGTTCGAGCTAAAGTTGGTAAGTTAAAATAATAATCCATATTATATGGTACAAAACGTATTCTTTCCTTTGAAGAAAAACTTAATTCTTTACTTTTAAAACTATAAACTCCATCTTCCGCCCCATAATGCTTTAAATCTACAATAGTATTTGGGGGTAAATCACCTTTAAAAACATCTCCTGCAAAAATTTGATATTCATAGACTGATTTAAATTTAATAGGTCCAGTTGGAGAAGTTAGTCTCACTCTTATGCTTGGCTCTTCCACCAATTCTCTTGTTAATTTTTTAATTACAGAAGCAGGAATATAATCAGAAGGAGCATCAGACAATACTTTAAAATTAATAACCGCATTACTTCCTGAAATCACAACCCCATCAACCCCTAAATTAAAATCTATTTTATAAGTCCCAACAATACTCGGAGCTTTCATCACAAAATTTATCCAACCGGTGTCTTTACCGCTTAAAACTTGTACTTCTTTTGTTAAAATATGCTCTGCTCCTAACCAAGAATCATCTATTATAGATTCTGTAGTATTTTGAAGTTTTCCGTACAATTCGTAAGATTCTAATTTACTACCTGTATTTTTATATTTAATTTTAAATTTAATTTTATCCCCGCCAGTCTCTGCTTTAATAGTTTTACTTGTATAGCCTATAACTTGGGCTTTGTAATCATTAATTGCGGTAGTTACCACTTCTTCCTTTTCGTTAAATTCGCTACTCACTTTTACTTCTTTCTTTTTTCCTTCAACAACCTTAATCTTTAAATAAAAATAAGTACTTTTAATCCAAGTCTTATTTTCTGCAGCAAAATAAAACTTCTCTGTGTATTCCCCTTGTTTTTCTGGAGCATGTAAATTAATTTTAACTTCAGCAATTTCACCCGGAACAGTAGTCTGCAAAATTTTTCCTACTTGTGAATTTGAAATCCAATCTGAACCAGCAAAAACACTTTCCCTATAATTTGAATCAACGGTATAAACAGATACATAATTATCACCTGCATTTAACCATGTTTTTGTTCCGGCATTTTTAAAACGAACAATCACTTCTTTAGAACTTCCGGCTGGAATAATTATTGAATCAGAAACAGATTGATTATAATATTGTCCTTTATACGCAAGGTCATTAAAAGGAGGTGGTTCAAAACCAATGGCTTTTGTTTCATTTGTTAATAAAAAAGAAAAACAAAAAACCAGAAACAAAACTAAAAATATATTTTTAAATAATTTTATCTGCATAGGCTAATATTATATCATATTTTTAATCTTATTAAAAAAGCGGGGTTGGAAAACCAACCCCGCAACGTGTTTATAAAAAACAATAAATCTCTGTTCTCTCCCTCCTCATCTCCTTTCCGCATCTTTTACAAAAAAAACGACGACCCCAATAGAGTGTGCCAATACCCCTTAATTTAGGGTGTACTTCTGCAGAGGAATAATGAAGATGACACCCACCATACTCATAATCTTCTCTCACTCTAAACGGCTCATAAAATTTTCTTATCTCCTCCGCAGTAGACGAATACTTAAAAGCTGATTCTACGCATCCTGCACGTAGGCAAAACCCGCTACCTTTATATGGCGCTCCCGTATACTTACCACAGTACTCACAGTAACCATTTTCGGGGGGGGTGCCCCACCTTTTAATTTCGCAAATGGAACAACGATGCTCCTCTGATTTTTTTCCTGTTGCCATTACGACAACCTCCTTTTCTTTAAACTTCACTCGGTTTAGAAATATTTGGCACGCTCTTTTTTGTTTTTGGATTATATTTAATCTTACATAAAAATACAAAAATTGTCAACCTTATTGTTCTAAATTAAAAATTAAAGTAAACTATGAGTAAGTTTATGAACATCTTAAATCAAATCGCCAAAAACACTGGCCTACAAATAATTTCCAAAATCCTAAGCACAATCTTAGGACTTGTTGCAATTGCTTTTGTGGCTCGTGCTTTAGGGACAGAACAATTCGGTTGGTACACCACTGCCAGTTCTTTTGTTCAATTTATTGGCATATTTGCTGACTTCGGTTTTATGCTTGTAACAAGCCAAATGCTCGCTCAAAACCAATTTAAAAAAATAACATTACTTAATACTCTTTTTACTTGGCGACTCATAACCGCAATAGTTCTTTATGGCTTAGCCGGAAGTTTAATTTGGCTTTTCCCATACCAAATAGAAATCAAAATCGCCACAGCAATTATTTCTTTTTCATTTTTCTTCATAACTTTAAACCAAGTATTCACTGGGTATTTCCAATATAAATTAAAGATGCTTGTTCCAGCCATAGGTGAAGTACTCGGAAGATTGTTTCTAGTTACGGGAATACTTTTAATTTATTTTGGAAACTTTGATAAAACATTTTTTAGTCTAATGACAATCATTTCACTCGCATCTTTTATATTTTTCTTATATTTATTAAAAAACTCACCAAAAATAAAATTAAAAATAGATAAAACTATTACCAAAGTTGCTTTTTCCAAAATGTGGCCACTAGCAATTTCAATTATGTTTAATGCTTTTTATTTATTAGGCGACCGAGTTATATTACCTCTTTATGTAACTCAAACAGAAGTCGGTTTATATGGAGCAAGTTATAGAGTACTTGATATTCTTTTACAGATTATTGCACTATCAATGGCAATAATATTGCCTTTACTATCTTCCTCTTGGGCAGAAAATAAACTAACAGAATTTAAAGAGAGAATGCAAATAAGCTTTGACTTTCTAGCTCTTACAACATTTCCTATGATCGCTGGCGTAATAGCTCTTTCAACACCAATCATGAATTTTGTAGCCGGATCAGAATTTACAAAATCTGGTAAAATTTTATCTGTTTTAATTTTTGCTATTATAGGTATATATTTTGGACAAATTGGCGGACACTTAATGCTTTCAATGAACAAACAAAAAAAATCTTTAATTGTTTTTATAACAACTGCAATTCTTGGAATAATCTCTTATTTTATATTTATTCCAAAATATGGAGTATGGGGTGCAGCTGGAGTAACAATTGGAACAGAGTTATTTGCTGGAATAATTTTAATATCTCTTTCTATTTATTATGCAAAATACATACCAAAAATTTCCACTCTTTTAAAAATTATTCTATCAAGTACATTAATGGGACTTTTAGTTTTTTACATTCCTAGCCCACACATTACAATTTCAATTATCTTGGGAATATTAATTTATTCTGGATTAATATTAACTTTAAAAGCTGTACAAATTCAAACTTTAAAAGAATTGTTTAATAAACAATCATAATCTGGTATACTATAACTAATATTTAATACTTATCTGGCAACAGGTAAAAATCTAAACAAACACTTATGCAATTAACAAAAGTACGTCTATCTCTATTTTTCTTCCTACTCATTTTAGTAACATTAGGATTCGGATATATTCTTAAACCATTTTTCTATCCAATTTTTTGGGCAGCAGTAATAGCAAGTATTTTTTATCCTTTATACGAAAAGTTGCTTAAAAAAATAAAAAGACCGAGCATAGCATCTATTCTAATGCTGTTTTTAGTATTTTTAATAATTTTTTTACCTTTAACCGCAATATCAAGTTTACTTATCAAAGAATCAATCGACATTTACACAGAAATTGACAATAACAAAAGCGAAATAACAAACAGCATGCAAGGAGTGTTTGATTGGGCACAAGAAAATCCAATACTTCGAAAAATAAGCATTGATGAATCTTTTTGGATTGACAAAGTATCTGAAAGTGCAAAAGCTTTAACTGCTTTCATTTTTAGTTCTATCAAAAACTTTACACAAAACTCTGTTATTTTCGTTATAATGTTTATTTTAATGCTTTATTCTCTTTACTATTTCTTTAAAGATGGCAAAAGATTCCTCGAAACTGCGATGCACTTAATTCCACTTGGAAATAAATACGAAAAAATATTATACAAAAAATTCACAGACACTTCTTTATCTGCTTTAAAAGGAACTTTGATTGTCGGCGGTATTCAAGGACTTTTAGGCGGCTTAATGTTTGCATTCCTTGGAATTAACGGAGCAGCAATTTGGGGAATAATTATGGTAGTATTATCAATATTACCAATTGGACCAAGTTTAGTTTGGCTACCAACCGGTATAATACTATTAATCAATGGCCAAACTTGGCAAGGAATAGCTCTTCTTTTATTTGGACTTTTAGTAATCAGTGTGATTGATAATTTTCTACGACCAGTTTTGGTTGGTAAAGAAACAAAACTACACCCACTACTAATTTTATTTTCAACTTTGGGTGGTTTAGCTCTATTTGGTTTTACTGGATTTATAATCGGACCAATTATATCTGCTCTCGTTATCTCTATGTGGGATATATATGATGAGCATTACAAAGATGAGTTGCTGAAATACTAAAAATAAATAATTATAAAAACTACTTCTTGTCATCCTCAAATTAATTGAGAATCTAAAAAGTAGTTTTTTATTAAATAAAAAAATCCCCGCACTGATTCATCAGTGCGGGGATATCAAAAGGAGGTTAAACTATTCTTCAACTACAATAAAGTACTCTTCCCTCCCTGCGTTGCCGATTACAGTTGTATGTAGGCAGGCTAAACTCCACACTCCCTGATGAAAAATCAAACACACAACAAACAAAGAACCTTCTGGTGCTAATAGCGTTGTGCCGTTGAGGATAAACCTGTGGTTTTCATCCTTTAAAACATCGGGAATGAACTCTAAAGCCTTTCCACCATCAGCAAACAATGCTTCGACGTCGGAAAGACCAAGATTTAAGCCCTTGCCTTTTGCTTTTTTTCTTTCTTCTTGTAAAGAAAACAGCCCTTTTCCTGCTGGAATAAGAATTTGTAAAACAAGTTCCTCTTTACCAGTAAAAACAACATCTTTATTATCTCCATACACAGACCACCCCTTTCCCAATAACTCTAAAAAAATATTTTTATCTAAAATTTCAGACATTTTCTTACCTGCTTTCTTGTTTTGTTGAATTTAAAAGGACTTTGTTTAAAAACAAAATAAACCTATTTTTAAAGAACAAACTTAATAAATTATTATTACAAAAAACCAAGATTCTGTCAACCCCCTTCTTTTAAAAAATAAAAATATATTAAAAAATTTGGCGGATTTAAGCCAAATTTTTTATTTGTTGCGGGACCCGGATTCGAACCGGGAACCTCCAGGTTATGGGCCTGGCGAGCTGCCATTGCTCTATCCCGCGATGTTGAGCGGTAGACCGGGTTCGAACCGGCGACCTTCGCCTTGGCAAGGCGACGCTCTAGCCAACTGAGCTACTACCGCACGTAATTGTTTCAGTTATGCCAAAAAGGCACTTTCAACGTAAAAATAGTATACCTAAATTAATTTATTTTGTCAATATTAATTTATTATTCAATACCCAAGAAATTAGTATAAACCCCATAGATTCCTAAATTCTCAAGTTCAACCAATTCTTTCTTACTATCTATCGTATGAGTAAAAATAGGTATATCCAGATCTTTGGCTTTACTTATTAAATCTTTATTAAGTGCGATTTGAGAAGTCGGCATTGCTAAAGCAAAAATATTTTTTATATCAATAAAACCCGCAACTAAAGCAGGATGATAATTTGCATCATATAAAGTAAAAATTACCTTATTATATCCTAAATCAACTACAGAACTATATTCTTTAAAAAAATAAATCTGTGGAATAATTCTTGACTGCAAATCTGGATATTCTTCTTTTATTTTATCTAATGTTAAAATATTATCATTTTTGACATCAGTTACTAAATAAGCATCTTTATGATTACGCAACCACTGCGCAACATCGTCAAAACTCATTTGAGTTAATCCACCAACCATTTCAAAATTTTTAAATTCTTCTAAACTTCTTATTCCTTTCTTCTCACCAAACAAACCTTCGATTTCACTTTCCCAACCATGAAGCATTACAAGTTCTTTGTCGTGAGTCCAACTAATATCCATTTCAATAAATCTAAAACCATTTTTATAAGACTCATTCAATGCTTCAAGTGAGTTTGTATATTTCATTTCGTCAATTCCACCACCAGCATGGGCAATACGTTTTGCAATTTCTAAATCAGAGACTTCCAAATTTATATTTTTTGCTTGCCAACTCAAAACATAAATAAGTTCTAATTTATCACTTACACTTTTATTTAAATCTCTAAACTTTTTAACCAAACTATCATTAGCCAAGAAAAGTCCAGCTAATAAAAAAAGTCCCAAAACCAATATTTTTAAATAATTTTCTTTTAAATATTTCATATATTATTTTTATGAAATTATATATTAATTACTAGTAAGTATAATGTTTAATTGTAAAAAAATCAATCTACTTAATTAACTAGGTAGATAGCTAGATAAATTCAAAAACAACCCTTTCGGACTATTCTTAAAACAAGATACTGTTTAACTTTAAAACTAATATACAAAATGCGATATTTTTATTAATTATTTAAAGTAAAATACTTTAATTTAAAAATATATACTTGACAAAAACAATATTCTATGATATAAAAAAGTTAACTTTTAAACATTCAACGTTTCTCTAAACCCATTAAGAAGGCGGGTGCAATGCAAAAAAACTACGTGTATAAAGAAGCACAGGCGTTTCTGATTCTCCATAACTCCGATGATGATAACCTCATCGCCGATGGCATATGGGGGCCAGAATCAAGAAAAGCGTTATTGACTTACTTGGAAACCAAAAACGAAATCAGTTTAGGTTCAGAAGGTACACTGAACAAAAAAATTTTTATGCACATGTACTACACAGAAGCCCAACTCTCCAAAGATCCAACAAACAAACAACTCCAAGCCGCCTTGCTCTTACACAAAAATACTACACGCGACTGCCAATTTAACGATCTTATCGCCGATGGCATATGGGGGCCAGAATCAAGAAAAGCTATGGCTACAGTCATGGGAAGTTTCTACAAACTTTACCCCAATAAAAACAGCTGGAAAGATGAACCAACTGAAAAGAAAGAGTGATTCAAAAATAATTCGGAAACTCTTACCAAAACAAGATCGCCACTCAATTCTTAAAGTGGTGATCTATTTTTTTGAACTCAAACATAAATTCTACAATACCAAAAACGTCACTAATTTTAGCGACGTTTCTATTAAAACAAACGAAAAAATCGCACTCATCACAAACTCCTGTTTGAGGTACCTTTAGGTTCCCCAATACCCCTGCCTACCGGCAGGCAGGCCTCCTCGCACAAAAGAAAACTATCGTTTTCTCCCTTTCCTATTCTCTTCCGGACACCAACTCAAAAACAACCCTTTCGGGTTGTTTTTAGAGCGGGCGACCGGAATCGAACCGGCGTCTTCACCTTGGAAGGGTGGAATAATAGCCATTATACCACGCCCGCATTTTTCCTAAATGTAAGAAAATTATAATACAAAACCAACAAAAAGTCAACTTATAACCCTATTTTTATTTAGAAACTCTCTCACAATAATCACCAGTCTCAGTATTAACCAATATTTCATCATCTTCTTTAATAAATATTGGAGCTTTAATTTCCAAACCATTATCAAGCACAATATCTTTAGTTACATTTCCACTTGCACTGTCTCCACGAACTGCAGGAGGTGCTTCTACCACTTTATATTGAATCTTTTTTGGAATTTGAATACTTACTGGCTTTTCCTCATTCAAACCAACAATCACTTTTAATCCTTCTTTTAAATATTTTGCTTCATCACCAATTAAATCTCCTTCCATTTCAATTTGTTCGTAAGTATCCATATTCATAAATGCATAATTTTCACCATCCTGATACAAAAATTGCATTGTTTGAAAATTTACTTCTGAAATATCAATATTTTCGCTTGTTTTATAAGTAATCTCAATCACCTTACCATTGGCAAGATTTTTCATTCTTGTTCTAACAAATGATCCACCCTTACCAGGATTCACATGCTGAAAATCAACCACAGCATGAAGCTGTCCATTATGATTTATTACTATTCCCTTTTTTATTTCACTTGGATTTGCCATATTTTTAACTATTTAATTATTAATTTATAATTGATCATCCACAGAACCAAAAATTACTTCATTCAAATTATTAGCACCCGCAAATAACATTACCATACGATCTACACCCAAGGCAACCCCCGAAGCATCGTCTTTAATATTATCAATCGCTTCAATAAAACCTTCATCAACATCCCAAGTTTCTTTACCTAGACCTTTTCTTTGCTCTTTGTCACTCTCTAATAATTGTTTTTGTTTTTGCGAAACAGTTAATTCACCAAAACCATTAGCAAGTTCTATTCCATTAATATATAGCTCAAACCTCTGCGAATATCTATCATCATTCTCGCAAACTTTCGATAAACTACACATTTGTGATGGGTAATCATACACAAAAACTGGTTTTTCAATTCCTAGTTTAGCTTCAATTTTATTCAAAAATATTTTATAAAATACATCTTCATAAACGTCTCTCTCATCAACTTTATAACCTAAGTCTTCTGCAATTTTAGATAAATTTTCCAAACTTAGATTTTCATCTAAATTAATGTCTAATTCTCTTTTCCACAATTCTTTCATAGAAATTCTTTCCCAAGTCGTATTAAAACAAATCCTTCGCTCCGACTCAGGATGACAAGTGGCGTTTATCTTTCTATCAATATACTTAAATAAATTTTCCATATCATCCATTATATTGTCTGGCTTGCCCGGTACTCGATACCACTCAATCATTGTAAATTCTGTATTGTGATTTCCACCAAACTGTTCAAAATCACGAAAACATTTACAAATTTGAAAAATATTTTTATATCCTGCACCTAAAATCTTTTTCATTGCAAACTCAGGTGAAGTTTGCAAATAAAAATCATAAACTTTTTTATTAGGGTCGTGAAATTTTACTGGAATTGGATTTAAATAAGGTTCTTGGCCAGGAAATTTTACTGCAACAGATGTTTCCACTTCTTTAAAATCTTTTTGCCAAAAAAACTCACGTGTTAATTTTAAAATCTTAATACGTGTTTCAAAAATTTCTCTTATTCTTGAATTGTTTTTTAATTCTTTCCAATCCATGTTTAAATTTATTATTTTATTTTAAATTCCCTGCCCTAATTAAGGGACAGGGAATTGAGATATTTTGTTTTTGTTTTATTTTGGAGTGTAAGCCATGAGTCCCGCTTGTCTTGATCTTTTAATTGCATTTGCAACTTTTCTTTGATGCATAGCACACAAACCACTTCTACGACGAGGTGCAATCTTCATGTATGAAGAAACAAAACGACGTAAATTTGTAATATCTTTATAATCAATAACCGCTTCTGGGTTAGTACAGTAAAAACATTTTTTATCTTCTTTGTTGTTAATCATATTTTCTTTTTTTGTTTTGTTTTAAAATGGAATATCCTCAACTTTTACTTCTTCTTCAACAACCTCACGAGGAGCTTGTTGCTGGGAACCAGTATCAGCTGAGCTACGTGCACTATCAAGCATAATCATATTGCTTCCTACAATTTCTGTACGATATCTTTTAATACCATCATCTGGTGTCCAATCACGAGTTTGTAAACGTCCTTCGATATATGTACGAGCACCTTTTTTAAGATATTGACTAGCAACTTCTGCAAGTTTACCCCACAATACTACATTGTGAAATTCTACTTGTTCTTGTTTTTGTCCATCTTTATCTTTCCAAACTCTATTTGTAGCAATAGAAAAACTTGTTACAGAATTACCAGTTGCTAAACTTTTTAATTCTGGATCACGAGTTAATCTTCCAATTATTGTAGCACGATTTAAATCCATATATTTATATTAATATAAGTTAATTACCTATTTAAACGTCTAATTTAATATCTCCGTCTAAAATTTCATCTAATTTCTTATTAATAGCATCCATATCAACTTTCTTAGATTCTTTTACTATTTTTTCTTCTTTAACTTTAGCAGGTTTTTCTGTTTTTTCTGTTTTTTCTTCAACTTCAACTTTGGCTTCAACTTTGGCTTTAACTTTAGCTTTAACTTTAGCAGGCTTCACTTCTTCCTTCTTTACTTCTTTTTTGTCATCCTGAACTCGATTCAAGACCTCTTCCTTTTTTTCTTCTGTAACAGTATTAGAAGAATAAGCTATTCTACTATTAGCACCAGATTTTGCATTAAAAACACTGATAATTGAACGTAGTAAATCACGTTCTAATCCAAGTTTATCTTGAATATATTTAAGATCTTCTGGCTCAACAGAAAAAACGATTGCATAAACATAACCATAACGAATAAGTTTTATAGGATATGCTAAACGATTTTTTCCTAAAATATCCATGTGAACTTTCTCGTCTTTTTCTTTAACTAAACTCAACACTTCAGCAGAACGAGCTTCAGCTTCATTTTCATCAAGTGTACCAGGTAGAACTAATAACAGTTCGTATTTTTTCATAAATTTTACTTACAAATTATGCACTATTTAATAAAAAATAGCATGGAAAGTAAAAAATGTTTTTTCTACTTGCATAAATTATTTTAATTAACTTGTGAGATGTACGAAAATGTACAATTTAGATACTAGGGAATAAAGGCCCCTAACCAAAGGTGCATATATATTAGCAAATTTATGCTAGTAAGTCAAGGTTTAGAACAAACAAACACTTAAGATCATTCCATTTAAAGCTTTTTGCTTACTTTTAGCTAATTTAACACATTTTAATCCTTTTTCTTCTAATTTTTTATCATACAAACACAAATCATTGGTCGTTTCCGAAGTTATAAGTCCAACTTTTTTTACTCCGATACTAAATACATAATTCACAACCTCTTCTATTAAATGTAAAACTGGTATACTAACAGCATTTTTCATATCATCAAAAAAAATGTGAACGGTATTACAATCAACGATAATAAAATCACACAAAGCCTGTTCCAAAACCTTTACCCCATCTATTAATTGTTGTTTCACTTTTTCATAATCAACTATTCCTGTTTCATCAAACCCGTTTAAACCTATGCTGTACAATACTATTTCTGGATATTCATTATCTTGCTCTGAACCATACTCATTATGAGATTGCATAATAATTTTCTTATACAAAAAAGAACTAGCTAAAGGCCCCATACCCCCTAAAATTCCTATTTTCTTACTAAATTTCATATTTATATATTAAAATTATTAAAAAATTTTACAAACAAAAAAACCTCTCCGGTTCGAGAGATTTGTTAATTTTTTAAATAGAAAATAACACTTAACTCGAACTGGAGAAGTGTATACGACGTACTTGAACTGTTAGGAAATTACTTTTCATATTAATTTAACTGTAACAAAATTATAACACATTGTCAATAACTTTAATAGAAATATTTCTTTTCCCATATTCTTAAAAATATGGTAAAATAAACATTGAATTATACTATAAAAATTATTTACTATAACTTTTATGTTATCCGATAAAAATCTAAAAGAAATCATCAAAAAATATAAGGTTAAAATCGACCCTCAAGAATTGAAGATGGCCGAAAGCACCGCCACGCAACAAGGCAAACCTTTGGAAGAAATTTTGATGCATAAAGAATTAATAGATGAAGAAGAATTGTATAAAAATGCAGCTAGTTTTTTTGAGATTGAATATATTGAACTTAAAAATAAAGGAATAAAAAAAGATGTTCTAGATCTTATACCGAGTCCTTTGGCAGGAGCTCATCAAGTAGTAGCATTCGACAAAGATAAAGAACACATAAAAATTGCAATGCTTGACCCAACTGACATACAAACAGTGGAATTTTTACATCGTAAAACTGGGCTTGAACCAAGAGTTTACATCACTGCACCAAGCGATCTTAAAAATGCACTTCGCCGTTATCACGCTGAACTTGAAGATGATTTAAATTTAACAGTTGTCGCTGAAGATGAGGACGGAAAAATTGATACTAAAATACTTAAAAAAGCAGCAGAAGAATTACCTGTTATTAACATTGTTAATTCGATCTTAGAACATGCCGTTTACGAAGGAGCATCAGATATTCATATGGAACCAGCAGAAAAAGAAGTTGTGATTCGTTACAGAATTGATGGAATTTTAAAACAGGTCATGACACTTCCTAAAACAATTCAAAATGGAATTACTGCTCGTATAAAAATTTTATCTAATTTAAAATTAGATGAACACATGATTCCTCAAGATGGACGTTTTAAAATACAACTTCAAGATGATAAAGTAGCTTTTCGTGTTTCTATTTTACCAGTATATGATGGTGAAAAAATAGTTATGCGTATTTTGCACGAAGGGGCAAAACCACTAAGTTTAGAAGATCTAGGATTTTTAGATGATGCAAAAAAGAAAGTTGAAACCGCCATGAAGAAACCACATGGAATGCTTTTAGTAACAGGTCCAACAGGATCTGGTAAAACAACAACTCTTTATTCCGTTCTTGGAATTTTAAACAAACCAGGCGTAAACATTTCCACAGTAGAAGACCCTATTGAGTACAGAATGGCTGGGGTTAATCAAAGTCAAATGAATCAAAAAGTTGGTTTTACTTTTGCATCAGGCCTCCGATCCCTACTCCGTCAAGATCCAAATATTATTATGGTTGGAGAAATTCGTGATCAAGAAACTGCAGAAATTGCTATTCATGCAGCTATGACAGGACATCTTGTACTCTCTACCCTCCATACAAATGATGCGGCTACAACCTTACCTCGTTTGTCTGATATGGGTGTTCCTCCATTTTTAATTGCTTACACTGCTAATGTTATAGTTGCACAACGTTTAGCTCGAAAAATTTGCCCTCATTGCAAAAAAGAATATAAACTAGACGAAGCAGCCTCAAAAGAATTAGCAAAAGTATTTGATACAAAAAAATTAGAAGAATTATTTAAGAATAATATTAAAGATAAAAAGAAATTAGATACAAAAACTTTTTTCCAAGGTGAAGGGTGTTCCAGATGCGGAAAAACTGGTTATAAAGGACGACTTGGAATTTATGAAGTAATGGAAATAGACGAAGGTTTAACAAAACTTATAAATCAAAAAGCAGATGCTGATCAAATAAAAACATACGCGAGAGAACACGGAATGAATACGATGCTTGAAGATGGACTCATTAAAGCAAAGCTTGGATTAACATCAATTTCAGAAATATTACGTGTAACAAAAGAATAAAAAAGATATGCTAAAAGAAACACGAAGTGAAGATATTCCACAAATAAAATTTGAAATAAAAAAAGAAAGGAAACTTTCCGCTTTTGAACAAAAATTAAATGACCTAGCCTCCAAAATTACCGGTGTTCCTTTTGTTGATAAAATGTTATTTATTCATCATTTGCAAATAATGATAAAAGCCGGACTTTCTATTATGGAAGGTTTAAAAATATTAGGTAAAGAAACACAAAATAAAAAATTACTAGAAATTATTAATGAAATAAAAATAGATGTAGAAAAAGGTAATCAATTTAGTGAAGCATTGTCAAAATATCCTAAAATTTTTCCATCTTTATATGTTAGTATGATTGCAGCAGGTGAAACAGCTGGCAAGATGGAAGATGCTTTAAAACAAGTATACGACCAAATGAAAAAAAATCATGATCTATCATCAACAATACGTGGAGCAATGATTTACCCAGCTGTTATACTTATAGCAATGGTAGGTGTTGGAGCCTTAGTTGTGTTTTACATTATGCCTCAAATTTTAGTAATGTTTGAAGAGTTTGATTCGGAACTACCTCTAGCAACCAGAGTTTTAATGTGGATAGTTGAATTTTCACAGAAATGGGTGATATTAATTGTAATTTTTATAGTCTCATTCATATCTGGATGGATTAGAATGCTAAAAGTAATGAAATTTAAAAGAATAATACATAAATTAAACTTAAAATTACCAATTGCTGGAAAAATTATTAAAAAAATTAATCTAGCTCGTTTCAGTCTAACATTATCATCTCTCCTTAAAAGTTCTATCCCCATTATCGATGCTGTAAACATTGCGTCTGAAGTAGTTGGCAACTATACTTATAAAGATATCTTGAAATACGCTGCGGAAAACCTTAAAAAAGGTGAAACACTATCTTCAATACTTTTAAATTTCCCAAGTGTTTTTCCTCCAATGGTAACAGAAATGATTATGGTTGGTGAAGAAACTGGTCAGTCAGAAAATATGTTAAATGAACTTTCTACCTATTTTAGCGATGAAGTAGATGCAACTATGAAAAACTTTTCTACTATTATTGAACCTGTAATAATATTAACACTTGGTCTTGGTGTGGCTGGTATTGCCGTTTCAGTACTAATGCCAATGTATTCAATGACACAAAATTTTTAAATTATGTTTTTACACAACCCTTTCAGTGGAGCTTTTGGACTAGATATTGGAGATTTATCCATTAAACTAATACAATTAAAGTCTCACCGAAATCTAAAAAATAAAAATTACTATACTGTAGAAGAAATGAGAAGTATAAGTCTGCCACCAGGCTATATTGTTAATGGTGAAATTCAACAACCAGAAATGGTAAGGAAAAAATTACTTAGACTTCTTGGAAAAACAGAAAATAGAAAAGCCATCACATGTCCATGGGTTGTAGCTGATTTACCAGAACCAAAAAGCTTTTTAAAAGTAATAGAAATAGATACTCCAGAAGACGAGTTAACTGACGATGACATCATATTCCAAGCAAAAAAACATCTACCACTTGATATTGAAAATACATATCTTGATTGGCAAGTTGTAGAAAATAATAAAAAAAATAATAACACCAGAGTTGTTATTGGAGCTTCTACAAAATCTACTGCGGACATTTATACATATTTACTCGAAAGTGTTGGCTTAAGTTTACTTGCACTTGAATTTGAAGGAGTATCCATCGCAAGATCTATGATTACTTCTCAAAAAAATTACGAAGGAGAAGCAAGAGCAATACTCGACTTAGGAGCTACAAGATCTAGTTTGATTATATATGACAATGAAACAATCCAATTTAGTACTGATATAAACTTTTCTGGAGAAATCTTAACAACAGCTATTGCCCAAGAATTAAAAATAGATTATGCAAAAGCAGAAAAACTTAAGATAGAAAACGGGTTAACCCACAACAAAAACTTTCCCAAATATCTAAAAGTAGTATCTAAATTTACAGACCAACTTGTTAAACAAATAGAAGATGTTCTAGAATTTTATAAAGAACATTTTGAAAAAACTAATCATATTACTCATATCACAATGTGCGGAGGATTATCTAAATTAAAAAATATAGAAAAAGTCCTAACAGAAAAACTTAAGATAGAAAGTATGCAAGGCCATGCTTGGAAAAACCTACTGCACCCAAATAAAGATTATTTTTCAGAAACTGATGGATTATCATACGCATCAGCCATAGGTCTAGCACTCAGGGCAGCGAACAATATAGATGAACAAAAAATATGATGGAAATAAATATAAATTTATTATCACCCAAAAAGAAAGAGAGAATAAAAAGACTTATTATTTTTTTATTTACTAAAAACTTATTAGCTTTAGTTGTAATTACGACTACTGTTGTTAGCATTATATTACTCTGGAGTTGGATTGTTTTAATGGAAGAATTTGAAAATCTATCCGGAAGTACAATGTTAGTTAGTAAAGAATATACTGGGTACAACCAAGAAATAAGAGCGATAAACAAAGTAATAAAGGAAACAAACAAAACTCAAAATGATTATAAGAGAATTACTCCAAAAATATTAGAGTTTTCAGAAAACCTACCTTCAAATATAAAAATAAATTCTTTAAATTTTAATTTTAAAGATAAAAAAATAGAAATAAATGGTATTTCAAAAACTAGAGCATCACTACTTGATTATCAAGAAAAACTAAAAGAAATTTCTTGGATAGGAAAAGTGAATATTCCTACAAATCAATTATTTAAAAAAGAAAATATCAATTTTAGTTTTATTACGACAATAAAAGAATAATATGAAATTGGATATAGAAAAAAAATTATTAATTACAGTTGGTATTTTTATCATAATAACATCAGCTGTTAGTTTTGCTATTATATTACCTACAGTCAACCAAATAAATGAAATTAACCAAAATACGGAACAACTACGAAACTTTATGGAGAAAAAACACCAAACCATAATGGGCCTTCGTAAAACAAAAATAAAAGCATCAGAAATTAAAGAAGAAGTATTTTCTTTTATAAATTATTTTTATTATCCAGAACAAGAATTAAAATTAATAACAGAGCTAGAATCAACTGCAATAAACAACTCAATAGAACAAAAAATAAATGGTTATGAAATTGAAGATAAAATCGTAAAAATTTCTCTTAACACTATTGGTGCGTATCAAAATTCTATTAAATATATTAATGAACTTGAAAATCTTGATTATTTTATAAAAATAGATTTTTTACATATGTCACAAGAACAAAGACCTAAAGATAACTCACAAACTGTAAAAATGAATTTAGAACTAAGTCTATATGTCAATTCTAACTAAAATTAAAACACAATTTAAAAAAAGTTCAGCTAATAAAAAGAAAAAAAGTAGCTATTTTACCACTTGGCGTATTATTACGATATCAACTGTTTCTGTTTTATTAATAAGTATTTTTGGCTCTTTCTATTTTGTATATAATAAAATTTATTTAACACTAAATAATGCTCATTCTATATTTTTATTAAATACAGATATGAATGAAGAAAGCATAGATGGGGAAGGCTATGAAAAAGCAAAAAAAGGTATAGAAGAAAAAAAGAATAAAATAATTTTAAAAAAAGATACTAAAAATATATTTAATTACAACTTAACACCCACTACATTAACTAATACATCAACTTTAGTAACAAAAAAACAAGATGAAGAATAATAATAAATACTGGTTTATACTCGGACGTGAAAGAAAACTTTCTGCAGCAGAAATTGCTGCGGTTTTAGATTTACCACTACTAGACTATAAAGAAGAAGCTATATTAAAAATTAAAACTGAAAAAATAAACTCTGACACAATAAATAAACTTGGTGGAACTATTAAAATAGGTATTGAACTCGACAATGACTTAACTTTAGAAGAACTGAAAAATAAAATAATCACAGAATTAAAAGATAACACTGGTAAAATAGTATTTGGATTATCTTTTTTATATGCAGCAAACAAAAAAATAGGTATTGAAATTAAAAAAGAATTAAAAAAACTAGGATGTTCTGTTAGGTATGTTGAACCAAAAAACCTGTCTACCGACAAGCAAGAAAGAACATTAAATGCTGCTCAAATTATTGGTAATAAAATTATAGAAAAAGGTGGTGATTTTTTAATTGAAGAACATGCAGGAAAATTTAATGTAGCTAAAACTATCGGCGTACAAAATGTAAATGAATGGAGTAAACGTGATTTTGACAGACCTGGAAGCGACTCCTACTCTGGCATGCTTCCACCAAAACTTGCAATGACGATGATAAATTTATCAGGTGCTAAAAAAACAAATGTTCTTCTAGATCCATTTTGTGGTTCAGGAACAGTTTTAACAGAAGCAATCTATCTAGGATATAAAAATTTAATTGGTAGTGATTTATCAGACAAAGCCATAACCGATACAGAAAAAAATGTTGAATGGATAAAAACACAATGTGAAACAAAACAACTCACGACCTGTCATTCTGAACTTGTTTCAAAATCTCCTAAAACAAATATTTTTCATTCTGACGCAACTAAACTTACAGAAACATTAAAACCAAATTCGGTTGATTACATAGTTACTGAGCCACTACTAGGAAAACCATTAACAGGAAGCGAACCAAAAAGCTTTTTACTTAAACAAGAACAAGAGTTAAAAAAAATATATGAAAAAGCTTTTGAAAATTTTAAAGAAATTTTAAAACCAAATGGAACTATTGTTTTTGTAGTACCAAAATTTAAACTTAAAGACAAATGGATTATAATTAATATTTTACCAAAATTAAAAGAACTTGGATTTAAAATAGAACCAATGCTACAAAATCAAAATCACATTATTTATTGCAGACCAGACCAAAGATTAGCCAGAGAAATTTGGAAGTTTAAACTTAACAAGTAATAACACTTCTATTATAAAATCTCAAATAAAATAGCACTCTCCACAGAAAGTGCTATTTTTATTATATTTTATTTTTAAGAAATTTTAATTAGATTACACAAAAATGTCAGTGAACAAGATTAAGAGATATGAAAATAAATTGTATCACCATCCTTAACTTCATATTCTTTTCCTTCAAGCCTCAACTTTCCAGTTTCTTTTATACCACCCCAACCGTTATAACTAACAAAATCCTCCCAATTCACAACATCTGCTTTTATAAATCCTTTTATAAAATCTGTATGAATTACCCCAGCTGCCTCTGGCGCTTTAGCCCCTACTTTAACAGTCCAAGCACGAGTCTCTGGCTCACCAGATGTAAAATAAGTAATTAAATTTAACATTTTATACCCAGTTCTAATAAGTTTATCAAGACCAGTTTCTTTAATTCCAAGCTCATTCAAATATTCTTTTGCCTCATCATCTGACAACGCAACAATTTCTTCTTCTAATTTTGCACAAATTGCAATCACCTCTAACCCTTCAATTTTAAAATCTGTGTCATTTTTTCCTTCATCAACATTAACCACATAAAGCATTGGTTTTTTTGTTAGCAAATGTAAATCATATACTATTTTTTCTTCATCTTCATTTAATTCTAAAGTTCTTGCCGGTTTTCCTGCTTCAAAAACTTCCATTAATTTTTCTAAAACTTCTATTTCTGGTTTTAATTCTTTTAAATTTATACCTTTAGCTTTCCCTTTGGTATTTTTAAGTCTTTTTGATACTGTTTGCATATCTGCAAGTACAAGCTCAAGTCCAATTACTTCTGCGTCATCCATCGGAGAAACTTTATTATGAACATGCACAACATTTGAATCAGAAAATTCGCGAACAACTTGAATGATCGCATCTACTTCACGTATATGCGACAAAAATTTATTTCCTAAACCCTCCCCCTCGCTTGCTCCTTTAACAATTCCAGCAATATCCACAAATTCAATTGCAGTTGGAATAGTTTTTTTTGATTTAGAAACTTCTGTTAAATGATTTAAACGAACGTCCGGAACATCTATAATTCCAACATTTGGTTCTATTGTACAAAAAGGATAGTTCGCAGCCTGAGCCTCCGAACCTTTTGTTAGCGCATTAAATAAAGTAGATTTTCCAACGTTGGGTAAACCAACAATACCAATTGATAAAGACATAATTTATTTTATTAGTGGACCTTAGGGGATTCGAACCCCTGACTTCCTCCATGCCATGGAGGCACTCTAGCCAACTGAGCTAAAGGCCCTTTTTATTTTTAAAGTCAAAAAAAGTATATTATAAATACTCCTCACAGTCAAGCTTTCCTACTATATTTTTAGAAATAAATATTATTTTTTCTTTTTCTCTAAATTTACATCAATAGCCACAACGTCTTCTTTCTTACCTTTTAAATTAATCTCTCTACTATTTTTTGTTTCATATTTTTCATGTTCAAAAGTAACATAATATTTATTATCTCCTGCCAAAAATGAATATCTTCCCTTTTTATCAGTTACTTGAGTTGAAATTAACTTATTAAATTGAGCATCAAAAAGTCTAGCAATAGTTTTTCCAATCGGTTTTTTACTTCTATTATCATAAACAACACCCCAACCCTTTGGTTTCCCTGGCATGGCAAGCCTTCGAAAAACAAAGAAAATTAATAAATGTACAACAAGTAAAACCCACATATACCAAACTGGAGAAATATATAAAGAAACTACAGTTACAATAAGACCAAACCAAGACAAACCAATTTGCAGACCTCTACCAAATTTTTCTAACCTAATTTTAAATAATTGTTTCACTTTTTGTTGTTCTGGATCAAGAGGAATATTTGGTGTAATAAAGGCACCAACCTCACCAACTTCAATCATTTCACCATGATAAACGTCTGTTCTTTCGCCATCTTCCCTAAGAGAAATAAGCAAAACAGATGGAAATACAAAACCATGTTTATGAACTTCTATTTTATACTTACCTTGTTTTGCAGAAAATATAAAACGTCCATTTTTATCCGTTACACGCGATTGAATTACTCTACCTGTTCCGATATCAAGCAACCTAACAGTCGCTAAATCAACAGGCATTTTAGTTAAAGAATTATAAACTTGCCCCCACCCTTTACGCTTTCTTTTTCCAAGCAATAATAAAGGTTGTAAAAATAAGAAACGAAGTAAATTGAGTAAATTAAACCATATGGAAGGCAAAGCAGTCACAACCACAGTACTAACAGCAACAGGAGCAACTACTTTTTCAACAACTCCTTCTACTTCTGGATTATCAACTGTTTCTTGAAAAATTTGAACCGTTCTTTCTGCTACAACTTTTGTTTTTTCTGCAATATTCTCCGCAACATTAATAATATTTTCTTGAACTGAAGCTTCTGGGTCAATTACATCAATTAATTTTGGAGGTTCTATTAATAAACTAATTTTTTTATTAATAACATTGTTTACTACATCAAATTTTTGAATTTTTCTTTTTAAATAACCAACTTTCTCTACTTCAAAATAATAAATACCATTTGGCACCACCCAACCATAAAGCCCTTCAGCGTCAGTAATAGCAGGATTTGCCTGATCAAATATATTTAAATCAACCTTTTTGTTGTTTTGATAAAGGGTTACTTTTACACCTGTTATAGGAACATCTTTACTACTAATAACTTTACCTCGTGGCAAACTGTTTAATTTAACCAAAACTGAATCTAAAAAAACTTCTGTGCCTCCAGACGCTTTGTATTTACCTTCAATATACCCATTATACAATCCTGCTTCAGGGAAAGATATATCAATATAATACAATTGATTTTCTTCATCTATACTAAATAAATAATCAAAAGCAGACAATCTAAATGTCAAAAAATCAGGATTGCCATTAACTGAATCTACCGGAAATGAAATACTAAAATTACTTCTTTCAATACTGGTCACAGCCCCATTTATTGGGATTAATTCTATATTTTTATTGCCGGCTTTAAACAAAACATCTTCAAAATCAATTACAGGCACATCTCCTTCCGGAGGATTAGATTCGTCATTATCAAATTTACTTTCACACCCAGGATCTGCATCGTCAACAAAACCATCGTTATCATTATCAATTCCGTCATTACACTGTGGAGTTTCTCCACTACCACAATCAGAATTATCATTTAATAGACAGCTTGTACCACAAATTGCTTCGCAACGAAGGCCATTACTATCACCATCATCACACTCTTCACCTAAATCAATTTCCCAAATTCCATTACCACAATATCCTTCTTCTTCATTAAATTCATCATTATCTTCTAAGCTAGAACAACCAGGGTCATTTAAATCTATAAAAGTATCTCCATCATTGTCTTGTCCGTCATTACACTGTGGAGTTTCTCCACTACCACAATCAGAATTATCATTTAATAGACAGCTTGTACCACAAATTGCTTCGCAACGAAGGCCATTACTATCACCATCATCACACTTCTCATCAAGATAATCTTCTATTATTCCATCTCCACAAAATCCAGTTTCATTATTATCTATTAAGCTAGTACATGCTAAATCCTCACCATAATCAATTTTACCATCTTTATCATTATCAATTCCATCATCACACTCTGTTACAGCAGATTCTACACTTCCACTATCATACGCACCTGTCCCAAAATTTAAAGATGTATCGTATGGAAAAACTGTATAAAAATATTCTATATCAAAATCAATATTAGTTGGCACAACATCAGTATATGTTAAGCCACCATCATCATAAACTTCTTCACCATTATCTATTCCAGTTGAAGGAATTTCTGTTGTACGCATTACTTTTACACCAAGAAAATCTGGAACTAAACTTAATTCTGGGTTTACCCAACTAACTACAAGTGATGTACTATCAGGAACAACTGTTACAACATCTATACTTGGAGGTGAAATACTATCTTTTAAAGTTGTAAATTCATAATCAATAGTAGAAGTAGGGCCATTTCCATGAATATCACTACCTAAAATTTGAAAATGATATGTTGTATTTGGTATTAAAGCAGGAGTAATAGAACCAAGCAAAACACTATGGTCAGTTTCATAAATATCTGGTTCAAGATTAGAATAATCAGAACTATATTCACTATCTAATCCATAATTAATTTGTTCATTAGCACCTTCATTAGTTATCCAACTTATACTTGTAGTTGTAGAACCAAGTACGACTTCATAGCTTAAAATATTTGGAGCTATTTCATCTGGTATAGTTGGTCTACTTTCTGTGGTAAAAGATCCAATAACTAGCCCGCTATTATTAAAGCTATCTCTACAAGTTATTTTAAAAGTATAAAATGTACTAGGTATTAAGTCAGATAACTCTACAGCAAAATAACTTTCTTCATTTGTAGGCTCTGCTGAAAATTCATATAAAAGACCATGAGTAAAAGTGCAACCAGATACACCTGACGAGTCTGTTGCCTTCCAATTAACCGTAGAAGTTGTTACAGAAACAAAAAATTCTACATCTACAATAGAAGGAGGTGTATTGTCACCTTTATTATGCACCAATATATTATCTGCATAATAAGTATGAGTATTTTCAACTTCCAGATTATAAACCAAAGAATCTTTAAATGATTTAAGTATATTTTTTACTAATATATCATTACCTAAATAATCTCTCAATCTATCTCCAACTTTAGCACTCCCAGCTTCTGCCCATCTTTCATTTATAAAAATAGGATGTTTATCTGTTACTTTAAGAAAATCATTAATTAATAAATAGTCTTGATTCTGGTGAACAAAAGTTTGCAACACTTTGCTTGGCTGATTTATTTTTAAATTTTCATTATAACCCAAGACATAGTCTCCAACACGCAAGTCTTCTATATTTTTTTCACCACCATCAACTAATAAAACTTTAGTTCCAGGCAAAAAACAAGAGGATTCATTCTGACAAGTTGCACTACAATTATCACCACTTTCAATATTACCATCATCACACTGTTCACCGGGTTCAATAACACTATTCCCACAAGTCGAAGGCACAGTCATAATAACATCAACATCTTCACCAAAAACAAACTGTGACAAACCAAAAATACCACTTAAAGCTATAAAAGTGATTAATAAAGAATATATTTTATTTTTTAAAAATTTCATTTCTTCTTTTTAATTTTGCCTTTTAATTTTAAAATCATTAAAATAATAATTAATACAACAAAAATACCAACAACTAAACTCCACACTGGAGTATATAGAAAATTAATTTCACCCTCTATTACTTGATTTGTCTTACCATAATTAATTAAAACCTTTGCCTTATACAGCCCTGGTAACAAAAATCTATCTTTAGGTAATTCTACTTTTGGATTTAACTGACGAATAGAATCAACTAACAATTGATTACCCATATAATAATCAGTGTCGTAAATTTTTTTCCCAGAAAAAGATTCTATTTCTATTTTACCCAAAAGGGGAACTTCTACATTGCTAAGATTCCTAAACCTTAGACTAAAATCTAATTCTTTTTCCAAATAAACACTTTTAACTGTTTCCCATTTTATAATACTTATTTTTTCTTCTGCTACACCTGCAACTTGAATCGTTAGTAGAAAAGCTAATTGTGAAGATATGCCAGTACCGCCATATTCTTCATCAGAAGATTTTACAGCTAGACCAAGATAATACGAACCTGGATAAATTCCATCTGGTACATTTATATTAAAAACAATCTCTTTAGATTCATTTAATCCTAAAACAAAATTATCTACATCTGTACTAACCCATTTTTCCGCTTCACTTATTCCCTTTTTAAAAACAGGTAAACCATCTTCATCTTGCGACATTCCAAGAATCTGTGTTTCTAATTTTAAAGGTTTGTTTGTTTCATTAAAAACTTTAATTTCAACTTTTCTAACTGTATTTCTATCCACGGTAATTAAACCCTGAGTAGGACTCATAGTTAAAGCTTGAACATTTTGGGTAAATATAAAAAAAACTCCTAAAGAGAATAAAAATAAAAATAATTTCTTTGTCATAGATTATGGATTAACAGAGGCTGTAAAAGTTACAGTTTGTGTAATAATTTTACCCAAAGTAGAGGCATCAATAGATGCTTTAAAAGTTATATCTGTTTGATCACCTATTACAATAGTGCTTGTCGTAGAAATATTTCTAGGTGTTACTGCTTGATCAGTTGTAAACACTCTATTATTACCAATTAAACCAATACCATATTCTTCACTGCCAGCTGTAACACTATCATCACTCACAGAACTCAAAATACCAGCAACACCAGTTATGACTGTTGAGGTATTACTTATTGCCAACGTATATCCATTGTCAGAATCCGTAGTAATAGTAGCCGTTGTAGTTGCTTGACTTACAGCAGTTGTACTTAATGCTCCTAAATTCAAAGTTGAGGTAGATATCTCAAAACTTATGCTAGCAAGCACCCCATCCTCACTAATATCCATAAACTGGAAACCACCTTTTATTTCATAGGTAGAACTCGTTACAATACCAATCGTTGGTTCTCCTAAAGTTCCATTCAAATTATAGGTTGTACTACTAAAGGTTCCTCCTCCAATCGAAATTACATCTGCATAAATTCGATAAGTACTAGAGCTCATGTCAGCATAAGATAATATTGGATACAACAATACTATTCCACACAATATTGCAAATAGAAATTTTCCTAATTGTTTACACATAAATTAAAATACTTTATTCTGTATCATCAATTTCTTCCACACGAGGTTCTCCAACTATTGATTTTATTTTATTTAATATATCTATATTATCTGAATTCAATTCTCTAACTTTGTAATAATAACTTAAAGCCTTACTCTTTTGATTATTCGCTTCATAAAGTAAACCCAAACTGTAGAGAGTATTAGAATGATTTGGTTGTATTTCTATTATTTTTAACCATAGATTTTCCGCTTGTGTACGATCATCTTCTAAATCACGATTGTAAAGCAGACGACCAAAGTTAAACAATAAATCAACATTATCGGTACCACTAGATAAAACTTTTTTGTAAGTTTCAACAGCTTCATCTAAATTTTCATTTTTCTCATAAATACCCGCTAACCCAATATATGCAAGTACGTAATCTGTTTTAAGCTCAATTGCTTTTTTATAACTTTCCATAGCTTTTTCAAAATCCTCAACAGCAGTATAGTTATTAGCTAAATTCCAATGCAAAACAGGATTGGTTGGTTCAAGCTCTGACGCTTTAACCCACGAATTAATACTCCATTGTCTAGCTTCTGGAATAATTACAGCAGCATTGTCATACATAGTTGCTAAATTTTCCCACAAAGCAACAGACCGTGGTGAAATATCAGTAGCTTTTCTTGCTTGATTTACAGCTTCAGCCACCAAAAAACTTACTTGTTGCATATCTGGATTTACACCACGACTAATTTCTGAAGCACGAAGCAAATAAACTCGAGCTAAACCCACATAATACGAATCTACTTTATTTCTTTGTGAAATAGCTTCTCTTAATTTTAATTCAACATCTTCAATATTATTACTTCTTAAAGCTTGTGCATAAGCTCTTTCACCCATGTAAATTTTTGCTCCCCATACACCACCCATAATAATAACAGCCATAACAATTATCAAAACAAAAGAAAAAGACAAACTATATTGAGGAGTTTCTTCCATTTTCCATTCCTTGTCGGTAACTATATTAGAATTAATAAAACTTAGACCAGTAATTGTTAAAGATAATAATAACCACCACAACCACCACAATACAGGGCCAAAGAAAACCATAGTCATTGAGACAGTTAATAAAATCCAAGAAATTGCAACTAATAAAATTTCAATTTTTAAATTAAGTTTACGAGTAAACATTTTATCGGCTGTGGCTTTTAAAAGATTTTCACTTCTTGCTTTAAACCAAGCATGCAATATATGCCCTAAAGTAAATATTACTAAAAAAACAAATGATACAAAAAATATTAAACCACCTTCGGAAATAAGTGCAAAGATAGTATTAAAAGGTTGTCCAAATCGAAGAGACCAGGCAACTGAATCATAATTAAAAGATGCAGGTCTAAATTGTGAAAAATCTATTGCAAAAGTTCCAAGGCCACTACCTAAAAGAAAATTCTTAACTCCATAAATTGTAGTATCAAGAGTAATTGACCAAGAAGATTTTATCCCTAGGGAAACTTCTGGCGGAATTGCTTGTTGTAAAGACTGGGGACTACCAAAACCAATAAATACAACTGTTAAAACTAAAGTAGCAAACAAAACAGATAACCAACCCAAACGAGCATGAGTAACAAAACTTGCACCAACAAGTAAAAGTAATACGAGTCCAGCGAGTAAAATCCACCACAATGCTTTAAACCCTAAAAGGACCAAAACACTTAAAGAAATTAATGCTATAAAAAAATAACTTAGAGTTTTAGAAGTTGGTATTTCTTTTTTAATAAGTTGTCCTGCTGATAAAACAAATATAATAATCGTCCAAACTCCAAAAGGATTATTTGTCGCATTAATTGTATTAAAACCATCACCTACTAAAAGAGAGGTAATATCTAAATTAAAAATAAGTTTTAAAATAAACAAAATGCTAGTAACACCCCCACTTAAAATCACCATATCTACTATACCTTGCCAACGTTTAGGAGTATTTACTATTATTACCAATAAAAAATATAAGACAATTAAAAACAAAAAGAAGATAAAATTTAAAACAAAGAATTCACCTTTACCAAAAAAACTATAATAAATATTACTAGAAAATGTGGCTGAAAGTAATCCAACCAAAAGTAACACTGCAAGAGGTATATCCAAAATAGTACGCGAATACCCAATTTTTTTAGAAAGAATAATCTTCACGCCAACCATTAAAGCTGATATAAGCATCAAACCAATAAATATATATTGTTTTGGTATGATATAAAAATTTATCAAACCTTTATCTGCTATTAAAACAACAGCCAAGATAGAGAAAACTAACAAACCATATGAAAGCATATCTACGATTTTTAACAAACGATTATTACTCATAGTTTTTTATTTAAATTTATTTTTTAAAATAATTATCAAACTTACTATAAATGACGTCGTCACTCATAAATTGAAAAATTTATTTTTCAATTAGCTCGCTCCTAATCATTATATCATTTTTTATTGATTAAATACATGTGCATAAAAGTCTATGGCTAATTAACATTTCTATTATAATTGTATAATTTTGCTCTAAAATTCTAAAATTTCTTGACAAAAACGTATTTAACTAAAAACTCTAACTCTTTTTTAATTTTTCTTCCATAAAAATTGAAATATATTTTTAAATGCTTCAGCAATTTTTCTATTCCGTATAAGCACTCCATTGGGATGATCTTTATCAAACGACGCAATAGAAACTTTATTGTCATAAATGTTAATTTCAATTCCTAAATCTTCAAAAATCTTAATAAACTTCATTTCTCTTAAATACTTTTCCGAATCTTCAATATCTTCTTTTCCTTCTTTACTTGTTGGTAAAAGATTCTTAACTTTTACCCCCTTTTCTACTCGTTTTTTAAAATAATTTTCCCAATGTTCTCTACCCATCAAATCATATGCTTGTTTATAATCAGTAATAGCCAAAATCTCTTTTCCGCTATTTTCTCTCCAAGTATCAGCATAAAGTGATTTTAAACCTTCTTTTCCGTCAAAATACTTAATTTCTGATAATAATGAACCTTTGTCTTGATTCTTCTGTTCTTTTAGCCAAAAACTCAAACTATTTATTTCATTTTTAGTTTGTTTTTCTTTGTTTTTTAACCAATCTTTAAAATCAGATTGACTAATTGGCTCATAAATCGTAGTATTTTCCAATTCTAGCTTAGTAATTAAACCTTTTTGAAGAAGTTTTTCTAAAATTGGATAAAGAGTTGTTCTATTAATCAAAGTTTGTTTTGAAAGTAAAGAAACACTTGAAGATTCCAGTGTATATAGTGCGGAAATAACTTGTTTTTCTTTATTGTTTAAAGAAAATTCCATATTTTTTAGCTATTTTAAGCTATTTTGATTATATCACATGTTGTTGAAGTGTGTCAACACTTTGACACTATTTATCTTTTAGATTAGTATAACTTATTATAAAAATTAAAATTTACACTTAAAAAGGTATTACCATGCCAGAAAATTTATTTTCAAACTTATTAATTATTTTATCTGCTTTCTTATTTGGGATAACTATGAAAATTGCAGATCTTTTTGACGAACATGGTTTAAAGGATTTTAAAGGATGTAATATCTTGTTTGATGTATTGTGGGGTATTTTTGCCGGAATATTGATTTTTAGTAATAATATAATTGCAAATATTATACTTGCTATGAATTTAGCTTTTTTGGTTAGAAATAGACTGGAATACCTAAACCACCAGATTGCAACATCAATTGTTATTATAAGCTTTCTGTTTAATTCTATTTTCAACCCAATTTTATTTTTTACCTTTTATATTATTTTTGTAATTTTTGGTTCTTTAAGAGATTATATAGGTGATAAAATAAAAGAAAAAACAAAACTACAGTCTATTTATGATAATGTTATGTGGTATTATCCAATACCGACTTTAATTTATTGTATTATAAATGGAAATTGGATTGTGTTTTAGACTTTTCTAATCTATACATTTGCTTACGACTCTACAAAAGAAATCTTTAAAAGAAGAGGATTTAAATAAAGTTATAAGTTTAAGAGATGTTTCACGTGAAACATTGCTCAACTACAGATCACTCAATCGATTAGGTCTGGGCGTTGAGAATTTTTGTTTTCAAACGAAGTGAGAGAAAAGAAATTTATTTACTTTTTTGAATGAGTATAGTAAAAGTTTTAGTTTAATTTACCATCAACTCGTTCGCTTTCCGAGCATTTGAATATTTTAATTTAATTTAAAGATGAAATTGAATGCCCCGAAGGAATGTCTTCATCCTAGCAAAGCGATCATGAAGGCAAAATGAAATAAGTCGCTAAATTATCTAAAATATGAAAGCTCGGCGTTTTTTGTTACTTTTGCACGTGCAAAAGTAAAGATAAATTGTTTCACATGAAACATTTTACCTAAATCCTTAGTTTTACGTTTAAACAAACAAGAAAGTATACTTATTAACATGTTCAAAACTCTGTTTGTATAGGCTAGCCTATACATTTATCCACTTTTCACCGTACTTATCCACTGTTTCATCCACAGTTATTCACATTCAAAACAGTCATCCTGAATTTATTTCAGGATCTCTAAAACAAAAAACAGCCTTTTAAGCCATTCTTTCTATTAACCTAATTTTAGGACACAATTACAAGTATAGCACATTTTTGTACTTTTGTCAAGCTTTGTATAAGCTAGACTATACAAACTTAACTTTCTTCTACATTAATAAATCTTTTTACTTTTTTCCCTTTATATTCTATTTCTTCAGTAAACTCTTTCAAACTACGTACCCAAACACTTCCAATAGGAAAATCTGGCGTATTATATAATGATTGATAAACAACAACGTCTTCTAGTTCCTTTTCTCCGTTATCAGCATTTTTAGCTAAATACAATACTTTGTACTCTTTTCCTGAATAATGTTTATATTTTCCTATTTTAAACATATATTATATAACTTACTATTTTAGTGACCCCACCAGGAATCGAACCTGGATCCTCTCCTTAGGAGGGAGATGTTTTATCCATTAAACTACAGGGTCGTTTAAATACAACAAAGCAATTATTACTTAAAAGCTACCATTTGTCAATGCTATTATTTCTTTTTCTTTATTTGTCCACACTTACCCCGTAAAAAATCTTAATTTATTTTTTGAGCTTTTCCTAATTTGATAATACCCTTAAATTTCATAATTTATTCCACATTATTTTAAAAACACTTTTCATCATATCACTTATTTCCTTACTTTCTATCACAACTCCCATAAAATTCTCTTTGTAGGATACTAAAGCCACCTTATTACCATAAATTTCCATATCTGACTTAAAAGTTAAGTCTTTATCATTAATCAACTTAATTTCTCGTAAAGTTTGAGAAGCAGTTTTAGCCCATTTCTCAGATTCTTTTGACTTAGGAGCTACAACTTTTATTCTAATTTTTTTCTTTGCACGCTCTTCAATATAATAATCAGCAAAATCTTTAGGGAAAACTTCATAAAAATCTGTCATTCCAGTAAAGGCATAGATATAATCTCCAGGATTAGAGTTTTTTAAAGTATCCAAATATAACTCTTTCATTCCACCTTCACCTTCAAAATAAGTAACTTTTGGTTTAAAAGGCAAAATATTATGAATTGCTTCTAGTTCTGGTATTAAATTCTCAACTCTTTTTTGTTTTTCTATTAATCTATTTTTTAAAGATCTAACGTCATCTATTAAAAATCTCTTTTTCTTTTTAATTATTTCAGACCTTACCAAACCAGCAGAAATTAAATTTGGCAACAAGTTATAAACTGTTGTTCTTTTTAATCCTGCCTTTTTAGCAACATCAATAACAGACCCAGCACCCAATTCTAAAAGAGCCAAGTAAATTTTAGTTTCTCGATCTGTTAGCCCAGTAGCCTGTTTTAAATTTTTCTCTAAATTATTCATAATGTCTGCTAAAATAGACACTTTTTATATATCTAAATTATACTTATAATTAGCCAAATTGTCAAGTTGTGGATAAATAAATTTATAATTATTACAATAATATTGACATTTTGTTAAAATGACTTGTTCTTACCATAAAACTTAAAACACTTGTTCGTTAACAATCAAAGGAGAAGGGCAATGAAAGACTACATGACGTTCATAAGCCTAATATTGTTTGGAATTTTTCAAGAACCGTATGAGGAAATGAGCAGAAGAGGAGTAAATCCTTACAAAAAATTCTACAAAGATCTACTGCAAAGTTTCAAAATTATCATCCCAAAAGACCGATCGGAAAAAATTCACTTTTTGTTTAAATGCCAAGTACTTACCGGTACACAATGCAACTCACATTTTATCCCAGAATGTGCCCAGCAGGTGGCTTTGGAAATGCCAATAAGCGTATTAAAACAAGAGTGGGAATTCCTATGGAAAAACAAGGAAGAACGTTTTTGTACTATGCTCATTATTAAAATAATTGAAACGAGAGGAAAGGAGGAGGTAGAGAAATATATTGATTACTTACGTGAATGCTCTATGGATAATTGCGGGAATGTGCCTGAAGTAGCTAAAGATAATCTAAGATTATTATTACTTCGCTATTCTGAAACTATTTCCTGCAAAAAACTTGGAAAAGAATTGGACTTCTTCATGGAATGCCAAAGAAGTAAAAATGAAGAGATACTAACACTTTCAAGCCAACTTGCCTTAAAAATACCACAAGAACAATTAGCCTATCAAATTGGCAAACTGCTTAGTTGGTATGACGAAAACTATACTGGAAATCTAGCCGAGAAACTTACCCTTCTCATTAAGGATGAATCGTTGACAGCAAAAAGTATAAATGAAATTCTGTACCGTTTTGCCTTTCGAAGCCATTGCTGTGGATCGAGAGAACCCTCTGGTATAGAAATTCAATTTACTAAAACAGTCTTTGAGAACTTATCTATAGAATGTCTGTTAAAACACTTTGAGCAGCTGGTGAAATTTACCGAACAAACCGAAAGGCGAGGAAAAGACATCATATCTGAAACCATCCTTAAACAAATCCCTCAAGACAAACTTTCCGCTAAAATTGAATATCTAATCGAAGTCAGCGAAAAAACAGATAGTTTTTATGCACAGTGCCGGGCAATCTATCTATGTCTTGCTGTTATGCAAAACTGGATTCCGCCCAGACTACTAAAATACATAAGCTACTTAACAAAATGGATGGAAAAAACGGAAGACGCAAAGAACAAAAATACTCGTAAAAAATACGGGGAGCTCATTAATGATATGGCCAACGAACTATTCATAAAAGCTGTTAAACAGTTTAAACAATAGTTCTTCAACCTTTTATTACTACAAAGCCACCCAACTCGGGTGGCTTCTTTTTTTAAATATTATTTTACTTTAAATAACTATTAGTGTCGCACTAAGCGCGACTTAAACTACATTAAACATCATAATCCAGACGAAAAACAAACGTTTTATTTCTTTTTCTTTATTTCTTTAGAAAATGGTTTTCCAGCATTCCATGCCAATTCAAATAAAGCTTTAAAAATATTAACCATTTGTGTACTTTCAACACTAATAATCATTCTATTTGATTTTTTAAGGGTAACCAAAACTGTTTTATTCTCATATATATTAATTTCTCCCTGAAAATCCAAAACCCCAGGTAATTGTTCTGGTTTAATCCATTTATAATGAGTGTATTTGAAAGACCCTCTATAATCTTTCATCCATTCACGCCCAGCTTTTGTATCAAGCAGTAACATCCTTTCAATAATACGCCTTTTACTTCTTTCTTTATTAAATCCTTTCCCCCAAGTATTAAAATCTTTATGCTTCCACCCTTCTATATCAGTAATGGATAAAATTTCTGTTTTAGATTTAAGACTTTCTTCATACAATTCCTTAACACCTTTAACACCTTCTCTAAATCTAATATTTGGTTTTTCTTGAATCTTATATAAATCTACCAAATTAGGAAAATACTTATTTGCTTTATCTAGACTTTTATCCCATTTATTTTTTTGATTTTTAACATATTGTAAAAAACTTCTCGGATGATTCGCTGAGTATCTTTGTTTTGAATCTTTCCCACTCACTCTATCTACCAAACCATACCAACCCAACTTTTCTAAAACATGATAACCAAGCGTACGAGTAATATGTGCTTTTTTTGTTACCTGACTAACAGTAGACGGGCCTAATTCCAAAAGAGCGAGGTAAACTTTTGCCTCACTGTCTTCAAGTCCTGCAGTTTCTAAAAATTTTTCTATTTCCATATTTTTAAGTATAACTTGATTCACATTTTGTGTCAATACATGTTTACAAAATTATATAATTTTTTTAATTTTAGCTAATTTTAGTCTTTTTTTATTAAAAAAACTGAATATAGATATTGACATTTATCAAAAATACTTATATACTATTCCGTTAAGCTAAAATTCTAGTTTAACAAAATAGCACCTTAACAACTTAAATAAAGAAAAAAGGAGGTATACCGATGTTTCATAATACAAAAAAATGGTTAGCAGCGTGAATTGTCGTTGAATTATTATTTGGACTCTTTACTTATTATATTGATTTTGGTGGTAGGGTAAAAGAAGACTGGTGGTTCTTCCATTTTTTGAGCATACCAATAACCATTATGTTCTTCTTAGATTGGATGTATGATAGAGGAGATTCCTAACCTTACAAAAAAGAAACAGGAGAAATTCTCAATCAAAAAACCGACCAAACAGTCGACAAAACCTAAGGCAAGTCTATAAACTGCCTTTTTTATTTAAACTTATACTAAAAAAGTGCAAAAGATTCTTTGCTTCGCTCATAATGGCAATGTAGTGATAAAGTTTGATTTTCCTTAATTTTTAGCGTAAAATAAATACACTAGATCCTGAAACAAGTTCAGGATGACATTATTAATTACAAATAATAATCAATTTATGCAAACATTTTTATTAGCATTTCTTTCAATCTTATGCCTCGGACTTTTAGCTAGCATGTTTTTACTATATAAAAAGTTAAATGAAGAGAAAAAGCCAAAAGAGGGAGAAAAAGAAATATTTTCTCTCTTGCAAAACCAAATCCAAGAGTTAAACAGAACAATGGATCAAAAAATGACCGACACTACCAAGGCGATGAATGATACTCAGTCAAACATTAACAAAACAATCCAAGAACAATTTGGACAAAACACAAGGCTAATTCAAGGTATAACGGGCCAATCAAATAAAATGATTACTGATATTACTGAAAAATTAACCAGTTTAGATAAAACCAATCAACAAGTTATCGGATTCTCGGAACAATTAAATAATCTAGAAAAAGTTTTAACAAATCAAAAACACAGAGGAAACCTTGGGGAAGCAGGGCTTCAATTAGTTTTAGAAAATATTTTACCTCCAACTGCTTTTACCCTTCAATACCAATTTGAAGATGGTGACACAGTGGACGCCATAATTCAAACTAAAGACGGAATTATTCCAGTTGATGCCAAGTTTTCATTAGATAACTACAACAGAATTAATGCCGAAGAAGACAAAGACAAAAAATTGATTTTAGAAAAAGAATTTAAAAATGATTTGAAAAAAAGAATTGATGAAACTGCAAAATATATTAAACCAAAATTTGGAACAATGGATTTTGCTTTTATGTTTATTCCTGCTGAAGCAATTTATTATGACTTACTTGTAAACGAAGTCGGAGCGATAAAAGTAAACACCAGAAGTTTAATTGATTACGCTTTTAAAGAAAGAAAAGTTATTATTGTGTCTCCAACAACCTTTGCAGCTTATTTACAAACCGTACTCCAAGGTCTTCGCGCTTTTAAAATAGAGGAGAGTGCAAAGAGTATCCGCAAAAATGTAGAGACCCTTCAAAAACATATCAAAAGTTATGACGAATTTATGAATAAACTTGGAACTAGCATGTCTACAACTGTAAACCACTACAATAAAGCTTACAAAGAATTAAATAAGATTGATAAAGATGTGGTGAGGATTACTGATGGAGACAAAACTATTGATCCTTTGGAAGTTGAAAAGCCTAAGTTAGAAGAGTAAACCACACTGTCATTCCGACCATGGCGACAGCGTAGTGGAGGAATCTTTCGAAGCAACATTCGTGATAGGAAAGATCTCAGGGCGTGCTCGAGATGGCAAGTGAAGTTCGTTTGTCATTGCGAGGCACGAAGCAAACTCTCGTTTGTCATTCTGAACGAATGTGAAGAATCCTTTAAAAATAAACAAATATGAAATATTTAATTATCAATGCTGACGATTTTGGAATGAGTAAGATTTTTAATGAATCTATAATTGATTTAATTAAAAATAAAAAAATAAAATCAACAACAGTAATGGTAAATTGGATTACAGACAATCAAAAAGATCAGATTGAGGAATTAGTCAAACTATCCAAAACAAAAAATACTAGTATTGGTCTTCATTTAGAATTTAATAGTTCTGATTATGAAAATCAAATTAAAGATCAATATAACAAGTTTATAAAGATACTTAACTTTAAACCAAGTCACCTAGACATCCACAAACATGCAGAATTTAAAGATTCTTTCCCTATAATTGCTAAATTTTCTATAGAAAAAAAATTACCTTGTCGCAACAAAGATTTAGGAATAAAATATTTTAAAACTACCGACGACTTATCTTTCTGTGGAACGGGAAAAAGTTTTGATGAATTAGAAAATTGGATTAAAAATTTAGAAGATGACAAATACTACGAAATATTATTTCACCCTGGTAAGTTTGACCCTGACTCAAGGTCTACTCTAAATAAAAACAGAGAAGACGATGCTGAACATATATTAAAATTAAATTCTATATTAAAAAAATATAATATTAAATTAATTAGTTATCTTGAATTAAAATAACATGAACATAATAGACCAAACTAGAAAATTTGTAAAAGTTTCTTTTAAAGGAAACCCGTTAGACCAAGAACATGCCGAACTAACTTTTGGATGGATTAAAAAAATGAAACCACATGCAGGTGAGGCACTAAAACTCGCTGGACTTTTACATGATATCGAACGTGCTCTTTATGGTGATTGGAAAAAAGGAAGTGTTATAAAAAAAGATCTCATTAAACACCAATCTTTAAGTGCAAAAGAAGCAGGAAAGTTTTTAACGTCTATACATGCAGACCAAAAAATAATTGCAAAAGTAAAAAGACTCGTAAAAGGACACGAACAAGGTGGAGGCGATGAAGAAGACACACTTTGTAATGCTGACTCACTATCTTTAATGGAAGGAAAAGCAATTAAGTGGGCAGAAAAATGTAAAACAGCAGAAGACATAATTAAAACAAGAAAAAAACTAATCTACACATATAACAGAATAACAACAAACGAATTAAAAGAAGTTGCAGATAAGTGGTATAAAGAAGCTTTAAATATTTTAAAATAATATGAAAATAATAAAAATCATACTTGCAATTATTACATCGACATTTCTAATAATTATTGCTCTTGGAATATACAAATTTAATTTTACTGATGATGATATTATCATTTCTGATGAACAAGGCATTTGTACCGGATTGTCAGAAATGGATTGTGCTAAAAAAGATGAATGTGAAAGTTATTACAAAGGTGTGCCTTGTGGTGGTAAAGAGTTATGCCCATCAGTTGCAGATTTTAAATGTGTAAAAAAATAATCTATAAAAAATAAACTTGCAAAAAATAACCTTAAATAGTAATATAATAAAATATATAATATTTAACTTTAATATATGCTTAAAAATTTATTCGTCCTTACATTATCAATCTTCTTACTAGCAGGTTGTACAACAGACAAACCCCAAACAAATGAACCAAACGCAAAGAAAAAAATAACTGACCAAGAATTAATTGATCAAGGTAAATTAATTGAAACAGAAGATGGCTTGGTGGCTAGCCCTGAATACACAAAAGAAATGGCCGAAGAATTAAAAAAAATAGAAGACACTGCCTCAAAAGACCTACAATCTAACGTAGATTTAGCTAATGAAGTATTGCAAGGAGACGACGATAAAAAAGCAGGTAGAGATATAAAAGGAAGCTGCAACGCCATCGCCGAAGGATCAAGCTGTATTGAATATTATGGTTCATTTTGGACAGAAACTCAAATAAAAGCACAGTGTGAAGGAGCTGGAACATTTTCAAATCAAGGTTGCCCAAGTGATATGGCTGGTGGTTGTAATACTGGATACGAAACAATGGCCGACATGGTAGTTTGGATGTACTTAAGAGGTGGAGGAGAAATAACTAAAGAATCACTTAAATATGCTAAAATGGCTTGCGATGCAACCATGGCTTCTAAATGGCTAACTTCTAAATAATATATGAAAAAAATCTTACTAATTGCATTTGCCGTAATGTTAACAACTGGTTGTGCCCTGCAAACAGAACTAGACAAATTTAAAAATCAAAAAGAAAAAACACCAGAACAAAATGTCACTTCCCAGGAACAAATTAAAGCAGCAGCCGATGCTACAGAATTAAAAAAGCAAGAAGATTTTAATGCAAGTGGACAAGCAAAAGCAATAATAGATGAAACTGATTTATGGATGGCATATGTAAATGAAGAAATTGGATTTAATTTTAAATATCCTCATAATGTTTCTTTAGAAAAAGAAGATGGAAAACTATTACTTTCTCTTAGTGTTATGGATATTGACGAAATGGAAAATGAAGCACCACTTGGTTTTGGAAAAAAGAATAGTTTAAAAATAAGAGAATCACTTTTAAATGGTGAATATGGAGAAGATATAGATTTTCCACTTAACACTTCCAAGAAAGCAAGGAAGATAAAAGGGAGAAATGCTCAGGATTTTATGGTTTTAAGTCGATTTGAAGTTTGTGACGTTACCTTTGAACGAAAACTAAACTTTTTTATTGATGACTACCAAGTTATTTTAACTTTAAAAATTCCTAAAGAAAAAATAATAGCCAGTATGCCAGAATTCTTTACAACTAATGAAGAAAATTGTGGAGAAGAACAAATTTGGAATTTTGAACTACAAAAAATGTTTTATGAAAATCTTAGTGCTGGAGCTGGATCTACATCTGCGGTAGAATGGTTTAATACTTTTGAACAAATCGTAAATACAATTAAGTTTAATGGTGAAGAAACAGACACAGAAGAAACTCTAGAAAAAATTTCAAAAATAGATACACTTCTTGGCTCGTGGATTTCACTTGATGATGCAAAATCTGTTATAAAATTTACTAGTAGCACAAAAATAGATTATTACGAAAATAAAAAAATGTCTGAAAGTAATTTTACATTAGATGAAGAAGAAATATACTTAACGGTTGAAGGAGATAACGAAATTGAAATATATGAGTATGAAATTATGGAATTAAAAGACGATACTTTAAAATTAATGTTTTTACCTCGTGGTAATATTCTAGATTATGAAAAGATTAATTATTAGATTTTAAGGGATCTCTCGACTCCACTTCGTTCCGCTCGGGATGGCAGTGAAATAACAGTTGAGTGATAATGAGTGTACTGTTAAATAAAAATAGACCATACTACAGTAGGGTCTATTTTTATTTATAAATTTATTTCAATCTATTTTTAAAAATAAATTCTTGCCCTGCACAATACGCAACCGCAAGTGCATCAGCTGCATCATCTTGTTTTATATTTTCTTTTAGCCCAAGCATTAAGGCTATCATTTGTTGCATTTGTTTTTTGTCAGCTCTTCCAGATCCAGATATTTGTTGTTTTATCTCCGTTGGATTAAACTCTAAAATCTCTAAATTACTTTTCCTAGCAGTTAATAAAATAACCCCACGGGCTTGCCCAACTTTAATAGCGGTCTTTGCGTTCTTAGAAAAAAATAAATCTTCCACACCAACGCAAACAGGTTTAAACTTTTTAATTACCCTTGTCATCTCTTCGCTTATTTCAAAAAGCCTATCAACTAAACTATCTTTTTTTAAAGTCTGCACACAGCCATAATCAACCACCTTCCAATCACCACCTTTTTTCTCGATAACACCCCAACCCATACGATCATACCCTGGGTCTATTCCAAGTATTATGTCTTTTGACATAAATTATTTTTTAATTTATAAATTATTCTGCATTGGTATAATAATTTTCCACATCATCATTCTCTTCAAATGCTTCAAATAAATCTTCTAATTTAGAAACTTTATCCTCAGGAAGTGGCACAAGATCTTTTGCAACCCATTCTAAACCAGAATTCTCTATTTCTAATTCTTTTTCTACAACAACATCTAATACTTTTTTCAAATCTTCCATTTTAGTTTGAATTTCAATAAATTCTTCATCTTCCACAAAATCTTGAACGCCTGCATCCATTAATTCTAAGTCAAACTCATCTCTGTCTATATTTTTTTCTTTTAAACTTTTTTCTTTTATTCTTATTATTCCTTTTTGCTCAAACATCCATTTTACACTTCCAGCTTCACCCATAGAACCACCTTTTTTAGAAAACATATGTTTGACAGCAGCTACAGTTCTATTTTTATTATTTGTTAAAACTTTTACCAATATAGCCACACCACCTGGTCCATAACCTTCATAAAGTGCTTCTTCAATCTGATCCCCATCTTTATCTGCTCCAGTACCCACCTTTATTGCTTTTTCAATTTTATCTTTTGGCATTGAAGCCTTCTTTGCCTTTTCTACAGCTAACCGCAAAGAAAAATTAGTATCCATATCTCCTCCACCCATTTTTGCGGTAATCATAATAGCCTTTGATAATTTAGAAAAAGAACCGCTACGAGCGGCGTCTTGTTTACCTTTTCTTTGTTGAATATTGTGCCATTTTGAATGTCCTGACATATTTTTTAAATTAATACTTACAGTATTAATATTAACTTTTTTATAAAAAAAAATCAAGGAAATTTATTTACTTTTCCGAACAAGCACAAAAAAGTTACTATTTAATTTGTATATAAAATTAAACACCCCCAAAAAAGTCTCTCTCTAACAAAATACTTAAAAAAAACCTGAATCAAGTTCAAAATGACAATATGACAAGTGAGGGATTGCTTCGTACCTCGCAACGACAAATAAAAAAACACCTGCATTACACAAGTGCTTTTTTATATTTAATTGTTTATTTCTTAAACCCAGTACCTGCTGGAATTAAACGTCCAATAATTACATTTTCTTTTAATCCTTCAAGATAATCAATCTTACCTGTAATAGCACTATTAATTAATACTTTTGAAGTTTCTTGGAAAGATGCACTAGAAAGGAAACTTTGAGTTGAAAGAGATACTCTAGAAATACCAAGTAGTAACTCACGAGCTTCAGATAACTTACCCCCAACTTTTTTTGCCTGACTGTTAGCAAATTCAAATTGAGCTTTTTCTACAATCTCACCTGGTAGTAAATCTGTATCACCAACATCTTCAACATACATACGACTAAACATTTGTCTTACAATAACTTCCACATGTTTATCATTAACTTTCTGACCTTGAGAAGAATAAATATGTTGTACTTCAGACAGGATATAACTTTGTACGTCAGATTTACCACGAAGTTCAAATAATTGTTGCAAATTAATACTACCATCTGTTAAGCTTGTTCCTTTTTTAATCACGTCACCATCTTTAACATAGAGTTTATAACCAATAGGAGCTATATACTCTCTTACCTTTGGTCCTTTATAACTATATATTAATTTACCTTTTTCTAATTTTACAACACCAGAGTATTTTGATTTGATTTCTTCACCGGATGAACCTTTAACAACAAGGATTTTATCTTTTCCAACTTGTTCACCATCTTTAACCAATACTTCATCTGTCTTTAATATCTTTACAACAAACTCATCCATTCCTTCAAAATTTACTCTAACAATTTTCTGACCACGACGTCCTTCAAAAATCTTTTTACCAGTTGGAGAAGTAATAATCTTACCATCAGCATCTTCGATTTCCACATCACCATCTACTTCTGAAAGAAGAGCTTGATGCTTTGGATTTCTAACTTCAAATAATTCTTCTACACGAGGCAAACCTTGAGTAATATCTCCACCAGCAACACCACCAGAATGGAAAGTACGAAGTGTAAGCTGAGTACCAGGCTCACCAATTGATTGAGCAGCTACAGCACCAACAGCAACACCCAGCTCTACTGGTTTATTGTGTCCTAGATCAAAACCATAACATTTGCGACAAATACCTTTTGGTAGCTTACAATGAGAAACACTACGCACTAAGATACTATCTATTTGTTCTTTATCAATAAGTCTTGAAACTTCGTTGTTAATTACTTCACCAGCTTTCACCAAAACTTTTTTACCACTTTTTACAGGTTCTAATACATAACGTCCAACAACACGCTCGGCTACTGATTCACCCATTATCTTAGAATTTTCAATTGTAATCATTTCACCAATCTCACTTTCACAATCTTCTTCAATAATTACTACGTCTTGTGCCACATCTACCAAACGTCTTGTTAAATAACCAGCTGAAGCAGTACGAAGAGCTGTATCAGACAAACCTTTACGAGTACCATGAGAAGAAATAAAGTACTCAAGAGTTTTAAACCCTTCTTTAAAGTTGCTTTTTACAGGAAGTTCAATAATTCCACCAGTTGGAGATACAACTAAACCTTTCATACCAACAACCTGACCTAACTGACCCCATGAACCACGAGCACCCGAATCAATCATGGCAAATGCTGAACTATCTTTGTTCAATGCATCTCTACTTTTTGACACAATTTCATCTTTTGCATTTGTCCAAATTTCTAAAATTTTTGAATGACGTTCACTATCAGTTAATAAGCCATCTTGAAATTGACCTTCAACTTGTTCTACTAATTTATCACCCCCTGCTAAAACTCCAGCTTTTGTATCAATGCTTGGGAAATCAGCCATAGCAAGTGAATAACCAGATTTAGTTACATATTTATAACCTAAATTTTTAACTTTATCCAAGAATCTAGCTGTCTCTTCGTGTCCATAATATTCTAGACAAGTACTAATAATTGCACCTAATTTTTTAACACCTACAAGTTCATTATAATATGGCATTTTTTCTGGAACGATTTTATTAAATAAAATTCTACCAATTGAAGTTTCAACTATATTACTAGAACCTTCTTCAAACTTATCCATATTATCAAATCTTACTTTTACTCTTTCGCGCAAAGTAACACGTCTTGCTTTGTAAGCTAAAATTGCTTCCTGCTCACAAGAGAAGAATTTTTTAACTTCAGCGGTATCGTCTATTGCATAACTTGTTAAATAATAACAACCAAGGGCAATATCTTGCTTAGGAGTAATAACAGGTTGACCAGTAGCAGGTTTAAGAAGATTTTTCTCAGATGCCATTAAATTATCTGCTTCCCAACGAGCTTCTGCTGTTAAAGGCAAATGAACAGCCATTTGATCTCCATCGAAATCCGCATTAAAGGCAGAACAAACAAGCGGATGCAAATTAATAGCTTTACCTTCAACCAAACGAGGATGAAAAGCTTGAATACCTAGTCTATGCAAAGTCGGTGCACGATTTAAAAGTACACGACTTGTTTTTGTTAATTCTTCTAAAATATCCCATACTTCTTCATGATCACCTTCTAAAAAACGACTTGCTGAGCGAACATTATGAGCATATTCACGTTTAATAATTTCAGCCATTACAAACGGTTTAAAAAGTTCAAGAGCCATTCTTTTTGGCAAACCACATTCATCAATATTAAGTGTTGGACCAACAACTATAACAGATCGCCCTGAATAATCAACACGTTTACCAAGCAAATTTTGACGGAAACGACCTTGTTTACCTTTCAAAATATCAGCAAGAGAACGAAGTTGTCTTTTTTGACCAGTAGCAGCCATAACAGTTTTCGAATGACGAGCATTATTATCAATTAAAGCATCAACTGCTTCTTGCAACATCCTTTTTTCATTACGACAAATAACTTCAGGAGCATCTAGATCAAGAAGTCTTTTTAAACGATTATTACGATTAATAACACGACGGTATAAATCATTTAAATCAGATGTGGCAAAACGTCCACCGTCAAGAGCAACCATTGGACGTAAATCTGGTGGAATAATAGGTATTACCTGCAAAATCATCCATTCAGGTCTAATATCATTATTGTATAAACTAGTAAGTAATTTTTTACGACGAATAATACGTTCTAATTTTGCACCTTTTGATTTTTTTTGTTCTGCTGCTAAATTATCAATTGTTTCTTTTAAATTTACACGTTTAAGTAAATTATAAAGTGCTTCAGCACCAATTGATGCTTCAAACAAATGACCATAACGAAGTGAAAGCATCTGATATTTATTTTCAGAAATAATGCTCATCAATTTGATTTCCTTAATCTCTTTGTCAGCTTGAGAGTAATCTTCATCAAGTGCTTTTTGTTTATCTTCCATTTCAAGTGCAAGTGTATCTATTTCTTTTTTACTTGCTTTTGCATCATTTGCATCTTTAATTTTATTATCGTACTGATTTTTAATTTGTTTACGTTTTGTTTTGTATTCTTGTTTTAACATTTCGTGTGCTTGTACTTTTCCTTCCTCATCTACACTCGTTATAATAAAAGCAGCAAAGTAAACAATTTTTTCCAAAGCCACAACACTCGCATCAAGTACCAAGCCAACTTTTGAAGGAACAGAACGTAAAAACCAAATATGAGAAACAGGAGCAGCTAGTTTAATGTGACCCATACGTTCACGACGCACTAAAGAAGTAGTTACTTCAACTCCACATTTATCACAAACCAAACCTTTAAATCTGATTTTTTTATATTTACCACAATAACATTCGTAATCTTTAGTTGGACCAAAAATTTCTTCAGCAAACAAACCAGCCTTTTCTGGCTTTTGAGTACGATAATTAATCGTCTCAGGTTTACTTACTTCACCAAATGACCAGCCCAAAATAACTTCTGGAGAAGCTAGGCGAAGACGGATGGCATCAAAGTCCATTGAATGGAAAGTATCTCGCATAAATTTATTTTTTAATATTTTTTTATTTAATTAAAGACTATAATTACTTTAAGCTTTTATTTCTTCTACAATACCATCTTCTACACTTTCTTCTTTTTCTTTCAAAGCTTCTGCTTTAGCAACTTCTTCTGCATTTAAATAATCTCCAGATTCAGTTTTCTTCAAAAGCTCAACGTCAAGTCCTAAACCTTTAAGCTCGCGAACTAACACGTTAAATGATTCTGGTAAATTAACACGTTTAATTTCTTCGCCTTTAATAATAGCTTCATATGCTTTTGAACGTCCTTGAACATCATCAGATTTGATAGTCAACATTTCTTGCAAAACATGAGCGGCACCATAAGCTTGAAGAGCCCAAACTTCCATTTCTCCAAATCTCTGCCCACCAAATTGTGCTTTACCACCCAAAGGTTGTTGAGTAATTAAGCTGTAAGGTCCGATGGATCTTTGATGAAGTTTGTCTTCAATCATATGATTTAACTTCAACATATAGTTATAACCAACCGTTACTTGCTGATCAAATTTCTCACCAGTTCTACCATCGTGCAATGTTGATTGACCATGTGTTTCAAAACCAGCTTTTTTAAGTTCTGCTTGAATTTGTTCTTCTGTTAAACCATCAAGTACAGGTGTCGCAGCTTTATAACCAAGTGCATTTGCAGCAAGACCCAAATGAGTTTCAAGAAGCTGGCCCAAGTTCATACGAGAAATAACACCAAGAGGTGATAATATAATATCAACTGGAGTACCATCATCTAAGAAAGGCATATCAGCTGCTGGAACGATTCGAGAAATAACACCTTTATTACCATGTCTCCCTGCCATTTTATCTCCAACTTGAATCTTTCTCATATCAGCTACTGTAATTTGCACTCTTTTAATAACACCGGGCTCTAATTTATCTCCATTTTCTGCAGAGAATACTTGTACACCAATAACTTTACCGTGTTCACCATGTTCAAGATACAAAGATGAATCACGAACATCACGAGCTTTTTCACCAAAGATTGCGCGAAGCAGTCTTTCTTCTGCTGATAATTCTGTTTCACCTTTTGGAGTAATCTTACCAACTAAAATATCACCAGATTTAACTTCGGCACCAACTCGGACAACACCTTCACTATCTAAATTTTTTAATTTTTCTTCAGAAACATTTGGAATATCAGATGTAACAACTTCAGAACCAAGTTTTGTTTCACGTACATCTATTTTATAATCTTCAATATGAATTGAAGTATATCTATCTTTTTGGACTAAACGTTCTGACACAATAATAGCATCTTCATAATTATAACCATCCCAAACCATATATGCTACTAAAACATTTTGTCCAACTGATAATTCTGCATCAGCAATACTTGGACCATCAGTTAATGACTGTCCTTTTATAACTTTTTCATTTAATGTAACAATTGCATGTTGATTGATACAAGATGCAGCATTTGATCTTAAAAATTTACTTAATTGAAATGAATAAGTTTTTTTATTATTTCCTTTTAAAATTATATGATTACCGTCAATCTCTTCAATCACACCATCAACTGGAGCATAAGCAATATGACCAGAATAACGAGCAGCTTCTTTTTCTACACCAGTTCCAACAAGTGGTGGTTCTGGATTGATACAAGGAACTGCTTGTCGTTGCATGTTTGTTCCCATCAAAGCACGAGTCGCATCATCGTGTTCTAGAAATGGAATACAAGATGTAGCAACTGACAAAATTTGATTAGAAGCAACATCTACATAATCAACATCCTCAATTTTTGAAACACCAGCTTTGCCATGTACACGAGCAGGAACATAAGAACCAACCATATAGCCATCGTCATCAAATTCAACATTAGCAGTTGTCGTAGTGATTTTTTCTTCTTCAAAAGAATTCAAATAAATAATTTCATTTGTTATCTTTGATTTTATTTTAATTGTCTTTAATTCTTTTTTACCAGCTAATTTTTTAGCCATTTCTTTAGTAATCTTTATATCTGCTTTAAAACCACCTTGATCTTCTGACAAAATTTCACCTTCTGTTATGCTGGCTTTATTTTCTAGTTCTTTTAAAACTTTTCTATATGGAGTTTCTAAAAATCCAAATTGATTTACTCTTGCAAAAGAAGACAAATGGTTAACTAAACCAATATTTGGCCCCTCAGGAGTAGCAATCGGACAAATTCTTCCATAATGAGTAGTATGTACATCACGAACTTCAAACCCAGCTCTATCACGAGACAAACCTCCGGGTCCCAAGGCACTCAAACGTCTTTTATGTTCTAATTCTGACAACGGATTAATTTGATCCATGAACTGTGACAATTGTGAACTCATAAAGAATTCACGAACAGCAGCAGTAACTGGACGAGCATTAATCAATTTGTTTGGAGTTAATTTATCTGCTTCATAAGTACTCATTCTATCTTTTACTATACGTTCCATTCGTGCTAAACCAACACGAAAACGATTTTGAACAAGCTCACCAACAGCTCTCACACGACGATTTCCCAAATGATCAACATCATCAGGTTGATCTTGAGTAACATTTAAACGAATAACTTCTTTTAAAACTTGTGTTAATTTTTCAGGAGATAAAACTCTATTTTCTTTATCTTCTAATTCTTTTTTATCCCAATTATTTCTAAATCTTGTATTAAATTTATACACACCAACTTCACCCAAGTCATATCTATCAAAATTAAAGAAAGTAGCAAAAATCAAACTTTTAGCATTATCAGATGTAGCTAAATCACCTGGACGAATCCTTTTATAAACTTCGATCAAACCTTCTTCTTGATTTGCAGCATTGTCTTTTGCAAGAGTGCTTTCAATATAATCAATATCTGAATGAGTATTTACATCTTTAAATAAATCATAAATTTCTTTTTCATCATCAATACCAAATGCTTTTAAAAGTGAAGTAGCAGCAACTTTTCTTTTTCTATCTACTTTAATCCACAAAACATTATTTGAATCTGTTTCAATTTCAATCCAAGCACCACGGTTAGGAATAATTTTTGCACCATAGTAACGACGCCCTCTTACAGTTTCAGCAGTAAAAAATGCACCAGCACTACGAATAAGCTGAGTTACCACAACACGTTCAATACCGTTTACCACAAATGTTCCACGTTCTGTCATTAAAGGTAAATCACCCAAGTAAATTTCTTGAGTTTTAGTTTCTTTTGTTTTTTTATTTGTTAATCTTGCATTAATACGGAGAGGAGCCTCATAAGTCAAATTACGTTTACGACAAACGACTTCATCAAAACGAGGTTCATCTAGATAGTAGTCTTCTAGGTAAATTTCTAAATCACGACCAGAGAAATCATTAAAAGGAGAAACTTCACTAAAAAGTTCTTTGATACCCTTATTCAAAAACCAATCATATGAATTTTTTTGAACTTGTATAAGATCTGGATACGGAATAGTATCACGACCTTTCGTAAAATACTTTCTTTCTTTGGACAAAAGAGGCTGACGTTTGTATTCTGGCATAAATTAATTATATTATCCTAATTTTTAGCTCGGTTTAGCTTAAAAAAGGGTTTATTTTAAATTATTTAATTATTTTATTTTGATTTATCAACAATACTTTTAGAACAAAAAACACTATCGTATTATCGATAGCTATATTTTTTAATTAATTTTCTGAAGAAAAGGTAAAAGTGGACATGGTTTTAGCAGTATACTGCACGAATAAGACTAAGACATGTAACCGGAAAGCCTTGACCGCACCTTTTTATCTAATATTAGCCAACTTTGACTAAAAATTATTAGAAAATGTAAAGAGTTTTTTAAATCGCCTCTATTTTACCCTAAAAATAAGGGATTGTCAAATAGAACTAGTGGATAAGATTTTGTCAAGAAAAACTCTATTTTAAGCTAACCTAAAATAAAAACTCAAACTATTAAAACTTTTATTACAAAGTTATCCACAGCGTTAAAATCCCATACACAAAATAACAGACTATAAATGATATACAACCACTTGACTTTAACAAATTTTTATGATAATCTTTAATATTACTTTATTTAACCTAAAAAGAGGGAAAGACATGTGCAAAAAAGAAGGCCTGAATAATGCACCCTTAGCAACATTCGGAATGATTGGATTTTTATTGATAGTTCTAGGGGCTTGGCCCTTAATACCAGCTCTTTACCACACAATGCAAGGCACGCCCATTCCGACGTGGATAGGAATGGCGGGAATAGTCTTATCATTTACAAGTGTGGTAACAGGTACAATAATCCTGTTATCATCATTATCCCTTAATAAAAGCAAATAGGATCAAAACTATTTCCTTGCCCTCTACCCTGAGGGCTTTTTTTTATAAAAATTAAACTAATAAATACGTTGCAAATACTATAAAAAAATAGTAATATTAAAATAATACTTATCCACTTAATAAAATACCTTGACAATAAATTTTAAAGATATAAAATGGATGAGCATAGAATAAAATTTTAAAAAATTCTTTAACAATTTCTATCTATCTAGCTGCGGAAGAACTGATGTTTCAATCGGATCGGATTTAAAAAAACACTCTCTCTCCTGTTTCGAAAACTATTTTCGAACGGACGTTTTCTTGATTTGATGCGTTAATTAAAACATGCATTTCTTTTCGCAGCTTGATAGGCAGAAATACAGATATCGACTTAATTGTCGATATTTTTATTTATCCTTGTACCTAAAATCTAATTTTGTTATAATAGCTCTACCTAATATAAACTATGGGAAGAAAAAGAAAATATAAACAAAGAAGAATGTCTTTCTGGCAAAGATTTAGTTTTGACTCAGAAGTAAGCAAAGGAATGCTTGCTATTTTTCTATTTATTGTGGGAGGTTTGTCTGCACTTAGTTTTTTTAATCTAGCAGGAGTAGCTGGCGAGTTTATTGATGCCTTGCTTGCAATTGCCTTTGGACAAGTTCGATATTGTTTCCCAATTATTGTAATAATAGTTGCAATCTCTATTGTTAAAAATCTTGAATATGAATATCGTTCTACACACCTACTTGGTTCAATACTTTTTTTCTTAAGTTTCAATGGGCTTATACATCTACAAAGACCACTAGAAAAAATGTATGACGTAGCCATGGAAGGGTATGGCGGTGGCTTGTCTGGACTTGCACTTGCGTGGCCACTTCTTAATTATACTGGTTATTGGGGTGCAACTGTAATATTTATTGGCATACTCTTACTTGCAATAATCTTTCTATTTAATACTACTTTAGCCCGAATCGTTCACCTACACAAACAATTCTTCAGAGCGATTGGTTGGGTAGGCTCAAAAATAATTACTCTATTCAACGACAAAACAGTAGGGGAAGATGAAAGTGAAAAAGAAGAAGATGATGAAGAAAACGAAATATCCACAAAAAAATTATCCATTTGGAAAAGAAGAAAATTAAAAAAAGAAAGTGAAGAAGATGATGAAGAAAGTGAAGAAAGTGAAGAAAGTGAAGAAAGTGAAAAAGAAGATGATGAAGAAAATGAAAAGAATGAGGAAACACCAAGCAAGAAAGAAAAAGAATATGAAATAAAAATAGAAAAACCAAAAAGAGAATATAAACTACCATTACCCAAACTTCTTTTCTCTTCAAAAAGCAAACCTACTTCAGGAGACATAAGGGCAAATAAAGAAATGATAAGAGACACATTTCAAAACTTTGGCATTGAAGTTGATATGGGTGAAATAAAAGTAGGGCCAACAGTTACTCAATACTCTTTGAAACCAGCCAAAGGTATAAAACTTACTCGTATCACTGGCCTTCACAATGATTTAGCTTTGTCTTTAGCCGCTCACCCAATCCGCATAGAAGCACCAATCCCAGGACAATCTTTGGTTGGTATTGAAGTACCAAATGAAAAAGTAGCTATGGTTACTTTAAAAGAACTTCTAGTAAACAAGTCTTTTAAAACTCGCGAACACGATATGATGATTGCTCTTGGAAAAGATGTAGCTGGTAAAGTTTGGTTCTCTGATTTAACAAAAATGCCCCATCTTCTTGTTGCGGGATCAACTGGATCTGGTAAAACCGTTTGCATTAATACAATAATTTTAAGTTTACTATTCCAAAATACTCCAAAAACACTTCGAATGATTATGGTTGATCCAAAAAGAGTTGAACTAACCCTTTACAATGGAATACCGCATCTTTTAACACCTGTTATTACTGATGCAGCAAAAGTTATTAATGCTTTAAAATGGACAATAGGAGAAATGGACAGAAGATTTGAAACACTTGCTGCAGCTGGAAAAAGAGATATTCTATCATATAACAAAACTGCGGAAGAACCTTTACCATATATAATTTTTGTAGTTGATGAGCTTGCCGACTTAATGGCAACTTCTGCATCAGAAGTAGAGGCTGGAATTATCCGTATTGCTCAAATGGCTCGTGCAGTTGGTATTCATTTAATTGTAGCAACTCAAAGACCGAGTACAGAAGTTATTACAGGATTAATGAAAGCTAATATTCCGGCACGTATCGCTTTTTCTGTTGCTTCATCAATCGACTCTCGTACAATCCTTGATGCAATGGGTGCAGAAAAACTTCTAGGTCGTGGAGATATGCTTTATCAAACAGCAGATCTTTCAAAACCAAGAAGAGTCCAGGGTGCATATGTATCAGAAGAAGAAATGAAAAGAGTTATTAATTTTGTTCGCGGAGATGAACCACCAGAATACGACGATTCAATTACAGAAAAAAATGGAGGAGGAACAATGAACATGTTTGGTGGTGCCTCAGACGACCAAGATGCTTTATTTGGTGATGCAAAAAAATTAGTTATTGAATCTGGAAAAGCAAGCGCATCTCTTTTACAGCGAAGAATGAAAGTTGGTTATGCTCGCGCTGCTAGGATTCTTGATGAACTTGAAGAAGCAGGCATAGTTAGTCCGCCCGACGGAGCAAAACCAAGAGAAGTATTCACAGAGCATTTAATGCCTGAACCAGAACCAGAAATGACACCTGAAGAACAATCAATGAACTCTGGTGGTGTTGTTTTAGACAACGATGACGATGATACTTTTAATTCTTCTAATACTTCAGAAGAGGAAGAAGAAGAAGAAGAAGAAGAAGAAGAAGAGGAAGAAGAAGAAGAAGAAGAAGAGAGTAAGAGTCATTATTTAGAAGAATAATTTATGGGTATTTTTTGTGTTAAAAATTTAGAAAAATCAGAATTAGTTTGCCATCAGATAAAAAAAATGCGAGAGAGAAAAAAAATAACACTAGAAAAAGCAAGTGATGATACAATGATTTCAATCAAATATCTAACGGCTATTGAAGAATGCCGTTTTTGTGACTTACCACAAGCTAGCGTTCATAAAAAAGCATATATTAAAAAATATGGAATATATCTAGGATTAAATGAAAAAAATTTATTAAATAAATTCAATATAGAAGAAAATAAACAATCAAAGACAAGTGAAGAAGATAATAAACACCCCCAAAATAAAATTAAAAAAATAAAAATAGAAAGTGTGTCTATTTGGATTCGTAATATTTTAACCGGACTTTTTGTCATACTTTTTATAACTTATGCCATTTGGCAAGTTCAAGGAATACTTCAACCACCTAAATTAGTAGTTTACAACCCTCCGGAAGGTTTTGTAACTACACTTATAAACATTACAGTCGAGGGAAAAACAGACAAAGAAAATAAAGTTACTGTAAACGGAGAAGACATAATGGTAGATAATGAAGGACACTTCTCTGGACAAATAGACTTGTCAAAAGGTATAAATACTATTAATATAGTAGCAAGTAAAAAACACGGAAAAACAACAACGGTAATTCGTAATATAATAGTTCAAAAATAAACAATTATAATTAACAAACAATTTTATGGGAAAAGACGAAAGAAAAGAGAAGCTGAAAGCAGCAGAAGGAGCAATAGACCAAATTAGAGAAAGATTTGGCGAAGGTGCTATCATGACATTCGATGATAGTAAAACTCTACAAGTTGAATCAGTACCAACAGGCTGTTTATCTGTTGATTTAGCACTTGGTATAGGCGGTATGCCTCGTGGTAGAATTATAGAAGTATACGGACCTGAATCAAGTGGTAAAACCACTCTAGCACAACATGTTGTCGCTGAAATACAAAAATTAGGTGGAATTGCTGCTTTTGTAGACGCAGAACATGCCTTTGACCCAGATTATGCTAGGAAAATAGGTATTAACGTAAAAGAACTTTTAATTTCACAACCAGACACCGGTGAACAAGCTTTGGAAATTGTAGAAACATTGGTAAGATCAAACTCAATCGATGTAATTGTTATTGATTCAGTCGCAGCTCTTGTTCCAAAAGCAGAGATAGAAGGAGATATGGGAGCATCCCATATGGGCTTACAGGCACGTCTAATGAGCCAAGCCCTTCGAAAACTAACTGGGGCTGTTTCAAAATCAAAAGCCGTTGTAATATTCATCAATCAAACTAGAATGAAAATCGGTGTTGTATTTGGTAACCCAGAAACAACTACAGGTGGCATGGCTTTAAAATTTTATTCATCCGTTCGTATTGAAGTAAGACGTAGTGCACAAATTAAACAAGCAGACAAAATAATTGGTAACCGAGTAAAATTAAAAGTAGTAAAAAATAAAGTTGCTCCACCTTTTAGAACAACAGAATTTGATATTATGTACAATGAAGGTATATCTGTATCTGGAGATGCACTTGATGCAGGAGTACTTCACAAAGTAATTGAAAAACGTGGAAACACATATTCTTTTGGAGAAACAAAATTAGGAGTTGGCCGAGAAGCTGCAAAAAGAACTTTAAAAGAAGATAAAAAAATGATTAAACAAATTAAAAAAGAAGTTTGGGATGCAGTTAAAAGAGGTGAGGCACCTGATGAAGAAGAAGGTGATCCAAAACAACCAAGTAAAATAGAAAAATAAACTACAAACAAATTAAACTTGTCACCCTAAAATTAACTCAATACATAAAAGCCATGGTTATAATCGTGGCTTTTATGTTATCCACAGTTATACTTGCCACATATCATACATTTCTAGTATAATTTATATATAAAATAACGAATATAAATATATGTTCAAACTACCAAAACTTAAATACTCCTTTAATGCATTAGAACCTTATTTTGATGCAAAAACTATGGAAATTCACTATACCAAACATCACCAAACCTACCTAAACAATTTTAATGCTTTAATTGAAAGTTATTCAGAATTACAAAAAATGAAAGCAGAAGATATTTTAAAAAATTTAATATCTTTAAAAGTAACAGAAGTAGATTGGATAAAAATAAAAAACCACGGTGGTGGGTATGTAAATCATAATATTTTTTGGAAAAGCTTAAGTCCAAAAAAAGAAATAGACAAAAACTTAATAGAAGAAATAAAAAAAGAATTTGGAACTCTAAAAAAATTTAAAAAAGAATTTGAAAATATTGCCAAAACACACTTTGGTAGTGGTTGGACTTGGTTTGTGCGAGATGAAAATAAAAAATTAAAAGTTTATTCTCTAGCCAATCAAGATAGTCCTTACACATTAGGACACGAACCAATATTTTGCCTAGATGTTTGGGAGCATGCATATTACTTAAAATATGAAAACCGTCGTGCTGAATTTGTAGAAAACTTTTGGAAAGTATTAAAAATGATTTAAAACAAACTCTCCACTCCCACAACTAAAGGAAAAACAAAATAATAAAAAAGAATAACTAAAATAAGCCAATAAAAAGAATGGTAAATATCAATTCGTCCATTTAAATTTAATATCGCCTTAGAATAATCCCACAACTTAATTTTTAAAACTTTTTCACTAAATATACTGCCCAAATATTCAATTAATAAAATCAACAAAAAACCAACCATTATTTTTGTCAGAAAAGAACAAAAAACCAAAAATTTAGCTGTAAACACTAAAGCAAGACCCCCAAAGCCATAAATAGGACAAACTGGACCTCTAAAATAACCAGCATTAATTATTTTTTTATCAACAAAACTTCTATACACCGAATCAATGATCCAACCAAAAAAACTAAATACAATAAATTCAACTAAATAAATAAAAAACATAACAAATACTTATACTTAATTATTTTTTATAAAATCTAACTGCTATAAAAGTTGAAAAGGGAATAGCAAGGGCAATTCCGCTACTCCCAACTAAAGTCCTAACAATTTCTGTCGCAATAAGCTCATTATTTAATACTTCAAAAAAACTTTGGCTCGCTTGGCCATCTATATTAAAAAGAAGTATGAGAGGAAGGGAAGCACCAGCATATGCCAAAAATAAAGTATTAGTCATTGACCCTAAATGAGTATTGCCAACTTTAAAAGCCATTTTAAATACTTCTTTATTATTTAAATTAGGATTAGCTTCTCTTATTTGTCCAACTGTTTCAATTTGTGCAAGCACAACATCATCCAACACACCCAAGGTACCAATTAAAATTCCTGCAAGAAGCAACCCTTTAAAATTAATAGCACCTTGAAGTCCAACCAAAAACATTGCTTCTTCTTGAGCTAAACCTGTTAAATTTGCAAAACTAGTAAATAACAATGACAATAATAAAACAAAACACAAACTAACAAATATACTCAAAATTGCTAAATTAGATTTTTTACTAAACCCTTCGGTTATATAAATAATAACAAGTAAAATTGCGAGCGACCCCGCAACAGCAACTAGAAGTGGACTTGTTCCAGACAAAATACTTGGTACAATGAACTTAACAATAATTAAAAAACTTAAAACTAAACTAATAAGTGATTTTAATCCTTTTAGCCTTCCTATAACCAACACTAAAACAACAAACACGATGGATAACCAAAACAAACTCGACCGCCTAACATAATCTAAAATATAATAACTTGTTTCACCGCTCACTTCTTTAGTAACACTAACCAAAACTTTATCCCCCTCTTTATAAACACTACTATTTAAAACTACCAAATCAGATATCCCAGTAAAAACTATTTCTTCACCTTCCCAAACACCTTTTAAACCTTCAAGTCTTATATCTTGCTGCACAAACATGGAACCATCCGCTCTTTCTGTTTCTTTTTCATTAACAATTTCAATTACTTTTGCTTCAAAAATTTCCTCTGCGAACATATCTGAACCATAAACTAAAGTTGGTAAAAATAAGAAACAAATAAACAACAGTAATAATATTTTTTTCATAAATTTATGTTAATTTTTATATATTATAACACAAAACCTTATCATTGACACACATCTAACTTTATAGGATAATTAAGTCAAATTAATAATAATAAAAATATGACAAACCCAGAATTTACCATAATGCCATCTAAAGAAGAACAAAAATTTGGCTCAAATAAATATACGCTTCGTTTTAAAAACAAAGAAACAGAAAATGATTATCAAGAATATTCATATCAAAGACTTACAAAGCATAATAGACTGGGAATGTTTCTTGCACTTTTAATATATCCTTCTTTTTTACTTTTAGATAACCTTTTAGTTCCTGAATTTATAAAACAAATAGCTTTTATTAGATTAGCAATATTTACTCCGATAGTAATTTTTCTAATAACCTTAACATACTTTAAATTTTTAAAAAAAATAAAAGATCTTATCTTAAGTCTTGGTATAATGACAGCAACACTGTGCGTTATTTGGATAATATCTTTTTTACCAAGCCCAGACAGTAATATTTATTTTGTAGGACTCATCCTTATTTTTATTTATGGATATTCATTTCTTAGAATTTCTTTCAAATATATTGTTCTTGCAGGATTTATAACTATTGTAGGTTATGAGATTGTGGTTATTTATATTAACCCAATTCCTTTTGTACTACTACTTGCAGACAATGCTTATTTAATCAGTGCAAACCTAATGGGCATGATGGGAGCCTACACAATTGAAAGACTTCATCGCAGAGGATTTAAAAGAGAACTGCAACTCGTTGAAGAAAATAAAAAAGTAGTAAAAATGAATGAAGAACTAGAACAAAAAATAAAAGAAAAAACTGCTGAATTTTATAAAAGAGAAGAAAAATAAATTAATTAAAAAATCTATTTTGTTTTATTTAAAATAGATTTTTTAATTAATACTTTCTACTTTTTACCCCCCTAAACCTACAGCTCCTTCTCTAAATTCTCTTTAAACTTTTCATCAGTAAATTTACCTGCAGTTTTAAAACAATATTCTTTCATCTCCATTACTTTTTGTTGTGTCATTTTTTTAACCGCAGTTCTAATATCTTCAACATTAAAATTATTAGGTAAAAATAAACCATTTTTACCATCTTCAATTATTTCTAAAAGCCCACCTTCTTTTGACCCAATAACAGGCTTACCAGCCGTCATAGACTCAACCGGACTCATACCAAAATCTTCTCTAATTGGAATATAAATTGTTGCGAGTGATTTACCAAGGTAATCTATCAATTCCTCATCACTAATCCAACCCAAGACTTTAATGTTTGGATAATCTGTGGCCATTTTTTGAATACGTTCTAATTCTGGACCACCAGAAGCCACCACAAGTTTTTTATCTGACATCTTTTGAAAAGCTTTCACAATCATGTGCACTCTTTTTATTTCATAAAGTCTAGCCCAAGAAAAAAAGTAACCATCACTACCCAAATCTTTAAAAGGCAGGGTGTCGCAAGGGGGATAGACAACGGTTGATTCAAGGTGTAAATATTTTTTTATTCTTTTTTGAGTATTTACAGAATTAGTCAAAATTTTATCCATTTTTGAAGACAAATATCTAAAACGAGGGCGATTTATCCAAGCAAACGGAATAAAAATCACTTTTTTTATTAATCCATATTCTGCCAAACGTTCTTTATAACAATCAAATAAATGTCTTGGCGGAGTATGCATATACGCAATATGTGTTTGTTTTTTAGAACGCAACCACGCAAACAAAGTATCACCACTGTGAATTACAATATCATATTTTTTCAAAAATTTTGTTTTAAAGAGAAAAGATAATTGCACTTGCACAAAACGAAACCCTGGAATTTTAGAAAAAATATTTTCAGAAAAAAGCTCAAACACTTTTCCTTTTATTTCAGTACGGGGATCAAAAGCATCTTTGGCTATAAAAGCAGTTGCGATATCTGCTCCTAAATGTTTAGCCATTGAAATAACAAGACGCTCTCCACCGCCTTTATACAAGAAATAATCATGTAAAATTATAATTTTTTTTGTTTTATCAAAATTTTTGTTCATATTTTTTATATATTTTATGTGGGTATTATAGCGGAAACAAATAAATTAGGGAAATTTTAATAAAAAAAGAGGCACGGGAAACCCGTGCCTTGTAACTACTTATAGAAGACTGCGCATAGACCCAGTGCCTCTCGAAGTTCAGCATTGAGGAAGCCGGCAAGAAAGGCTTCCTTTACATCCTGTTGGCTCAACACGACTTCTCTGTCCTCGAGTTGCATATCTTCAATGTTTTCCACCCTTACGATGCCCAACTCTATAACGGAGTCCTTGAACCTTCCTCCGCCCTTCCGTACTTTGGCCCGAACGACGTCTTCAGGTTTTACATCGGCCCTTTTACAAAGGGCTTCCAAACTGGGAGGCAAATTCCCCCCGTGAGCACCCTTGGCGTTATCCCAAGACGCCTGAATAGTCGAGGCGAAGGAACAGTAATTTTCCTCAGGGTTATTGCCAGGTTCCTGCAGCACCTGGGCGAGTATTCGCATCTTCTTGTCTACGACAAGATAGACAACGCCCACCCCCACCTCTTTTTGAAGAGGCTGCTTCCAACGATTCACTTGGCGCGTGGCGTCGGTAACTTTATAAAACGATATCTCAAAATATTTTTTGTCTTCTCTTCTGATACCGTTTTCATCGCATACCCAGTCGCCATCTTCGAACTTACTTTTGATGACCCTCATAACCGGAAAAGAGTTACTTATTTTTCTAAACTCCAGAAACCACTCTGAAATTTCGTACCCGACATTTGCCATTTTATTGCCTTTCTATCAAAAAAAATGAACACAACATTGAAAATAAATACAAAAAAATCATATTTACTAACAATTAAATATAACATAAAAAAGACCCTCTGTCAAGGTCTACCCAAAAATTTAACAAACAATACCCAACAAAACAACTTCATTACTCTTAAAAACATTTTCAAATAAAAAATCATAAGTAAAAATGCAAATACCTTAGCAAAATTTAAATTTTTTAGCTAAAATATAGATTAATCACTTATAATTTTTATTGCCCTACCTTCTACCAAAGCAATGGTTATTTTTTTGTAAGCCGAGGACAAAATCCTCTGAAAAGTACTTTGAGATGTTTGCATCACTTTTGCACATTCTATTTGATCTAAATCTTTAATATTTTTCAAACGCAAAGCTTCCAACTCTTCAGTAGTTAATTCTTCAATATTTAATTCACGAAGAGGGACACCCACAGGTTTAAAATAATTAACATGTGGGTTAAACCCTATTCTTCTTCTCATTCTTGGCCTAGGCATAAACTTATTGTTGTCTTCCACCACGTCCACGACCAAAACCTAAACGAGACCAGAAACCTCTGCCTGCTCCACGACCTCTGCCTTGTCCTTGACCCATTCCTCTGCCTTGTCCTTGACCACGGCCATCCAAAGGCCTACCTTGTTCTTGAGCACCTTCACAATCACCCATTTGGCCACCTGTCTTAGCACCTTTGCCAGCAGGACCTGTTTTATCAAAATTTGGCATATATTTTATATTTAATAAATTAATTAATTTCCCGACCTTTGTTTACATTATGAGTATATACCCATAACAATATTTTGTCAAGTGCCCTGGGGATAAGATAGTATTGACAAATTTATTAAAATAGTATATAATGATAAATCTTTTAATGTCCTTTATCGCAACAAATAGTAACAAAGGGAAAATAAAAAATGAAGCTCGTCAATCAAGATTTCTACGCAGGTAATCAATCGTGGGGAGTAATCGGAGAAATTCTTAACAAAACAACAGCTGGCGAAGGAAGCCTTAAGGTTACATTTAACATAAAAGGAGGAAAATTTTCCGAGATCTTACATCTTGGAGAAGATAGAAGCGGAAAAGGGGTCGTAATAAATTCAGATGGCATTCCCTTTAGAGGGATAGACCCTAGACAATTTGAAAGCTGGCTCGAATGAGACCAGCTTTTTTCTTTAAAAACTATTTATTTTTACCCGCCTTAACTTTAATAACGACAGGCCAATCTTTAATACTCAATTCTTTCCCTTTTCTTTTAACAACCACCTTTTGCTTTTCTTTCCAACCTAATTTTCTCATTTCTTTAATAGGAATACTTATATAATAAGTATCTTTTAATTTTTGTATCTTTCTTATTGATTCATCTTTTGTTCTTCCCATATTTTTAAATTAAACTTAAGTTTAAACCATAGTTTAAACTATGGTTTCTTTACTATAACACTATTTAAAATAAATACAATTAAATATTAAAAAAAACGCACATCGCTGTAAAATATACTACACACAGCAATGCGCGAAACACTCCTAGTCGGCAAAAACTAACCATCGCCAACCTTTGCCAAACTCATACTCCTCTACCCCCTCAAAAGAAAGCTTTCCATCATTTGCTATACAAGGAAACCCGTTCTCTCCACTGGAAGCTACCCACGAATCATCGGGTATGCCTACAGGACCTCCGCCATCTGGATTAGAATATTTGGCCTTAAAAGCCTTTATCCATTGTCCAGGAGGTATCCTGCCTGACAAAGCACGGGAAATCTCTTCCCAACTTCCTCCCTGATGAACAACCATAAAATGAGCTCTATGTCTACCCTTTGGGACTACCACTCCCTTGTGACTCCACTTGCCTTCGGCTGGATAACCGAATAAGTGAGGTAAATCCTCTGGTATTTCGTTCTCTTCAAATTCAAGAACAAACACCTCATTCGTTTTTGGATACATACTCATGGCATGTTCCTTTCTGTTATGTTTACTCTTGTTGTCTTTCAGATTTTTATAAACTCCAAAAACATTTTAATATAGCACATTTTCACCCTTTTGTCAAGCCTGATTGGGAATAAAAAATCCCAACATTATTGACAAATTGCTCTATTTTTGGTATAAAATAAATAGAAAACAAAATGATCTTTTAATATTAGTACAAACTTGCCCCAAGTAAAACTTGGGTAGAACGGTAAAAAAATGAGGAATGATTGGGAAAAAAAAGTAAAAGAAGAAATTAAAAAAGCAGGAGGTATCGATAACTACTTCAAAGAAAATAAACAAGATGAAATCGTATTAAAACTGCAAAGAACTAAAGGGTGGGATAAGTTGTCCCCAGAGTACAAAGAGAAGCATTTTTTGTTCAATCTGCACACCAAACTATACTACAAAGAAGTAGTAAGATCATGCGAAAAGGATCCTATCATCCCCTTACAGGGGACGAAGGATTAAAATAACCCAGGGGCGGTTGTACCGCCCCTTCTTTTTTTATTATTTTTATTTTTGTCGGAGCTATAAATCAAAATTATAAAAATAACTTGCACAAACACCACCTGTCATCCTCGCGAATGCGGGGATCCAGTTACACAGGATTTTCTTTATTTATTAGGGTCGTGGAGTGAAGTTAAAATATATTTAGCTAAGAATAAAAGCGTATTTTAAAAAAACTTTGTAAAAATCAAAGCTCTTTTACCAAAGTAATGGTTTTCATGAGTACCTGTAATTTTATAATTTAATTTTTTATAAAATTTAGAAGCTTCCCAATCCTCATCTGTTTCTAACCAAATTTTATTACACCCATTTTTCTTTGCGATCTTTTCTGCTTCTTCAATAAGTTTTTTACCAACACCTTGTTTTCTGTATTTAGAATTAACAAGAATACTATCTAAATAAGCAACATTGAAATCAGTCACTAAAGATAATGTTCCTAATATATTTCCTTTTTCATCATCCATAACAAATTTATAAAAATTCTTTTTTACGGTATGTCCTTTCCCATAATGTTCAACATCCGCTAATTTCCATTCTTCTTTTTCAAAAGCTTTTATTTTTGCTGTATCTTTTTTTACAATTTTAATTATCATATTTTATACTATATTTCTACTCTCTAAAAATCCCTTAACTTCATTAAATATTTTTTCATGACCTTGGGTGTTGGGGTGGAGGCCATCTTCCAAATCTGAATTATCAAGTAAATCTTGTAATTTAACAAAATCTAATTTTTCCTTCTCACAAATAGTCTCAATCACGCCATCATACTTCTTTACAGACTCCATATTATAATTCCCACTCTTGTGCCATGGAATTGGATTTACCTTTGATTCATCAACAGAAGCCAATCCGACAAAAATAATATTCTTAGTAAAAGTTTTTGCTTGTAAAATTAAAGTTTCTATATTTTCTGTAAATTGTTCTAAGGAAACTTGATGTTGATTTTGTTCTACTTCAAATAAAGAATCATTTATCCCAATAACAAACATAATATAATTTTCTTCTGTTGAGCTAATTCTTCTTTCTGTTTCTGACTTAAAACGATTGAGCAAATCATCCGTTGTGTCTCCAGATATACCCAAAACACTCACCCCTCCATAATACTCAAAATTTCTGTCTAATGTTTTATTATCACAGTATTTTTTTATTCTATATGCCCAACCAAGTTCTCTATCCCAAGCTCCCCAAACAATACTGCCTCCAAAAATTAAAAGTTTCATAATTTAAATGAATGAAAGAAATAAATAGAATGTTTTTTATTTATTTCCGAATGAATAATAATTATATCCAAAGATATATTTTATTTTAATAAATTTCATACCTCCTCAATAATATATGTAATGTATCATTTTTATATTATATAGTCTATTTTTATAATTAAAAAAATGGGCCCGAGATTTAAAATCTTGAGCCCATTACAATTACTGCGAACTTACAATTGTTACGAACTGCTCGCCATATACGGTTTACCAAACCATAACGGCAAACCAACTTGGAGGAATATATACATTCCAAAAAAAGCCACAGCACGTAACCAATCATCATGGTAAATAGCATGTCGCGTATATGTGGCATGATGACCGTGATACACAACTGCAACAGTCCTTTCCGCCACCATAAGCTCTGGTGGACATATCGCAAACCATGCCGTTAAAATAAAAAGAACTACTACACAAATCAAGATCACTTTTTTTATCATCGTTTCCTCCTAATTTAGAGATAATTGCAAATGCATATAAACCTTCGAATTGCCATTAAACACAACTAAATATTATACTTCATTTTAACTATTTTGTCAAGGGCTATACTCTTCAGGAAAAATTCTACTCTTAACAAAACCTCAAAAATCTGTTACATTGTACAATCAAATTAAATAAAAATCTCCCCACAATCATGACTGAAAAAGCTGTAGATACAAAAAACTAAAGGGTGGGATAAGTTGCCCCCAGAGTACAAAGAGAAGCATTTTTTATTCAATCTGCGCATCAAACTATACTGCGAAGAAGTAGTAAGATTATGCGAAAAGAATCCTATCATCCCCTTACAGGGGACGAAGGATTAAAATAACCCAAGGGCGGTTGTACCGCCCTTCTTTTTTTATTATTTTTATTTTTGTCGGAGCTATAAATCAAAATTATAAAGATAACTTGCATAAACACCACCTGTCATCCTCGCGAATGCGGGGATCCAGTTACACAGGATTTAATTCACTGTATAGATCTTTCCAAAAAGGATTATTCTTTTCGATTAAATTTAACTTCCATTTTCTATTCCATTTTTTAATCTGCTTTTCTCTAGTTATTGCATTCTTTATATCATCATACTCTTCATAAT